>JAAUYD010099510.1_pt1 | contig 20735 bp, 11 predicted proteins | sample 7278101 | NCBI WGS metagenome assembly JAAUYD01 (sample SAMN14350128, study PRJNA611818) | marine sediment metagenome | isolation source: surface marine sediment (0.6m) | place: French Polynesia: Moorea | collected 2018-08
CGTAGCGCAGAACCGTAGGTTCGCAGATTTTCGCAGATTAGAGAGAGAAATCTGTGAAAATTCGTGTTAATCCGTGGCTTTTTTTAACAATTCTTTTTGTAAACTACTTAGCAGAAAAAAAAATGAGAAATTATAGCAGTTCGATATATCCGTAATCGCTGTCATCCGGATCGGATGCGATGCGGACCGGTCGCGAGCGGTTGTCAACGGTCATTTGAAGATCGTCGCTGTCGCGAACCTCGCCGCTTTTAAAACGAAAGCGCCAAACTTTTCGTCCCTTGTGAATGTAGCCACTGCCATCCATTTCAATATCGGCCGATTGGCCTTCCTCATTTGAAATGGACCCCGAAAAAGAGGAAATTGACCAATTGCGAAAACCAAACATGATGAAACTCCACTGCTCCATAACCTGCATTGGCTGCTGCATCAGGCATCTCGTGACGACCACTCCACCGTTGCCGTCGGTTCCATAGACCATGATTTAGTGTAAGGGGAGGGCGGCCGGTCAGACGTGGTGACAACGTGAATCCAAAGTGATGAAACCGTGAATGCACATTAGTCCTTTAGTACTCTCTTCCTGCAAAAATGGCCACTTGTAAAGCCCGTAACAGAGCAACCATAAATCAGTTTATTCCCGTCCAACCAAAACTGAAAACTCAGAAAAAGCCCATACAAACTCCCACTTCCCTGTGATGTTTTAACCGGCCGAGATATTTATAGTAATGCTTAATTACACGTCAGCTGAATAAAGTGAATTGGCGTGGTGGCCACCACGCTCCTGAATCTCGATCAAGTTCAATTAGGAGCGTGAGTAATGAATACTTTAAAAGTTAAGTTAGTGGGTCTGGTTTTAGCTGGAGCGATGTTGATCTCGGCCGTTGGTGGGGTTGCCTTGGGCAAATCTACCCTGGTGGAAGTGGATCAGGGTGTCAAAATCGCCTGTTCTGGCGGTACGAGCGGCAGCTGTGGGGGATAGACCGGATCGATTAATGTAGCCTATTGCTGAAATCAGAGACGCGTGCCTGATACACGTCTCTGATTCTTTTTTATTTTGGCGAGCCGTACGCATTAAAGCTCAATACAAACAGCTCATTATTTTGCAGGTGGTGGCGCTGAGCGGTGGTTAGGGCTTCCGCAGGCGTCAAACCGGATAACCAATGTTGATAAAATTCTTCCATCAGCCTGTTGGCCCGGCCGTCAGGGACCGGCCATAAAGAGCTGATTATGGTATTGGCCCCTGCGGCCAGGGTGGTCGTGGCCAGGCCATACTGTACATTTCCCGCCACGATTACGCTGCGCAGGGCGCTGCAGGCGGTCAGGGTCACCAGCGGCGGGAATTGAACCGCATGGAGCAGTGCTTGATGCCAAATTTTTTGATCGTGGAGCACTAAACCGCTCAAATATCCGGATTTTTCATCGACAAACGCATGGGTGGCAATATGGATAAAACGCGAATCAGATAAATCAAGCTGTTTTAAGCCATCTAATGTCGCTTCATCATTGTGTATATGGGTGATTTCGAGATCTTGGCCCACCACGTTTTTTATGGCTTGGCACTCATCTACAACGGCCGGAAGCGGTGGGTATCGATCTTGAAAATCACTGACCGAGAAAATATTCCCGGCACCTCTATCTCGTGAAATGGAGCGATTCAAGATTAATTCGAGGTCCTGCCATGAGGGAATTTGGCAGGGAACAGAAAGCTCAATCAAACGTTTATTTTCGAACAAAATTAAGGCAGGCCAGGGGATTAAATGGAGTTCCTGATGACACAGAAGAAGCAGGTTAATTTCTGGATGTAGAAGTTTTGCAATCTCTTTGGGGAGGAGAAGAGAGCCGATCAAGGCACAATCGCTGTCGAACAGGGGGCTTGCCGAATTTTGCGCACTGCCCAGGCGCTGTAATGCTTCCTGATGATGAGCGTCAAGATTATGATGAAAAATGTCGGCATGATCAGGGGTTAATACATGGATCCATAGGTCTTTCTTACCCAGATGGTAGGTGACTCCACACCAATTTTGCCCAAATTGTTTGTCCAACAGGGTTCTAAAATCTTCCTCCCGCTGCAAAATTTCAAATGATGAATAGTTTGATACCTGCCTGAGAGCGGTATGATTTTGCGCCTGGGATAGATCCTCTACCAAGCTTAATTTTTGGTGATTAAGCTGTCGAATTTTAAACGGGTTATTTTGGCCGATTAAATCCTCATCGATTGAAAGAATCTGAGCGACAATTTCTTTTTCCCGATCAGATAACATTTCACTGGCCGAAAATTGCAGCTTAAGCCGATTAATGGTATGCCCTGCTCTGGCCACTTGCATAAATGCCAGGGCTGTTTCACTTTCATTTTGGGCAGCGGCAACAGATAATCCGGATTCTATGATCGGCTTGCTTTCTTTAAGATAATGCTCGATTAATTCGGGCTGCCAAAATTGCTCTAAAATTTTGCTGATGTAGAGGAGTCCTGTTTTTAGATTTTCCAATCCTGACCTATGATCACCGTTCTTTAGTAAAATTAAACCCTTTAGTGCAAGAAGCCTCCAGTTTAGCTCAGAAGATTGATAAACGTTTGCTTCTTCGGCTCTCGAGCAGTAGTGAGCCGCAGTATGGATATCGCCGGCTTCAAAAGCGATTTGAGCCTGAGTGATCCAACATGCGGTTTCTTCAAACCCCAATTCCAGCTGTTGATATAATTTGCGGGCTTCAGCGATGTGGTGTTCAGCTGTTTTAAATTGTTTTAGATTTAGAAAGTAATGGGCGAGCTGTTGATGCAGCCATCCCTTTATATAAGGATATTGATCTAATTTGCCGCTTAAAAATTGATTGATCTCCTGCAGAGTCTCATTAGCTATATGGGTGTAATCTTCAAATTCTGCCAATTTAAGCTGCAGGCTGTATCTGCGGAATCGTGAGAAAATCGTGTTATCTAAATCCAGTTCATTGAGCAGTTGTAAATATTTCCATGCCTGGTCCGGCTGTTGAAGAATAAGCCATACTTGAACGATTGAAGCCAGGGCGTAATCATACCCTTCCACATATTGGCCCAATTCCGGAAAAGCGAGAACATTTTCCAAGGTTTGGATCGCTTTTTGATAATCGCCGATTCCTATCAAACACAAAGCGATTGAGGATTCCATGTGGAGCCAAATTATCGGATTTGTTTGCAGCTGTTTATACATCGCCACCGCCTGGTGGCTCATCGACAAACTTTTCTTAAAATTGAGCAGGTTTTTTTGAATCAGGGCCTGTTCCTGTAAGTTATTGGCTAATGGGCCTTTGAGCTGATATTTGGAAAAAATGTTCCGCGCCTGATTGAGGTACTCAATTGCTCGATGAAAATGTTTTTGCTCCATTTCAACGCCGGCCTGGATCTGAAGCGCTTGGGCAACCCACACTTCATTTTCAGTACGTTCAAAAAATTGAACGGCCGTCGTGGTTTTTTCCAAGACTTTAGCATAATTGGTATAAAAAACGTGGGCCACGATGGCTTCACGATAGGCCAGCTTCCCTTTGAGCATATCCGCATCGCTGTCGATCAGCTGCAACTGGATTTGATTTAATATAACTTCCGACTTCTTTGGATCTGCCTCGGCTCGCATGTTGATCACCACTTTATGCAGCAGGACGTGGGTGATGAACTCCTGATTATCTGGTGACGTGGTGTTTAGCAGTTTGTCAAAAGTAGCTCTGGCGTTTGGCCATTGAGATACCAAAACGTACCCATACGCTAGCGAAAGCTGCAGATCGGACATGTATCTCAAAAACCCGATTTGGCGGAGATGTTCGGCCGTTTTTTCTAGTTCCTCCACGGCCAGCTGAAAATTTTCGGTGAGCCACACCTGGCTCATCGAAAGCCAGTTGGTAGCGATCACCCATTCCGGCCGTCCGGCCGCTTCAAAAAAAACGCGTGCCTGATCGGTTTTTTCTTTAACCCAAGCCGGTGAGCATAAACCCTGGGCGGCCAGCCCCCCTAAAAATGCCGCCCGGCCACGCAAAAACGGATCGGGCTGCGCGGCCGCTTTTGTTTCAATAAGATCAGCCAGCTGCCGGGCGAACTTTGGCCGGCGCAGCACCCAATAATTAATTCGTTTTTCAAGCGCGTCTAGTTCGTGAGGGTTTAACTCTGGAAGTGAAGTGATGATATGTGGAGGGGTTGAAGGGTGATTGGTGATTGTGGCTTCGTAAAGGTGAGCAAGTAATCCTGTACGACTCATAAGGTCAAAAGGTCAGCTGAATATCCATTGGGGCCTGGGGATTAAAATCTTCATCAAAACACCCCATTTCTATAAAAGGAATACCATCATACCTAAATGAACCCGATTCGCCAATATGACCTTTTGTTTTAAAATTTCCCCAGGTGACCTCAACCTTCGGAGGGTCAGACCAATTGAGCTGGTGTACGTCCCGGCAAAGAAGAGTCAGATGACAGACCTCGAGGTTTTCCAGCGGCAGCAGGAGCATAATCTGAATATCTAAATTTAAACGGCCCACCCGCTGAATGTCGCGCATTAACTCAATTTGCTGATCGGTCAAGCCTTGATTGCTGAGACGATGGTCTTCGAGATTTTTACTGTAGCGGTGGATCGAGTTTTGAATAATTGCCGGAGTCAAACGCCAACTGGCCGAGATTTTTTCTTGAGCATCTTGGGATAAGGTGGGCTGCGGTGGAATTTCAGCCAAAAAGGCAAGATTTACCGGCCGGTCCCACTTGGTGGACGCGATTTCCTTAGCGGCGGCTGGATCTTTGAGAAGCAAATCCCGCCACGCCAAAAACGCTTGATCGGCGTCTTCACTATCCTCGGATGTGGAAATCAGCGGCTGTAGCTGTCTGAGTAAATGGGGATTTAGCGCCAACTCTTCTTCATTAAGCATCGCCAATAGAATGGAGACGGCAGATTCCTGTTCTGGTGTTAGCCCCTGTTGCTGCAGCTCTCTAAGTTTTTCTTTTAATTCTTCGATGTGCATGGTTCGCAATCTGTTTAATTTAATGTCAAAAAGGCACCGGTTGTTTGTTTATGCATTTATGGGGTCAAATCTTACGTCTTTTGCCTGAATTTCTTGTATTTGGGTAAATTATCCTATTTATTAACCAAAGTTGCTACCTTACCTTCCCGATGAATGATGCAGGTTTACAAGATAACGGGTTAATCGATTCATTACGTGTCTCTATCGCCCACGGCCCCCCTGTCATCCTGAAAGAAGCGAAGATATCGTGTGAACAGTCAGGCGACTTCCATGTTTAAGAGCTTGGCTAGTAGGGGCTTGGCTAGCCAAGCCCTTACAAATGCAGATTGTTTGGATAGGTACAATCGCCCTCGGGCCACCTTTCTCTTTAATTTACAAGGATCCCGTCAATTTCCAGTGATATCTAGAAGAGAAGCGTTTCCATTTTCAGCCATCCAGGCCTGAATGCAACTAGACGAGATTCCTCGCAAAGCCTGTCCTGAGCGAAGTCGAAGGGCTCGGAATGCAGGTGTTAGGGTAGCAGCTTGAGTTAACTATTAATTGGCTGCGGCCTTCTTGAGAGTTGCAATAAATCCCTCAAGCTGCAATTTAAACGGATCAGCTGAGATTTGAGCCAGGGTGATGGTTTCCGCCTCGTCATCCTGCACGGCCGACCACAATTGATTTGAGCTATCGCGCAGCAGGCCAATCTCTTGCCAGTGGACCAGACGACCACCCGGTACGGCTGCTCCTTCGATTTGCCCGGCCGGCTGTAGAGAGCCCAGGGCTCTGGCCAGTGGTTCAGCCATTTTGGCAAGGGAAGGGTTCTGGGTAATAAGCTGCTGCAGGGGCCTCAAATCATCCTGACGCGCGGCTGCCAATCCAAAGGAGAAACCCTCTAATGGCAATTCAATTTGCATCTGTTGAGACAGGGTAGGGGGGGCAAACGCCTGATGGATGTGGGTTAAGATTTGCGTCTCATCATCGATCATCGTCAGCAAAAAATCACCCTCTTGATCCGGAAATTGCTCCACAATAAAGCGATCTGCCAAATAATATGTGACGGTATGCTCTAGTTTTTGCGAGTCGATGTACGTGACGGTAATAACAATCTCTGGTTGGGCAGTGACGGCCGTCATCAGAAAAAGGGTGTTATTGGCGTTGATTTGCCCATCTTCTTTTTGAAACCAGCCGTGTTCGACCAATTGCTCAAACCCCTCAGTCAGGAGAGCTTCTTTTTGGGCGGGCTCGGCCGGAAACAGCAGATCATTGTCAACCCCCACGATTTTTCGCGCGTCAAGGACGTTGAGTAAATAGGCGAATTCACTAGGTTCAAGTTTTGCTTGCATGATTTTCACTCTTCCAGCTAATCAAATAAATCGAGAACGGAACGGCCAAATCCCCTAACGATAATTCCCGCACCCGAGCCGATGTCATCTAACCCTTCCGAAAAATCTCCGGTAAAGACGTCACCAATCCCATCGACAATATCTGCGCCGCCCTCAACCGTTGAAGTCGCGATCCGACCGACGGCCACAACAGGGCCTTCAATAATTTCGGCCGCTCCTCGCTCGACAAATGAGGGAACGTATGGAATATCCGGAACTAAATTTGGAAGGACATCAATTTCCAGCCCGGGCTGGGTAGACCACCAGGAAATGCCCCCAACTTGCCCGGAAAGGGGGTTGCCGGTTGGAAACGGTTCGCGCCCCATGTAATCATACCCAGGCCCGACGTTGTGATAGTTGTACAAATATCCGGCCGCGTCGTGAAAAGTGCCGTGATAGCCGATGGCATCATTGTCTCCGGGAACATACGCGTCGTCACCCGGGCCGACCATGCCGCCGGTTGGATTGAGCAGGGAGCCAAAGACCGGATCCACGCCGAACGTTTCCCCAACCAGATCGCCGTACCGGAGCGACACGGTTGATCCTAAGAAATTCGGATGCCGATTTACGTCGATATATGGTTCATTGCCACCAATAGCGTTGGCATTGGCCAATAATTCCCGGTAGCGGCTGTACTGTTCCCGAAATTCAGCGCGATCTACCCCGCGAAGATCGGCGATCTCATCCAGAGTTGGCCCCATTTCTTCGACGTTTCCGGTATCGTTAAAAACCAGGTGCTCCATGAGTTCATTTAACCGGCCGTTGCCTGCCCCTTCGTACTGCGACCCGATAAAATCTCGCATGTAATCTTCTTTAAACAGTTCGCTGGGGTTTTGGACTACGTATTCCTGACTGCTGGTCGGAATAGAACCACCCGAGCCGCCAACCGGTTGACCGGTACTGACCCCGCTACCGGGCAAAGATCCCCCGGAACCACCCACCGGCTGGCCGGTGCTAACTCCACCTCCCGGAAGTGAACCCCCAATGCCCCCAACCGGTTGACCGGTGCTTATCCCACCGCCCAAGCCTGGGCCTCCGCGGCCGTTGCTGCCTCTGAAGGGAGCTGCCGCTTCCTCTTCCGCCTGCTGGAGAATGGCCGCAATCGATGTTGTGACCCGATTAGCTTCCCGGAGCGCTTCGTGCAGCCGAGTGGCGGCCGGCATCATGACCCCATCCATCTCGGCAAAATAAGCTTCTGCACCGCGCCCTTCCCAACCGCCATCGCGCAAGGCTTCAAAAATTTTGACGATCCGGGCCTGCATCGCCTGGTTCTCTTCGCCGTGTTTAGAAAAGAGATCGGCAATCTCCTGCAATTTATCGTAATCGGCTTGTACAAACTCGTTGCTCATGGTTTTCTCCACAGAGGTTTATGGAGTACATTAAAGTGTGTTTTGGGTTAAAAGGCAAGCCATTGACGCATAGGCAAAAAGCAACTCTTTTTACACAAAAGGTGAAAAAAATTAAACTATTTTGGTGCAAAATAAAAAACCCCGCCTGTTGCGGGGTTTCTAACTCCATGGTATAGCGATGTTGGTCGATGCGGGTTCCTGGATTTGGCTGTGGAAGTGGCGCATTGATTGCTGGTTTGAATCTGTAATGGTGGCTGAATCGGATGTGGATGATGAAAGGTGTCCAAGTCGCCTGCACCGACCGTATTTGGTTGTTGGAGTATGGTTATTATCTTAACGTCTATGGTGAGGCATTTCTATCCGTAGTAATACGTAGATATTAGCCGCGCTTCTTTTTGTAAAAAGAGGCGACCTGGGCCTTGATCGCCTGGGTTTCGAGATATTCCGGCCGGTTTAGGATCTCTTCAACTGCATCCTGAGAGCGACGGGAAACCGGCCATTTTTCTTCACTGGCCAGGCGAATCGCCAGGCGGGCGGCCAAAACCGCTGCATCCTGAAGCTCACGTAAGGTTACTTTGTCGAGCGTGTCGTAGCGGGTGTGACCATACCCACGGCCGCCGGTTGATTGAGGAACCGACTCCATGCCGCCGGTGGGCACCCCTTTGAGCAAAAATGGATAGTGATCGGAAAAGGCATTGACCGATTGGGTGATGCCAAAATCTACCGCCATCTCTTTTTGCCAGGCAGCCACCAGGGTTTCCAGAGCCTCCCATTCATTTAAGGCCACCCCTTTATTCTCAACCGCTCCGGCTCCATCCATATTAAAATAGAAACGAATCTGGTCAAGTTCATGAGCGTGAGCGTCAACATACGCCCTTGAGCCCAGTAAGCCGATCTCTTCAACCCCCCACAGCGCAAAACGAACGGTGTGGGGTAAGTCGACGGCGTGTTTCCCAAGCAGGCGAGCCGTTTCCAGAACCGCGGCGGCACCGGAGGCGGGATCTTGGGCCCCCTGGGAGATATCGTGACCATCATAGTGGGAACCGAGCATCACGATGGTTGATCGATCAACTTTGCCGGGAATCTCGCCGATGACATTCCAGGAAACGGCCGGCTCACAGCGGTCTGTGCTGGTGATGCGGACCGAGACCTGACCGTGGCGCTTCAACAAGCGCTGTAGGAAAGTCCCATCTTCATAAGATACCGAGATGCCGGGTATCAACGCTTCATTTCCCTCAAAACCGATCCCTCCGGTGGCCGGACCATACGCGGGATAATGGTTCATAAAGATAAACCCAACCGCCCCATTTAAAAGGCTCCGGCCGTATTTTTCGCTGCGATGCACCCACCTTTTTGACCCTTTTGGGAAAACAACGCTGTTGGCGAGGACAATTTTTCCGTCGATGTCGGCTGCGAGTTGATCAAAATCGGCCGGGGAGCCATCGTTTAAGTCGATTAAGGTTGCTTCAACGGCCGCCGGTGGGGAATAGGGAAGGGAGATGCAGGGAATTTCTTTTTGAATTGGTGAGGTGATTTCAAGGGTGACTTTGCCGCGCCGCCAGGTGACGTAAGGAAACTCCTCCAGGTGAACATCATGCAGGCCATACGCTTCCAGTTTGGCCTTCATAAAATCGGCCGCCAGCCGTTCTCCTTTTGTGCCGCCAAAGCGGGAACCAAACTCATCGCAGAGGGTAGTGAGGACATCCATCGCCTCTAACGATGTATACCCATCGCCGGCTAGCGCTTGATCGAGATGAAAATATTGATTGTTAGACATGATTGTTCCTGTGGTTTTGCAATAGTGTATGAACGAGAACGGGATGGTACAGGGAGATTGAACTGGAAGCAAAAACCCCGATCAAAGGATCGGGGCCGTTCCAGAGTGTGTTGTGGTTGGGAATGAGGAACAATTGTCAACAGGTGGACAAAATGAAAGTGGGGTATGCCCTGTTAAGCTATGTGGTATAACGAAAGGGGCGAGAAAACGTTACAAAATTCGATATTCAGCCTATGATATACTGATTCTATGCTGCTGTTTATATGGAAATGCTGGCTTAGTAGCGGTTTATTTTTACACCTCATCCCAACGATTTATTTTTGTGATTACCATGAGTGATGGACAATCGATTCACGTATCCACCCAGGGAGGGGCGTATTTTGCGGCCGATGTAAATATCGGCGGTGGAGGCACCCTGATTGGTGGAGATCAAATTAACAACCATTACGAATATAAGATATCGCTGCCAACGGCCGATATTCGTCAAGCCCTGCTGCGGGCCACCTCACAAGGGTATCATTCTCCCTATCGACCGGATGGGCCGTTTCAATTTGATGATTATCCCCTGTTCGCCGGCCGTCAACGAGAAATTAGCGCGGTCACCGACTTAATTAATCGGTATCAGGTTGTGATCGTGACCGGCGCGGCCGGCATAGGCAAAAGTTCGCTGTTAGCGGCCGGTGTGTTTCCCCCACTTGCCTCTCAAATATCACCCGGTGCCCAAATTATTGAGCTGAATGATTATCTTGATCCTGAATCGTTTTTTGAAGGGTGGTTAACAGAAAATCGCTTCTCAAGCCCCGGTCAACTGCCGGCACAGCTGACCCGCATCATTACTGAATCTGAAAAACGCTTTGTATTATTCCTCGATTCTTTAGAACGGTACCTCGATCCGCTGCTCAGCGAACAAAGGCGAACCGCCCTGCGGGGGATTCTGAAAACGGTTATCGAGGCGGTTCCTCAAGAGAAGCTTCGTCTAGTCTTAAGCTGTCGCGACAATGACCTGACCCAGTTAAAGGCCGATCCTCTTTTTGGCGATTTGATGAGCCAGGCGATGACCTTCACGGTCACCCCCTTTGATTTTCAACAGGCCCGTGAAGCGATCGTGGAGCCGCTAAAAATCTCCCAGGAGCGGCTCATTATCTCTGAGGCGCTCCTGCAAAACGCTCTTTTACCCGACCTGGATCGGCTATCCCCAAGCCATCCCTCAAAAATATTGCCGGCCGACTGCCAGGTTGTGGCTCATCGGCTATTTTTGCTGGCGCAGGAGGCTTTGCAGCCGTCGATTGACGAACCGTTTTATCAGAAAGCCCACGGGGGATTTGGGATCGATCGTCTGGTCAGTGAGCATTTAAAGCAGCGCTTAATCGGCATTGTCCCGGGCCATGAGGATGTGGCCTTGACTTTGTTTTCCCAAATGACAGACCCTCAATTTGAGGCGTGGGTTCCTCTAAAAGATTTAGAGGCGCTTCAAACAAATTCCGTAGACATTAAGCTTCTGGTGAATCGCCTGGCGGCCGCCGGGTTGCTCGATGCCAGGGTGGTTGATGGGCGTTGGGTTGTGGCTTTTGGCAGCATCATGTTGGCCAACTTTGCCTTGCGGCTGGCCGATCCGGAAACGAGAAGCAAGGTTCAGGCGCGGGAACGACTGGAATACATGTGGGTACGCTACTTCAATGATTCGAAAGCGCTGCCAACGGCCGATCAATTGCGCGAGCTTCAGGGCGATCAGGCGCTTGGTCAGCCCGAACCGCTGCAGGCGATCCTGCTGCTGCGGGCTGCGTCTGAATGTGGTTTGCCGCTGCAGCCGTGGATACAACGGCTTGAAGATGGTCAAACCCTGTTGTTAATTCGCCTGCTGGAAGAGGCGGATGATCAGGGTAAAAGTTCGCTGCTCGTCCAGCGGCCGGCGGTTTTGAGTCTTTTGGATTTAGACGGGCAGCCGTTTGAGCCCAACTTGCTGTCCAAAACCGCCGTCGGGTCGACCTCTTCATCTACCGCTGTCCAGGAGGTGGCAGCGGCCATGCTGACGGCCGCTTATGGTGCTGCGGCTCAGGCACGGATTATGGCCCAAATGCCCAATCCTCAGGAGCCCCATATCGGCATGCGGGTGCTGCTGTCCGATTTAAATGAAGAAATTGCGGCCGATAATCGCCAGCGTCCGTGGCCATGGCGCTGGCGCATATGGTGGGGGCGGTTTAGAAAGCGAATTTATCGCTACGGTGGCGAAATCGGCCGCCGGGCGTTTGCCAGCGGATTCGGAGTCGCCCTTTTGCTGGGATTGTGGCGCATGCTTATTGCTTTGGCCGGCCGAGAATATAACGTAGGGCCTTTCTTTGGGGTGGGATTTTTCTTTGGGTTTATTACCGGATCCAGCGTCATGTATGCCGTTTTGGTCAGCCGCTTATTTACGCTTCCGCCAGAAGCGCTCAATCCCTTTGACAAGCAAAATCCCATTCGTCCTGGCCGGCGCACAGCCATCATTTCCGGCACGGTCGCTTTTGCCCTGGCGCAAATAATAGTTGCCCTGATCAGCTTTTCTGCCGTTTTGTGGAATTCCCCACTTCTGTTGCTTTTTTTCGTCGGTGGTGCAGGGGTTGCCTGGGCGGTGTGGGACCTGCCTGAAGAATGGGACCCGATCGCTGCAAAATGGCGCATGCTTCTGGCTGGAGGGCTTGTCGCCGCCGCGCATCTGCCGGCCGTTTTTGCCCAACAAAGCGGATGGTTTTACCGTATTGAATATCCGATCGTTGAGGGAATCGAAAACCACCGGACTTTTTTTGCCGTCTATCTTCCCGAGGGGATCAAAACCTCGTTTCCCAATTGGGCGGCGGTCCCCTTTTTGCTGGATTCAACGATAACCGGCATCATAATCGCCTGGGGCGTAATTTGGGGAGGAAGCCGGTTTTATCGCTGGCTGGTACGTCAGGCTGAATGATGGCGAAAATGCGGCCGGCTGCGGGTTTATAAAATTGAGTTGACCACTCTCTTGTTGCCGAAAAAATGCAGGTGAGCCTGGGCCAAATGGAGGCAGGCATGAAAAATCTAACCCGATGGACATTAATTTTGGCCACCCTGTGGCTGTTTGTGGTGGGGTGCGCCTCCGACGTGGTGTCACGAGTGGACGCCCGCGTGTGGTATGGGCAGCCGGCCAACACTGAGATCACCGACGATCAATCAAAACCGCTCAGTCCAGGAGATGGCGTGCGCACAGACGTGAATGGCCAGGCGCGCATTCAAATTAAAGGATGCAGCAGCATCTACCTCTATCAACAAAGCGGTTTGCAAGCCTCAGCATGTGCAAGAAGCGGTGGCGGCACATGTCTGATCAACGGGATGAGTGCTCATAATCATCAATGTTCACAGGAAGTTGACGTTTCCAGCGGTACCGACACGGCGATTATCCGGCCGTTGGGCACGTGGTACGCTCTGGGATATCAACCCGAACCGGAAGTAACTTTGATAGTTGTCCTCGATGGGAAAGTTGAGGTTGACCCGGTGATCGATATTGCCACGGGGTCGACGGGTCGGACCTTTGACCTGGGAACAGAGGAGTTTGCGTTTACCATGCCCGACCCTCCGCGCCCGATCGCTGGTCTGCCCCCCAGAACACCGCTGCCGCTGACCGATTTGCCGGCCGTGGCCAGAGATCTGGGTCTGGATATTTATTTTCCCCAATTAGAGTTTCAGGCGTCCGTTGACGGGGTATTACCGGCCGGTGGGCTTATTCCGGCCGGCAATCAAGATGATTTTGATGAGGATGAGTTTGACGAAGGGCCACAGGGATTGATTCTGCGTTTGGGTGGGCCAGATGGAGACAGCCCCACATTCCGTGAGGCTTATTTTGCCGCAGCGCCGTGGCAGGATATTGCTTCGGAGATCAGCGGCAATCCCGAGTATCAGGTTTTATTTGATTTGGGTCGCCAAGGGGTTGAACCGGCCGCTCAATTTGAATACAACCCGGACCGGGCATCGGCCATGCTCGGCCGGCTGAATTATCGCACAATTACCCTCATTGTCCCCGTTGAGGATGAGTTGGCAATGCAAATTGTCGAGTCGTATATTCCTTACCTGTTGGAACTTGATATCGATCCGGCCCTTAATTTTTATGAGGGATCAAATGGTGAAGAAGTTGCCGCCAAAAATCTTGAAAGTGGCAATGCGATTATCTGGGTGCAGACAATAGAATAAAAAAAGAGAGGTGGAGATCTAGCGGGCGCTAAATCAACCACCTCAGAGGGAGCCTACACAAGAATAAGAATAGCCAATTTTGGCAGAATGTCAACCCGAAAATCAACCAATTTTGCCAAATGTTATGGCTCTTTTGGTCACCATGACTAAATAATCAGCGTCGGCCGGTATTTTTGCCGGCCGACGCTGTTTAAATCAGGGAATCAAGGTCGATTAATCGACAACCCGTCGACGAGTTCACCGGAAAATCCGTTGGCGGACCCATCCCAAAACAGGCTGAAATTGCAGCTGGTTGAGCTGCCCAAAGATGCCGAGGCACATTCGATGATGTCAGACCAATCGCCTGAGGCACCGCTGACCGAGAATGACCCGGCCGTGGTTAGATAAACGCTGTTGATCGCTTCATCATGCCACACGCCATTGACGTCCTCACCGCTGGTGTTGCTCAAACCGACATCCGAGCCATCAAAGGCCACCGACCAGGAACCGGCCGTGTTGGACCCAAAGCTGGTAGGGGTGAAACGGATGAGGTCTTCATCGAGGCCGGAGACGCCAGGAACGGAAAATCTGTTTTTGGTGCTGATAAACAGATCGCCTGAGCTGGTTTCGTAAATGGCGTCGATATCTTCCCCATTGGTGGTTAACCCAACGTCAGACCCGTCAAAATACATCGAAAAAGTGCCGCTGGTGTTGTTGCCGAGCGAAGAGGGAGTGAAGAGCACGATGTCGGAGTCATCGATGGCTCCCACATCAGGGATGGATGAAGCCACGGTGATGCTCAGCAAAATTGATCCGTCATCACGAACGTGGAACGCATCAACATCTCGATAGCTTGAGCCGCTTAAGCCAACATCCGACCCGTCAAAATATTTCGACCAGGTGCCCGTGGCGGTATCGTAAGCCAGGATGTCTTCGTCGGAAAAGCCAAAGCCCACATTGCCTCCGCTCGTGGAGCTGACATAGAGGATGTCACCGCCAGATGGTGGTGGGGTGCTGGTGGGGGGCACCGGCGTGTTGGTGGGCACGATTGGGGTGGGGGAGGGTGCTACCGGCGTATTGGTCGGGGTGGGGGTAGGAGCCACCGGTGTATTGGTTGGCGTCGGCGTATTGGTGGGCACTACCGGGGTGGGGGAGGGGGCCACCGGCGTGTTAGTCGGGGTCGAGGTAGGAGCTACCGGTGTGGGAGACGGGGTAACGGGCGTATTGGTTGGCGTTGGGGTAGGCGCAACTGGCGTGTTGGTTGGGGTCGGTGTTGGTCCGGTGCCGCTCTGGCCATCAACAACAAGGGCGTACGGTTGGGCACTCTGGGGGACGTTGCTGCCGTTTATGGTCACGGTCCACGTTCCGGCCTCGGCCGCCTGAATGTACACATTTTCTACGTTGTTTACCGAATCACTGCTGCCACCGCTGGTTGACCACCCACCGCTGAAAACATTGCCTCGATATACCGTTCCGCCGGGGCTGGTAACGGTTAGATTCAGGTTGTTTACCAAATTGACGGCCGCGGTTTCAGTTGAAGGGAAATCGCTCCATACCAGCGTGACTTTAAAGGTGGTGCCGGCCGTTACATTATAGTTATAGGTATCACTTTGACCGGTTGACAAGCCGCCGGCATTGTCAACCCAGATGTGAGATCCATCTGTTGCGGCGGCCAGGTCGATTCGCCCCCAACCTTCATGGACGTTGGGAATGGGGAAGTCGTTATCGTTGGCGCCGTCGTTGTTTTCATCGAGCAGGTCCACGGCCGAATTGATCAAGGTGCCCTTAACCAAAGCCGCACTGGCGGCGTGGCCTTCCGATTTTTGGTAAAAATCGCGGACGACGGCCGCTCCTCCGGCCGCAATCGGATTGGACATCGACGTGCCCCCGAAGTATTTGTAGTCATCGTTAAACGGCATGCCCCAACCATCGCTTTGGAACAGCCCGTTTTGAGGGTTTGGGCTGCCGTCATACCCCTGCTGGAACATATCGGAGTATCCGGAGAGGATCCAGGTGCCCGGAGCCACGATATCCGGTTTGATGCGGCCGTCATCAGTCGGGCCGCGACTGGAAAACGGAGCCATCTGGTTGGCGTTGCCACCCGACGGATCGCTGGCCAACGGTTCTGTTGAGAACCCCCAGCGCTGTCCGGCGGTGCCCACCGCGTTTTCTCCGCCCATGCTGGTGCAAGTTTGTCCCGCCTGATATGAATCGCTGGAGGTATAACTTAGACCTGTATCACAGGCAAAATTATCCGCCCGTTCTCCTTCGCTTGCCCCGACGGTCAACACGTTTTTGGCCGTAGCCGGAGACCCGATTGAATCATTGTCAACCACGCCGTTGTTGTTGGTATCAACCCCGGAGTTGCCGGCCGAGAAGCTGATGAGCATATCGGGGTTATTCCAGATAAATTGGTCGGTGGCTGCGCTGTCGGCCGTGTAATCACCGGCCGCGTTGCTGCCCCAGGAATTAGAATGAATGCGTGCACCGGCGTTGTAGGCCGGCAAATACAAATTGCCGAGGGGATCGGGTAAGCCGACCAGATAATAACCATCGGGTGTCGCCCCACAAAAGCCAATCGTATCGATGTAATCTTCGACCGACTGGAAGACGAGGCTGGCGGCCGGGGCTGACCCCTGGCCAACGCCATTGATACCACCATCCCCTAAAACAGACAGGGCAACGTGAGTGCCATGGCCGCTGTCCGGATCTAAAGCGCCATCAGGGAAAGCGTTATAGCAAAATGGGGAACTGGTGGCAGGGAAATCCTGTATGGCCACGATGCGGCTGGCCGGCACGTCTGGATGAGCGGTTGCGGCAACGCCGGTGCCCAATCCGGTATCGGCAACGGCCACGATTTGAGTTGAGCCGTTGTACCCGTTGGCATTGGCGATGGCTCCGCCGATAATTTGACCGGCTCCATACTCATTGTGTTTTTCATAAAAGAAAAAATCTTCAATCCAGGCCACTTCAACGATATAGGCGAGAGCGTCTAGCTGTGGTGAGTTGGCCAGCACCAGGGCCGAGCCATCATCATACCGGGAGATTTCTGCCCCGGTGGCAATCAAAGCCCGCACGTTGGCTGCGTCTGCCGATCCCGCCTCAAAGCGCACGCGGTAAAGCTGGGCATCCCCTCTGCTGATGTCTGGATCGAGGCGGTAAGCTGGTTCAAAGACTCCAACCCAGCGCACAAAATCAAGTGCCTGAACCGCGTCGACCTGTCCGGAATTTAACTTTACTTTGAAGGCAAAATCTGGAATGTATCCATGGAATTTCCCCCCTAATTCGATTACGCCGTCCTTCCAAACCTGTTCGATTGGTCCATTGAACTGCACGATATAGTATTGGGCCTGTCCGGTGGTGCTTTCCCGCGCCTGCAGGCTTTCCGGGATCGGCAAGGTTTGCCCGGCCGTGGGAAAGAACGCTCCGGCTTTTAGCCGAATGGGGTAATTTTGCAGTTGGGGTAGTGGGCTACCCTGACTGAGAACCGGCCCCACAAGAAGTAAAATCATGACTCCTGCCAGGAGCCGAACCAGGGGTTTTGCAAACCGACGCATGCGTTTTGTCCTCCATTTCACGTATTAAATCTAAAGAAGATGGCATACAAAATTAATTGGATATTCGACGATGCGATTTGGGTACAGCGGAATAGATTGAATTGAATTGATTGGTATTGCAGAGGGATCGCCTTTAAGATTTTAATGCAATGTTAACAAAAGTCAAGGTGGCGAGACGGGTGATGGGTATTGGGTATTGGGTGATAGGTATTGGGTGTTAGGTGGTTTCTCGGGCGCTGCGCCAGGAGGACCAGGCCAGGGGGAGAGAGGAAATGAGGAGTAAAATTAGCGTTGGGACGGCCGCTTTGGCGAAAAATGCTTCGTTGATGTGGGTCCAAATTGAAGCGGAGAGGGTGTTAAAGCCAAGCGGGCTCAGAATCAGGGTGGCGGGCAACTCTTTAATCACCGTCAGGAAAACCAGCAATCCTCCGGCTGTAATGCCCGGCCTCATTAACGGCAGGGTGATCCTGCGGAAGACCTGCAGGGGGGTGGCTCCCAATCCCTGAGCCGCTTCGGCAAACGTATGAGGGATTTTTAGCAGCGTGGTGCGTTGGGCGCCAATCGCCTGGGGGATAAAGAGGACGACGTAAACCACCAGCAGAAGAGGCATCGTTTGATACAGCGGTTGGGCAAAATTTAAACCGGCAAAGACATAGGCCAGTGCCACCACAATGCCTGGCAGGGCGTAGCTGGCGTAGGTGAGTTTCTCAAAAAAGGCGGACAATTTGCCCGGTTTGCGCACCACCAAAATGGCGATCGGAATCGCCATGGCCATAGCCAGGAAGGCAGCCCCACCGGCCGCAAAAAGGGAGTTGAACGTTGGCTCTAGCAAGGGCAGCAGCGCCCCTGTATTTTGCTGGATCACCGACGGTTCAGCCACAAGCCAATCCTGCTGCAAGCCGCGGATGACCCAGTATGTGAGGAGGATGATCGGCAGAATAAGCGAGATAAACACAACCGAGGCCGCAAAAGTCAGGGCTGGCCAGCGCCAGCGGCCGAGAGCGAGCCGCTTATGAGGGCGCATCACTTCCATATCTTCGTTTGACAGGTTGGTTTGGCCGCGCGTCCGGGATTCAAAATACAGGATGACCATCGTCAGGATGACCAGCATGATGGCCAGCGAGGCGGCTTCATCCAAACGATACCCTTGAAAACGATTGTAAATAACCCGGGTGAAGGTGCTGTACTGGAGGAGAGTGACCGCCCCAAAATCGCGCAAGGTGTAGAGGGTAACCAGCAGGCCACCGGCGGCCATCGACGGTCGAATAACCGGGAAAATGATGCGGCGGAAAATTTGCCACCGCGAGGCCCCGAGGTCTTCGGCCGCTTCGATAATGGCCGGATTAAGCTGCTGCAGGCACGCCCGGACCGTCAAAAAGACATAGGGAAAGGTAACCAGGGTCAAAACGGCAAATGCACCGCTAAACCCGTAAACGCTGGGCAGTTTTTCAACGCCAAAAAGGGGTTCAAGCAGCCCCTGCAGCAATCCTTTTGGGGAAAGAAAAGAAATAAACAAGTAGGCAAAAATGTAGCTGGGCATCACCAGTGGCAGGGCGGCTAAAACAGACCATATCTTGCGGCCGGGCAGATCGGTGAGGGTGGTCAGCCACGCCAGAGGGACGGCAATTGCCGTGGCCCCGGCCGTGACCGATCCGGCCAAAATCAAGCTGTTGCCCAGCACGTTTAGCGTGGTTGGCTTAATAATGGTTGCCGCGGCCGCTTCCCACCCCTGGATCATCTGCAGCAGCAGATAGGCCGGTACAAACAGGATAAGACCCGCAACCAGGGCCGCTCCAAAATAGAGCATCAGGGCAAAAGGGGAGTCTATACGATGGCCAATTCGACTTTGGAGTGGGTAGGCCGCCGGCATCAGGCGGGATGCGGTTGTTTGAATCGCTCGATGGAGTGGCTGGGCGATGGTTTGCTGTAAGCTTACCGTTTTGGATCTGGATTCAAAAAAATGGATTCCCATTAAATTCTAACTTCGCTCATTTCAAGTGTTGGTCTCATTTATAACAAAGGGGCCAGTGGATATCTAGCCATGGCGTTCATTTCAAAATTGATTGCGGATTAAAGAAAAATAGGCACGGCGTTTAAACGAGAGTTAACCACGGTTAATAATATTGATTTAATGACAAGATTTTTGATTGTTAAATGAAAAGGTGGTCCGAGGGCGTTTTAATCCATCCACATGTGTGAGGGCTTGGCAAGCCAAGCCCCTACTAGCCAAGCCCTTACATCGGTTTCATCCTGACCACCTGTCCGCAGCTTGAACCCGGCAAGGAGGGTGCAATTTGGGTGATATCTACTATTGTGCCCGTCTGCAAAATCATTAATCATTAACTCCAGTTGTAGCTTTCATACGCAGCCGAATAAATCCGACTGCTAGGAAAATCGAAACGCATTAGATCGCGTTAATGAATATCCTCTCAAATTTATAAAAGGTGTTTCATATGAATTCATACCGTTATTTTCTTGGTTTTGTTGCGGTGGGCATGATTTTTTTTACGGCGGCCTGTGGTGGATTTGAAGAGCCTCTCACCGCGGCCGATTGTTATGAAGATGAATATTTTGATCCAAGTGATGAGGCTTGTTACCTAAAAGAGAGTGTATATGCTGATGAGGGGGACGAAGATTTTGTCGGGGATGAGGCCGCATATGACGACATCGTAAATGATGATGCGGCTTACGATGATGACTTTGTGTTGACCGCGGCCGATTGCTATGAAGATGAGTATTTTGATGAGGCCGATCAAACGTGCTATCTAAATGAAGAGGCGTTTGCTGCTGAAGACGGCGGTAATCTAGGGGGATGGTTAAGCTCTCTGGCTGAAGAAATTGTCGACAATGAAGTTGCCTTTAGTGATGGTGGGGAAGGACAGGTTATCATTCAATATGCGGTGGTTGGCGACCGGATTTCTGATCCACAAAATGGAGAAGCGCTCACCGATTTGGAAAGCGAGATTCAAAACGATTCTGCATCCCATAATGCGCTGTGGGAGCAGTTTGCCACATTAATTCCGCAGGAATTTCGACGTGATTTGACCCAATTTGGGGTATTTACTGATGGGATCGACGGCACGCTGGCGTACGTCGAACCAAACCCGGATAATCCGGAAACCTGGTTGATCGTGCTTGACCCGGCCGATACGGCCGATCGGGATGATTTCACCTACACCTTGATTCACGAGTATGGCCACGTTCTGACCTTAAACGATCGGCAGGTGCCGTTTGATCAGGAGGCCTATTTTGACGATACGGGGGATGCTTACGAGGCCGCGGCCGAAGCATGCTCGACCTTTTTTACAGGGGAAGGGTGTGCTGAGGATACTTCGTATATTGGCGCATTTTACGCCACATTTTGGACGGAAATTTATGATGAACTTCCATTTCCCGATGAAGAGGGGATCGTCGACGAAGATGAACTGGCCGATTTTTACGATCGCTATGCGGATCAATTTGTGACCGATTATGCTGCAACCAATCCAGGTGAAGATATTGCCGAGTCATGGACCCATTTTGTGCTTAAGCCAAAACCGGCCGGGAATAC
>JAAUYD010140864.1_pt1 | contig 20733 bp, 18 predicted proteins | sample 7278101 | NCBI WGS metagenome assembly JAAUYD01 (sample SAMN14350128, study PRJNA611818) | marine sediment metagenome | isolation source: surface marine sediment (0.6m) | place: French Polynesia: Moorea | collected 2018-08
CTCGTCGGCATCCAGCGGGATCTCGCCGCGCACGAACGGGAACGCCGCGGCAAAGCGCTCGTGGTCCGGCCAACCGTTGGCGACCGTGTGATAGCGGGTGTTGGGGGCGCCGCGAGTCATGAACTCGTCGCGCACGAAATCGACCACGGCAACGATCTCGGCGTCGCTGAGCACGTTGGCGAACGGTTTCATCGCCGTGCCCGGCCGGCCGTGCCGCACCGCGTCCAGCATCGCCTCCCGCGACAGTGCATCAGCGGTTACACTGGTAAAGTCGCGCGGCTCCGGATCGAGCATCTCCGCGGCGAGCGTCTTGCCGTCACCGGAATAGCCGTGACAAAAGTAGCAGCGAAAATTGTAGACATCGCGCCCGTCGATGTCGTCGGCGGCGAGGCCGGGGCCGCTCCAGGCCGCCCCGAGAACGGCTGTCGCGACGACGACTTGGCGGAAACGAACGCTAACAGGCATCACAACACTCTCCTTCGGACCTGATTGATCAGAGACAGTCTCTATGTCGAACAACAACACACGCCAGATTGGCCGGCTGCTAATCACATCGCTTCTCGCACTCCTGCTGGCGAGCTGCGCGTCGCCGCCCGACACCGACGAGGAATTCCGCGCACCGGTCTTCCCGTCACCGCCGGATCCGCCCCGCTTCATCTTCGAGCGAACCATTCTAGGAACCGGCTCTGCGCGCCGCGAGTCCGACGAGGATCGCCTGCGCAGCCTGCTCACGGGTACGACAACGCGCGCGGGCAGCGGGTTCTCGAAACCATTCGATGTCGCCGTCCGCCAGGGGCGAGTCTATGTCACGGATACCGTGAACCGCGCCATATTGGTGGTCGACGCGCCGAACGAAAGGGGTTTCACGTTCGGCGACCGTGGCGACGACGGCGATGTGTCGAAACCGCTTGGCATTGCGATCGACGACACCGGCACCGTCTACGTCGCCGACAATACCGATCGCGACATCAAGATCTACAATCCCGACGGCGATTTTATACGCAGGATCGACGTGTCGCGTTGGGCGAAGCGTCCGTCGGGACTCGACATCACCGCGGACGGCAGCCGGCTGTTCCTCGTCGATACCGGCGGTGTCGATACCCAGGAACACCGCGTACTGGTCATCGACACCGGCAAGGAGTCACTGATCAGGACGATCGGTAGCCGTGGCAAGGGTGACGGCGAGTTCAACCTGCCGCGCGACGTCCATCTCGGCCCCGATGGGCTGTTGTACGTGACCGACGGCGGCAACTTCCGCGTTCAGGCGTTCACCCAGGACGGCGAATTCGTTCGCACCTGGGGGCAGCCGGGCAGGCGCCTCGGCCAGTTCTCGCGCCCCAAGGGCATCGCGATCGACGCCGACGGCAACGTCTACGTCGCCGATGCGGCGTTCGGCAACTTCCAGATCTTCTCCCCCGAAGGCCAACTGTTGCTGTTCATCGGCACGCGCTCGACCAAAGCCGAGCCCGCCAAGTACATGCTGCCCTCCGGGATCGACGTCGACGAAGACGGACGCATTTATTTCATCGACCAGTGGTTCCGCAAGCTCGATGTCTTCCGCCCGGTCGCGCTGACCGAGCAAGACGGCTGGTTGGGACTCAAGGCCGACGCGAAGTAATGCGCCGCGGATGGCACGGCGCGGTCCTGACCGTGGCGGTCGGCCTGCTGGCCGCGTGCCAGGACAACCCGCCGCGTCCGGATGCCCCGGAGCCGGTTGCCACCACGGCCCCGGAAACCGTTCCTGCCCCGGCCGACGCGGCGGCAACCGAACAGCCGACCGCCGACCAGACGACACAGCCCGCACCCGGCGCGACCGACACCGATGTCGCACAGGTCTCTGTCGAGGAACTCGTGGCGAGAGCCGAGGCAGCCGCGCCGCCGAAGCCGAAGCCGGCGGGCAAACCGCGCGTCAGCGCCAAGTCGGCGGCCTATGACCGGAAAGGCCCGGCCTATTCACTGTTGCAGGCGCCGCGATCCGCGCTGCGCAACTTCCCTGCCGACAGCCTGGGCGGGATCGACTGGGTGTCGGCCCTCGAGCAGGGCCTGATCGCGCCGCGCAAGAACCTCAGGGGCGCGGGCGAGATGCGGCGCAGGGATGACGCCATCATCATGCGCAACACGATGGAGATGCCGTGGGTGCGCTTCCCGCACGCCGAACACACCGAGTGGCTGGACTGCAGCAACTGTCACCCGTATCCGTTCAAGGAACAGACCGGCAGCAACGAGATCACGATGGACAGCATCATGCGCGGCCGCCACTGCGGCATGTGCCACGACCGCGTGGCATTTTCGATCTTCGCGTGCGAGCGCTGCCATTCGATCCCCCATCCGGGATCGCCGGCGGCGTGGTGGTAGAGCCGGCACCTCGGCCGGCGGCCTCGCGACCGCCGCCCAGGATTGGCCAGGGACCCAATCAGAGACTCGGTCAGAGACTCGAGAAATAGGCCGCCAGGTCGTCGATGTCCTTGTCCGACAGCGGTCTGGCCATCGGCGACATCGTCGGATCGTTACGCTGACCGTCACGGTAGGCACGCAGCGCCTTCACCAGATACTGCTCGTTCTGCCCCTTGAGGTTCGGGTAGTTCGGGATCGGGCTGATACCGTTCATTCCGTGGCAGCTGACGCATATCATCGCGCGGGCCTTGCCCGCATCCGGGTTGCCCGCAAAGGCCGGCACGGCCAGCAGCGACAGCGCGACAGAGGCGCTCATTAGGGTCTTTCGCATTGCATCGTCCATATGATTTGGTGGAATTCGGATGGGTGAACCGCAGGCTTGCTCGACGTTGGAGTTGCCGCGCAGTACGAAGTTCCCGGGCGGCCCGCCCGTTCCTGTCGTGAGGCCGGGTCTGCATGGCGCCGTCGGCGATACTGGTCGCGGCACCGCCCCGCCGTTCGGGCGCGCATGTTTTTACCCAGTTTGCCGAAACGCGTCAACTCGTGCGCCCGATACGTGCGCGCCGTCACAGACCGTGGCTGACGCGGACGGGCACAGTGCTGCGTAGACGCTTCCGCGTCCGGCCATCACTGGCCGCCGCCGGTCTGCCGCGTCGGCGGATCCGGCCCATCCGACCAGACGCATCGTTGCATCCGGTCAGACGCCGGCTCGCCTGCAGACCGCGAACGCTGCAACACAGTGCCTGACCCGTCTGCACACGCCCATCGCCGTCCGCGCCGGCGTCGCCGCGCCCTTCGCGACCATGCTCACGCTGCGCCGGTTCGCACGGTCCGCTGTCGCAGCCGACGCGCCGCAGCGACCCGCTCCGAGACCTGCTCTTTTGTACAGGTTGCGGCGGAAGCGTGTACAGGTTGTAGCGAAAGCGGGACTGGGGTTGAATATGGAATGAAGCGATGACCGCGTGTGACCTTCGAGGCGTGTCGGCAATACGGCGCTGCGTTCCCGGGAGGGGGAGCAATCGGCTCCGGGCAGCAGCCCGGTTTACAACACCTAAAACACCAAGGCCTCTCCGCCCACACCTCGAATCACAACGCCCGGATCTGCACGCTGACCTGACGAACCCGATGTCGTCAGGCAACGATCAGTGATTGTCCGGTTCGGCAGGCCACGCTTTCCGATCCCCTCCCGACCTGTCGCAGCTTGCACCACACGAGGAGAGGTACTTATGAACACGTCCGCATCCGCCATCACCGTAACGCTGGCCTTGTTGCTCGCGACAGGCGCAGCCGTCGCCGAACCCCTGCCGCCACCCACCCCCGAAGAGGTGCGTCAACAGATCCGCGTCATGGAAGACCAGGCGATGACCGGTTCATCGACGTCGCTGCAGACGACGCTGCACCGCGACGCCAAGCTCAGGCTGCTCGAACGGGCCGAGGCGCAGGTCGAGCAGGGCAATACCGAGAACGCGCTGGAGCTGCTCGAGCAGGCGGGGCGCATGCTCGACCCGTCCGACATGGTCGACACCCCGTTTCTCGCCGGCGAGATGCGCGAAGACTGGCTGAAGAAGATCAACAAGGTCATGGATGCGATCCTGCCCGAGGCGTACGACATCGCGCGGCAGAAGGACAGCGCGACCACCAATCTCGACTGGGTCAGCCAGCAGCTCAACGAGGCCCGCACGGCATGGACGGCGGGAGACGTCGATCAGGCGGAGACCCAGATGGTCGCCGCCTACAACATCCTGCAGGCCGAGGTCGCCAATCTGCGCTCGGGTGATTTCCTGACGATCAAGCTGGACGACAGCACCGACCGCGAGGCCTGGGAGGAGGCCGAACGGCGCTACCTCGACTGGCGTTTCACGGCCGACTGGATGGAGCAGTCCGCGCTGTCCCTGGGCGCCGACCCGCAGCTGATCGCCACCGGCAGCGAGCTCGCCGAATCGCTGTACGAAGAGGCCAAGGCGCATGCGGCCGAGAAGCAATGGGCGGCCGCGGTCGATTCCATCGACCGTGCCTACGCGGTCATGGAGGAGCACTGGCGCGCGGCCGGTATCGACATCTAGACAACGGGACCGGGAGGGGCCTTGCCCCCGGTCTGCGGCCGTGCGCGGCGGCCAGCGCCGCCGACACCCACAGCGACGACCACGGCTGCGCTCGCTACCCGGATATCGGGCCCCCGGTTCGCGCACGTCGCCTAGCCCCAGCGGCAGCATCGACCCCGGCCGTCCGGGCTCGGTCCCGCACCATGCGGCGCCACCGGTTGCAACAACCCTCGCTGTCTGTCGACGACAACGGCCGTGCCAAAGGCGTGTCGTTCCCTGAACGGGATTCGCATCGCCGTCCCCGGCCGCGCGCCGCCGGTGCCCTGACCGTCCGGGTTTCCCAATTCTGGGCAGGACCCTGCCTAGTGGCCGCCCAGGAACGCCAGTCTTGCCGCTGAAGGGGCCTGACAGCCGGACACCGGGCCGCGACCTCCTGCCGCTTGCGTACGTTTTACCGCGGTGATACGCGCCGGACGAGGCGTCGAAATTTAACGGACAACCGTCCCGATACAAGGCTGTCGAAGTGGCCCGTGTCCAGTACCAGGCCCATGTAGCCAACCCGTTTTCTTTGCGCTACCATAAATTCGCGATAAATAAAACAAATCAGCTCCCGATATCAACAACAAGCTAGCTCCTTCAACGGGAGGACAAACGGTGCGAAATCGCGGTGCAGTTGCCGATGAAATTGATTTGATTCAGGTCGTTATCGCAGACGACCACCCGGTCGTGCGTATGGGACTCAGCGCCATGCTGGATACGCACGACGATATCGAGGTGATGGGCGACGTGAAGAACGTCGACGGGCTGTTGAGTTTCGTCACCGACAACCTGCCCGACGTGCTGATCCTCGATCTCCAGCTCGAGCCCGAGTGCGAGGACGGCATGGCGTCGCTCAGGGCGGTGCGCGCGGCCGTGCCCGACGTACCGATCGTCGTCTACACCGCGCATGACGACGAACACTCGATCGTCGAGGCGCTGGGATTGGGCGTCGAAGGCTACATCCTCAAAGATGCCGACCCCAGCGAGCTGGTCAAGGCGATTCACGTCGTGCATTGCGGCGGCAGCCTGCTGCAGGCGGAGGTGGCGTCCAAGCTGATGCGCCACATGCGCAACCATCCTAAGGACGAACAACAGCCGAGTCCCACCAAGATGAGCCGGCGCGAGATGGACGTCTTGAATTTGATGGCGGAAGGCAAGAGCAACAACCAGATCGCCAGCAAGCTGGTGATCAGTGAACGCACGGTGAAGTTTCACGTCAGTTCCATTCTTGGCAAGCTCGAAGTCGCCAACCGCACGGCCGCGGTCCTCAAGGCAACCCGGATCGGCATCCTGGCGTCACCTGCCGTTTGAGGCCCCGCTGTCGCACGCTGTACGTGCATGCATTGCCGGGCATCGACGGCGAGCGGTAGTCGGAGTGGCAGATGCGGCAGATCGACAAGGCGACACCGCAGCCCGATAAAGGTAAGGTCTTCCGACACGACCGGACCTCGCGGTCGGGCGCACTGAACATCGTCGTCCCGGGCCTGCGGAGAGGCCGGCGATCGATCACGCCAGCAGGGAGCCGGCGGCAAGGCAAGCCGAGTCCCTGCGATGCATAACATAAACCTCAAGAACGGACCGTCGACTTCGCGTGCCGTCGCGCACCGACTGCCGTCGCAGACCCGGCGCGTGGTCCATTCGGCGCGACGCATGCAATGGGCGCTCGTCGTCGTTGCAGTCGCCAACATCGCCGCGCTTGTTTTGGCACTTCATCTGAACCGCCTGATTGTCTCGCACTACACGCCGATGCTCGACGGTGTGCTGCACGTCAAGCAGAGCGTGATCAGTTCCCACCTGTGGCACCGCGAATACCGACCCAATGCCGACCTGCACCAAGTCGACGAGATCGTCTGGCATCTGCAGCAGGCACAGACGATCGTCGAAAACGTCATCGCGGGCCGCCAGGTCCACCTGTTGCCGCTCAGTGGCCGCCCGGATAGCGACATGCTGCCGCAATGGTCGCTGTTGCTCGACAAGATCCGCGGCCTGCAGGCCCATGCAGCGGCGACCAGCAGCACGGCGCAGCAGCCGCAACGGTCTCGTGCCTATGACGAGGCCGTGCGTGACGTTGTCTCGTTCGCCGACCTGCTCGAGGCGCGGCTCGAGACGCGAATCGGCGGACACCTCGCTTGGCTGCAGCGCCTGCAGGTCGCGATCATCGGTTTCTTCGTGCTGCTCGTCGCGGTCGGGGCGTTCCTGCTGAGGCGCAGCTTTCAACAGCTCCTGCAGGAGATCCAACGCCGTTGCCGGGCCGAACGGCGTCTCGAGCGCAGCCGCACCAAAGCAATCGCCGCCCGCGACGAGCTGGCGGAGGCGATCGCCGCCAAGGACCAGTTTCTCGGCAAGGTCAGCCACGAGGTGCGTACCCAGACCAACAGCATCTTCGGCCTGGCGACGATGATCGAGAGTACCAATCTCGACGACGCCCAGCACAGCTACGTGCGGATGTTGGAGTCGGAGGCCAACACGCTGCTGCGCGTCATGGAAGACATGCTGGAGCTATCCAAGTTGCGGTCGCACCGGCTGGCGATCAACCCGTCGTCGTTCGAGCTGCACAGGGTCGTTGCCGATGCCGTCGATCTGTACGTGGCCGAGGCCGATGCGAAAGGCGTCGAACTCGATGTCGATATACCCGTGGTTTTTCCCGAGGCGCTGATCGGCGATCCGGCCCGAATCCATCAGGTGCTGGTGAACCTGTTGAAGAACGCGATCAAGTTCACCGACGAGGGTGAGGTGCTCGCGAAATTGCGCTGCGTTCGGGTAGAAGGCAATCGTTGCGATATCGAGATACGGGTGCGCGATACCGGGGTCGGCATACCGGCCGACAAGCGTGAGCACGTCTTCGACCCGTTCGCGCAGGCCGATGCGTCGACGACCCATCAATACGGCGGTACCGGGCTGGGACTGGCGATATGCCGAGACCTCGTGGTACTGATGGGCGGAGAGATCGGCTTCGAGAACGTCGCCGGTGATGGCACCGAGTTCCTGGTGTCGCTGCCACTGCCGTTGGCCGAGGGTGCGGCCGCTGCGCCGCCTGCGCCACGGCTCGACGGTCTGCGGCTGTTGCTGACCGACCGCGACGACAACCTGCGCGAGCGCACCTGCCGGCTGTTGAGCGACTGCGGCGCGACGGCGGACACGGCCGACAGCGGCTACCAGGCCATGGACGATCTGCTGGAGGCATCGGCGAAGCACCAGGTCTACGATGCGGTCATCGTCAGCGACCGGCTCGGCGACGTCGGCCTGGAGCAGTTCATCAGCCGTCTGCGCGCCGACGAACGACTCAAAGCGATGCGGGTGGTCGCGATCAGAAGGAGCTCGGTGTTCGTCAACGCCGTCGATACGATCAAAGACGATCTGACGATACAGCTCGGATCGCCGTACCGGATGCTCGATCTGCCGTCGCTGCTGCTGCGCGGCCCCGCGGCGGCGCCCGCCGCCAAGCCACGGACGGGCCAGGACGTGACGCTGCATTCGCGCGTCAAGGTGCTGCTGGTAGACGACCATCCGGTCATGCAGATCGCCGGGCGGCACCTGCTGGAAGGCATCGGCTGCCATGTCGATTCCGCGCACGACGGCTCCAGCGCGCTGCGCCTGTGGGAAAACAAGCAATACGACGTGATGTTCCTGGACGGCGAGATGCCCGACATCGACGGCCTCGACGTGGCGCGAAGGATTCGCAAACAGGAAGGCGAAACCGACAGGCCACACTGTCACATCGTCGGAATCGCGGCAAACACGGTGCGGTGCAGCCGCGAACGATGCCTCGAGGCCGGCATGGATGACTACATCGGCAAGCCGGTCAGCAAGGAATCGTTTGTGCGCGCCATGCGGCGGTTCGCTGCCTCCCGCGAATCGAAGGCGAACGGCGCGGCGGCCGACAGTGGCGCCGCTGACGCCCAGTCGATGGCCACGCCAGCCGACGCAGCCCAACAAAACGCAGGGCCGCTAGTTTCGCGGTAGCTCACCGACGACGGCGTTGAAGGCCGACAGCAGTGCGCGATAGCAGACGCGCGCGGTGCACAGGTCGTTGGCCTCGAGCGCGCGGTGAAGTTCATCACAACACTCCACCATCGTATCGAAACCGAGCTGCAGGCAGCCCGATTTGACCGCGTGCACGTCACGCCTCACCTGGCCGAGATCGTGCGTCTGCAGGCCCGTGTCGATGCGTTCGAAACAGATCGCCGTGTACTCGACGAACGCGGTCAACATCGCGGTCTGCACGTCGTCTGGCAGATGCGCGATCGCGTCGATGGCCGACAGTTCGCGGCAGCCGATAGGATGCACGTTCGTGGCGCCGTGCAGCATGCCGTCGTCTCCGGCCTGCAGTGCGAGCACACCCTCGAGGTCGTCGTCATCCGACGGCAGTCGCAGGTAGGCGTCGAGGCCGCAGACGCGGGGATCGCTCGATGGACAGTTATCGCAACCGATACCGACCAGCCGCGGGCGCCTGTCGCTGGGCGCGCCGAACAGGCCGGTGATCTCGGACACGCGCGCGGGGTACTGCAGGCATTCGATAAACGCGATATGCGGTGTCTCGCGGGCCACCACCGACTGTGCCTCGGCCAGCGTCTCGGCGCATTCGACCGCGCAGTTACGTTGCTCCAGCTGCCGCTTCAGTGCGTCCAGCTCCGCCGATTTCTGCGCCACGAGCACGACACGATGCGGCAGCCCATCCGATGGGCCGGCTGATTTCTGTCGAGGCATCGTGCACTCTCCACGGCAACGCGAAAATCAGGTGCTGCTGACTTATTAATATTGCGAGTATGGTCGAAATGGGTTGCTTTCGACAGTGGACCAATGGCCAGCAGGGGGACTGGACGGAGGGCTTAGAACGACCCGGTATCGGCTTCGTCCCGGGGGGGTTGGCTACGGCGTGCAGGCACCTCGCGGGCGGTCAGGCCGCGCATGCGCCGCATCAGTTCCTGACCGGCCTCGCGCGCCGTACTGCGGTCTGTGATGACGCGCGGCGTGATGGTCACGACCAGCTCGGTACGCGAGGTATCGTCGACTGTACGACTGAACAGTTTGCCGAGGACCGGGATCTTCGACAGGCCGGGGATCCCGGTCAAAGTTTCCGTTTTGTTCTCGCGGATCAGGCCACCGAGCACGACGGTCTCGCCGCTCTGTACCGACACCGAGCTCGTGATGGTGCGCTGCAGGATCGAGACGTTGCCGGCGGCGAATTCATCGGCACTGGGTGTGCTGACCTCCTGGCTGATCTCCAGCGTCACCATGCCGCCGGCGTTGATCTGCGGCGTGACCTGCAGCAGTACGCCGGTATCGCGGAACTGCACCTCGTTGACGATCGGCGCGTCGGGGTCGGTGATACTGCTGGTCGAACGCGTGATCACCGGGATCTGGTCACCGACCCGGATGTTGGCCGTCTGGTTGTCGATCACCATGACCTGCGGTGACGACAGGATCTTGAGCTTGGACTCGTTGGCCAGCAGATCGAACAGGGCCCTGACCACGCCGGCGCGGTTGGTCAGCGAGAACGAGAATCCTGGTGCGACAGACGTGCTCAGCGCGGCGGTGTTGCCCGAGAACAGGCTGGTACGGCTGTCGAACTCGCCGATCTTGCCGTCCAGGAACCATTGCACGCCGTATTGCAGGTTGTCCGTCAGTGTCACCTCGGCGATCGTCGCCTCGACCAGGACCTGGCGGCGCGGGATGTCCAGCTTGCGTATCGCCCGCTGGATCACGCGGTGCTCGGTCGCGGTCGCCATCACCAGGATGGCGTTGTTGTCTTCGTCGGCGATGATCTGCGCGGCGCTGGCGGCCTCGGCGAGCTGCGGCGGGACGAACGGTGCGCCGCCGTCCGCGACCGCGGCCTCGGCCACCGCCGGCTGTTCCGACGGGGCCTGCAGGTTCAGTGGCGGCGGCAACGGCGAGCCCAGGTCGTCGGCGGCGGGCGGCAGCCCCGCCGTCGCGCTGTCGCGTTCGCCATACAGGCTGCTGAGCACCTCGGCGACGACCGAGGCATCGGCGTGCTGCAGGTAATAGACCTCGAGGTTGCGCCCCGCCCCGCCGATGCCCTGATCGAAACGGTCGATCATCGCGCGCACCTCGTCGAGGTAGCGTGGACGCTGGGTGATCGTCAGCACGGCATTCAGGCGTTCGATGGGCAGCAGCCGGATCACGCCGCGCAGCGGCCCGTCTTCCTTGAGACCGAACACCTCACTCAGCTCGTCGACGACCTGCCCCGCCTCGGCCTGCTGCAGTGGATACAGGCCGAACGACATCCCCGCCAGCCAGTCGGTGTCGAACAGCCGCACGGTTTGCAGGAAGTCGACCAGGGGCTCCGCGGGACCGGCAAACAGGAACAGGTTGCTCGCGGCATTGACCTGCAGCGTCGCGCCGGCAGGCAGGAACGGCTCCAGTGCCGGCTTCAGCGCCTCGGCCGAGACATGGCGCAGCGGTATCGCCTGCAGCCGGAAACCGGGCTGGACCGGAAACCGCGCGAGGGCACGCGGCGACAGCCCGAAGCGCGACGCCTCGGCCAGCGGCACCACCAGATAACCGCGCGGCGACGAGACCAGGGCGGCACCGCTGAGCTGCAGTGCCGATTCGAGGATCGGCAGCAGCCCGTCACGCGGCACCGGGCTCTCGGTGTGCACGGTGATCTGGCCGCCCACCTGCTGCGAAATCAGATAATTGGCCTTGAGGATATCGCCGAGCACGACCTTGACCACCTCGCGCAGGTCGGCCGCCTCGAAGTTGAGCGTGATGTCGCCGGCCTCGGACGACTGCCAGTCGACCGCCGCGCTGGAGATGTCGCCGAGGAAGCGTCCGGTTCCGCGCTGCTCGAAACCGCGTGCACCGCGGGCGGCGGTCGCCCCGGCATCGACGTCGAAACGGCGTCCGGTGTCGTCCGGCGTGCCTTCGGCGGCGCGACTGAACTCGACGTCGACCGCCTTGTCCGGAGGCAGCGCACAGCCAGCGAAGAACGCGAGCAGGACGCCGAGGACGAATGGGAGCAGACGGATTGGCATTATTGTGCTTTTTCGAACAGTTCTCATTGCCGCCGGCTGCCGAACGCCGCCCTGCTGCACCACACGGAGCATGGTCAGGGTGACTCCGGCCGTTCGCCCCCCGCGGGCCGTCATCGTACAGAGGTTCCTATCGGCCGTTCCAGCTCCAACTGCAGTTTTTGTGCGCCCTGGCTTAGCGCCGCGTGCCCGGGCTCGACGACGTCGAGCTTCCAACCGTCGATGCTCTGCCCGACCAACACGCGATGCATCTCGCTGGTCCGGGTGTTGCGCAGCACGGCGACATCGCCATCCGGCGACAGCGCCGTGCCCTCGAGCTTGAAATTGCCCGGCGTGGCCCGTACCTGCTGTTGCCCGGGCTCCGGCGCCGGCGCCGGGCGCCGCGTCTGCACGAACAGGGGGCGCTCGACGATCTCGCTGAAACTCGCCAGCGGCGGCATCGGCAGCGGCTCGGGCGCGCGCACACCACTGTCGCGCGGCGCACCGGAGTCGGCCTGCTGCAACGGCTCAGGCGCGGCCGTGGCGTAGGCCTTCCACTGCTGGAAGACCCAGGCGCCCAGGGCCGCACAGACGACCAGCAACACCACGGTCAGGCGGCCGACCCTCATGTGGACCTCGCGGCCTGCGTCTCGACCATCACGTAGCCCATCAGGTCGAAATTCACATCCAGCTGGACGTCGGCGTTCGGGCCGGCGCGGCGGCGCAGGCCGGCGCCGCCCCACGGCCGCACCTTGACGTTGTCGAGGAACAGATAGGGCTGGCCCGTCTCGAGTGCATGGAACGCGCGCTGCACCGCGTTGATGTTGCCGCGCATGCGCACCCGCAGCACGACGCGGCGGACCTCGTCGTCATCGGTCGGCACGACCTGGGTACTGGTCAGGTTGCCGTTGTTGGCCCTGACGATGCGCTTGACCTCGCGCTGCAGATCGGCGGCGGCCAGCGCCGCCGTCGAGCCCTTCAGGTAGAAGCGTCCGGCGGCGCCGGACGCCTGCAGCCGCCGCAGGTCGGCGCGCAGCTGCTCCTGCCGCTCCGCCTGGACCGCGAACCGCTGCAGCTGGCGCTGCATCTCGGCGATGCGCTCGTCGTATTCGTTGCTCTTCTGCCACACCGGCACCACGGTCAGCGCGGCGCCGACCAGCAGCAGCAATAACGCCAGACCGATCGCGAGACTGCGTCGTACCCAGAGCGGTAGCGCCTTCATTGGTCATCCTCCTCCTGCTGCTGCTGCAGATCCACCGACAGGTGGAAGCGTTCACGGCCGGCCGCGGCGATCTGCACGACCGGGGAACGGAAACGGGCGTTGCGCAGGCGCTCCGACGCCTCCAGCAGACCAACCAGCTGGGCCGCATTCGGTGTCTCGCCGCGCAGCTGCACCTCGTCGCCGCGCACCTCGAGCTGCAGCAGCCAGGTATCGTCCGGCAACAGGCTGGTCAGCTCGCCGAGCACGTCCAACAGCTTTACCCGGTCACGTTTCTCGTTGCGCGCGAAGTCGAGGCGCGCGCGCAGCTGTTCGGTCTCCTCGCGCAACTGCCGGGTCGCCAGCGCCGCATCGCGTGCCTCCTTCACCTGCGGTTCGAGCGCGTCCAGTGTTTGCTGCTTGGCGAACAGCGGCAGCGCGACGCCGGCGGCGAGCAAGACCAGCGCCGCCGCCGCCAACGCGCCGTTGAGCAGCAGTGGCCAGCGTCGCGGCGTGGCCCGCCAGGCATCCGGCAACAGGTTGTAGCTGTGCGAGTCTCCGTCGATGCGCAGCGTCGCGGCCTTGAGCGGCACACCCCAGCTGCGCAGGTGCTCGAACAACGGTTCGAGTACGCGGCGCGGTATCACCACCAGCTCTGCGATCAGTTTCTGCGCACCCCGGTCGCGTACCGTGACCCGGTGATCGAAGAACACCTGGTCGGCCGTGAACGGTGTCTCGTGATCCATCTGGTAGCTCAGCACACGATCTAAATTCTCCTCCGCGGCGAGCGGCAGTTCAACCGGCGCGACCATCGCGAACGCCGGGTCCAGCTGCAGCACGACCGGCGTCGCCGGGACCTTCAACCCGGCCGGCAGTTCGGCCTCGTCATCGTCCGGATCGATCAGGTAGCGGGCACCGTCGCTGCCGGTCCGCAGCGACAGCTGGCCGTCGAGCGGGCTGAGCTCCCAGATCGCCGCGTCGGAATCGGCACTGCTGGCGCGTCCCGGCCACAGCGCGGCCAGCTCGCCACGCCACCAGGCAAGGAAGCCGCCGACCGCCTGCGGAACGCCCGGCTTACCCAGCATCGCGCACCTCCTCGGCAGGGCCGCTCGGTACCGGACGCCAGTCGACCAGACGGATGCCGTCGCCGACGCTGTCGAGGTCGGCGACCGCCTCGATCGCCGCGCGCGCGCCGCCCGCCGTGCGTCCCTCGGCACGCACGACGACGAAGCGGCTGCGTGCGGAGCCGGTCATGCCGCTGGTGGCGAGTTCGGCCGGCAGCGGCGGCTGGGCCAACAGCGGGCTGGCGACGCGAAGCTGCAGGTAGGCATCGATCTCTTCCGCTGTCCCGGCGCCGATGCGCACCAGCAGATCACGCGACGCGTACTTGAGGTTTATCCCCTGATGGTTGCCGTACACGGTCACGTGCGGTTCCAGCAGCGCGTACAGCACCGGGTCCATGCCCAGCACCTGCTGCAGTTCGGCGCGGTGCTGGAACAGCGCGTCGGCCGCGCCGTAGGCCAGCTCCGCGGCCAAGTAGTCGCGGTCCTCGGCACCGTCGAGGCGGCGCAGATCGTCGGCGTCGCGCCAGTCGGCCACGGCATCGCCGAGCGCGGTGGCGCGTACGCTCGGCACGCCGAAACGGCGCAGCAATGCGCTCAGCTGGCCGCTGCTGGCGGTATTCAGGTTGAGCAGCCCGGCCGCGTTCTGCACGCTCCACACGACGTCGCCGCCGTCCAGCCGGACGCGCTCCGGCAGGCCGTAGCGCGGTTCGAGGTCACGCTCGGCGGTGATCACCTGCAGCGCCCGCGCGACGCCGGCCTCGGCCAACGCCTCGGCGCGCGCGCGCTCGAGCTGGTTGCGCGTCATCCGCGCCTCGGCGCGCAGCCCGTAGGCATAGCTGACCGCGACCGCGCTGAACATCACCAGCACCCACAGCACCATCAACAGCGCGATCCCGCCCTGGCGCCGGGTGAGCGCGTTCAAAGCAGCCCCTCCGCCGGTGTGCTGCGCAGCGCGACGACCAGCTGCGGCCAGGGGCGCTCGCCGCGACCCTCGGCGCTGATCCGGATCAGCTGCGGATAACGGCTGGCCTGGGCCGGCCAGTTGCTGCGCCAGCGCTGCACCTGCTCGCCGCCGGGCGCGCCGAAGTAATCGAAGCGCAGATCCTCGAGGTCGTCGCCGAGCCGGCGCTCGACGACGTCGCCGACGCCGCGCAGCTCCTTCGGGCGTTCGGTGTCGCGGACCTGGTAGCTCAGCACCAGACTGTAGCCGCGGTCGTCCTGCCGCTCGCTGCGCAGCTCGATCTGGTACAGGCCGGCGCCGCGCGTGGCATGCGACCAGGCGCCGAAGAAGCGAAACCCGTCGGCATCGCCGGCAAACGCGACCCGGGTGCGGTTCTGCGCCTGCCACTGGATCGGCACCAGCGCCGCGATCTGGCGGCGCAGCCAGTTGCGCGTCGTGCGCTCGGCGACGGCGCTGGCCGAGCGCTCCTCGACCGCGCTCCAGGCACGCAGGCCGGTGTGCATGCCGGTGTACACGAGGCTGGTCAGCACGCCGAGCAGGCTCATTGCGACCAGCACCTCGAGCAACGTGAAGCCTGCGGCGTGGCGCATTGCGGTACTCAATTCACGACCCTCGCCACGCTGTCCGGCATCGGGCCGAGGCGCAGTGTCTGCAGCCGCAGCTCGCGCGGCTTGCCGTGGCGCTCCCAGTGCACCGTCGTCGTGACCCGGTACAGCAGCGGAACCCGCGCCGAGGTGTCGGATTCTTCGGTCGGATACAGCTCGATGACGCGCTCCCAGCGATAGCCGTCGTCCAGTTCGCCGTCGCTGGTCCCGGTCGCCAACGGCTCGGTCACGCCGACCGCGGCGATCTCGGCCTCGGCGTAGGCGACCGCACGGTTGACGTCGGCTGCAGCGACCAGCCCGCGGCCACCGGTCGCGAAGATCCGCATCAGCACCGAGAAGGCCAACAGCAGGATCACGAACGCGACCAGCACCTCGAGCAGCGTGAAGCCCCGTTGCCGGCCAGTCCGTTGCGTGCAAGGCCTAGACATCGCGGTCCTCTGCGTCGCGCGTCTGGATCGCCCCGGTGAGCCAGTCGATGTCGATCAGCAGCCGGTGGGCGCCGTGTGCGACGCCGATCCAGGCGCCGCTGGAACTGCCGTCCGGGAAGAAGCGCACCTCGATCGGCGTCCGTTGCGGGTCATCGTCATCGAGGTCCGGCCGGCTCAGACTGACGCCGTCGGGCAGCACCCGACGCCGGCCGTCGACGACGAACGCCCCGCTGGCGCGGTCGACGCGCAGCACCACGGCGCGGTTCTCGGTGATCGCCCGGTTGCGCGCCAGCTGCAGGCCGGCGACCAGGGTCTGCCCGGCACTGCGCACGGCCAGCGCCGGGTTGCCGGATGCGAAGCGTGGACCGACCAGCGCCAGCGCCATGCCCAGTACCACCAGCACCACCAACAGCTCGATCAGGGTGAAGCCCCGGACCGGCAGTCGCTTGGCGGTGGCGCTGGGGTTCATTGCCAGCTCACGACGTCCCGGTTGTCGCCTTCACCACCCTCGGCGTTGTCGGCACCCAGCGTGTACAGATCGTAGTCGCCGTGCTCGCCCGGCGAGCGGTAGACATAGGGCCGTCCCCAGGGGTCGTCAGGCACCACCGGCTTCTTCAGGTAGGGGCCGTTCCAGCGCGCGTCGTTGGACGCATTCTCCGCCAGCACCGTGAGCCCCTCCGACGTCGTCGGATACTGGCCGAAATCGAGGAAATACAGGTCCAGCACCGCACCGAGTTCCTCGATCTGCAGTGCCGCGGTATCGCTCTTGGCCTTGGTCACGTAGCCGAGGACCCGCGGCCCGGCGACGCCGGCCAACAGGCCGAGGATCACCAGCACGACCAGCAGTTCGATCAGCGTGAAGCCGGCGGCACGCCGGGCGTCGTTGGGCGGTTGCAGTCGCTGTCGGTTCACCTCTGTTCTCCTCATGCGCATTCTCGTAGTGGTCGGGCCGCCCGGCGTCAGAAAGCCAGTTGATTGACGCCCAGGATTGCCACCAGGATCGACATCACGATACCGGCGACGACGACGCCTAGGGTCAGGATCAGCGCCGGCTCGAGCAGCGCCAGCGCGCGCTTCAGCGCGCTGCGCAGATTCCGCTCGTAGGCGTCGGCGACGCGGAACAACATGCTCGTCAGCTCACCGGATTCCTCGCCGACCAGGATCATCTGCACGGCGAAGCGCGGCAGCACGTCGCCGTCGCCTAGCTCATCGGAGAAGCGCCCACCGGCCTTGACCTTGTCCGCCACGACCGCGAGCCGGTCGGCGAGCACGCGGTTGGCGACGACCTCGCGCGCGATCGCGACCGCGTTCAGCAGCACGACGCCGTTGTCGAGCAAGGTCCCGAGGGTGCGCGCGAAGCGCGCGGTGTCGGCCTTGATCAGCAGATCGCCGAGCAGCGGCAGCCGCAGCAGCAGCGATTCCATGCGCCGGCGCGCCGGCGGTCGCCGCCACGCGGCGCGCACCAGGTAGCCGACGCCGATCACCGCCAGCAGCAGCATCCACGCGTACTGCTGCATGAAATCGCCGGCCGCGATCACGATCTGGGTCGGCAATGGCAGGGCCTCGCCGACGTCCTTGAACAGCTGGGCGAACTGCGGCACGACGTAGGTCAGCAGCAACACCACGGCGCCGACCGCGACCAGCATCAGGATCACCGGGTAGATCATCGCCGCCATGATCGACTCGCGCGTCTCCTTGGCCTGCTCCAGGTGCTCGGCCAGCCGCAGCAGCACGGTCTCCAGCGCGCCGCCGCTCTCGCCGGCACGCACCAGGTTGATGTAGAAGCGCGAGAACACCTGGTCGTGGCCGGCCAGGGCGTCGGCCAGCGTCGCGCCCTGGCGCACGTTGCTCTGCAGATCGGCGACCACCGCGGTCATCTCGCCGTGGTTGACGGTCTCTGCGAGCATGCCCAGCGCGCGATCCAGCGGCACGCCGGCCTGCAGCAGCGTGGCCAGTTCGCGGGTGAAATCGGTGACCGTGTCGGCGCCGATCGCGCGCCGGATCAGCTGCCGGCGCGGCCGTTCACGGATTTTGTGGTCGAGCGCAAGCTCGACGCGGATCGGGATATGGCCCTGGGCCTGCAGGCGTGCCACGGCCTCGTCGGCCGATGCGCATTCGAGGCGGCCGACCAGCACCTCGCCGGAGCGTGTCGCCGCCTTGTACGCGAAGCTCGCCACCCGGTTATCCCCGGGTCACCCGGAGCACCTCGTCGAGCGTGGTCTCGCCGGCCAGGACGCGTTGCAGGCCCATCTCCAGCATGGTCTGCATGCCTTCCTTGCGGGCCGCCGTGAGCAGTTCGTCGGCGGACGCGCGGCGGTAGACCAGCGCGCGGATGTAGTCGTTGAGCTTCAACACCTCGGCGACCGCGGTACGGCCCTGGAAACCAGTGTTGTCGCAGCGGTTGCAGCCCTTGCCGCGTGACAGCATCGGGGTGCCGCCGCCGGCCCACTGCCCGAGCTGCCAGCGCCGCACCAGTTCGACCGGGGCCGGCTGCTCGACCTTGCAGTGCGGGCAGATGCCGCGCACCAGGCGCTGCGCGACCACGGCGACCAGCGACGCGTTGATCAGGTAGTCCTCGACACCCATGTCGAGCATGCGCGAGACGCTGGTCACGGCATCGTTAGTGTGCAGCGTCGACAGCACCAGGTGACCGGTCAACGCCGACTGCACGGCGATCTCGGCGGTCTCGCGATCGCGCATCTCGCCGATCATGATCACGTCCGGGTCCTGACGCAGGATCGAGCGCAGCGCACTGGCGAAGGTCAGGCCGATCTGCGGCTTGACCTGGATCTGGTTGATGCCCTCGAGGTTGTACTCGACCGGGTCCTCGACGCTGAGGATCTTGCGCTGTTCGGTGTTCAGCAGCGTCATCGCCGCGTACAGCGTCGTGGTCTTGCCGCTGCCGGTCGGTCCGGTCACCAGCACGATGCCGTTCGGCTCGGCGAGGATCTCGCGCAGCATCGACGACAGGCGCTCGCCATAGCCGAGCCCGTGGAAATCGAGCGTCGTCTCGCCACGGTGCAGCAGGCGAATCACGACGCTCTCGCCGTACATCGACGGTACCGTCGAGATACGCAGGTCGATGTCGCGACCGACCGCGCGCACCTTGAAGCGGCCATCCTGCGGCAGGCGGCGCTCGGCGATGTTCAGACCGGCGAGGATCTTGATCCGCGAGATCACCGCCGAGGCCATCGCCACCGGGCGTGAATCGACCTCGCGCAGCACACCGTCGATGCGGAAGCGGATGCGCAGGCGCTCCTCGAACGGCTCGACGTGGACGTCGGACGCGCCGATCTCCGCGGCGCGCTGCATCAGCTTCGCGACCAGCCTGACGACCGGTGCCTCGCTGGCCAGCTCGCGCAGCCGTTCGGCGTCGGCCTCGTAGACCACATCGCCGATCTCCTCGCCTGCCGCCGCGTCGTCGCCGGGGGCGTCGGTCATCGCCTCGAGCGCGGCCTCGAGCTCGGACGGCACGGCGACCGCGACCCGCACCTCGCGCCCGGTGGCCAGGTTCAGGGCGCGCCGGACATTGCGGTCGAGCGGATCGGCCATCGCGACCGTGATCCCGTCCTCGTCCTCGGCGCAGATCAGGCAGTGGTGGCTGCGCAGGAAGGCCGGCGCCACCTCGTCGCGGGCCAGCCAGTGCTGCGGATACTCGTCGGCGCGGACCAGGCGCAGGCCGAGGTAGTCGGCGAGGCGCGTCGCCAGCGTGCGTTCCGGGACCAGGCCGAGCTTGGCAAGGACCTGCAGCAGGGGTTCCGGGGGATCCTGGTCCTGCTGCAGGCGCAGCGCGCGCTCCAGATCGGCCGGCGCGAGCTGGCCCGAGTCGACCAGCGCCGCGCTCAGGGTGGTCTCGAGGTGGCCGCGGTCGGCACCGCCCTGCGGCAGCTCGATGATTGTCGCCGACGGCGTGGTCAAGCCGGCACCTCCTCAACAGGCACGGTCGCCGCCACACGGCTGCGCCCGCGGGTTCGATCGTGACCGCGCGCCGGTCTGCGCCGCGCTGCGATCACCTCCCATAGTGTAATGGACCCTTGCATCGCACTCTCGGTTCACGTCATTGCCCGATCAGGACCTCGATGTCGGCGCGGCCACGCAGCTGTTCAGTCAGCTGGGCGATGCGCTCGCCGGCGCGGACCTGGCGCAGGTGGTCGTGGATCTGGATCGCGACGTCCTCGAACGCGGCGATCTCGCCGGCACGGCGCCCCTCCAGGCGGATGATGTGGAAGCCGTACTCGGTCTCGACGACGTCGGAGACGTCGCCGGGATCCTGCAACGCAAACGCCGCCGCCTCGAACGCCTCGACCATCTTGCCGGCGCTGAAATAGCCCAGGTCGCCGCCGTGCTTGCGACTCGGTCCCTCGGAATACAGCGCCGCCAGCTGCACGAAGTCCTCGCCAGCGCGAATCCGCGCCAGCAGGGCCTCCGCGTCGGCGCGCTTCGCCGCCAGGCCGTCGTCGCCCTCCGGCCGGCTGAACAGGATGTGGCGCACGCGGATCTCGTCGGGTCGGCGCATCAGTTCCTGCTCCTGCTCGTAGAAGGTCTGCACCTCCGCCTTAGAGACCGCGACCGCGTCGCGTTCCTCGTCGAGCAGGCGCCGGACCGACAGCGAGCGGCGCAGGTTGTCGCGGTATGCCGCGGCACTGAATCCCATGGTCTCGAGCTGGGCCAGGAAGGCCGCCTCGTCGTCGAAACGCTCGCGGCGCGCGGCGAAGGCCTGGTCGACGGCGGCGTCGTCGACGACGACCCCGCGCTGGCGGGCCTCCTGCCACAGCAGCTCGAACGCGATCAGCTGCTCCAGCGCCGCCTGCTGCAGCTGCTGCTCGGCGGCCGCGTCGCTACCGGTCGCGCCGGCATTGACGCGCTGCAGCTCGATCGCGGCGTCCAGCTGGGCGCGCGAGATCGCCGCACCGTTGACGCGCGCGACGCCGGCGGTGCCGGCCGGGTCCGCTGCCTCGGCGGCCGCGACCGGAGCACCGATGGCGGCGATCAACGCCGCGACGACAGCCCCCTTGTACCACTGACTCCGCA
>JAAUYD010017113.1_pt1 | contig 20701 bp, 18 predicted proteins | sample 7278101 | NCBI WGS metagenome assembly JAAUYD01 (sample SAMN14350128, study PRJNA611818) | marine sediment metagenome | isolation source: surface marine sediment (0.6m) | place: French Polynesia: Moorea | collected 2018-08
CTGGGCGGTGCCGGCGTCGTCACCGGCACCGTGCTCGCGGCTGCGAAGCGCGGCGCAGCCGTCAACGTCGTCGCGTTGGCCGAGAACATGCCGTCGGAACGGGCGCTTCGCCCGGGTGATGTCCTGACGTCGATGTCCGGCAAGACGATTGAGATCAGCTCGTCGGATGCCGAGGGCAGGCTGGTGCTGTCGGACGCGGTCCACTATGCGCAAGTCAACTACGAGCCCGACGTTCTGATCAACGTTGCGACGCTGACAGGTTCGGTCGGGCGCGCCCTGGGTGAAGAATACGCCGGTATCTTCGGTCGGCATGACGAAATCGTGGAGCAGCTAACGGCGGCGTCCTCTGCAGCCGGCGAGGCCGTCTGGCGCCTGCCGCTGGACAGCACGCACTTCGAACAGATCGAATCTGAATATGCCGACATCATCAATTCAGGCGTCGGCAGCCCGGGCGCGAGTGTCGGTGCCGCCTTCATCGGTTCGTTCGTCGCCGAGGACCAGGTCTGGGCCCATTTCGACATCGCGGGTGTGGACTACTATTTCGCCGATACGCCCACGGTGCCGATGGGTTACTCAGGCTGGGGCGTACGCACGCTGGACGAATACCTGCGCCGACACCATCAGAACTAGGGCCTGTTGACAGGCCCCGGCCTCAGCCGTCGGCGGCCGTCTTCGGCACGCGGACCGCGTCGGCAATAATCTCGTAGACGGTGCCGGCCGGGAGGTCGGCGCCGGGTGCGTCTTCGCTGTAGTGCTCCGCCTCCTCGGCACTTAGCTCCCGCTTGACGAGTTTTCCCGACAGCGTCACCGTCTTGCCGCTGATGTCGGTCGGGACAAAGAAGCCATAGTCCTTGAACGCGACGCGGACCACGCTGCCGCCGTCCTGTGCAATGAAGAAGCAGCCTTTCTTCTGACAGACTTTCGAGACCCGAGTCTTGATCACGACGGTCCGGTCCGAATAGGTCTCGGCGTTCCCCACAACGGCGCTCAGCGAAAGTGCTTCGACACTGTCATCAATCTTAGCGCCGAAGTCCTCGTAGCTGTCCGTCTCTGCCACCGGCTCGGAGAGGCGAACGACGTCGCCCGCCGCGAATGCGGTGGCCAGGCTCAACAGTGCGGCAAACACAACAAAGGTCTTCATGGCGTCTTCTTCCTCGAGAAGTAGTAGGTTTCAGCAGCATACAGGACACCGCCCAATGCGAGCAGGATGCCGACAACGATCCAGGACTCCAGTTTCGACTGGGCGATGAGCCAGATGCAGATGCCCAGGGCCAGCAGCGGGATCAGGTAGCCGCCGGGCAAACGAAACGAGTCGGGCTCGTCGCCTCGCTGGCGCCGAATAGACGGCAACGAAGCGATGCAGATGATGTAGCCCAGCAGTCGAACGACCGCACTCGCAACCGCCAGCAACTCGAAACTGCCCGTCAGTCCGAGCAGCAGTGCCAGCCCGCCGTGCAGAAGAATGCTGATATGCGGCGTCGCGTAGGATGGATGGACTTTAGCGAAGACGTCCGGCAAGGTCTTCTGCTCAGCCATGGCGAAGACCAGCCGCGGCGCCGAGATCATCGATCCGGCCAGGTTGCCGGCAATCGAGAAGATGGCCGTTAGTGCGATGATCGTCCCGCCGATGGGTCCGGCCAGTGCTCGACCGACGTCAGATAGAGTCGATTCGGAGTAGGCCCCGGCCGGAATGACCGAGATGAACACGAGCACGATGAAGAAATAAAGCAGGCCCGTCACGAGCATCGTGCCTACCAGCGCTACCGGCAGCGTGCGCTGCGGTTTCGACGTCTCGCCAGCCGTGACGGCAACGGTCTCGAATCCGACGTAGGCGTAGATCAGCAGCAGCGTCGTGGCTCCCAATTCCTCGATGGTGAACGGTGCCGGTGGAATCAATGTCGTTGCGGTCACTTCCTGCAGGCCCAGCACGACGAGCAGCACCAGCGGCAGCAGCTTCAGGACCGAGAACACGCCCATCGTGCGAACACCGTCCTTGACGCCGATGTAGTTCGCCCACGTCAGCCCGACGGTGAACAATGCCGTTATCGTTTTCTGTGTCCACGGATCGCCGAGGCTGGGCACCAGCTCGGCGACATACACGGCCAGGAAAGTCGCGTTCGCCGCAAAGGCGGTCACACGACTGAGATAGATGGCCCAGCCGGTGCCGAAGCCCGCGACGGGGCCGAAAGCCGCGCGGGCGTATAGAACCGGACCACCCGTCGTCTTGTAGTAACTGGCGAGTTCCGCGAACACGAGAATCACCGACAGAAACAGGACGCCGACAATCAGGAACAACCACGGACTGAACAGCCCGGCATTCGCAGCGACCTTGCCGGGCAAGGCAAAGATCCCGGAACCAATAAGTCCGTTCAGCACGAGTAGCGACGCGGCAATCAATCCAATGTCGCGCTTCAGCTGGTTTTCCGGGTTATTCATCGTCGCTACGCCCCACTCAGAGTGCGCCGAGTATGGCATATCGACGTGGCACAGTTCTGCGCGGACGGCGTTTGCGAATGCCGTCTGCCTGCCGCATAGTTCCGGCATGAAAACAAAAACTATTCTGCTTTGTATGTTCTCCTTTCCAGCGTTTGCCGGGCCTGCCCTCGACACGGTCGAGGCCGGACTCCAGTCCATGATCGACGAGGGAGAAGCCCGCGCTATCGTTATCGGTCTGTACGACAACGGCAAGACCAGCGTTGCCGGTTTCGGCCAGGTCAGCCGGGCTGACACGGCCAGCCCGAAAGCCGACACGATTTTCGAGATTGGTTCGATTACGAAAGTGTTTACTGTGCTGCTGGCCGAAGAGCAGGTCATGGCCGAGCGCCTGGCCTGGTCAGACACGCTGGGCATGCGGTTGCCGGACGTGGACTTTGCGTCAGACGCCGTTGCCGGCGTCACAACGGGTGAGCTTGCCGGCCACGTATCCGGCTTGCCTCGCATGCCCGACAACATGCCGATGGCAGACCCGATGAATCCCTATGCCGGCTATGACTCGGCACTGTTGCAGGAGTTCATTGGCGGATACGAAGCTGCCTCGCTCGACAAGGCGTTCGCGTACTCCAACCTTGGCATGGGCTTGCTCGGCGAGATCGCGGCATCGGCGGCCGGTCTCTCATACGAGGAAGCTATGCAGCGCGACGTGCTGAGCGGCTACGGCATGTCCGATACAAGCGTGACGATCAGGGATCCGGAGCGACTGGCCCAGGGATACAGCGGCGGCGCCGATATGCCGAATTGGAACGGATTCGATGCGTTGGCTGGCGCCGGCGCCGTGCTATCGACGACCGAAGATATGTTGAGATTCGTCGATGCGAACTTCGATGACGACAACGCTGCGCTCGAAACGCTGCGACAGAACACCTTGTCCGCGGACAGTGCTTTCGGCTGGATCAAGGAAACGCACGACGACGGTGACACGATCTTCTGGCACAACGGCGGCACCGGCGGTTACGCGAGTTTCCTGGGCATTCGCCCGGAGACGGGCACGGGCGTCGTCATCCTGTCAGCGTCTACCGATACGGGGAAAATCACCGAGCTCGGCCTGGCGCAGGTCAAGGGCGAGGAACTCGTCGATTCATCCGGCGACTTTGCGCAGTACGCCGGAACCTTCCAGCTCGCGCCCGGCCTGATGCTGGCTCTGTTCGAGGATGGCGGCCGACTGATGGGCCAGGCGACAGGGCAGGGTGCATTTCCGCTCGACAAGACCGGAGAGCACGAGTTCAGTTTCGCCGCAGCTGAAATCCGGATCGTGTTCAATGCCGGCGAGCAGGGATTCGACAGCATCGATTTCCAGCAGGGCGGCATGACGACCGTGGCGTCGCGTGTCGCTGACGACCAGGGCCCGCGACAGTACACGGCAATCGATGTGGAGGCCGACGCGCTGTCCGACCTGGTCGGTGGTTATCAGTTGTCGCCTGCACTGGTCATCACGATAACGGCGAACGATGCGCAGCTCTTCGCTCAGCTGACGGGACAACCGGCGTACCCGGTATTTGCCTATGAAGAGGACAAGTTTTTCTTCAAGGTTGTCGACGCACAGTTGATCTTCGAACGCGATGAAGCCGGCAATGTCAGCGCAGTCATTCTCAATCAAAGCGGCCAGCAGCGCGCACCTCGAATCGAATGATCTGACGGGAGATCACGCTGTTGCGGCGCCGTGCGCGTCGCGATAGATCTCCCGTATTTGACGACCCTGCAGCCAGTCGAGCATGGCGTGAGCGACGATTGGCAGCCAGATTGAGCCGCTGATCACGAACAGCACGCCGAAAGCGACACCGGCCAGGCCCGTCCTGAGCATGCCGCCCGCGCCCTGGTAACTGTGACCCAGGCCGAATGCAAATGATGACACGAGAATCGCGGCCCACATTGGCATGACCAGCGTCAGGTACCACAGCACGAAGCCCCGGAACACGATTTCCTCGACGATGCCGGCCGTCACTGACAGCCGATAGAAACCCGCCAGGTCCCGGTCGCACTGCGGCAGGAAGTGGCCAAGGTCACCAAAGGACGAGCGGTGTCGCTCACGTTCTGACTGGTCGAGCTGGCTGACGCCGCGTGTCGACCGCGCCAACGCGATGCCGATCGCAAGGACCAGGAACGCCATCATCAGGAAGCCCGGTCCCTGCGGCAGCACAAAGCCGAGATCGGACGTCGGTCGCGCGAGGTAGATCCAGCCCCCGGCCAGTACGACGAGGAAGACCCACTGAACGATCTGCGTCTCCAGGTACAGTCTCGGGCGGTCTACCGGCTCGCCGGCCCTGATCTTTTTCACGTAACGGCGGAAGTTGATCCAGCCGACGACGGGTTGGACGACGAACAGGAGGAAGATCAGAAAATGGTCGAAGAGCGTCATTGGTTTTGCTATCCTGAATATTCACAACTATGTGAATAATAATATTCACGCTGTCGTGAATAATCAAGTGTTGTCTCAAGGTGGGACGCGAACTGTGCAGGAAGTATTTAAAATCAGTAACCTGGATCAGATCCGACTGCTCTCGGACCCGTTCAAGCTCGGCATTCTGCAGGCATTCGCCGAAGGCGAGCGCACAACGAGCGAGGTGGCAGAGGTGCTGGGTCAGCCGGTCACCAAGCTGTATCGCCATGTCGATGCCCTGCACGATGCGGGCCTTCTCAAGATCACGCGAGAAAAGAAAAAACGCGGCACGATCGAACGGCACTTTCAGGCGGTCGGGCAGCGATTCGAGGCAGATCACTCGTTGTTCTCCAGTGAATCCGACGAAGACGCCGTAGCCATCCGGGACGTATTGCGAGCCGGCGAAGACGAGATCGTCGACGCGATACGCCGCTCGGACGATAGTGAAGACGGCAAGGTAACGCTCGTTCGGATGCGACTGAAGGGCTCTCCCGCTCGTCTCGCGGAGCTACAGCAACAACTGACGCACTGGGTGGAGTCGGTTCAGCAGGACGACGAACCCCAGGATGGCGAATCCATGATTGAGGCAGGCGTGCTGGTCGCGTTCTACCCGATAGACGAAGACAAGCGCTGATTCAGCGCAGCGCCTGCTCCAGGTCGGCAATGAGGTCATCGACATGCTCTGCGCCAACAGACAGACGGACCAGGTTCTTCGGAATCGGGCTGTCGGGGCCTTCGATCGAGTAACGATGCTCGATGAGGCTTTCGACGCCGCCCAGGGACGTCGCCCGGATAAACACCTGGCACCGTGAAACGAAACGCAGCGCGTCATGCTCGTCACCGTTGACGAGAAATGACAGCATGCCGGAGAAGCCACCGTGCATCTGTCTCTTCGCGACCTCGTGGCCGGCATGGGATTCGAGGCCCGGGTAGGCGACGGATGCCAGCGCCGGGCTACCTTCGAAATGCCGGGCGATAGCCAGCGCTGACGAAGACGCATGGCTGACTCGCAGGAACAGTGTCCGCATTCCTCGTTGCAACAACCAGGCGTCCATCGAACCCGGGATTGCGCCGGTTTCGGCACGATGCGTCTTCACATCCCGCCAGAGCTCGCTGTCTTCCTTAGCGACCAGCGCGCCGGCGAGGACATCGCCATGGCCGTTCAGGTACTTGGTCGCCGAGTGCATGACAATGTCGGCGCCGAGTTCGATCGGACGCGTCAGAACGGGCGTCGCGACCGTCGAATCGACGGCAAGCACCGCACCGGCATCGTGGGCCAGTTCTGCCGCGCCCTCGATGTCGATGACATCCCAGGTCGGATTGCACGGCGTTTCGATCCAGACGAGGCGGGTAACGCCGGGTTGTACCCGGCGATGCAGGTCGTCAGGATCCGTCGCATCGAACGGCGTGAGATTCAGCCCCCAGCGCTCAGCGAACTCCAGCAGCCAGCCACGGAGCCCCCAGTACATGACCTTAGGGTAGACGACGTGATCGCCTGGTTTCAGGGACTGGAATACGGCGGCCGCCGCAGCCATGCCGCTCGAAAACAGCAGCGCTTCATGACCGCCCTCCAGCCGAGACAGCATTTGTTCTGCCAGGTCGAAGGTCGGGTTGTGGTCGCGGCTGTAGCTGCGATGGCCGCCTACGAGCTGGTATTGCTCATCACGAGCGAACGTCGTTGATGCGACGACCGGCGGAATGACGCTCCCCGTTTCCGGGTCTATGTAATGCAGGCCCTGAGCAATATCAGTCTGCCGGGTTGTCTTCCTGCCCATCGTCTCCTCGCTGTAAAGCGGAGAGACCGGGCGGCCACGAACGACGTCGATGTCCGCCCGGCCGTTATACCGGGACCGTGTGGTCTACTTCTTGATGACCGGTTCGAAACCTTCCATCGCTTCGACCAGTCCGGTCACGAATTCAGCACCCGACGGCACCATTGTCGATGAGCCCTCGAACGCGCCTTCCATCGGCTGCGAACGGCCGTCCAGGCAATCCGCGAGGAATGTCTCCATGATGGCGTAGAAGGACTCACGGTTCTCAGGCCGTGCAAAGCCGTGTCCTTCGTCCGGGTAAAGAACGTAGGTAACGGGCAGCTGATTTTCCTCCATTGCCGCGACTATCTGGTCGGCTTCCGGCTGCTTCACGCGCGGGTCGTTGGCACCCTGACCGATGAGCAAAGGCTTGGAGATCTGGTCGGCTTTGTACAGCGGTGACCTCGATCGCAGGAACTTCTGGCCTTCTTCCGTCGAGATATCGCCAACACGGAGCGTGAACGTGTCCAGGAAAGGCTTCCAGTAAGGCGGGATGCTCTGGATCAACGTGACCAGGTTGGACGGGCCAACAATATCGACGCCGCAGGCGAATGTATCGGGCGTGAATGTAAGCCCGACCAGCGTCGCGTAGCCGCCGTAGGAGCCGCCCGCAATGGCAACCTTGTCGCGCTGCGCGATCCCCTCTTCGACGGCCCAGTCGACGGCGTCGATCAGATCGTCATGCATCGCCGCAGCCCACTCACGATTGCCCGCATTCAGGAAACCCTTGCCAAAGCCCGTCGAGCCACGATAGTTGACGTTCATTACGGCAAAGCCGCGATTCGACAACCACTGTGACCAGCTCGAGTAGCCATAGGAATCTCGCGCCCACGGACCGCCGTGTACAACGAGCACCATCGGTACCGCCTCGTCGGGCCGGCCATCTCCGTCAGGATCGACGTGCGGCGGCAGGGTCAGGTACGACACGAGCTCGAGCCCGTCACGAGACTGGATAGACAGCGGATGCATGATGTTTAGCGGCAGCGCGTTGACCTCCGGCCTCGCGGCAAACAGCTTTGTCAGCTCACCGGCGGCCCGGTCATAGGAGTAATACGTCAGCGGCTCCGTCGAGCCGTCGCTCGCTACCATCCACAGGCTGTTGTCCCTGGTCTGTGACAAGACGGACACGGATCCGTTCAGCGCCCGCAGCCTGTCAAGATCGCCAGCGACTGAGTCGGCCATGGCGGTCCATTCACGCTTCTTGTGTTCAACGCTATAAGCCAGCGGTTCGTTCGTTACCGGATCGGCGAGTATCTGGCTGATATCCGCAACGTCACCCTCGGCGAGAATCTCGCGCTCATCCGTATTGATGTTCACTCTAAGCAGCGCCGTCTTGTCGCGGCCCGAACTATCGAGCATCAGGAAGTGCTCGTTGTCCTCGGTGAAACCGAGAGGGCCGGACGTCAGCGCGTCCTCAGGTTCGATCTTGAAGATCTCCTGCCAGTCACCTTCGTCAGTTTTCTTGAAGACCTGGGTCCCGCCGTCCGGCGTCGGCGCGGTGGCGAGTCGGATGTTGAGGTCGAGGTCCGCGACCAACTGCCCGAAACGATTGTGCTCTTCGACCAGTGTCTTCTCGCCGGTCGTAACATTGACCCGCCAGACATCGTGCCATTGCGGGTCTCGGTTGTTGATGCCGATCAGGTATTCGTCCGGATGACGGTGGCTGCTGCCGACAAAGGTCCCGCGAATATTCTCATACGGGGTCAGGTCGATGGCCTCGCCACCGTCGAGATCGACGGAGTAAATATGGAAGTCTTCATTACCGCCGGTATCGCGAACATAGAGTACGTTCTTGCCGTTCAATGCCCACTGGTGGCCGCCGATCCCGCGCAGCTTGTCGTTCGTCAGCGGTTTTGCCGCATCGAAGTCACCGAGCGGCGCCACCCACAGATTCAGGACGCCATCGAGAGGCGCGATGAAGCTCATCATTTTGCCGTCCGAGCTGATCCTGCCCTGGGTTCTTTCCGGGTTGCCGAAGTAGACGCTGCGGTCGACCAGCTCAAAGTCATCCAGGCTCGCCTTGCTGACCGCTTCGACAGCCGGTTCTTCCGACTGTCCGCAGCCCGCCAGCCCGACGGCGACAAGCAGCATGAGAACATTCCTTTCAAATTTCATAGTGTTTCCTTGGGAGTTGAGTCTGAGCGTCGCTGTCCCGCATCACCCTGCGGGACAGCGACAGCGCATCAGGTGCTTCGAATATTGGCGTTGAGGCGGAACAGGTTGGTCGGGTCGTATTCCTGCTTGATCTTCAGCAGTCGTGCGAAGTTGCCGCGGTAATTGCTGTTGACCTGGGTCTGCGTCTCATCGAATACGTCATTAGTGTAAAAGCCCTGGGTGTGCGGCTCCATGTGTTCCCAGTGCGCCTTGATGTACTTGATGTGGTCTGCAGGGTCCTCGCCCATCTTCCAGGAGACGAACGACAGCAGGTTGTGGCGGGCCTCCCGATGCGCGAAAGCGGTCGCTTCGTTGGAAACGCGCCCGATCTTGCCGCCGGACTGCTGTGTACCGAACCAGGTTGCGCGTGTATCGGAGACTTCGAAGTTATCGATGGCGTCGTCTATGAGCTTGCCCTCGAATGGACCACAGAATCCTGTTTTCATGTAAGCGCCATTCGCTCGAATATCGTTATAGTCACCTGATCGCTGAACTGCTACGTAGTCTTGCGGAGCGATTGTATTCTGGATCACGGTGCCAGCCTTCAGCATCGGTGCCATCAATGCCTCCGCCTTGCCGGGGTCGCCGCTGAACGTGATGCTGACCACGGCAGCGGGTTGTCCGCCCGGCTGCGATCCCATGAAGAAGCTCGTATCCAGTTCATCCGGCGCAGCTTCTGCGTATTCGCCGAAGAACCGGGCGATCTGCTTGGCTTCGGCGAACGGGTAAATGACGCTTCCGTTCATGACCTGGCGCCGCATGGGATGCAGCTGGAACTTGAATGACGTGACGACCCCGAAGTTACCGCCGCCCCCGCGCAGTGCCCAGAAGAGGTCTGCGTTCTGCTCGGGGCTTGCGCGTCGCAGCTTACCGTCGGCCGTGACAATATCGAATTCCAGTGCGTTATCGATCGTGAGCCCGAATCGCCTCGCGACTCGCCCGAAGCCGCCGCCGAGTGTCAGACCGCCGACACCCGTGTGCGATACCGTGCCCGCCGTTGTGACCAGGCCATGCGACATGGCCTCATGATCCAGTTCACCGAGCAGGCTGCCGCCGGCAACCCTCGCGGTCTTCTCGATTGGGTCGACGTAAACGTCGCGGTAGGTCGACAGGTCGATCTGCATGCCGCCATCACAGCTCGACTTGCCCGAGCTGCTGTGGCCGCCGCATTTCACTGCCGTGAGCAGATCATGATCCCGGGCGAACCGGACGGCACTGCTGATGTCTGCCGGCCCCGTCGGCTGAACGACAAACGCCGGGTGCTTGTCGAATGACGGCTCGAGCAGGGTGCGAGCTTCGTCGTAGGCCTCCGATCCCGGAAGCCAGAGCTTGCCTTTCAGGCTGTCGCTGAGTTCCTGGACCTCGGCCTGCTTGAGTGTGAACTCGCTTCCATCCAGTTTGACGGCGGCGAGATCGGATTCGACTTTCGTCGGTCGGTATAAGACGTCTTCCCATTCTGCGCGAGCCGGAACCGTCGCCGCGACGGCTGCTGCGATAGACGAACCGAGAAACCTGCGTCGATCCATGGTTTTTCCCCTTGTTCTTTTTTTTGAGGCGTAACCTTACACCTGCGTGCGGATTACAGCCACAGGGGTGAGAGCGCGCATCTCGTCATTAAGTTCCCCGCGACCGGAGGATTCGCGGGCGCCTGCTAGGCTGCTGAGCGTTGGTCCAGCTGGTTCCTGACCATACGTGCCAGCTTCTCAATCTCAAAAGGCTTCTGCAGCAGCGGAACCTTGCCGAGCTCTAGGCCACTGTCCTGCAGCACGTTATCGGTGTAGCCGGACATCAGGATGCAGGCAGCGGCAGGCTGCAGGCGGCGCGCCTCGTCGAGGAACTCCGCGCCGTTTATCTGCGGCATGATGACGTCCGAAATGAGTACATCGATATCGCCTTGCTCACCGGTGCAGTATTCCAGTCCTTCGTATGCATCGTTTGCTGTAAGGACCTTGTAGCCGTATTGCTTAAGGCCTTCCTTGAGCATCGTCCGGATCATCTCCTCATCTTCGACGATGAGTACGGTCTCGGTGCCTGTTGGCGAGGTCTGTTCGACCGGCTTGTCGGCCAGCGAGACGGCTTCCTTGTCTGATGCCGGCAGCAATATCGTGAACTGGGTGCCGGTTCCAAGCTGGCTGCTGACACTGATGCTGCCGTTGGCTGCGTGGATGATCCCATGCACCGTTGACAGCCCCAACCCGGTTCCACGACCCATTGGCTTGGTTGTGAAGAAGGGCTCGAACACACGTTCACAGGTCTCTGTCGTCATGCCGACGCCGGTGTCGTTGATAACGATCTTCACGTAGCGGCCCGGACCCAGCTCCTGTTTGTCGCCGGGTTCGATTTCGACGTCACCGGTGATGATCGTGATGCGACCGCCGCGCGGCATCGCGTCCCGCGCATTGCTGGCGAGATTCAGGATGACCTGACGCAGTTGTGTCGGGTCCATCTCGACCGGCGGCTGACAGCAGCCCAGCTGAATCTCCAGCGAAATGTCTTCGCCGATCATGCGCCTCAGCATGCCATCCAGGTCATTCATCAAGTCGTCGATGTGGAAGACCTGGGTTTCTACGGGCTGCATGCGGCTGAATGCGAGCAGCTGCCGGGTGAGATTGGCGGCCTGGCTGGATGCCTTGTGAATCTGCTCCAGGCTGCTGCGGGATTTATCGTCCTCGGTGTTCTTCAGGAGCTGGTTCGTCTGCCCGAGGATTGCGGTCAACAAGTTGTTGAAGTCGTGCGCAACGCCGCCTACCAGCTGGCCCAGGGCGTCGAGTTTCTGCATGTGGTGCAGCTGTTCCCGGCTAAGCTCCAGGGCGCGACGTGCTTCCGCCTCACGGGCGATGGAGCCCCGGACCAGGCGCATCGTGAATGCGACAATTAATGCGGTGGTGGCGGCAAATGCCAAAAGAGCCACATAGAATGGCTGCGTCCTTGCATTGCTGTCCAGGTTGGCGAGCGCTTTTTCCGCCGCGACGATGTGCAGTCTCGCCAGCTGCAGCGCTGAGTGCTCCAGCGACTGTGTAAACCGGTCGGCTCTCTCTGCGGAAGGCCTGGAGGAGGCGAGCTCATCCAACTGCTGGACTCGAGAATTGATCCTGCCAAGAGTCGCGCTGAATGCGGAGCCGCCGAATTCTTCCTGCAGAACGTTCAGTCTGTCAGCATTGATGGCGATCGAGGTAATCAGTACTTGCTGATCCAGCGCTGCATGTACTTGGCTTCCGTGCGTCGTGTCACCCTCGACATGCGCGTGCGGAACGAAGATGTGGTCAAGCTCGCGAACGTTCTGGCGAAGTTCCTGGGCGATAGCCGACGATTTCAGGTGGAAGAAGGTGACGCGGTCGCGGGCGTCGAGTTCGACGTCCTGGATAGAGAACAGTGACAACAACACGACAGCGGCGAGAATGAACACCCCTGTGACCATGATGTACATATAGGCCAACAGCTCTCGGCTTCTGCTGCGATTTTCTCCTCGTGACATAACTAGTCTTCAGATAGCGCCAGCACCGCCCGACGTATGTCTTCAAAGTCTGCGTGGCCTGCCGGAAGAAACACATGCGCCCTCAGTGGCATGAGTATCGCCTCGTGCTCTGCTCTTGCGATATCGAGCGCCAGGAAGGCATCGACGAGGGCCGTCTTCAGGTCTTCATTGATGTGGTCCTGGATCGCCCAAGTGTAATTCACGTAGGCTGGCGTTTTGGCCAGTATCCGGATTTGATCATCCGACAAAGTGCCTGCGCTCAGGGCCTCTTCCAGGATAGAGCAGTTCATGACGCCGATCTCAACGGAACCGCTAACCACCTTTTGCGCCGTTTCAAAGTGCGTGCGCGAATGTTCGATGCTTGAGAAGAGTTGCTCCGGGATAACACCGAATCGTTGCATGAAATAGCGCGGCATCAGGTGGCCTGAAGTCGACAGGCTGGACCCGAAACTGAAGGAGCCGCCCCTATAGTCCTCGAGAGAAGAGCGTGGGTCGTCATCCCTTGTGACGTAGCAACTGCGAAATGCAATATCCGTGTCTCTCATTACGAGAGGATCCGCATTGACCGCTGCCTCGGCTTGCACGAAGGTTGCCCCGCCGAAGAAAGCCAAGTGAACTTCCCCGTCTATGAACGACTGCAACAGCGTTGCGTAGTCATCGGCGAGTACCAGCGTTAATGACTGGCCTGTCGTCGCCTCGAGGTAGCTCATCAGTGGCGCGAACCGCGAAGTCAGCTCTTCCCGGGACTGGTCGGGGAGCACGCTGACCACCAGCGTCTCCGGGGCAGACAGTTGGTCGTTCTGGCAGGACGCCAGCGCAAACAGCGCGAGCAGTACTAGCAACGGATGCCGTACCACAGATCCCGCCTTATGGCTTCGAGTTCCGGTGCTCATCGCAGGGCATTGTAGCCTAAACGCGCTGCGGCTACGGCGCTACAGGTCGTTACCGCTGGGGCGCGCCACTCCGTGTCTATTCGTCCTGCTGCAATGCATCGAGAATGTGCGACCAGACGCTGGGATTAAAAGCCATGCCCAGGTGAGAGCCGTTCACTTCGATGTGCTCAACGTTCCGGTTGAAGCGGTCGATCGCGGCAGGCCAGGAGACGATCCCGTCGGATTTGCTGTAGATCATCGTCATCGGCTGGTGAATCGGATTGATCTCGCGTTTTTCGATCATGGCCTCGATCCAGTCGAGGTCTGCACCCTGCCGGGCGAAGTAACGACCGGTTGCCGTGTATTTCGGGCCGCCGACGACAGGCGAGCCCAGCGTAATCACCTGCTCAACGGTATCCGGCAGGTCCCGTGCGACTTCGCGGGCGATGTATCCGCCGAGGCTCCAGCCTATGAGTACGATGTTCCGTCCCGACTGGCTCTGGCGTTCACGCGCGTGCTCAACAAAGCGGTCGACCAGGCAGGGAACCGCGGCCTCTCCCTGGTAGTTTTCCCTTACCTCGACCGGCCAGCGATCGGAAAGCAGTTCCAGACTATTCGGCATGTCCTGTCCGGCCCTGTTTCTGCCCATGCCCCAGCCTTCGACAACGTATCCCTGTTTGCGAAGGAAGTGCCTGAGCGGCGCAGTGTGCCGATCGTCTGCGCCGAAGCCCGGCAGTACGATGATGAGCCGTTCGTCTTGGCTGCGGGGCTTGTTTAGCTGCGCGGCGGTCAGTGACAGTATCATCCGCCCGGCTTCGAGCAGGGCGCGCGTCTCCCCGATCAGTGCGGAGCGTGGCGGCGGTCTCAGTTCATTCATGCGACTTGTTCCTTATTGGTCTTCGCCCGCAGCGCGATCGCAACGGGATCGAGCGTTTGCAGGTGCGCTTTCATCGTGCGCATCTTGTCCTCGATGTTGCGCATCTCGTCCGCATCAAAAGGCGACAATTGTTCCTCGATAAACAAAGCGGCGGCGCTTCTCGCAGCTTCAAACAGCTTCCGGCCGGCCGGTGTCAGCTCGCAGACGAACGAGCGTCTGTCACGTAGAGTCTGCCGCGTGACGATCAGGTCATGCTCCTGCAGCCTGTTCAGCACGCCGGACACGTTGCCCCGGGTGACGAGCATCCGCTCCGCGATGCGTTTCGGCAGTGCATCGTCGCCAAGGCTGTGAATCGCGTTGAGAACGTCGAACTGCGGCACGGTCAGGTCGAATTCGCGAAGCATTGCTGAGTAACGCCGGTTGCATTCCTGGTAGGTCTCGACGACCGCAATCCAGCTGGAAGCCTGTAATCGGCTCAGTCTTGGCTCGTTCATGGCAGGTATTCAGGCAATAAAGTTTAAACCTAAACTAATAAAGTTTAAACTTCAACTAAATTCTGTTTCAGTTCGTAACGAGGTGTCGTGTCGCCAGCGTCTGCAGCCAGATAAGGCTCTTTCTAAGGCAAGCTGTCGGGTAGGAAAGCAAAGGCTGGGCGCTGACTACCTGCTCGCGGACCTTGGCCCTATGAAATACCAGGCAATGATTCCGACGACCGGGAAGACGGCGACGATAATGACCCAAAGCACCTTTCTGCCACTGCTCGCGGTGCTGCCAAAGATCTGCATAAAGGCATACACGACGATTGCCAGGTGGATGATGCCAAATACACCGAGTCCGTCCATGTCATTCATCCTGAGTTTGCGGGGAGGGTAAGTATGGGAGCCGCTCAAGACGCTGTAAAGCGATCATGCGGGTGACGGCGTTTTCCCGTCGCGGCAGCCAAAGCATCCAGCCGAGTCGATCGGGTGCCCTCCGTCGACCGCCAGCCCGGCGGGTCAGGCTACGTTGCCAGCAGCATGTCCGGACGCCCATGCCCATTGGAAATTGAAGCCCCCGAGCTGGCCGGTCACGTCGATCACTTCACCAATGAAGTACAGACCGGGAAAGTCCCGGCATTCCAGCGTTGACGAAGACAGTGCATCGGTATCGACGCCACCCAGCGTCACCTCGGCGGTACGGTAGCCTTCCGTTGCCGCCGGCTTGACACTCCAGTTCGACAGGTTACCGGCTATATCGCGGAGCCTGGCATCCGGGAGTTCATTCAGGGGCGTCTCCGTGTCGTCGGGCCAGAATAGCGTCTGTAGTTCTGTCACCAGGGCGCGCGGGAGCAATGTCGAAAGCACGGTGCGAACGGTAACTTTCGGCTGCTGGCGTTTTGCCTGCTTAAGTTCCTCCTCGATCGACGTCGCAGGCAGCAGGCTCAGGCTGAGCTCGTCCCCGGGCTGCCAGAAACTGGAAATCTGAAGCGCGGCCGGGCCGCTGATTCCGCGATGCGTGAACAAAACGTCGTCGGTAAATGCCGTGCCGCCGCAGGCGATATTGGCCGATGCACTGACGCCGGACAGCCGCTGCGTCATCTCATGGAATGCGCCGGTAAACGTAAAGGGAACCAGCGCGGCGCGTGTCGGCCTGACGACAATGCCAAACTGCCGGGCCAGCTCGTAGCCAAACGGCGATGCGCCCATTTTCGGAATGGACAGGCCACCGGTCGCAACGACAAGTGACGTGCAGCGAAATTCTCCGACGGCACTTGTCACGGACCATTGCGCTTCCGGGGCGTCAGCTACCGGCGCTACAGTCTCTACTCCGGCCTGAAGGATGAGCTCGACGCCGCCGTCTTCGCATTCGGCGAGCAACATGTTCAGGATATCCCTGGACGAACGTTCGCAGAAAAGCTGCCCGGCCGCCTTTTCTACATACGGAATGTCGTGTTTCTCTACCAGCTCCAGGAAGTCGTAAGGGCTGTAGCGTGACAGCGCCGACTTACAGAAATGCGGATTGTCCGACAGGAAGTGCGAAGGGTCCGTGTTCAGGTTCGTAAAGTTGCAACGCCCGCCCCCGGACATCAGGATCTTCTTGCCAGGCTTGTTCGAACCTTCGAGGACCAACACGTGCCTGCCGCGCAGACCGGCTGTCGCAGCACAGAACAGTCCTGCGGCGCCGCCCCCTAGCACAACAACGTCGTAATGGGATGCCATGACCTCGAGCCCCTTGCCCGCCTGTTACAGATTCTCCCGATCCTGTTGCAATCGGAAACAGCTTGAAACTCGTCTGAGACCCAATAAATCCCGGCATCGCCGACACTCTTTCCTCACTGGAGCAAACTTTTTCGAGGATGGAGCAGTGAAGGGAGTCGTTATCAATTTATCACTATTCAAGTTCGGCTGGCTGGCCGTTGTGTTCAGCGCGGCAGCCGGGCTTGCGGAAGTGGGCGCAGCGACGGTCGCGTTGATCGCGTTGGTTCACCTGGTCAGGGCACATCGCATCAGCAACGAGCTGGCTTTGCTGCTCGTTGCCGGCTTAATCGGACTTGCGTGGGAAACGCTGTTGGTTCAGGCCGGATTCCTGAGTTACCCGACATCGGCAGCGGACGCCGCAGTGGCCCCGTACTGGATTGTCGCGATGTGGGTGCTCTTTGCCACGACGCTAAACGTTGGAATGAAGTGGCTGCGCAAGAACCTCGCGATCACAGCGCTGGCCGGAGCTATCTGCGGTCCGCTGAGCTTCGTCGCAGGCCAGAAAGCAGGAGCAGTCGACCTGGCGGACAACTCGATTCTCGTCATCGGTCTCGGATGGGCCATCCTGCTGCCTGCGGTGACCCTGATCGCCCGCGCGCTCGACGGATACTCGGATGTCCGACTTGCGGCCGCCCGTGCAGGAGATTCGGCATGAAATATTCAGCATCTATTTTCATAGTCTTCCTTGGCCTGGCTTCGGCGTCCTCGTCTTTCGCCAACAACGAGCGAAGGACATGGGCATTCGATGTCTACCTCGATGACAAGGCTATCGGCTACCACAACTTCGAGATCGCGAACGAGGGAAAGCGCACCGTGCTTGAGACCGAGGCCGAGTTTGACGTCAAGTTCCTGTTCGTCACGGCGTTTCGATACAAGCACAGCAATACCGAGATCTGGTCCGGCGGCTGCCTCGACGAGATTTACGCCACCACCGACAATAACGGCGAACGCCTGACGGTCAGCGGCGCCGGAGAAAGACAGGCATTCGAGGTCTCGAGCACACGTGGCGAGGAAACGCTGGACGGTTGTGTACAGTCATTCGCCTACTGGAACCCGGCCATACTCAGCGCCGATCGCCTGCTAAATTCCCAGACCGGCGAATATGAAGCGGTCGATGTACAGCTCGTCGGCGAGGACCTGATCAGCGTTGCAGGGCAGGATGTCCCTGCCGATCGCTATCGAGTCTCGGTTCGCCGCGGTGATATCTTTCTCTGGTACACAAAGACGGACCAGACGTGGGTGGCACTCGATGCGCCGGCGAAGGGCAAGCGACGCATTCGCTACCAGGCGACAGATATTTCCAACCTGAAAGCGGACCAGCCAGCGATTGCCGGCACCCGGTCCTGAACATTCGCAGATAGACTGTCTGGTTAACAAAGGAACTGAATCATGACTACTCGTGTACTCCGAACAGGCCGACCGATTCTCGCCGCGTTGTCCGCGGCCGTTCTCGGGGCCGGCTGCGCTACCGTACCGCCCGGCGGCGATATCCGGGTGGCGCAGGATGTCGACATCGAGCGCTTCATGGGCGACTGGTACGTCATCTCGAGCATCCCGACCTTCATCGAGACGAAGGCCTATAACGCCGTCGAGACCTACGAGCTGAATCCGGACGGCACGATCGACACGACGTTCTCATTCCGCAAGGGCGGATTCGACGGGAAGCAGAAAGAATACAACCCGAAGGGCTTCGTGCGTGAAGGAACCGGCAACGCCATCTGGGGTATGCGCTTCATCTGGCCGATCAAGGCGGACTACCGGATCGTCTATGTCAGCGATGACTATTCAACGACGATCATTGGCCGCAACAAGCGAGACTTTGTCTGGATCATGGCGAGGACTCCCGAACTGCCTGCACAGGAGTACATCGACCTGGTACAGATCGTTCGTGAAGAAGGCTACGACACCAGCAAGCTGAGGGAAGTGCCGCAGCGCTGGACCGACTAATTTGGCGCGACGGCCTGTTTGGCTGTGCCTTCCCGGTACTCCTGCACCCATGCAGACGCCGTCTGGCAAAACGGGCTGTTTTCGACAGCAATTTCGAAGATGGGTGCGTACTGCTTGAGTTTCTCGATGCTCGCGGCAACGAGCTTCATGCAAAACAGCTGGTCCATCGGCACACTCTGGCTGAATCGATCCAGCAGGTCCTTGAGCAGCCGGTCTTTCTCCGCCTCTTCCTCGATTGCAGCGATGTAGCAAAGCTCGTTGGCGAAGACGGCAATATCACGGATCTGTTCGTCGACCGATTCGGGCTTCGCGATCTTGCCGTCCGGCAAGCCCTCAATGGCCGCAATCAGGTTCTTCGGCAGCTGCCAGTCTGAGGCTACTGCAGCGCCCACCGTTGACAGGTCTACACCCAGGACCTTGACTGCGGCTTCAGAGCGACCGACGCCGGATTCCCCCATCAGTTCCAGCATCTCGTCGTACTCTTCGCCAAAGTAGTAAAGGACGAGGTTTTCGCCCAGCGACTGGAACATGCCGCTGATGAACGCTTCTTCTGCCTGCGGCAGCTTACTTGTCTTGGCGAGATGGCGTGCAATCAGGCCGCTCAGGAATGAACGCGCCATAGAATCCTTGAGTCTTGTGTCGCCGCCTTTCAGGTGACCGAAAAAGGTCAGGCTGTTCGCGGTCATCCGGACCTGTTCGAGTCCCAGCAGGACAACCGCTTGCGACACGCTCGTGATCTTGCCGCCGCGCACGCTGTAGAACGATGAGTTAACCAGCTTAAGGAGTTTGCTCGTCAGCGCGAAGTCCCGGAGGATGACGTTCGACAGCTTGTCGGCCGACGCTTCCGAGTCCGACGACGTCAGGCGGTTGATATCGGCCAGCGTCCTCGACACCGTCGGGAACTCTTTCTTGCGGCGCATGCGGCGCAGCAGGTATTCGATCGTACTGTGATGTGCAGGCGTATCGGTTGCCGCCAGCTCGAGGTTTGCCTCGCGCAGGAAGCGCTCGAAGGCCGTCAGCATCTCGGCGCCGTTGGCGTAGCGCTTCGATGCATCGCGTGCGAGGGCGCCTCGGACGAACGTTTCGAAATGCTTGCCACCCTCGAGCTCGGCCAGGTCGGCGAAATCGGGATCGGCCTCGATAATCTTCTGCCGGATATTGCTAAACGTGTTGCCGGACATCGCTCGCTTGCCGGTGACCAATTCTAGGAACGTACTGCCGAGTGCAAACACATCGGTATGTGGCCCGAGTTCCTCGCCCATGAAGTGCTCCGGCGCCATGTAGCGCAGCGTGCCCACCGCGTGGTCTGCGCTGCGCGCAATCTTGTGTACGAACTGGGACAGACCGAAGTCCATAACGCGCGGTGCGCCGTCAGCGCCGATCAGAATGTTCCTGGGACTCAGGTCGAAGTGCACGATCTGTTCGCCATGTGCCACGGCGAGCGCCTGGAGTGTTGCCCGGATGATCGGCACTGCATCGGGAATACTGTACCGCCCGTTCTCTTTCAGGATCTTCGCGAGCGTCTCGCCTTCGACGAATTCGAAGACGAGATAGGGCCCGACGTCGGACTCACCGGCATCGAAGACCGAGACGATGTTCGGATGTTTCAGCTTGCCCGATATCTCGCCTTCGCGGAGGTTATTGTCGCTATCGACATTGACGAGAGACTCTTCAGCAGTCGTGATGACCTTGATAGCGACCCGGCGTTTCAATGCAGGGTCGAATGCTCGATACACGACTCCCTGCGAGCCTTTGCCGAGCTCGCATTCGACGTCGAGACGACCAAATGAACCTGTCTTCGCTGTCATCGCCAGTGCCTTGCACGCTGATTATGTAAGTGGTTTCGGCCGATAATTCAGGAACTTGAGATTCCGGCGAAAAAACCCTGGGTGCCGAGCTAAAGGAAGTCCGGCATCGGTCGATAGCACTCATATGACATAACGAGAGAGCGACTATGGACATCTCGAATGTAGGCACCAGTCCGCTAGCCGGTACGACTTCCACCTCAGCGCCACCCGTCGGCAAGACGTCGATTCCCGCCGGCGCGCCCACCCGGTCTTCGGGCTATGAGCCGCGTGACCTCGGGCTGAACGTACTCCAGGCAGAGATACGGCAGGTCTTGAGCACGCGCCTGAAATTTTCCTTTACCAGCAACGGATATGACTCGTCAAAACTATCTGTCGCCGGTGTGGCCCGTGAATCACTGTCAGCGGCGAGCTGGTTGCTTCGGGAAGCGCCTCTGGAGGCGGCCGAGGAGCTGCGTGAGCTTCGCGACGATATTGAAGACGCCGGCGCTGCAACCCGGAAGGTGGTCGCAGACGACGACTTACCCGACGTCGAAAAAGCGCTCACGAGAATAGGCAACGGCCTGGACAGCATCGGCGAGGAAGCCTCGAGAAACACGGAGTCGTCGGCTTCCGTTCTGGCAGCCGAGTCAATGGTCAAGCAACGGTCC
>JAAUYD010157095.1_pt1 | contig 20694 bp, 19 predicted proteins | sample 7278101 | NCBI WGS metagenome assembly JAAUYD01 (sample SAMN14350128, study PRJNA611818) | marine sediment metagenome | isolation source: surface marine sediment (0.6m) | place: French Polynesia: Moorea | collected 2018-08
ATCATTCCCGATTTGATTCCGCGGGAACAGCTGTTTGATACTTTTGAGGACAGTATCGACTGGCTCCAGCTGCAGCTTCCTGAAAGAAGCAAAGTTGCCGTTTGATTTTTTAAACAACCGGTGGAATACCGTTTACAACGACACTCAATAAAAAAAGGAGATTGGTATGATTACACAAACTGAGCAATCTTTGTCAACGATGACCCCTGAGAAGGCGTTAAACCTCTTAAAAGAAGGAAACAACCGATTTGTCGACGGGCAAAATGACGACCGGAATTTACTAAAGCAGGTGGAAACCACGAGCGGCGGCCAATATCCGTTTGCCGTCATCCTTGGTTGTGTTGATTCACGCGTGCCGCATGAGCTGATTTTTGACCTGGGGATTGGCGATGTTTTTAGCGTGCGGATCGCCGGCAACCACATCAACGAGGATATTTTGGGCAGCATGGAGTTTGCCTGCCATGTGGTTGGTTCCAAACATATATTGGTATTGGGTCATACCAGCTGCGGCGCGATTCAGGGCGCGGCCGGAAAGGTCGAGCTGGGTCATTTAACCCAGCTGCTCGACAAGCTGCAGCCGGCCGTCTCGGCCGCAGGGAGCGAGGCCACGGTCGATCAGATTGCGGCCGCCAACGTGAAATTGACGGTGGAAGAGATCAAAGCTCAGAGCCCGACCTTAAGGGCGCTGGTAGAAAGTGGTGATCTTTCCATCTCTGGTGCGATGTATGATGTTTCCAGCGGACAGGTAACGTTTGACATCGCCTAAACCCCTATTCCGGCGGGCAGGGCACATCTGACCAAAAAGAGACGCTGCTGCCCTGCTCCGCCGTTCCGGTGACGTAGGTACACCAGAAGCTGGTCCGATCGGGGAGATCATCACCGCTTCGCCGGCCGAAATTGACAACCCAGTAATGGCCAAAATCGCCTGAGGAAGCCCCATAACCGACGCCCAAATCGTGTGCATCAGTTGAAAGAATATTGGCGCGATGGATTGAGCTGTTCATCCACCAGTTGACCGCCCCGGCCGCATCGGGAAAGCCCCAGGCGATGATTTCTCCATGCCAGGAAGGGTTATAGCCGGCTTCTTCGATGCGCTGTTTGACAGTTGAGCCATCGGTTCCGGTGTGGCTGGTGTTGTTGTGGGTAGCCATGTCGTCGCTGTGCCGCCGGGCTGACTGGACCAGCTGCTCTTCCGTTACCAACGGGTTGAGGGTGTGGCTGCTCCGATTTTGGTTGATTAAGGCGATGACCTCGTTTTCTCGGGCGGCATCAACAGCCGGATAGCCGTTTGGGGTGGCCGATGGCACGGGGGTAGGGGTTTCATTCAAGACCACGGCCGGTAAATAAACTTCTGCTGTGACGGTGATTTGAACGATATCCACAACGGCCGCGACCGGTTGATTGAACCACACCCCCCCCAAGATTAACCCTAATGCCAGTGTGAGGGTTCCCAAAATCAAGTAATTGCCGTTTTTCCAGTTATGCGTGCTGCGATGTTTAGACATGCCGGAAAGATTAACATACTCGCCGCTGGGTCACTATATTTTCGGCCGCAGATTCACCCTTTTTCACCCCTTGTTTATCGTTGTTTTTACCCCGACCCCGTCAGACAGCAGCCATGGCCAGGATGAAACCGTGTAGGGGCTTGGCTAGTAGGGGCTTGGCTCGCCAAGCCCGCGCATTGACCGATCGGTGTCATTTCCTTTTCAACCATTAACCCCACACCTTAAACGGCGTGGCCCCCACCCCCGGCCAAATGCGAATGACCCCGGCGATGCTGCGGACCAAAATCCACAGCCCGGTGGCTACCCAAATCCAGTTGAGCGCGCCAGGGGATTCGGAATTAATCAGCAAAAGGGCTGCTCCACCACAGAGGCTGGCCGCAATCATCCCGTTGCGCAGATAGCGATAATCCCCCGTGCCCCAGTGAAGACCGTCGGTAATAAAGGCGACGGCATTGATCGGCTGCGTCAGAGCGGCGATTAACCACGCCGGCCGAAAAACAGCCACCGCATCAGGGGGGACCATCGTGCGGATGATGAGCGGCCCCAGAGCGATCATGGCCAGCGCTAACAGAACGCCGGTGGCCATGCTCCATTTGGTGGCCACGGCGGCAACTCGCCGCGCCTGGAGAATGTCGTTCGCCCCAACAAAGTAACCGACCAGACTTTGACCGGTGATGGCGAACGCCTCCATCGTCAGGGCTGAAAAAATCCACACCTGGCGAATTACCTGATACGCGGCGCCGCTTTCATCACCGCTCTGAGTGGCTACCCGAGTCGCCAGCAGCAAAAAGAGCATCAGCATCCCGGTGCGAATAAAGAGGTCGCGGCCGACGCGCAGCAGACCGATCATCTCCCACAGGCGGAGCTGCTGCGGAACGCCCAGCCTGTACAGCGTAATCGTCAAAACCAGCACGGCGCCCACCCATTGGCTAAGGGCGCTGGCCAGGGCGGCTCCGGCCACGCCCATCGCCGGCAGCGGACCCAGCCCAAAAATAAATGGCCAGTCGAGCAAAATATTGAGGGCGTTGACCAATAAAGCGATCCACAACGGGGTTTTCATATCCTGCAAACCGCGCAGGGAGCCCATGGTGGTCAGGGTAATCAGCACCGCCGGTGCCCCAAAAAGGCGCACCTGCATATACCGTTCGGCTTCAAGAAGGACCTCGCCTCCAGCCCCCAACGCAACGGCTAGCTGCGTGGCCAGCGGATAGCCAATCACGATGAGCAAAATACCCAAAGCAAGCGCCAGGCTGACCGCCACGCCGTTTATATCGCGCGCTCTTTGACTTTCACCGCGACCCAGCGCCTGGGCGATTCCGGTTTGAGTACCGATCCCCAAAAAATTAAAGACCCAAAACGTGCTTGATAAGGCGATCGTGCCCACCCCCAGGGCCGCCAGGGGAACAGACCCGGATTGAGCCACAAACGCCGTGTCGATCAATCCGGTTAACGGCTCCGCAATGAGCGAAAATAAAACCGGGATTGAGAGCGAGATCAGGGTTTTGTGCGGTGATTGTTTGAAAGTGGATTCAGAAGCAAGATCAGACATGGTGCTAAGTTTACTGTAGACCGCAGACCACAGACCACAGACATCAGATAACAAAGGATCTCTTTTGATGTCTGTCGTCTGAAGTCTGAAGTCTTTTGTCTAAATTGTCCCGGTTCATTTAAGCCGATTGTCCCTTGCGAGGGCAAATTGTACTAGTACAATATGAGCAGTTCTTGAATATCTAAGGTAAATTATGTTATCCCTGCAGCTAAACCGCCATGAAACCCGATCGCTCTACCAGCAAATTGCTGAAGAGATCAAGACCCGCATCAGCGACGGTCGATTACCGGCCGGGGCGCGCCTGCCAACGGTGCGTAAACTGGCCGAAGAGCTGCAGGTGACCCGTTTGACGATCCAAAGCGCGTATGCCGAGCTCCAGGCTGACGGCTGGATCGAAGGCATTGTTGGTCGAGGCACGTTTGTCTCCAACGATGTGAAGCCGGTTGCCCTGCACGACTCAGTTGGCGTTGCCCTGACTTCCGAAGGCATTTTGAGCGACATTTTGACGATCAACCGCGTTTTAGGAATGCGCTCGATGGCCATTGCCGAACCGGATGCCGCCCTTTTCCCCATCGATGAGTTTTGGGGGTATTTGACCCGCCTGCGCCCCAAAGCGGCCGATCTACTCGGCTATGGTGACTCCCAGGGAGATCCCGATTTGCGTATCGAAGTGGTGCGTGAACTGCAGGAGTTGGAAATAGACGGTAATCCCAGCGACGTGGTCATCACCAATGGGGTGATGCAGGGACTTAATTTGGTGACCCAGGCCCTCAGCCGGCCGGGAGGGACGGTTATTGTAGAACAGCCCACGTTTATCGGCTATCTCAATATTTTGAAGAGCCAGGGTTTGCAGCCGCTGCCGGTTCATCTCGATGAGGAGGGGCCGCGTCTGGATGAATTTGAGGCGCTGGCGGCCCGAGAACGGCCGGCTTTCTTCTACGCGATTCCCAATTTTCACAACCCGACCGGCCGCTCCTGGTCGATGCAGCGGCGGCACGATATTTTGCAGATCGCCGGCCAATACGGCCTGCCAATTTTGGAAGATGATATTTACGGCCGCATCGCCTATGACACATCGCCGGCACCTACGCTCAAATCGCTCGACAGGGATGATCGGGTCTTTTATATGAGCGGCTACTCTAAAGTATTTATGCCCGGGCTGCGCCTCGGTTATCTGCTGCCCCCCCGCGCGTTCCGCGAACAGATCCTGATGCTTCGCCGGTCCGCGGACGTATGCGGGTCGGGCGTGACCCAGCGGGGTCTGGCCCACTTCTTGCGCGACAACGGGTTAAAGCGTCATTTGCGCCGGGTGCTGCCCATCTACCGCCAGCGGCGCGATACGATCCTGCAAAGTTTACGACGGGAAATGCCGCCAGGGGTCTCCTGGACCGAGCCGGAAGGCGGATTTTCAACCTGGCTAACCCTGCCGCGCTTTTTCGGCCGTGGGGAGCTGTATCGGCGGGCGCTCAAACAGCGGTTCGCCTTCACGGCCGGTGAAGCGTACGACATGGATGATGCGGATGAACTCGATCATCTGCGCCTCTGCTACGGCAATCAGCGGCCGGAAGGGATCGAAGCCGGGGTAAAGCTCCTGGCCCAGCTTATCTCAAATCATTAGGAGGTTTTGTGTATCCACAACTGCAATACGACCTGGAACATATTGAGGATATGCTGCAGCGGGTGCAGGAAATTAGCCTGGCTTACTATCAAAATGTAGGTGAATCCCCGGCCGCGGTCGCACCGCCCTCCCGCAAAAACCAGACGCTTCCCAAGCAGGGGATGGGGGGGCTGGCGGTCGTCAATCACTTTCTGAAGAAGGTCGCTCCACATCTGGCGGCCAGCGGCGGTCCGCGCTACCTTGGATTTGTCACCGGTGGCGCCACCCCGGCCGCATTAATTGGAGATTGGCTGACGTCAACTTTTGATCAAAATGTGGCTTCTGACATCGACTCCATTGCCCCTCTCATCGAAGATGAAGCCATCGACATGCTGCGCACGCTTTTTGGGCTGCCGGATGAGTTTTCCGGATCGTTTGTCAGTGGGGCTACCATGTCAAATTTTGCAGCGTTGGCCATTGGCCGCCAATGGTGCGCCAAACAAATTCGATACGACGTGGCCAAACTGGGTCTTTATGGGCTGCCCCAGATTCGGGTTCTGGCGGCCACGCCCCACTCAAGCATTTATAAAGCGCTTTCGATGTTGGGCATGGGGCGCAGCAGCCTGATTAAAATTAAGACAATTCCCGGCCGGGAAGCGATTGATATCGATCATTTGCGTTTTGAGCTGGCCGCTGCCCGCGCTGAACTTATCCCGGCCATTGTGGTTGGCAGCGGGGGAACGGTCAACACCGTTGACTTTGATGATTTGACCGCCATTGGGGCACTCAAGAAGGAATTTACTTTCTGGTATCACGTTGATGCGGCCTTTGGCGGGTTTGCGGCGTGTACCAAAGAGACCGCCCGCTTAACCAAAGGGATGGATTCGGCCGATTCGATCACCATTGACGCCCACAAATGGCTAAATGTCCCTTATGATTCGGCGATGGTTTTTACACGCCATCCGGATATTGGCCTGCAGGTGTTTCAAAACAGCGCCGCTTACCTGGGTGACGTGCAGGACGTCCCGGCATACGTGCACCGGACGCCGCAAAACTCCCGCCGTTTTCGAGCGCTGCCGGCCTGGTTCTCACTCCTGGCTTACGGGGCGGCCGGATACGAAGAAATTGTGACCCGCTGCTGCCGTCTGGCTCAGAGAATCGGCGAAAAAATAGCCGGGAACGATCGCTATGATCTACTGGCGCCGGTAAACCTCAACGTGGTTTGCTTTGCCCCCGCTTCACATGAAGTTGATGTGGGTGCCCTACTGATGCGTTTGCGTGACGACGGCCGGGTCTTTGCTACGCCAACTGAATATGGCGGCCGGTCGGCGATTCGCCTGGCCTTTTCTAACTGGCGCACCACCGACGATGATGTGGAGCTGGTTTGGCAGGCGCTGCAAGAGTGTCTTTGAAGAAGAGAGAAAAGAGAATAGAGAAGAGAGAAAAGAGAAGCGAATGACCTTTAAGAGATACAGGGTGGTTGAGTACGGGGCGTTGATTTTGATCATCAGCATGGGTACCCGGCAAAGTTTTGGCATCTTTCTCCCTGAAATCAGCCGTGATTTGGGTATCGGCCGCGAATTGTTCAGCCTGGCGATCGCCGTTCAGAACATTATCTTTGGCTTGCCAATTGTCGGGGTTCTGGCTGACCGCTACGGCTCCCGCTGGGTCGCCATCGGCGGCGGAATCTTGTATGCCCTAGGTATTTTTCTGCTGGCTGTCGGGCAATCCCCGGCCATGCTGTTTGGCTCGCTGGGTATTTTGGTGGGTATCGCCCTCAGCGCAACGTCGTTTGTGGTGGTTTTAGGCGCGGCCGCCCAGGTGGTCCCCGCCGGTCGCAGAACGGTCATGTTTGGTCTGCTGACCGCGGCCGGGTCTATCGGCATGTTTGCCGTTGTGCCGGCGCTGCAGTGGCTGCTCGATCTGATCGGCTGGGTGTCCACGTTTTATATTATGGCCGGTATGGCCCTGGTGATCTCCCTGCTGGCCATCGCTTTTCCGGCCGGCCGGCGGTCCCAGGAACCAGGCACCACCTCAGCGGGTGAGGGTGAATATGAAGACGAGGGAATTATTTCGATTTTGAAGAAAGCCAGCGGTCACTCCGGCTATTGGCTTCTTACGGCCGGTTTCTTTGTCTGCGGTTTCCACGTGGCTTTTATCGCCACCCACCTGCCGGCTTATCTTCAGGACAACGGCCTTTCAACTCAGGTCAGCGCCTTTGCCCTGGCGATGATCGGTTTATTTAACCTGATTGGCTCATCCTCATTTGGGTATTTGGGTGATCGGTACCGCAAAAAGTACCTGCTTTGTTTTATTTATCTCGGCCGCGCGGTCGTCATTTCCGCCTTTATCTGGCTGCCGCTTACCGCCACGTCCGCCATTCTGTTTGGGGCGGCGATTGGATCGCTGTGGCTGGCGACAGTCCCCTTGACCAGCGGGGCCGTGGCCCATATTTTTGGCTCGCGATATTTATCAACACTCTACGGCGTTGTCTTCTTTAGCCATCAAATTGGCGCGTTTCTCGGTGTTTGGCTTGGCGGCCGGGTCTTTGATACCCTTGGCTCGTATCAGCCGATCTGGATCGCCGGGATTATCCTGGCGGTTATTGCCGGGTTAATCCATTTACCCATGATCGACACCCCGGTTGCCCGCAGGGCGGTCACCGCCGATTAACGGTCAACTCGTATATCTTAATTCGCATTTCGCATTTCGTATCTCGTATCTCGTAACTCGTATCTCGTATCTCGTATCTCGTAGGTCTTTATGAAATTTGTAAGCAATCGTCACATAACCGATCCCCGCCTGAATTTGGCCCTGGAAGAGTATTTACTGCGCGAATTGGAGATGGAAACCCCGCTTCTCCTGTTTTACGTCAATGAACCGGCGGTCATCATCGGTCGGAACCAAAACACCATCGAAGAAATTGACCCGGATTTTATCAAGCAGAACGACATTCACGTCGTGCGTCGCCTGTCCGGAGGAGGTGCGGTGTTTCACGATCTTGGCAACCTCAATTTCAGCTTTATTACCAACGACAATCGGGACATCCACAATTTTGCCAAATTTATTAATCCGGTTGCTGCTGTCTTAAAAAAGCTGGGCGTGCCTGCGGAACTGCACGGCAGCAGCGATGTTTTTGTGGACGGCAAGAAAATTTCGGGCAACGCTCAATTTTCCGCCCGCGGCCGCCTGTTTAGCCACGGCACAATTTTGTTTGATACCGACATCGAAACGATGCTGCGGGCCTTAAACCCGCGTCAAATTGAAATTGAATCAAAGGCGGTCCAGTCGGTGCGCAATTTTGTGACCAACATCAAGGAGTGGCTGCCCCGAGAAATGACCCTCAAAGATTTAAAGCAGGCGATCTTGGATGAATTGTTCGGGTCAGACCCGCCTACGCTTCCCCTGTCGGCCGATCAATGGGGGGATATCGAGAAGCTGGCTGAGGAACGATACGACACCTGGGAGTGGAATTACGGCCGTTCTCCCCGCTTTAACGTGCAAAAAACCGTCGCGCTTGGTCGGGTCACCTTTAACGCCCGCCTATGGGTCGATAAAGGATTAATCGAAGAGGTTACCCTTTACGGCAACTTTGAGGCCAAGCGAGAAATTAAAGAACTCCTCGACCGCCTGATTGGCGTTCGCTATGAGCCGGAGGCGATACGCTATGCCCTACAGGATGTTGAACTGGTCCCCTATGTCGGTTCGGTTTCACTCGATGAATTTGTGACCGTACTTTATTGAATTTACCCCCGTCAAATAAATAGCGGCCGCTGAATGGGCGGCAAAATGTTTCTTATGTGACAGCCCTTAACTGCGCTCAGGATTATTCACCCTGCAAGCAAGGGCTGAGAAAGTGGTGCGATTATGGTTTTTTTTGGAAATTAGGTAAATTTTATGACTCAACAGAATGACACCACCACCCCTAAAAGTGAATTCTGGGCCGGCGTCAAGGCGGAACTGCCCATCCTTTTTGGCGTGATCCCTTTTGGCCTCATTTTCGGGGTTCTGGCGACGACGGCCGGGCTGCCTCCGCTGGTGGCCTGGAGCACTTCGTCCCTGGTTTTTGCCGGATCCGCTCAATTTTTGGCCCTGCCGTTGTTTTCAGCTGGGGCTCCGGCCGTGATTTTGATTATGACGACGTTTATTATCAATCTGCGTCATCTCCTCTACAGCGCCTCGCTGGCTCCTTTTGCTCAACCGCTTTCCCGCGGCTGGAAAACGCTGTTAGCTTACCTCCTGACGGATGAGGCGTTTGTTCCCACAATTTTGCACTATCATCAATCGGATCAACCGTCTACCCATAAACATTGGTTTTGGCTGGGAGCCGGGCTGACGCTGTGGCTCAACTGGCAAATTGTCACCGGTATCGGAATTTTAGTCGGGCAGCAGCTGCCGTCCGGGTTAGGATTGGAATTTACGCTATCCCTGACCTTTATCGGCATGATTGTCCCCACGCTCAAAAAATGGCCGGAGATCGGGGCGGCCGTTTCAGCCGGAGTCACGGCGGTGGCGGTCAGCGGCCTGCCCTATCGTCTGAACCTGATGGTGGCCGCAGTTGTGGGAATTTTCACCGGGCTTCTGCTTGAATCCCTGACGCGCCGGGAGAGTATCGGTCAAACTCAGGAGGTTCAATTATGATGACCCCCCTGCAGCTCATGTTGACGATTCTGGCCATGGGATTGGTCACATTTTTGATTCGGTTAAGCTTTATCGCTCTTTCCGATCGGATCGCCCTGCGGCCGCTTGTGCGCCGCGGGTTGACGTATGTGCCCCCGGCCGTTCTGGCCGCCATCGTTTTCCCTGATATGCTGCTGTCAGAAGGGGTGCTCAATCTCTCATGGCAAAATCCGTTTCTCCTGGCCGGCTTGGGAGGGATCCTGGCGGCCTGGTGGAGTAAAAATGTGTTGGTCACCATGGTGGTCGGCATGTTGATATTGTGGGGAATCCAGTGGATTACAGCCTGAAGACAAGAGACCAGAGAGGACTTTTTTTCGGCGTGTCCCATCTCTCGTCTCCTGTCTCTTGTCTCCCGTCTTTCTTTTAGGAGGTTTTAATGAAGGAAATTGCTCGCGTCAGTGAAATTTGGCGTTATCCGGTCAAGTCGATGGCCGGAGAATCAATTGAGAAAAGTGATGTTTACTGGTACGGTTTGGAAGGTGATCGCCGCTATGGGTTTGTGCAGAACGGTCATCCGGGCAGCTTCCCGTGGCTGACCGCCCGAGAGATTCCTCAAATCGTCAAATTTCAGCCGCGATTGATCGGAAATGATCTGGTGCACGGCCCTGTTGAAGTGACAACACCGGCCGGGGAAACATTCCCCATCGGTGATGAACGGCTCCGACAGGCGCTTCTGGCGCATCGCTCTGGCTTTGACGCCCATCTGATGCAGCTCAACCGGGGGACGTTTGACGCGGCCCCTGTATCGCTGATGAGTCTGGCCACGATCCGCCAGGTGGATCAAACATTTGGACAATCGCTTGATACCCGCCGCTATCGGCAAAATTTGATCATCGAGACGATTGAGGACAAACCTTATATCGAAGACAGCTGGTGCGAACAAATTATTCGGTTTGGGGACCGGCCCGACAGCGCACAGGTGCTTTTGAACCGGCCGATCCAGCGCTGCCAGATGATCAACGTCGATCCGGATCATGGGCAGGTCGATGCCGGGGTATTAAAAGCGGTGGTGCGCAGTCGAGACAACTGCCTGGGCGTGTATGCCGCCGTGGTGCGCCCGGGAACGATTTATGCGGGTGATTCAATCTATCAACTTTGATTAGAGCCTCTGTCTCGGTCAAAGGAACAGCGTAGGCGTGATTTCCTAATTACGCCGATAGCTGACGCGATTGGGAAATCGCGTCTACATCATCTGTGACTTTTAAATAGTAACCTACTTCAGGGAAAAAGGAGGATGCAAAGGTGGATAATTCATATCAGGAACTGAACCGGCAGTCTACAGAACGGATGCGAAATCTGGCGGCCAAGCTGACAGATGAAGATCTTGAACTCCCCCTGGGAGAATATTGGACCATCGCGGCCGCGTTTGCCCATATCGCCTTTTGGGATGCCCGCGTGCTAAAAATTTTAGAAGATTCTGAAAGCAACAATCAGGTGATTATTCACCCGTTTGATTTGGTCGTCAATGACATTTCGCTCCCATTCTGGCTAGCCATTCCTCCCCGGCAGGCGGTGGAACTGGCTATCGCCACCGCGGAAGAGTTGGATCAATCTCTCGAATCGTTTTCGCCCATACTGCTTGAGAAAATCGCTTCCGCCAATTTGCGCTTTATTCGCCGGGATTACCATCGTTTGGCGCATCTTGACGAGATCGAAGAGGCGTTGAACTATTAAGAAAGGTCGAGACCCAATTCTCCCCAACCAAAGTCATCAGGAGGGATTTTTGTATGAAAAAGATGTGTTTTTTCACTCAGGACGATTTGACGAGCCACCAGCGCTCAACCGGTCAACGTTACTTTGAATTTCTGCGGGTGCCCGATATGAGCGCCGGTCTGTATGTTTTACCGGCCGGTAGTGTAGATGGGCAGCAGCCACACAGTGAAGATGAAATATATGTCATCATGGTCGGTCGAGGAGAGTTTACCTGTGAAGGCGAAACCAGACCGGTTGCTCCTGGAGACGTGATCTATGTGCCGGCCCATGCGGACCATCGTTTTCACGATATCGCAGAAGACCTGGAAATACTGGTTTTCTTTGCGCCGGCCGAGGGTGTGCTTCATCAGCGGCGGCAGATCGTGCAGGAAGGTGAGATAGAAGTTGACACTGATCGCACCCGCCTCGATATCGAGTTGATCCACCAATTTTTGACCACCTCTTATTGGGCAAAAGGGTGCGATCGCGATCTGGTGGTCCGCTCGATTCAAAATTCGCTTTGTTTTGGTGCTTATGAGGGGGACAATCAAATCGCTTTTGGCCGCGTCATTACCGACTTTGCTACCTTTGCCTATATGTCTGATGTGTTTGTGATAGAAACCCGTCGCGGCCGGGGAATTGCAAAGATGTTGGTGGCGGCAATGATGGCCCACCCCGATCTCCAGGGGGTGCGCAAGTGGAATTTGCACACGCGCGATGCGCACGGGCTGTATACCGAATTTGGGTTTTTTGCGCCCGGTGAAATTTCCAGCTATATGGAGTTCCGTCCGTGACGGCCGCAGATAAAACGACAGGGCCTCACTAGAAGGGGGTGGTGATGTTTGTTGGACACGCCAATTGATCCGCTGTGGGTTTGAGGCCACGCTACGGCCGTTAAATGATGAAGCAGCGGCCCTGTTGTAAACCGTTTGTCCATTTATTTATGTAAAACAGTACTTTTTTCTCATATTTGCTTTACAAAATATGGACAGGCGTGTATAATTCCCGTTAGTAATTCTGGGCAGTATTTAAATGGGAGCCGGGTTTACCAGGTTTAAAATGATTGAGAGGTTACGATGGTAGAATCGTTGGTTTTAACATCATTGGAAATGGTGGAAAGCTCATTTACCCGCTATGAACTACCACCAGAGGGGATCACTTCTTTAGGGTATGTGGTGCGCCGGATGCATAAAACGGCTATTCTAGCCGACGTGCCTCAGATGGTTGAGCAGGGAGAATTTGCTCAAGCGCTTTCTCAAATCGCCTATTATGCCGCTGCTGCGGCCGTTTCCTTTGGCTCGCTTTATTATGAGCCGCTAAAAGATGAGGTTGGTTCGACCGTCACTGAACGCGATCCGGAAACCGGTGCCCTGGTGACGGCCACGCTGGTTGACGTTGCTCCGAATGACAAACACAAAGCCGAAGTTCGTCTAAAAGACGGCTCCCGTTTTTCGGGTCATGAATTTACCAGCGATTCCCGATTTGGCGTACGCGGATGGGTCTTACCGGCGACCACCAGCTTTACGTTTGTTTCGGCTGATGAATCGTATCAGGCTGAATGTCACGGCACCATTTCCCGTGAAGTCGTTCCGCGAATTGCCGGCCCCTGGCACAGCCGGGCGCTGGGCAGTCTAAAGATAAAAGACAGTCAAGGTAACGTCGGTCATTTAACGCTCCAGCGCAACGCCAAAGCAATTATTACCGTGAGCTGCTGTTCCGGGAAAACGATCTTGCACCGCGAGGTGTCAGTTTCCTAAACTGAATAATCTTCAGCTTAAATTTTTAGAAGCCCGCGTGTTTGAGAGAAATCAGACTCGCGGGCTTTTTTTTATCAAAATAAGATTCGATCAGGTGCACTGCCCACGTTACCCCATTTTCTTCCTGCAGGTGTTGGCCAACCGCTGCCGCCTTCTTTTGCATTTGTTTGTCGTTTAACGCCTGATGCAAAGCCGCAGTCAAATTTTCTTCACTGAGGGATTTTCGAGGAATGGGTAATGGCCCGACACCCAGCTGCCTGACCCGACTACCCCAAAAATGTTGATCAGCAAAGTAAGGAATGACCACATTGGGCTTTCCCGACCTCAAACCGGCCGCCGTCGTTCCTGCCCCTCCGTGATGAACAACGGCGCGCATCCGTGGAAAGAGCCATTCGTGGGGAGCTTGATCAACGGCCAAAATATGATCGTGATCGGCAAAATCTGCCCTTAGCCCGGCCCATCCTTTTAAAATGACCGCCCGCTGGTTGAGATTGCCAACCGCATTTAGCACCATCTCCTGAAGGCGCTGCGGGTGGCGGTCGGTCATGCTGCCAAATCCAATGTAAATAGGTGGCTTTCCCCGATCGACAAACCGCCGTAGAGCCGGTGATGGTGCCTCCGCGGGCTGGGTCCAATAGCCGGTGACGTGATACTGGTCGGGCCAGTCAGCCGGTGGCGGCATGACGAGATCACTATAAGCGTACAAAAATGGCAAGCGATTGGCCTGAAGCTGACGATAAGGTCCGGCAAAAGGAAGCTTTGGTAAACCAAGCGTTTTCCGCCAGCGCTGCACTTGAGAGCGATAAGGCTGCCAAAAAACCTGTTCGGCTACAAAAAAAGTGAGCCAATTATACAATTTACCAAGTAGGGGGATGTGAGACGGCCAGCCGGGGGAGCCAGGCACCGGAAATGCGGTGGTTCTTCCCATCACCGGCTGTAGGTGAACCATGATCGAGGGCAAGTTTTTTGCTTCGGCCAGATGATAAGCCAAATTGCCAAAGAGAGAAAAAACGACGCCATCGGTGTCGGTCAGGGCGGCTGTCGTTTCCTCGATCAGCTGCTCGATCAGCGGCCGCCCCAAGCGAATCATATTGCTGACGAGAGCAAGGGGGTTTTGTCCGGAATCCAGCCATGCTTGCCCGGCTGATGATTGCAGCATCTGCAGGGGATCAGCTCCCAGGGGAAAAAATTCAATCGTATTCGTATCAGCCAGCGAGGCGAATCGCGCGTGGGTGGCCAGACGGACTCGATGTCCTCGCTGCTGCAGCGCTTTAGATAAGTTCAGAAAAGGCTGCACATCCCCACGAGATCCAACGGTTAGGCAGGTGATGTGCATTTTATATCTGAGACGTGATGGTTGAAACTAAATTTCGATACAACGGATATTGGAGAAAGTTTAGTTCAGGCGTGAACGAGAAAGGTAAATTTCGCGACTGCGCCACCAAATACTGGGCAGGCGCCGCAGCTTACCGGTGGTACTCACAAAAGAGCGACGTGAAAAGACATCGTAATTATGTCGTTCAATATCATCGAGAATCCCTTGATACAGGTCTGCGGCGGCCGCAATGGAGAAGCGACCGTTGGGAGAAAGCAGGGAAATTCCCGACCACGCTTCGGCATAGAGACGTCGATTGCGATCTATTTGAAACTGCATAAACTGCTGCCACCGGTCGTCAACTTCTGCGCGATCGATATCCTCTTCCATTAGGTCAAAGGCAGCCAATTCATCCTGGGGGAGATAAAGACGGCCGTTTCGCCAATCTTCACCCACATCCCGCAAAATGTTTGTAAGCTGCAGCGCAACACCGAGCTTAATGGCATACGGAATCGCATCTTGATCGCTAAAACCGATAATGTGCATGCTCATCAACCCCACCGTTGAGGCCACACCATAAGCATAGGCCGCAAGCTCATCAAACGTTGCATATCGCTTTTTGGTCAGATCGGTTAAAACCCCGTTGATCAACTGCTCTCCATATTTAACAGGTACGTTAAAGCGGGTGCGCGTATCGGCCCAGGCCAGAGCAACCAGATCGTCCTTGGGCGGATTGTGAGTAAACGATGCCTGCCGCCACTGCTCCAGTTTATGTTTGATCATTTCATTTTGCGAGGTGAAATCGGGGGTCAGGGGGGAAGGATGATCGACAATATCATCGGTGATGCGGCAAAATGCATACAGTGCCCGTACCGCACGCCGCTTCGGTCCAGGAAGAAGCTGGGAGGCCCAATAAAATGAGCGACTGTGAATCGCCGTCAAATGATCACAATAATCATACGCGGCCTGCAGGGTTGGATGATCTACCCCCCACAATTCAGACAAACCTTCCTGTGAATGAGTGGCCTCCTGGGCCAACGATAACAGCGTGCTTTCCCAAGTTTGAGAAAGAGTCATTTTCCACCCCTTTTATTGTGACTGGTCGGTTTCCTCTGCCTAATAACTATCAACCAACCTTGGTTTACTAAATCTGATTTTGCCACGTATCGTGAGGATCTGTAAAAACTGTGCAATCCATTAAACTATAGTAAGAAATCTATGTTTTGTCAACATATTATCCAATAAATACTTGTGCAAATGATTGACATCACGAGTGCATTATGCTATATTTTCCTTTGTAATTTGTTAACAAACACTAACTTCTGTAATCAATCACAACTGCTTGATTTTTAACGGGTGAGAAGCTTCTCTGCTAATCTAAATATCAACCTTGTGAGCCATTGTCTCAGGTAGCTGTTTTCGTCACCATATATTATTACGAAAAATAAAGGATCTCGTCGTAAAAGTAACTTCGAGAAGGTGCCTAGAGCGGAGTTAGTTAACTGCAAATCGGCTTGGAGCGATTTTGTTTCTCCTGGCCTGTTGCGCAATGAGATTCAATCATGGCAGGCAAGAACAATAAACATTTATCGACCCACCACACGCATGTAGAGCAAGGGAAAAATGGCGATCAGGGTGTAAAGGAGCGCCAATCCAATTCCCCTTCACAAGCTGAATTTCTAACCCCAACGTTCAACCTCAAAGCGGTTGTCACCGAAACCGGCTTAAAGCCGGATACGCTGCGAGCCTGGGAAAGACGCTACGGTCTTCCTCAGCCTGATCGTACGGCCGGAGGCCATCGTCTTTACTCACAGCGCGACATCGATTTAATTAAGTGGTTGATCGCTCGGCAGGAAGAGGGGATGAGTATCAGCCATGCGGTATCTCTATGGAAACAAATAGAAGAGAGTGGTGAAGATCCACTCCAAAACCGGGGGAAGGGGATGGGTGAAGTTTCTCCCTCGGTGGCCTCGGTCCGCTCAGGTGATAATTTGGCCATGCTTCGCCAAGCGTGGATCGATGCCTGTAAAGAGTTTGACGAACGAAAGGCGGACAATATTTTGGCAGAAGCTTTCTCCTTGTTTCCAACAGAGACGGTTTGCTTTGAATTGCTACAGCGTGGATTGGCCGAAGTGGGAATGGGGTGGTACGAAGGTCGAATTACGGTCCAGCAGGAGCATTTTGCCTCTGCTTTGGCCATCCGCCGATTGGAGACGATGGTTGCTTCCACTCCTCCACCCAGCCGAAACGGCCGCATTTTAGCTGCGTGTCCTCCTGAAGAGCGTCATACGTTTGCCTTGCTGCTGCTTACCTTGCTTCTCCGTCGAAACGGTTGGGACGTCGTTTATTTAGGGGCCAACGTCCCGGCGGCCCGTTTGGAATCAACGCTTTCTGCCGCTGACCCCCATTTGGTGATTTTGTCGGCTCAAACCCTCTACACCGCCAGCACCATGCTGCCGATGGCGATGCTGCTCCAGCGAGAGCGGGTGGTTTCTACATATGGTGGGGCCGTCTTCTCGCACATCCCCGCCCTGCGACAGTATATGCCGGGTTACTTCCTTGGCAATCGGCTGGAACAGGTGCCGACAGTGGTTGAACAACTGCTGACCTCTCCGCCTCCGATGCCGATGTACGACCAACCGAGTCGCTCTTACCGGCTGGCCCTGCAGCATTTTCAAGAACGACAGGCCGCGATTGATGCCCGAGTTTGGGAATCTTTATCCCATACCAATCAAGGCATGTATTTAAAAAATGCCAATTCTGATTTAGGCCAAAACATTGTGGCTGCCCTGACATTTGGCGATATGAATTTGCTCAGCTCAAATTTGGATTGGGTCGAAGGGTTGCTCGTCAACTATCATTATCGGCTGCCGGCTCAGATGTTGCGGGAGTATATAAAAGCTTACCATGATGCTGCCAAAGAAGCGATGGATGAGCGCGGTGACGTCATTACCCAATGGCTGCAAAAAGTCGTTGAATCATAAATAACCTCGTTTTAACCAAATTTATAAGTTTAAAAGAAAGTTTCCAACTATTTGGAGAGTATAAATGCGCGTACTTATCACGGGCGGGTCTGGTCTAATCGGCCGCGCCCTCACGCCCTACTTAACCGCAAAAAATTATGAAGTCATCATCTTAAGCCGCCATCCCCAGCGGGTAAAGGGATTGCCGGAAGGTGCCTCGGCGGTTGAGTGGGATGGTAAATCCGCTGACGGATGGGGCCATCTGGCAGATGGGGCCAAGGCGATCATCAACCTGGCCGGTGCCGGTATAGCGGATAAGCGATGGACCCCCGAGCGGAAAAGGATCATTGTCGACAGCCGCATTTCGGCCGCTCAAGCGGTGATTGAGGCGGTGGAGAAGGCCGCGGTTAAGCCGGAGCTGGTGATTCAATCTTCGGCCGTTGGGTTTTATGGCGATCGAGGGGATGAAACCGCAACCGAAAGCTCGGCCGCGGGCAGCGGTTTTCTGGCGGACGTATGCGTTAAATGGGAGGAGGCGGCCAAACCACTGGCTGACCTGACCCGCCTGGTCACGATCCGAACCGGGGTGGTATTAACCACGACTGGTGGGGCACTCCCGCAAATGATGCTGCCTTTTAAATTTTTCGCCGGTGGGCCGCTTGGTGGCGGTAAGCAGTGGGTACCCTGGATCCATCTTGACGATGAGGTGCGGGCCATCAGCTGGCTTATTGAAAATGAGGACGCTGCCGGCGTTTACAATCTGTCGGCGCCCAATATCGTGCGAAACAAAGAGCTTGTAAAAATTATCGGTCAGGCGCTTGGACGGCCGTCTTTCGCCCCTGCCCCGGCCTTTGCCCTCAAGCTGGCCTTGGGCGAAATGGCTGCCGTCGTTCTAGAAAGTCAAAAAGCGATCCCCGCCAAGCTGCAAGAAGAAGGGTTTGAATTTCAATTTCCCTACCCCGCACCGGCGCTTAAAGACCTGATCTACAATAAGAAGTAGCCTGCATAGTGATGTCAGAGGCAGCCCGTTAACAATGGAATTTTTTAAAGACCCATCTCACGATCCATTTCAATTTATCCACCACGGAGAGGTGGGTGCCTTGATGATTCACGGGTTCCCAGGCACGCCGGCCGAAGTGCGCATCCTGGGTCAGGCTTTGGCAGAAAATCAAATTTCCACCAACGGAATTTTGCTCCCCGGTTTTGGATCACAAATCGCCAAGCTTGGCGAAAAAACGCGCCACGATTGGCTGCAGGCGGCCGAGGAAGCGTGGCATGAGATGCAGCACCATCACGAGAAGACGATCCTGGTCGGTTATTCGATGGGTGCGGCCATTGCCCTCCAGCTGGCAATCAAAAGACCGCCCGACCGTCTCATACTTCTGGCCCCATTTTGGCGATTTTCGCTGTGGGTTGCCCATCAATTTATGCCGGTTATCCGTCATCTAAAATCCCAGGTTTCTCCCCTGGATATGGGAGGTGATTTAGACGATCCGGCGTTTCAGGCAGAGCTTAAACGCTTTATTCCCGATCTGGATTTTGAGGATGAAGAAAATCGGCGAATGATTCGCGAAGAAATGGCTTTGCCAACCGCCATCATTGAAGAAGTGTGGCGGCTGGGTCGTGAAGCATTTGAGCGAGCCCAATCGGTGGAGATACCGGTTTTGGTTGTCCAGGGATTAGAAGATCAGGTGGTGCTGCCGCAACATACCCGACAATTGGTCAAAAAAATGAGGCAGGGGACATCGGTTTCCCTTTTTGAAATCCCGGGCGAACACAACTTCACCAAGCAAAGCGGACCTTACCTCAATTTGGTAAAAACCTTTCTTAATCCGCTGGTGGTCGATTTCCAAAATGATAGGTCCCGGGAATCACTCCCATAACAATAATTTGCCATTCTGAACCTGCTTCAAAAGGTAGAAATGATTTAGAAGGAGTTTGCTATGACCACATCGGCAATCTGGTGGATTAGACGCGATTTGCGCCTGCACGATAACCCAGCACTGACGGCCGCCCTCCAGTTTGAACAGGTCATTCCCCTGTTTATTCTTGATGACCACCTGCTTGAGAAGTACAAAAAAGCTGAGCGGCGGCTGGCATTTTTGTTTGATGGGCTGCGCCGGCTCGATGAAGATCTGCGCAAACGTGGCAGCTATCTGGTGGTGCGACGTGGTAACCCGGATCAGGTTCTACCCCAAATCGTTAGCGAGCTCAACGCCCATTCGGTATTTGCCCAAGATGATACGAACCCCTACGCTCGCCAGAGAGATCAGCTGCTGGCCGAAGAAGTGCGTCTGATTTTTACGGCGGGCACCTTAATTTGCCCGGCCGGTTCGGTGTTGAAAGACGATCAAACCCCATATACGGTGTTTACGCCCTTTAAGAAAAACGCCATCGCTCGGGGCTTGCCGCAGGAACATGATTTGGACTCCCTTCCGATTCACATCCCCACACCGCCCGGTATTCAAACAAAATCCCTTGATGACCTCCCTCAGCAAACGGCCGCCGCGCTATTCCCGGCCGGAGAGGCGGAAGCGCGCCGGCGGCTGGAGACATTTTTGGCAGACGGGATTGCTGATTACAGTGCCAAGCGAAATTTTATGGGGATACCCGGCACCTCTCAGCTTTCTGCATATTTGCGTTTTGGGATGGTCTCAGCTCGAGAAGCGGCCGTTAAGGCGATTGCGGCCCGAGAGGCAGCCGTCAATGCGGAAGGAAAAAAAGGCGCCGACACCTGGCTGAGCGAACTCTTGTGGCGTGATTTTTTTAACCACGTTGAATTCCATTTCCCTCACGTACAGGAGAAAAATTTTAATCCGACTTATGATTCTCTGGAGTGGCTCAACAACGCCGAGGATTTTGAAGCATGGTGCACGGGTCATACCGGTTATCCGGTTGTGGATGCGGCCATGCGTCAATTAAATGAGACCGGCTGGATGCACAATCGCACCCGCATGATTGTGGCCTCCTTCCTGGTGAAAGATTTGCTGATTGATTGGCGCTGGGGTGAAAAATATTTTATGGAAAAGCTGGTTGATGGGGATCCGGCGTCCAACAACGGCGGGTGGCAGTGGTCGGCCGGTACGGGCACCGATGCCGCTCCTTATTTCCGCATCTTTAATCCGATCTCCCAGAGTCAGAAGTTTGATCTCCAGGGAGATTATATTCGCCGGTGGATACCTGAATTGGCACCCTTAAACGATAAGCTGATCCACGCCCCGTGGGAAGTTTCAGCGGTGGATCAGCAGGCGGCTGGGGTCATCATTGGGCAGGATTACCCGGAGCCGATTATCATCCATAAATTCGCCCGACAGCGAACGCTGGATGCGTATAAACAGGCCCGGGAAAACGGTTAATAATTACTAATAACTAATTGCTAATTACTAATTGCTAATTACTAATTCTCTGTAACTTAAGCTTTCTTAATTACTTTTGCCGATGAATAATGAAGATTTACAAATAATTGTGGAGATGAATCGACTTTCAAAACAGACTTGTCATCCCCGCGCAGGCGGGGATCCATCAGTGGCCATCCAGTGGATTCCCGCTTTCGCGGGAATGACGTTTCGCTATGGGTGTTTGTTTGTCAAAACTAAAACCTCATCGGCTGTCGCAGAAAATAACTAGAAATAAGAA
>JAAUYD010050817.1_pt1 | contig 20687 bp, 14 predicted proteins | sample 7278101 | NCBI WGS metagenome assembly JAAUYD01 (sample SAMN14350128, study PRJNA611818) | marine sediment metagenome | isolation source: surface marine sediment (0.6m) | place: French Polynesia: Moorea | collected 2018-08
ATGGCGTCCAGCCGGTCGACAAAGGCGTCCACCCCATCGATGGGGCCCAGATGGGCCAGCTGCAGTTTGTGGGGCGGCGGATCACCGGGTCTGAACGCCAGAAAAAAGGGGGTCCGTACTTCACGGAGCTGTTTGTGGATAGTGAAATCACCGTCGGAGAAAAGTGGGAAGGCGATGTCGTAGGTTTTGCGGAATACATCCACCTCCATGGGGCTGTTGCCCACACCGATGCCCAACAGACGAATCCGCGGGGCCGCCTCGGGCCGCTTCTGGAGGGCCTCGTATAGGGTGTTGACCTTGGGGGCTTCCCGCTGGCAGTGGGGGCAGTACATGCTGAATATCTCCACCACCACCAGATCGGCGGCAATGGCGGTCAGGTCAAAGCGATCTGCATTCAGAGGGTCAAGGCCCAAGTAGTGCGCCTGTTGGGGGTTGTCTGGCATCGGAAGGGCGATCTCCGGAAGTGGATCACCAATCTCGGGTGCGGCGGTTTGGGACACCGCCCAGACAGGTAGAGCGGCTCCCAGAATCAGGAGCACCCAAAGAGCGGTGCCGCGATGACGGTCAAAGGGCATGAAGCGCCTCCTCAATTGGGTGATAGGTGCCGACGGGGCGTCACAGCTGTGCGTTGCCACTCACATTATGTAAGGGTTTGGGCGGCCCAAATCAAGTGGCGTCCCTGCAGCCGAATACCCTTGACTTCAGTTGGTGGTTGCACTAAGAGCTTTCAGTATATTGAGAACGCTTCATTTTTTATGCTTACCCCAATTAGCGACTGCCACCAGCGCACCAAATGGTTTCCCGGCACACCGACGGTAGACATCTTAGGCGGCCGCTATTCTTTTTTCAGGAGGCATATGATTCGGACTTGACCACGCTGGTAGGTTGCTGCAGAGCACCAAAAGGTCTTGAATCTGGACAAAGCGTGATATATTTGATCCCTAAATTGAAACTGCCATAGCACAGGCAATTGGAATGGATTTTGGTGGAGACCGGAGGTGGCGCCCGGTCTTCAACTCGGATCCATTTTTTTTTGGCGAACTGCCAAATGATGGATCCTTAACCGCATATGGAGGTGCTACAGGAGGTGCTAATGGAACAGGAAAGGAACTTTCTAGAAAGGTTGGAAGGCAAGGGAGTCTCGCGCAGAGACTTCATGAAGTACTGCACCTTTCTGACCGCAACCATGGGGCTGTCGTCCTCCTTCGTGCCCAAGGTGGCCGAGGTGTTCGCCGCTCCCGCTCAACGGCCGCCCGTCATCTGGCTGCACTTCGGCGAGTGCACCGGATGTTCGGAATCTTTACTGCGCACGCAATATCCGTATATCGATGAGCTGGTCCTCGAAGTGCTCAGCGTCGAATACCACGAAACCATCATGGCCGCTGCCGGCCATCAAGCAGAGGAGCAGCTGCACAACGCCGTCAAGAAGTACGAAGGCAAGTTTATCTGTGTGTGCGAGGGCTCCATCGCCACCAAGTACAATGGCGGCTACGGCAAAGTGGGCGGCCGCAGCTTCCTCGAGATCGCCAAGGAGGTCGTTCCCAAAGCAGCGGCCACCATCAGCTACGGCTCCTGCGCAACTTGGGGCGGGATCCCGGCGGCAGCGCCCAACCCAGGTGGCTACAAGGGCGTCGGCGATGCCCTGGGCACCCAAACCCTCAACATCCCCGGCTGCCCGCCCAATCCCATTAATCTGGTGGGCACGGTGGTGAATTATCTGCTACTCGGCAAACTGCCCGAGCTGGATGACATGGGTCGCCCCCTGTTTGCGTTTTCCCACACGATTCACGACAAGTGCCCCCGCCGCGGCCACTTCGAGAACGAGGAGTTCGTCGAGGAGTTCGGCAGCGAGGAGGCTGCGTTGGGCTATTGCCTCTACAAGGTTGGCTGCCGCGGTCCCGAGACCTACAACAACTGCCCCGTGGCCAAGTTCAACGATGGCACCAGCTGGCCGGTCGAGGCCGGTCACCCCTGCATCGGCTGCAGCGAGCCCGGCTTTTGGGACAATTTCTCCCCCTTCTACGAGGAGATGTAGTTGGACGCATTACCGATACGGATATCAATTTCAGTTTCGAATGGAGGTAATAGATGGGTAAACGCATCGTAGTCGATCCGATCACTCGGATCGAAGGCCATATGAGGGTCGAAGTTGAGATAGAGGGCGGCAAGGTCGTCAATGCCTGGAGCTCGGGCCAGATGTTCCGCGGGATCGAGATGATTCTCCAGGGTCGTGATCCCAGGGACGCCTATCATTTTGTGCAGCGCTCCTGCGGGGTCTGAACGTACATCCATGGTCTGTCCTCGGTGAGGGCAGTTGAAAGTGCCGCTGGCGTTCAGATTCCGGCCGTCGCTCGTTTGATCCGCAATCTTCTGCATGGGGCCCAGTATCAGCATGACCACCTCGTGCACTTCTATCACCTGCATGCCCTGGATTGGGTGGACATTGTCAGTGCCTTGAAGGCCGATCCCCAAAAGACCGCCGCTTTGGCCGACAATGTCAGCAACGCCAAGGTGGGTGGTGTCTCCTACTACAAGCAGGTTCAACAGCGGCTGCAGACCTTCGTGGACAGTGGACAGCTGGGACCCTTCAGCAACGCCTACTGGGGTCACAGCGCCTACGTATTGCCGCCGGAGGCCAACCTGATGGCCTGCGCCCATTACATCGAGGCCCTGCGGTTGCAGGCCCGTACGGCCCGGATGCACGCTATTTTTGGGGGCAAGAACCCCCATCCCCAGAGCCTGGTGGTGGGCGGCGTCACCTCGGTGGCCGACCTGACACCGGACCGCATCGCCGAGTTTCTCTACATTACCAAGGAGACCCAGGAGTTCATCAAGAACGTCTACATTCCGGATCTGCTGGCCGTGGCCAGCTTCTACAAGGACTGGGGCGCCATCGGCGGGACCACCAACTTTCTGGCCTATGGTGATTTTCCCCAGAGCGACAAGGAGCCGGAAAGCCTCTTCATGCCGCGCGGCGCAATCTTCAAGCGCAACCTGGGCGATGTTCAGATGGTCGATCAGAAAAAGGTCACCGAGGACGTCACCCGTGCCTGGTACGAAGATGGCGCGGCCAAACATCCCTGGGATGGAGAGACCAAACCGCTCAAGGAAGATCCCCAATACCGCCCCGGCGATGGCAAATACACCTGGCTCAAGGCGCCGCGCTACGACGGCAACTCCATGGAAGTGGGGCCGCTGGCCCGCGTCCTGGTGGCCTATGCCAAAGGGCATGAGGACATCAAACCGGCCGTCGACGATGTGCTCAAGACCTTAGGGGTCCCGGCCCCGGCGCTGTTTTCGACCCTGGGACGGACCGCCGCCAGGGGTATCGAATCCTTGGCCATCGGCAACGCCGTCGAACGCTGGTTAAACGACCTGGTGGTGGCGCTAAAGGGCGGCGACACCCAAACCTATCAGTCCTATGAAATGCCTGAAAGTGGTATGGGCTTCGGCCTCAACGACGTGCCACGCGGTGCGTTGGGCCACTGGATTAAGATTGAGGATGGCAAGATCGGCAATTACCAGTACGTGGTGCCCTCCACCTGGAACCTGTCGGGCCGTGATGCCAAAGGCCAGCTCAGCCCTGTGGAAGAGGCCCTTATCGGTACCCCCGTGGCCGATCCCAAGCAGCCTCTGGAGATCCTGCGAACCGTGCACAGCTTCGATCCCTGTATCGCCTGCGCCGTTCATGTGATCGATCCCAAGAGCAACGAAGTCTACAAAATTCGGGTCACCTAGGATCCAGCCAGTGTAAGGGCCATCCTCGTTAACCACCGCCCCCGGCCGCTGCCGCTCCACTGTGGCCGGGGGCTTTTCTGTTGACGGAGAAAGCACTACACGCTTCGCTTGCTTCTGCCGATACGGTATTGGGTAACGAAAGTGAATAATCCCTCCGGTCCCCGAGACGGCAGTCGGTGTATTGGGGGGATGCTGTACGGAGAGCGCACTGGCCTCAAGACCACTCCATAGATGAGAATTTCATTGTATGAGCGAACCGCAAATCACCATATTGGGCGTCGGCAACATCCTCTATCGCGACGAAGGGGTCGGTATCCGAGCCGTCGAACGGATAGAGACCCTTTACGCATTTCCCGACCACATTGTGCCGGTGGATGGCGGCGTCCTGGGCGTTAATCTCATGGGCGTCATCTCTCAGGCCGATAAGTTGGTCGTCATCGATGCCGTCTACAACGGCGGTCAACCAGGCGATCTCCACCGCTTGGCGGGGAAGCAGATCCCCCAGCGCATCGTGGCCAAAAACAGCCTCCACCAAGTGGACCTACTCGAAGCCCTGACGCTGTGCAGCGCCATCGACAAGCACCCCGAGACCGTTATCGTGGGGATTGAACCGCTGGATATCGAGACCTTGGACGTCGGGTTGACCCCCCTCATCGAGAGCCGACTGGACGAATTGATCGACATGGCCCTCAAGGAGGTCGTGGCCTTTGGCGGCAGCTATCGCCGCAGGGAAACCGGCGAGACCGCTGATTGAGGCCGCCCATGGCGTGCACCCATGTCGCAAAGGTCCGCAATGGCGGCCGCCGGGTAGTTGCCCGGTGCCGGCCGAGGTGTTATTTTCAGAATTCGCGGGACTGACCCCGCAGATTCTTATCGTACGAGGAACCCAACAGATGTGTTTAGCCATACCGTCGAAAATTGTCGCCATCAAGGACGACGTCGCTACCATTGACGTGGATGGGGTGCGTCGTGAATGCAGCCTGCTGCTAGTGGCGGACGCCGAGGTAGACGATTACGTCATCGTACATGCCGGCTTCGCCATTCAGAAGATCGACGAGGCCGCCGCACTCGATACCATCCAGCTCCTGCGTGACACCGCCGATTTCGTGGAGGGCAAGAGCAAGGTCCACCCATTGGACAAGTAGCCCCATGTCCGGTTCAAAGGCGGCGGTGCGGGTATCGATCAACGGCATTGTCCAGGGGGTCGGTTTCCGCCCATTTGTGTATCAGCTTGCCCGGGACCACGGACTTGCCGGCCAGGTGGCCAACACCGCCATGGGTGTGGTGATCCAACTGGAGGGGGCGCCGGAGGCCATCGACGCGTGCCTCCAGGACCTGCCCCGCCGCAAACCGCCCCTTGCCCATATTGTCGAGATTCAGAGGGAACCCGCGACGGTTCACGGTTTCGACGACTTTCGCATCGTGCCCAGCGTGGGCGGCCAAGAGCGCTTCACCCTCATCAGTCCGGACGTCGCCGTCTGCGACGACTGCCTCTCCGAAATGCGGGATTCCAACGACCGCCGCCATCGGTATCCCTTCATCAACTGCACCAACTGCGGACCGCGCTACACCATTATCACCGACGTCCCCTACGATCGCCCCAAGACGGCCATGCGCCACTTTAGCCTCTGCGAGGCCTGTCGCCGGGAGTACGATGATCCCAGCGACAGGCGCTTTCATGCCCAGCCCAACGCCTGCCCGGTGTGCGGGCCCAGCGTGTGGCTGTGCGACCGGGATGGTCAGGAGATATCGGCCGAAGATCCCATCGCCGCCGCTGCCGAAGCCCTCAAGCAGGGTCAGGTGCTGGCCCTAAAGGGTTTGGGCGGATTTCATCTGGCCGTTGATGCCCAGAACGAAGAGGCCGTCAGGCGCTTGCGGCGACGCAAACGCCGCGAGGAGAAACCATTTGCCCTCATGGCGGCCGATCTGAGCCGTGCCGGGCAGTTCGTCGAGGTGGACGCCGCCGCGCAATCCCTTCTCGAGAGTATTCAGCGTCCCATCGTTCTACTGCCCAAGCGCGAAGGTCACGCCATCGCATCCGGCGTGGCGCCGGGCAACGCCTATTTCGGCGTCATGCTGCCCTATACGCCGCTTCATCACCTGGTGTTGGCGGAGGATTTTTTGGCGCTGGTGATGACCAGCGGCAACCTCAGCGAAGAGCCCATCTGTATCGCCAATGCGGACGCCTTGGAACGGCTGGGTCAGATCGCGGACCTCTTCCTAATGCATAACCGCGACATCTATCTGCGCAGTGATGACAGCATTGTGCGGCAGGTGGCCGGCGAGGTCCGCTTCCTGCGCCGATCACGGGGCTACGTACCCGTTCCCGTATTTCTCAGGTCGAACCTGCCCCGTGTACTGGCTGTCGGTGGCGAGCTGAAAAACACCATCTGCCTCACCCGGGAGCGCTTCGCCTTTCTCAGCCAGCATATTGGCGACATGGAGAATCGCCAAACCGAAGATTTCTTCCAATTGACCATCGATCATCTACAGCGGATCCTCGATATCCGGCCCGAGGTGGTCGCCTACGACCTGCACCCCGATTATCTGAGCACCCGCTACGCCCAGACACGCGACGATCTGCCGGTGGTCGGCATCCAGCACCACCACGCCCACATCGTCAGCTGCCTGGCCGAGCACCAGCTCGAGGGCCGCGTCATCGGCCTGGCCATGGACGGCACCGGCTACGGGCCCGACCATACCGTCTGGGGTGGGGAGGTCCTCATCGCCGAGGCCGGCGGCTACACCCGCGCTGCCCACCTTCAGCCGGTGGCCATGCCGGGCAGCGCCAGCGCCATCCGGGAACCTTGGCGCATGGCGGTCAGTTTCCTGGAAGTCTCCATGGGTGAAGGCTGGCGCGAGATGCCGTTGCCCTTGATGAAAGGCCTGAGCGAGCCTCAGATCCAGATCAGCACGCAGATGATTCGCCAGGGTCTCAACAGTCCCCTCACCTCCAGCCTGGGACGACTCTTCGATGCAGTGGCCGCCATCCTGGGGCTGCACCTCACTGTGGCCTTCGAGGGGCAGGCGGCAATGGCCCTGGAGCATTTGGCAGCAGATGTGGATGCCCCTCCTTACGCCTTCCGCTGGGGTGCCGGCGATACCCGTATCATCGACACGGCCGCCATCATCCGAGCGGTCTGCAGTGACGTGTCCGCCGGCATGCCGTCCCCCATCATTGCCGCCCGCTTCCACGAAACCCTCGTGCAGGGACTGACCGACCTCTGCGAAGAACTGCGCCGGGAAACGGGGCTGGACCGGGTGGTCCTCAGTGGCGGTGTCTTCCAAAACAGGCGTCTGCTGGCGGGATTGTTGGCGCGCCTGGGGTTGGCGGGCTTCTCGGTATTCGCTCACCGCCAGGTACCCACCAATGACGGGGGGCTCGCACTGGGCCAGGCCGTGGCCGCTGCGGCCATGATGGCCTGAGGACACCGGGATCGGCGTTGCAGCGGCTTGGAGTGACTGGGGCTTTGACCGCTGCCATCCTGCCGTGACATCAAGGCGCGATTAGGAGGCGCTAAAATGATTGAACGCAACTTCGAGGCTTTTCGCGACCCAGATCTGGCCAAGGGGCTGATCACACAGATCCGCTCTCGCAGCCGGCGGCCGATACGGCTCATGGAGGTTTGCGGGACCCACACCGTGGCCCTTTTCCGAAGCGGGGTGCGCTCCTTGCTGCCCGACACCATCGGCCTGCTCTCGGGTCCCGGATGCCCGGTGTGCGTCACCGCCCAGGGGGAGATCGACGCTTTCGTCGCCCTGGCGCAGCGGCCCGATACCATTGTGGCCACCTTCGGGGATCTCCTGCGGGTTCCCGGATCGGGAACCACCCTTCAGGCGGCCAAGGGGGAGGGTGCCGATGTGCGTATCGTTTACTCTGCCGTCGACGCGCTCGCCTTTGCGAGGGACAACCCGGAAAAGGAGGTGGTGTTTCTCGGGGTGGGCTTTGAGACCACGGCGCCCACCATCGCGGCCGCCATCTTCTCCGCGCGGCAGTCCGGCTGCATGAATTTTTCCATCGCCGCCGCTCACAAGACCGTTCCAGCCGCACTCGGGGCGCTTCTGGGACGCTCCGACCTGAAGGTGGATGGACTGCTGCTGCCGGGTCATGTCTCCGTGATGATCGGCGTGGCCGGTTACCGGCCGTTTTTCAATGCATCCCAGATGCCGTCTGCGATCACCGGCTTCGAGCCCACCGATCTCCTCATGGGAATCGCCGAACTGGTCACCCAGATTGAGACGGGCCGTCCCCGTCTTTACAATGCCTACCCCCGAGCGGTAACGGAAGGGGGCAACCCGAAGGCGATGGCGCTTCTGGAACAGGTCTTTGCGCCGGCGGACGTTCCCTGGCGCGGCCTCGGGCGGATTCCCGCCAGCGGGTTGGTCCTGCGGCCCGAATTCGAGAGGTTCGATGCCTTCCGCCGTTTCGACATCCAGATTGTCGATGCCCCCGAGCCCAAAGGCTGCGCCTGTGGACAGATCCTCACCGGGACACGCATCCCGCCCGAGTGCCCCCTCTACAAAACCACCTGCAGCCCCATCCACCCGGTGGGTCCATGCATGGTCTCCAGTGAGGGTACCTGCGCGGCCTATTACCGCTATCACCAGGCGTCATCGTGAAGGGCCTGGTTGCGCCTCATGTTGATCGTCCGGTATCGTCGTGAACCATTTTGAGTGTGCCCGTGAGCCGGCAAATAGAGGAGCCCTATCCGTGAACCGCATCATTTCTGAACCATCACGACGATGGACGCACAACCCCTCACGCGAATACCGGCTCACCGAACACAGACGCGTGGAATCCAAATCGATGACCCAATGCTGCGCAAGGATCCACTCCCGCAAGAGGACAGATTCCCATGACATTCGATAAGATCACCCTCGATCACGGCAGTGGCGGCAAGGTGGCCCACGCCCTCACCGCCGATCTGCTGCTGCCCCGCTTCGGCAATCCCACGCTGACCCCCCTGAACGACGGCGCCGTGCTGACGCTTGGCGGGCAGCGCCTGGCCTTCTCCACCGACACCTTCACCGTCGATCCCCTTTTTTTTCCAGGGGGGGACATCGGCGAGTTGGCCGTCAATGGCACGGTCAACGATGTCGCGATGTGCGGGGCCAGGCCTCTCTACCTCAGCATGGGGCTGATCATCGAGGAGGGCTTTGCACGGCGGGACCTGGAACGAATCTTGGACAGCATGCAGCGCGCCGTTGGTGCGGCGGGCGTCGACGTGGTGACCGGCGACACCAAGGTGGTCCCCAGAGGCGCAGCGGACAAGCTCTTTATTAACACGTCCGGTGTGGGCGTGATCCCCGCCGGGATCTCGGTGGGTGCCCAGGGCGCCCGACCCGGCGATAGCATTCTCATCAGCGGCACCATGGCCGATCATGGGATGACCATCCTCACCCAACGGGAGGGCCTCAGTTTCGAAGGTGATTTGAGGAGCGATACGGCAGCCCTCAATCACCTGGTGGAACGCATGCTGGCCGTCTGTCCGGATATACACGTCCTGCGCGATCCCACCCGCGGTGGGGTCGGAACGACCCTCAACGAGATCGCCCAGCAAAGTCAGACAGGCATTCGGCTGCGGGAGGCCGATCTGCCGGTACGCCCGGCGGTGGCCGGTGCCTGCGAATTACTGGGTTTTGACCCACTCTACGTGGCCAACGAAGGCAAGCTGCTGGCCTTTGTCCCGGCGGACGCCGCCGATGCGGTGTTGCGCGCCATGCAGGCGGATATCAACGGCCGCGATGCCAGCGTCATCGGCACCGTGGTTGACGACCATCCCGGCCGGGTCTATATGAAAACCCGCATCGGCGGTGAGCGGATCGTCGACATGCTGACGGGTGAGCAGCTGCCGCGCATCTGTTAGACCGGACCCCATCGGAGGTGGCGCTGCGGTGAGCGGCGCCGGCGAAATCGCCCCTCGGCCGGTGCGCGGGACCTTCAGGATTTCAGATATGCACGCGTTCGCCACCTTTCTCATCTCCAAGGGCGTATCGGTCGCCCGCCCCATCGCGGCGCTCTTCTTGGTGCTGCTGGCCGGTTGCGGCCAGGTGGAGACCACGATCACCGGCCAGACCATGGGCACCACCTACATGGTAAAAGTCATCGGCCACCGGCTGGCCAAGACCCGGCACCTGAAACCCCTCATCGAAGCGCGCCTGGAGGCGGTCACTGCCAGCATGTCCACCTACCGTCCCGAAAGTGAGATCAGCCGCTTCAATGCCATCGATCGGGTGGGGGAGCCTTTCTCGCCCTCCCTCGACTTCTTGACCGTGATGCGGGTGGCCGCCAGGATCCATGCCCTCACCGGCGGTGCCTGGGACGGTACGCTCGATCCCTTGATCACCCTCTGGGGCTTTGGCCGCGACCAGCAGCGCAATCGCGTCCCCACCGCGGCCGAGGTCGACGCCCTGCTGCCGCGCGTCGGCTTCCATCGCATCGCCATCACAGCGACGGGGCAGCTGACCAAACTGGACGGTCGCGTGACCCTGGATCTGGCCTCCATCGCCAAAGGGTACGGCGTGGATGTCCTCGCCCACCTGCTGGCCTCGAAGGGCTACAGCGATTTTTTGGTAGAGGTGGGCGGGGAGGTCTATGCCGCCGGCCGACGACACGACGGCCACCCCTGGCGGGTGGGCATCAACCGCCCCGACCCCTCGGCGGGCTTCAGCGAGGTCTTCATGGTGGTGGCCCTGGGCGACCAGGCGTTCGCCACCAGCGGCGATTACCGCAACTACTTCGAGATCGATGGCCGCACCTACCCCCACATCCTCGATCCGCGCACCGGCCGCCCCGTCAGCAACGGGGTGGTCAGCGCTTCTGTTCTGGCCGATACGTGCACCCTGGCCGACGGCTTGGCGACCGCCCTCATCGTCATGGGCCCCGCGGCCGGTCTGGCCCTCGTGGAACGCCTGCCGACGGTTGAGGCGCTGATCATCGTGCGGTCGGTGGATGGCAGCTTGAGCCTGCATCCCTCCAGCGGTTTCATCGCTACACGCCATACCAACTGAGCGGCTAACCGTTTGGTAATTTTCACATTTGACAACTACGGCACACCATCATAGGCTTGGGGCAGCTGTGATGGTATCGAACCCCACCGGTGTCGATCATGGACCCGGACGCTTCCTCCCACTCCCGGAGTTCCACCAGCGATCCATCGAAAAGCCACTCTCTGCGTTACGTGATACCGTCTGCAGAATCGGGTGTTAACTGCGCCCGGTCTCGGTCTCCCAAACTGCTCGGACACCATACCCCAGTTGAGGACACCATGGCTTTTCATCGCTTGACCACATCCGTCTGGCGACAACATTTGGCGCCATCCAATTTTCTGAACAGGGTGTTGGACCGGCCCAAATCTTTTCTGCTGGCCCTCCTGCTTCTGACCGTGGCGTTGGGAGCTTTCCTTCCGCGCCTCAGTTTCAAAACATCGGTCCACGATCTGGTCGTCGAGACCCTGCCCGATGCGCAGATCTACAATCAGTTTCGCGACCGATTTGGGTCGGAGGAGTTGATCCGGGTGGTGATTCGCGCTGACGACCTCTTCACACCGACCAGCTTTGCCGCCCTCACCCACCTCTCAACGGCCGCTGAAAAGATCCCCGGTGTGGCGCGTGTGATCAGCCTGCCAGTGGTCAAGGCGACCGTGGACCTGTCGGGTGGCTGGACACTGCAGCGCTTTCGCCAGCTGGTTGACGGCGTGCCGCTTTTCGACCGCAACTTGGTCTCCGCCGACGGTCGCACCACGGCCCTAACCCTGGTGCTGGGAAACGACGCCGCATATGGGGAGGTGATCGCGGCGGTCGACGCCCTCATCGCTGATGCCGAGCAGGGCTTGACGCTTTATCAGATCGGCATGCCGCTGGTGTCGGAGGCCCTGGGCGCCCTCACACAGAGCGATTTCCTCTTTCTGCCCCCCATAACGGCCCTCATCGTCGCGTTGGTGCTCTATCTGGTACTGCCCCTCAAGCGTCTGGTATTTTTGCCCATCCTTTGTGTCGGGTTGGCCCTCGTGTGGTCCTTCGGCCTGATGGGCCTCTGGGGGCTGCCCCTCTCCCTGTTGACCCTCATCGTGCCGGTGTTTCTCATAGCCGTGGGGACCGCCTACTGCCTGCATATTCTCTCCGCCTTCTGCCATCAGCTGGCCCACCATGAGACAGTTCTGACGGCCCTCCATGAGACCTATGCGGAGATGGCACCGCCAACCGTGCTGGCCGTGGCGACCACCGTTTTCGGGCTCACCAGTCTGCTTCTCAACCGTATAACGGCGATTCAGGAGTTTGCCCTGTTCGCGGTCATGGGGATGTTCGCCCTGCTGGTGATGATCCTGATCCTGCTCCCCGCTGCGTTGATCCTCATGCCAATGCCCGCTCCGTCGGCGCTCAACGCGCGGCCGGGCCAGCGGCTGATGGACCGCATCACCGCGGTCGTGGTTCGCCTGAACAGCGACAGCCGGCGTCCAGTCCATCTGCTGGCCTTGGCGATGCTCGTCGTTGTCTGCCTTCTGGGGATGCTGCGGCTGCGGGTGGAGACCAGTCCGGTGGCCTATTTTCAGGAAGACACCGAAATCGCCACCCACTTCAGGGATATTTATCAGCAGCTGTCGGGTAGCTTTCCGGCGAACGTGGTGGTGGGGTCGCCCGAGACGGATTTTTTTGAGCAACCGCAGAATCTCAAGCTGATCGAGACGCTGCAGACCTTTCTGGACGATCTTCCCGGTGTGGACAAAACCATCTCCTTTGTCGATTATCTCAAACTGGTCAACTACGCCAGCAATCGCTACGACCACCAACACTACCGCCTGCCCAGCGAGCCCTTCGAGATCCGCATCCTCATCAACAGCTATCGATCCATGCTGGGCAAGGAGATGATGACACCCTTCATGACCAACGATTTCTCCCGGGCCAACATCCTCTTGATGACCCGCTTCAAACGATCGGGCGAGTTCCTCGATTTACGCAAGGAGGTCCTGCAGCACGCGCGCGCAGCATACTCGCGCGACCTCACTTGGACCGTGACCGGCCTGGGTCTGACCCTCTCCGCCAGCAGTCAGGCCCTCACCACCGGACAGATCAAGAGCCTCTGTGTAACCCTCCTCCTCGTATTCGTCATTTTGGCGCTCCTCTGTCTCTCGATCAAAGTGGCCCTCATCTCACTGCTGCCCAACCTCTTTCCCATCGTGGTGACCTTCGGCACCATGGGCTGGTTGGGAATCGAACTCTCCATGGTCACCAGCCTCATTGCCAGTGTGGCCATCGGCTTGGCCGTGGACGACACCATTCACTACCTGGTTCGCTACAATCGCGAGATCAAGAAAGATCTCGACAAGGAGCGGGCCATGGCGGCCACCCTGTCCCACCTGGTGCGTCCCGTTGTGTTCACCTCCGTCACCATCGGTTTGGGCTTTTCCGTCCTGACTGTTTCCAATTTCATCCCCACCAGCGTTTTCGGCCTCATGATGATTCTCACCCTCTGCTCAGCCCTCGTGGGGGATCTGGTCATTCTACCCACCCTGCTGCAGCGCACCGAGCTGGCCACCCTCTGGGATCTGATTCAGATCAAGCTGGGACGCGATCCGGGCAATGCCATACCGCTCTTTGAAAACCTGTCACGGTTGCAGATGAACTTCGCCTTCATGGCCGGTGTTCTGCGGAAGCTCGCACCCGGCGAAACCCTCTTTGTCCAGGGAGCCTCGGAGAAAGCCATGTACGTGGTCATCTCGGGCGAGCTGGACGTGATTGTCGATAGCTGCCGTCAGGGATCAGCGGCGCCGTATACCATATCGAAAACGGTCAACCATGTGGGATGTGGCGGTGTGGTGGGCGAAATGGGCCTCTTTCGTGACGCGGGCCATATGGCCACGGTGACGGCCACGGCCCCCACCGAGGTGCTGCAGATCAATCAGCAGATGCTCAATCGCCTGGAACTCCTTCACCCCCGCGCGGCCCGTCGTCTCATGCAGAATCTGGTGCGGATTCTCTGCAACAAGTTGGAGGATATGACCGCCAACCTCACCATGGAGTGCGTGCGCGACGACGTCACCGGCCTATACAACCCCAACGGCTTTCGCGAAATTCTGACAAACGCCGTTTGCCGGGCCAGACGATACAATGAGCTGCTCACCCTCTGCCTCATCCAGGTGCATCAGCACACCTCGGTCGCCAATTCCGTCGAGGTGGCGAACCATCGGGGCCTGTGCCACCGTCTGGCCAAAGGGCTGCGTTGCAGCGATACCCTCGCTCCCATCCAAAACGGCACCTTCGCCCTGCTCCTGCCCCGCACGGCCGCCCGCAAAGCCGACGTGGTCGGCGTGCGCTTGCAAGCGATGATTGAGGCGTTCTACCGTGAGGGCCCCGCCGAGCTTTCCCATCTCCACCTGGTGACCACCCACCTGGACGATCCCAAGGTTCGCTCCGGAGGGGATCTGCTCGATGAGGCCTTCCAAAAGCTGGCGGCCTTGCAGGCCCAGCCCCGCGAGGCCATTGCCTAGCTGCCTCGCAACACCCCGTGAATCCCAGATTTTTTGACTTTCAAAACGGTTATTGATAGATTCGACGGCGCACCTATGATAGGAGCGATACCCCTATGACGGTTGCCCCGGAAGGCCGGAATCGGCACCGCGGCCTCGATCTGCCTCCAATCGAAGCGGTTGATGAAAGTATATCTGGAAAGCCTGGGCTGTGCCCGAAATCAGGTGGACAGCGAAGAGATGCTTGCCCGTCTCGATGCAGCGGGATGGCAGCGCACTTCAGCGCCCGCAGGGGCGGATGCCATCGTCGTGAACACCTGCTGTTTTATCGAGTCGGCCGCGGACGAAAGCATCGAAACGATCCTCTCCCTAGCGGCCCATAAAAAAAGCGGTCGCTGTCGCAAACTGGTGGTGACCGGCTGCCTGCCCGAACGCTACCGGGAGGCCACCGCCACAGAACTGCCTGAAGTGGATGCCTTTCTGGGAACCGGCGCCTTCGATCAGATCGCTGCCGTGCTCGCCGATGACCTGCCCTCCGGACACTGCCTGTTGCCCGATCCAGACACCCTTCCCTCCGGCCAAATCCAATTGCGGGCCAGCAGCGCACCCCATACGGCCTACCTCAAGATTGCCGAGGGCTGCAGCCGTGGCTGCACATATTGCATCATCCCCCGGCTGCGGGGGCGGCAAAGATCTCGCCCCATGCCGGTTGTGTTGGCAGAGGCGGCGCATCTGGCAGCTGGCGGTGCCAGGGAGCTCTCCCTCGTGGCCCAGGATTCCACTGCCTATGGTCGCGATTTGGATCCGCCCGTCCGACTGGCGGCGCTCGTCGCCGCACTGGCCGCCGCCTCGCCGGACGTCTGGATTCGCCTGCTCTACGGTCACCCACTGAGCCTCCACGACACACTTCTGGCGGAGGTCGGCCGGTGGCCCAACATCTGTCCCTACTTCGACATCCCCATTCAGCACAGCAGCAGCCCCGTCCTCCGTCGCATGGGGCGCGGTTACAATCGGGAAGCCCTCGTGCAGCTCTTTGCCAAGATTCGACGCGAGGTGCCCGGCGCGATCCTGCGCACCACCGTCATTGTGGGGTTCCCCGGAGAGACCGAGGCTGATTTCGAAGATCTCCTCGCCTTTGTGTCGGCGATCCGGTTCGACCACCTGGGGGTCTTTACCTATTCCGATGCGGAGGATCTGCCCAGTCACCATCTATCGGATCCCGTTCCCGAGACGATCGCCGCGGTGCGCTACAACCGCCTCATGGCCCTCCAGCAGGAGATATCGGGCCGATGTTTGGCGCGCTTCGACGGAGCGACCCTGCCCGTGCTCGTAGAAGAGGAGGAGGAGCCTGGCCTTTGGGTGGGCCGCACCATGGCCCAGGCCCCTGAAGTGGATGGGGTCACCTACATCCGCACAGACCCTGCCAGGCCGGCGCCCCTCGGTGCGGTCGTCGCCGTCAAGGTGGTCGACACCCTGGAGTATGATCTCATAGGAGAGTTGGATGACTAGCCTCAAGGAGCGCATTCTCGCGGCGGTGGCTTCAGAATTGACCGCAATCGAGATGGCGCTGACGGAAAATCTGGCACCCCACATTGAGCTGGTGAAATCTGTGGCGGGTCATATCCTTTTCAGCGGTGGCAAGCGCCTGCGTCCCCTGTTGACAGTCCTGAGCGGCCGTCTGTGCGGCTACAAGGGGCAGGCAGATAAAACCTACGCCACGATCTTCGAATATCTGCACGCCGCCACCCTTCTCCACGACGACGTGGTGGACGGCGGTCTCATGCGCAGGGGGCAACCTGCCGCCCATACCATTTGGGACCCGGCCACGGTGGTGCTTACCGGCGACTTCCTGCTCTCCCGCGGCCTGGCCATCGCCGCCCGCACCGGCCTGCCCGAGGTGATTGCCGTCATCGCCCGAATCACCGAGGAGATGTCACAGGGAGAGATCCAGCAATTGCACCGCAAAGGGGCCCTCGATCTCACCGAGTCGGAATATCTTCAGATCATCCGCCGCAAAACGGCCGTTCTTTTTGAGGGTGCCTGCCAGGTGGGGGCCCAGATCTCGAACGCCCCCCGTCACCAGGAGGCGGCGCTGGCGACCTATGGGCACCAGCTGGGATTGGCCTTTCAGATGGCCGACGACCTCTTGGATTACAGCTTCGATTCAAACATATTGGGCAAGGGGGTGGGCGCCGATCTGCGTGAGGGCAAGCTGACCCTCCCGGTGATCTTCGCGCTCACCAATGCCGAAGGCGATCGCAAAGCGGCCATCACGGCCATCATCCAGAACCCCGAATTCACCCAAGCGGCCTTTGAAACCCTCGTCGCCGACCTGGACGCACTTGGCGGCATCGCCTATACGCGCCAGCGGGCAAAGGGCTGTCTCGAAAAGGCCAAGGATGCCCTGGCCATTTTTCCCGATGTACCGACCAAACAAGTTTTGTTAGATATCGCCGACTACGCCCTCGCTCGGAAACGCTAACCCCTCTCCGTCGGCCCCTATTGGAGGCAAGCTATGGCACGCATATCACCTCTTTCTGACGGCGGGATCCGTTTGTCACTGACCATCACCCTTCTTCTCGCCCTGGCCGCACAGGTTGCCGCCCAATCCGCGAGCGAGATGCGGCGGGTGGACACGATTGGCACTGCCGCCGTAAAAAGCAGCAACACGGCCGCCGCCCGCCAGGCGGCCATCGACAACGGTCTCGTGGCGGCGGTGGACACGGCCCTCAGTGAACTGGTGGCCCGCGAAGTGGTGGTGCGCAATTTCCAGCTGCTCAACCAGTCGATCTACAACGCACCGAACCGTTTCATTCAAGATTTCAAGGTGCTGGCCGAATCCACCGGCAGCGGTGTATACCGAGTGGCCCTGCAGGCCAATGTGGCGGTACCCAAGCTGAACCAGGCGCTGGCCGGCCTTGGCATTATGTTGAGCAGTCAGCGGGTACCCAGGGTGCTCTTGCTGATCCATGAAACCAACTCGGAGGCCTATGTCAGCGCGTTACCGCAAGGCGACCGGCCAAGGGCCCACGTCAGCCGCCGCGCCATGGCCGACAGCCTGGCGGCGCGCGGCTTGGCCGTGATTGGCAGCGACCAGGCTCTCCAGCGTCCCCTCAGCGACGCGGAAGCCGTCGACATCGCCCGGCAGCGCGGCGCCGATATGGTCGTTGTGGGGGCCTCGGTGGCCGATATTGCCGCCAACACTATGGGAACCGAATTGAAATCCTTCACCGCCACCGTCGATCTGCGTGCGCTCCAGAGCACCGATGGCGCTCAGGTCGGGGCGCTCCGGCGCAGCGCCGTCAAGGCAAGCGCCGACTGGGCCAGCGGCTCGGCGGCCGCACAGGCGCAGGCTGGCACCCTGGGAGCAGATGGATTGGCCAGCGCCATCATCGACACCTGGCAGCAAGGCGCCGTTGCCAGGGAGCGCATCATCGTCGATGTGGAGGGCATCGGCGGCCAGGTGGCCGCTTTTGTCAAGTTTCGCGGCCAACTGCAGGAGATTGCGGGGGTCCAGGCGATGCAGATCGAGGAGATGACGCCCGATACCGCCCGTCTGTCCGCCGAGTATCAGGGCAGCAGCCGCTCTTTGGCGGAAGCCCTCATGGAACGGCGCTACCAAGGTTTTGGCATCAACATCTACGCTGTGGATGCCGCCGGGATGAAGGTGCAATTGGTGGCCGAGTAGAAACAGATGGTGTTCAAACAGATCCAGCCATACAGCCAGCGCACGATCAGCATCCCCAATATCCTCACCCTGCTGCGGATTCTGCTGACGCCCCTGTTCATCATCCTGCTGATCAAGCGGCTCTACCCGCAAGGATTCCTGGTTTTCGCCCTTGCAGGCATCAGTGATGCCCTGGACGGCTTCATCGCGCGCTACTACGATCAGCGCACCCTTCTAGGAGCCTATCTGGACCCGCTGGCCGACAAGCTCCTCCTGGTCTCCGCCTTCGTTTGTTTGGGGGTGCTCCAGGTATTGCCGGCCTGGCTGGCCGTGATCGTCATCACCCGCGATGTGATCATTGTGTTGGGCATCGCCATCTTCACGATCACCGAGAAGCCCTATGAGGTTCAGCCCAGTTTGGTGAGCAAGTGCACCACTGCCATCCAGTTGATCACCATCATGGTCATTCTACTGCACCACAGCTTTGACCTCTTGGGGTTCGCCCTGGCCCCCCTATACGGGCTCACGGCCGGCCTCACCATCTGTTCGGGATTGCACTATATTTACCTGGGAATGGTCATTCTCCAAGAGGAGGTTTGAGGGGTGTCCAAAGGGCCTTTGAGACCTCGCCAGCGCCATTCATTTTGCTTGACAGCTCTGCGCTGGCGGTGCTATCTGTTGCGCCAAAATGACCGGCTAGCTCAGTTGGAAGAGCGCCACCCCGACACGGTGGAGGTCACTGGTTCAAGCCCAGTGCCGGTCACCATGTGAATTCAAGGGTTTGCGAGGTTTCGTTCTCGTAAGCCCTTTTTTAGTCTGCTTTCGTAGTGGCTGACATGCGAAAATGTCCATTTGATAACGGTTTGTAGGGACACACAAAATAGTTATTTAAGCAATTGTGACCATTTTGTGACCATGATCAAACGTGCGCCGTTATTCAAAGATCAATTTGGGCTACAATGAGCGGAGACATGTGTGCCCATTTACTGTTGCACTGGGTTCTCCTCATAATCGCATACGCAATAAGTGCCCTGTTCAACCGCATCCGACTCAACAATTTCACCACATCCAGTAGGCCTTCAACCTTCGGACCCAGTGATATGCTTGATGCTTCAGATGGCGATGTAATGTCCCGTTTCTACGGGTTCACTTTACCATTAGGCATCATTCTAGGAATTGGAATACAGTGATCCATTTGTGTCCAGCAGTATGCACCACTTAGTGGTGAAAGCCATTTACACGTCGACCAATGATAAGTGTTTGATGAATGGCAATTGCGGTATCGCCAGGAGTAGCGAGATGGATGTTGACTGTGAAGCGCTGGCTTTAGGAATTTCAATTCGCATATGAGGCCTGCATAACAGACTGGGAATTCAGATTCTTGAAATTCGACATCTGCCGGATAGGCATGGATTTAGATGCTTCGGAAAAATTGTGAATGTGGATGAGCAATACCCGAGGAGGGGAAATCTCGCCGCCTGATGCGTGTAGCGAGCTGTAGTTACGATGAAGAGGTTACATGCGTGAAAAACCTCTAAGGCAGGGACCGCTCTGGATTAATGCATGGGACGGTTTCCCGGAGAACAGGCTATCAGTGAGTGCTGGTTAAGGCAACGAGCGGGTACTTCCTTGCAGAGCACTGCTGAATGATTGAAAGAGGTGGCAGGGTGCGAGAAAATCCTAACTGTTATCCTGCCTTAGTACTTTATAGGCGCGCGCAGCTGGGTGGGATATCAACTATCTGCAACTTTCTCGACTAATGATAGCGATATCAGAACCGAAGACACGGATGATTTCGATTGGACGGATGGTGGATAGCTGAAACTAAGTGTGACTGGTAATTTGTTGGAGAAATCAGTGAAAATCGCCATCAGCTTCCCCCTCTGATACCCAATTGCACACCAATTGATAATCAGAAAGCACCCGCCACCAGATATGGCAGCTAAAAGGTCGGTCCCAAGCCAATGAACACCGCCTGTTTCACTTCCACCGGGAACCTATCCTTTCAGGCGTTCAATCAGGAAGAGCACTTCCGCAGCGTCGCTGTAATTGAGATCAAGGTCATCCGCCAGGGCCGTATCGCGGGAGCCGTTGAGGATGGTAACCACTGCCTGCAATAGTTTCTTGATCGAGTCCGGGACGTCTGGATCACCGGTAACCTGGTCAAATAGGGCCTGGGCCTCATCAAACTTTTCTTCGGATAAAAGGCCCAAGACGCCATCCACCAATTTCCCGCCAGGGTACTGCGCATAGCCCCCCTGCTGCCGGTAGGCGAGGTAGGCATCCCGGGCCTGTCGCCAGGCCGCTTGGGCGGCGGCAGGGTCGCCATCCGCTGTTTCGATGTTGTGCAAAATGTTGAAGGCATTCCACGGAGTGGCCGCATGACCAAACTGGCGCTTGCACTCGATGGCGCGCCGGATCTCCTTCCGGGCCTCTTCGAAGAGCCCCAGCTCGTGGAGTGTGTCTGCGATGTTATTGCGCACAGTTCCTTCATGCCGTAAATCCTGCAACGCAACACAAATATCGGCCGCCTGCCGGAAGAAGGCCACCGCCTCTTCTGGCCGATTCAAATGGTAATTGTATAGATTCCCCAGCTGAGCCAAACTGCTCGCCTGCCCGGCTTGGTCGTTGGTCCGGGTGCTAAGCTCCAATGATTGGCGATAGGCTGTTTCCGCCGCGTCGTAGTTCTCAGCTCTCTCATGCACCATGCCGATCTGGTGCCAGGAAACGGCAACCATCTTCGGTTCATTCAGCCCCTCGAAGATCGTCATTGCCGCATTAAAACCGGATAGCGCCTCGGGGTACTTCTCCTGATA
>JAAUYD010280321.1_pt1 | contig 20684 bp, 21 predicted proteins | sample 7278101 | NCBI WGS metagenome assembly JAAUYD01 (sample SAMN14350128, study PRJNA611818) | marine sediment metagenome | isolation source: surface marine sediment (0.6m) | place: French Polynesia: Moorea | collected 2018-08
CAAAAGTCTGTGACGGAAAGGTTGTCGATGAAATGTTTGATACATCTTTAAAAAACAGCAATATGTCTACTTTTCAAATCATTTAAAAACTTGGGATATCCTACCTCCTGAGCAGATTGCATTGTACAAAAAGTTGCGAGGTTATTCATAATTCATCAGCATCTTGCTCGAAGGGAATGGAATACTAACTGGAGCAGTTTTGGACCATGCTGTTATGAAGAGGGAAGAGTTATGGCATCAGAGTTAAGAAACAGTGCAAAACGTGTCCAGGATTTTCTTTTAGCGAGAGGATTCTCCTTTAAGGTTAAAGAACTGCCCGGTTCAACGAGGACAGCACAACAGGCCGCTGATAGTATTGGTTGTACGGTAGCTCAAATAGCCAAATCCCTCGTGTTCAGGGAGAAAGAAACGGATTTGCCAATTCTTGTCATAGCATCCGGCTCGAATCGAGTAGATGTAAATAAAATACAGAAATCGACGGGGTTGAAACTTGGCAGAGCAGATGGAAAATATGTGAAAGAAAGAGTCGGCTATGCAATCGGTGGCGTACCGCCCGTAGGCCATAATGAGCCGTTGGAAACCATATTGGATCCGGATTTGAAAAATTTTGAAGTAATCTGGGCTGCGGCCGGCACTCCTCATGCCGTTTTTCAACTGAAACCCACAGACTTAGAGCCTATCACAAAAGGAAGATGGGTAGAATTATCTGAAGAAAAATAAGAAAATGCCTAATAGGATTAACGAACAAAAGTTTGATTGAAATGTAAAAAAATGCCAACAAATAAAGTTAAAAATTTAGCAAAACAGCTGCGAAACGTTGGTCCAAAACTTGCAGAAAAATTAGTCGCAGCCCGGATTGACACGCCTGAGAAACTGAGGCGGTTAGGCGCAAAAAAAGCCTTTGAAAAAATGTATGCCACCGGTGATTCTTATGGTGATTTCAATGCTGCTTATTTATACGCCCTGGAGGGGGCTATTCGTGACTGTGATTGGTTGGATATTCCCGAGAAAATCAAGCAAGATTATAAGGAATATGCTCAGGCACTTCAATCAAAGAAGGAAAGCAGGAGCCGCAGTTAAGATAGTTACTAATTGAGCGTAATTATAACTATTCAAGATGCAATCATACACTCTATGTAGAGAGAGACGATGAAAGTTTTTCTGATCCTGGCGCCAATATTTGTTCTGATAGGGTTATGGCTAATTATATACTCAAAGCGTAGAAGTCGTCTCGTTAAAAAGTTTGGTGAAACGAAAGGCCTTCTCTACCATCCCAGGGATGACGGGACGCTGGAACAGGAACTAAATTGCGCCTTGGTTTTGAATGCCCCACTTGGTCGTAATTTCTCAAGGATCAGGGATATTGTTGAAGATAGCGATATCCGGCTTTTTCGAGTGACGGAGGCTTTGGATTTGAGCTTTTACGGTATACAACAAAATACTCATTCAGGGCGAATAGCAGTTTCCTTCGAAACCCAAAAGGACTGGGAATTTTTTTTTCTCGCTAAGAACGCTCAGGAAATTAAATACATTCTACCGGACGACTCCCACCAACTTGCGACGGACCCTGTTTTCACTGAATTAAAACAAGTAATTAGGAGTAATCCACCCCCCCATACGCTCTCCGTGACAGCAATGCGCGGTAAGTTTCTAGCATATCTTGAACCTTTGCTGACAGGTTCAGAAAAAATGGGAGAATTAAAATATCTATTTGATCTGGCAAGAATGATAAAAAGCACCTAATGATGTATCAAAACTAATTCAGTCGAAACGAAAAGGACACAATGGATTGGCAAGGAATTGAATGGGTGGTGCCGATATTCGAAGTTATTATGCTCGCACTACCCGTATATGCCTACATCACATTTTACAGACGTGTAAAATGCGGTGTCTTGAAAAAATCGCGCGCGCTATGGAGCTATGCATCCCTTGTAATTACCCCAATCCTTCTTCATATTTTATTCTTTTTTGTGCTTGTCGGATTAGAGGAAATTACCCACAAAAGTGTCATTACTGAAGGGCTGTCGAGGACTTTGCCTCTTTTGGTTGGACTGGGATTCGCCATATGGCTTATTGCGATGTTTGTTTTTGGTGTGACGCTTGTGATTATAAAAAGTCAACCATCATCTTCTCGCAACACAACTACAAGCTGATTTCAGTATCGGCCAACTGTTTTTACATCAATATAGGATTTAGGCTGGCAGTGTTTGATCGTTAACTTGAATAGGCTAAAACTGAATGAACAAAAAGCGAATGTAAAAACGAATACTGCCCTGATCGTTTGATTGACGCTCCGAATGAACAACTTTCATTCCTAAACGCAGGAGGTCGTCGTGTCTGACTATGAGATTTATGCTTTGAAATATGCCGGTCCGTTTACCAGGACTGGTGCCCACCTGATGTGGTATCGAGATTGGGATAAAATAGAAAAAATCAATTATTATTTTTGGTGCATACGAGGGGCGAGCGAAACCGTGATCGTCGATACCGGTGTCACACCGCAAATGGCCAGAGATAAGGAGCTTAATGGTTATGTAAACCCGATTGAAGTCCTCGCCCGGATGAATGTCAATGCGAAAGACATTCGCCATGTAATCGTAACCCATATGCATTGGGACCATTCCGGCGGCGTTAGTCTTTTTCCCCGGGCAACCTTTTATATTCAGGAAAATGAGTATCGCTTTTGGCAGGATAACCCGGTTGCCCGAAGACCGCCATTCAAAAAGGTTTCCGATTCAGCCTCAAATACCTATCTCGCTTCTATCGAAAACACTGATCGATTGATTCTTCTCAAAGACGATCAACCGATTCTTCCGGGCATCGAATGTCTCCTGTCTCCGGGACACACGGTTGCTTTGCAAAGCGTTGCCGTGAATACAAACAGGGGTACGGCCATTATTGGCTCCGACTGTGCGCATGTCTTTCGCAATTACACGGAAGATTGGCCCAGCAGCCTGATTGTCGATCTGGTTGAATGGATGAAAACGTATGACAAGCTGGGTGAAAGGGTATCTTCTCCCGATCTTTTATTTCCGGGACACGACCGGCTTTTATTAGAAAATTATCCGGAAATCGCCGAAGATATTACTCGGCTTGTATGAAAGTTAGCTCTCTTATTAAACTTTGTGAAATTTAGCACTCATTGAGCAGCCATGATTGATTGGTGGGTGCGGCTTTCGAGTCACGATAATCCGGTCAATCGCGGCAAGAAAGCAGCTCCCACAGGCCAAAAGCAAAACCGATTCAAGTCTACAAAGTTCCTAACCTGATTAAACCGAGACCACCGGCGTCAAGCATCTGCCGCCGTTGTTTGCAAGGTTTTCTGCGATGAATAATGATAGCAGAGACAAAGTGGTCACACCAACATCCTCCATGAATTAGAAAAGAAATATATATAATGTCTTTTCAGACAGATAGCCCTTTGTACCTTTATAGAGCAATACCTTATAATCTTTCCTTGATATTCAACATCTTCGTCCCTTCCAAATTGGCTCTATTCTTGCATATCTATTTGTTTCCTATGCTAAATTGAAATTAATCTTCACCCTTCGGGCGAGCCGGAGGCTTTCATATGCTGCGTAGCTAAGGGTTCGAAGTAAAGACTTGCGACGTCACCCTTATACGCCTTACCGATGAAAACCTCCGACTCTGGCAAAATCCAGGTACAAATTTTTCAATTCCAAAGGGACAAATCATGGCGGGTAGAAGCATCGAACTCATCGACAAGAGAAATAACATATTTGTTGAATGTGGCTCTGAAATGAGCCTTGCTACTGGAGATCTCGGCTATTGCGGAAAATGCATTTTTGTCGGCCAAAAGGAAGATCAATTTATGGTCGTTACACCGCCGTCCAATTTTTCTTCGCATGAAAAAAAATTAGTACAAGCCAAGATAATTATGGTCAGATATTTATACGAGGGGGATATTTATGAATTCACCTCCAAAGTGTTGGAAATCAAACACGATCCCTTGAGGTTGATCCTATTGCAATACCCTGTTGCCGTTGAAAAAAAAGAGCTTCGTGCTCAAAAAAGAATTAGCTGTTTTATCTCCGCTAAAATGGAGACCAAGAATGATACGCAAGATGGGATCATAAAAGATATCAGCAAATCTGGTTGCCGGTGCTTCTTTGAAACATCAAAAAAATTGGAAAAAGAATTGCAAATCGATGACCACATCGCCTTAAGTTTTGGTTTTCCGGGAATATCTGATGAACAGGAAATTTTAGGAAAAATTAAGGATATCCGGAAAGAAGAGACCCAATTGGATGTCGGCATCGAGTTTGAAAAAGCCGCCTGGTGGGTTCCGCCGTATGATTGAAGATCGTCTTTGCATATTCGGCGCCACCATTTGATATTCCCAAATTATTCCCAAACATAAGTAGAAAACATTATGGAAAATATTGATAATCGTCCTGATAAAGCCAATAAGAGCAGAGTATATCTTGATTTCTACAAATTAAAGGAACCTCCTTTTTCAATTACCCCCGACCCTGAATTTCTTTTTCTTTCCCAAACCCACCAAAGCGTTCTGGAAAGGGTGCTGTACAGCATTGAGACCAAGATGGGGTTTATCCTTCTATCGGGGGAGGTTGGCACCGGCAAGACGACTATCTGTCGGTCTATCATCGACACCATCGACGACACTTCTGAGATCGTTTACATTATAAATCCATCTCTTTCCGGTAGAGCCCTTATTGCAAGTATATTAGATGATTTGAATATACAGTACACTGCGGATGCATCCAAAAAGGACTTAATCGGGCAGCTAAATTATTTTCTTTTACATCGCGATTGTTCCAAGCCGGTCGTTATTATCATTGATGATGCCCAAACCATGTCAGTAGAAGTGTTGGAAGATCTACGCCTTCTTTCAAATCTGGAAACCGATAAAGAAAAAATGCTTCAGATGGTTATCGTCGGGCAACCAGAGCTGGAAGATAATTTGTCACGACCTGAAATGAGGCAGCTCCGACAACGAATATTCGTCAATTGCCGACTGAAACATTTGAAGCCTAGTGAAGTGGAAAGCTACATTGACAGGCGCCTATTTATAGCCGGCAGCAGCGGTCAAGTTCAATTCAGTACCGGGGCAAAACGAGCGATTGCTAAAAGTTCAAAAGGCGTTCCGAGGGTAATCAATAAAATTTGTGATTATGCTTTGACAGCCGGCTATGTTGCCGATGAGTTCGTTATTCGGAAGATACATGTCAAAAGGGCATTGGCGGAGCTGGGAGACTTGGAATTAAACAAAACAATTTTTTCCAAAGGACAACGTCAACTCCATCGCTGGATGCGAAAACCCTTAGCGGCAACTGCGTTAAGCCTCACTGCTATTCTTTTCATTTTCATGTTTTTACAATCAAATCCATTTAAATTTGTTCAAAGCGGTCTATACGCGCGATTTTTTGCTGGCCATAATTCTACATCAGACACTTCCAGAGATGCTAAACATATGGCTTTAAATTCTCAAGGCAAAGTTAGCGAACAAGCCCCTCCATCCGGAAAGGAAGCCGCCCAATTCATCCCTGGGACAAAAATGGATGATAAAAAATCGCCCTTGAGCCTTGGCCCGGAAAGTAGAATTGTCAGCGGCGCGAGCTGGATACCGGCATACCACCCGTTTGTGATCCAACTCGGATCGGTAAAAACGTTTAAGCAAGTCACCAGAGCGGTCTCCAATTATGCTAGGACGGGATTAGATATTCACTGGGATTGGATTGAATTAGGGCAGAAAGGAAAATGGTATCGAATTTTCGCAGGGCATTTTGAATCAAAAGCTGCTGCCCAAAAAGCCAAAAGAGATTATCAACTAACAAATTCATCAATTCGATTCAATCCCTGGACCATATTAGTCGGGCAATATTCCGACAGCAATGTCCTGACATCAATTCGCTCTCTGCTGCGCGAAAATCATTTTGACAGTCTTGTTGTGCAAACAGCCGAGGAAATAAACTGGCTTTTGACGGGTGCTTTCGCTACCCGAAAAGGGGCTGAAAAAATGGCAAAAAAACTCCAACAATTAAACATTTCGGCTCAAGTAGTGCCACGATGAATTAATCACCTCGCTGCATGAACGACATGGGAAAAAATTATGAGCTTGCTGAACGATGCGCTTAGAAAAAAAACCGGCGAAGATAAAGTAAAAGAAAGCGGATATACGGAATCCATAAGCTTTGCAAAACCTAAAGCCAGTAAGGCAAGACTCTCCCGCATCTTGGGCTTGCCGTTCCTTTTAGGCGTTTTGGCTTTTGGCGGCTGGTATTTCTGGGGGTCTTTATTTGCTCAGCTTGATTCTCCCATTGCTGCCAAGGTAGTCTCAAAAAATATCACGGAAAATGATCCTGATCACCTGCCAGAGTCTCCAAAAGAGAGGATGGTTGACTTGACTCCGGAGCTCGAAACGCCCGAACCGATCGGAGAAATATCTCCATTGGAGACATCGGTTGAGATAGAACCGCAGATAAAAGTCGACTCTCCGGCAAAGCCAGAGCCTCCAAGTGAGACTGTAAAACAACCGCCACCGAAGAAAATAGCAAAAAAATCTCCCGGCGTGAAGAAAAATCGACTCCCCAAAAGGTCCAAAGCTAAAACCAAGGTCGTCAAAAAAAAAGCAGCCCCTCCGACGCCAAAAACCCAAGAAAAGGTCGTTTCCACCCAACAGGAAAGCCTTTTTCTTCAAAAGGCCCTTCACTATCACCGCCAGGGAAAATTTCATCATGCTATCCGAATGTATCAACAGGTTCTGAAAGTTAAACCTACCCATCAAGATGCCCTCTTCAATCTAGCCTCAGCTTATATTCATCTAAAGGCATATTCGGAGGCCCTACCCCTCTTGAAAAAATTGAGAAGTGACGACTATGGAAATCCGGATGTACTGGTAAACCTGGCAATTGTTGAAATCGGTTTGGGAAAGCCGGCCGAGGCGATCCAATTGTTAAATTTGGCAACTCAACATTACAAAGAGCCGAAATTTGAAATTTTTTTTCACAAAGCAGCCGCTTTGAGCCGGCTCGGCCGTCTCGAAGATGCGTTGCGAAACTATAAAACAGCCGAAACGCTCAACGCCCAACATCCCATCCTGAATTTTAATATGGCGGTGATTTGCGATAAACTTCATCAGTATAAAGATGCCGTCAATTATTATCGAGCATATATTCGAAACAGTAATAGCTTACAGCAATACGAAGAAAAGAAAATTGAAACTCGAATCCGCTCATTGCAGGCATATCTCGCCGAAAACCGCAATTCATAGAACTGGAAAGTAAAATAGGGTTGTGAAATGAAAAAGAGAATTGGTGATATATTGATTCAAATGGGGTTTATAGACCAGGGCCAGTTGGAAATGGCCCTGATAGAGTCAAAGAAAACGGGCTCCATGCTGGGGGACGTGCTACTCCGACTTGATTGGATCAACAATGAGCAGCTTCAAACTGCAATAGCGGTTCAAAGCGGCGCTGAAATTCTGGATACCTCAGCGGTGACCATCGATCATGCCTTAATCGCTAAAATTCCAGTGGCGTTTGTCAGTGATAACAACGTATTCCCTTTTGCCCAGGAAGGGCAGACCATAAAAGTAGCGACCGCCAATCCCTTTGATGTCTTAACCAGAGATGAGGTCGCCCGGATGACAGGGTGTCAGGTGAAGACTTACCTGGCTCCCAAAGAATGGATTTCCAATGCCGTCGAACTTCATTACAAACGTGCCCGTACGATTGATGAAGATATTGAAAGGCTGACCCATAGCGATGTCCAGGATGATGCCGCCGCTGAAGATCAATATGTGAAGCTGGCTGATTTACTAATAGAAAAAGGCAATGTACTTGGTGCCAGTGATATCCACATTGAGCCGGATAATAATTTGGTCCGGATTTATTATCGCAAAGATGGTGTGTTGCAACAAAAACACATCTTCCCTAAAAGTTATCATCAAAGCCTGACGACCCGCTTCAAAATAATGGGAGACATGGATATCTCCAATGTTAACATTCCCCACGACGGCCGGTTTAAGTTTAAGGGGAGCGCCCAGGAAATCAATCTGAGAGTTTCGACTTTTCCAACTCATTTAGGAGAAACGGTCGTCCTTAGACTATTGAAGTATACTGATGTTGTCGGAGATATTTCGCGACTTGGGTTTGAAGAGGAAGACCTGGAGAAATTTCTCCGGAACCTGAAGCGACCTTATGGTTTGATTTTATCAACGGGGCCGACCGGTTCAGGGAAAACCACAACCCTCTACTCGGCCTTGCTGAAAATCAATAATCCGAGTATCAATGTAATGACCATAGAAGATCCTATCGAGCATGTCATTCCTACCGTTCGACAGACTGCCGTTAATCCCAAGGCCGGTCTGACCTTCGGCAACGCGCTGCGGTCAGCCATGCGACAGGACCCAGATGTCATTCTAGTCGGCGAAATCAGAGATCAGGAAACTGCGGAATTGGCCTTAAGAGCTTCGATTACTGGTCACCTCGTGCTATCCACCCTGCATACCAATGATACTGCATCGGCAATAAACCGAATGCTGGATCTGGGTATCAACACAAGCATTCTGGCATCAACACTAATTATGGTGGTGGGTCAAAGACTGGTGCGTAAAATTTGTCCGCATTGCGTGGCTTCCGAAGTTCCCGGACCGAAAGAAGCAGAGTTGTTTACCCGCAACGGTCTTGAACCGCCAGCCGAGATCCCCAAGCCCGTGGGATGTCAGAGCTGCGACAATACCGGATATAACGGAAGGAGCGGTGTGATTGAGGTTCTTGAAGTAGATCGCGCTATGGAGGAATTGATATCAGCCGGTGCGATTCATAGTAAAATCGAGGAAACCGCTTCGAAATCCGGAACCTGCCTGATGCTCAAGCAGGCCCTCAAAAAGGTCGCCAGGAAAAGTACATCGATCGAAGAACTACAGCGGGTAATTGCTTATGCCTAACTACAGCTATCGGGCCATAGACGACGCCGGCAAAATTTTAAGTGGAAAAGTAGTTGCCCTCAGCGAAAATGATGTCGAAGAACGGCTGGTACAAGAAGGCTTGACCCTTATTCAAAGCAAAGAGTTAAAGAAATCTCGACTGGAAAAAGTCTTCACCGGAGCAAAGGTAAAGCCACGAATTCTGATTGAGCTCTACCGTCGGCTGTCACAAACATTAGAAATGGGCCTGCCGATCGTTACGGCTCTCGAAGAAAATTCTAAAATGCTGCCGTCTAAAACCCTGAAGCAGACTCTCAATGAAGTTCAAATTGGAATAGAAAGCGGTCAAACCCAGCATGAAGCCATGTCCCGATTTCCGTCAATCTTCAATAAGCTGGATTTAAGCATTATCCAGATTGGTGAGCAGGCCGGAATCATGCCACAATGCCTGAAGGATCTGGCCGATTTTCATGAATGGCGGGAGGATATCAGATCCACGATCAAAAAAGCTGCCATTTATCCATGCTTTGTTTTGGTCGCGCTCGCTTCCGTGATTGGTGTCTGGGTAGGGTACGTTCTACCCCAAATGACTCATCTTTTAACAGAAATGGGGGCTACCATTCCGGGTGTGACCCAAGCTGTTTTGGCAACCAGCCTTTTTCTTAGGGGCAATTGGAAATGGCTAATTGCTGCCATTTTATTAATTGTGGCTCTTGTGATCATGGTGCAGCGCAACCAAAAGGGTGCTATTTTTTTGCACAAACACATGCTGCAACTTCCCATGGTAGGTAAGGTGGCCCAAAATATTGCACTGGCACGCTTGGGTCATTATTTTGCAACCATGTACAATGCCGGAATGTCCATTAATTTAATATTTGAAATCTTGAGGGATGGTGTGCTCGGCAACAAGTATCTAGAATCTAGACTGAATGCTGCTTATCGCGACATCCAGCAAGGTGAAACGATTGCGGCAAGTTTTAAGAAGGCCGGCGGGTTTCCTCTCCTGCTCTCTGGTGGTATCAAAAATGGAGAGACGACCGGTACATTAGATGATGCTTTCAAACGATTGGGGGATTACTACGATGGTGAAGTGAAACGATCTGTCCAGACGATGCTCAGTAACATTGAGCCCATTACCATCTTCGTTTTGGGAGGTGTTTTCGGTCTGATCGTGCTTTCTATTTTACTGCCGCTGTATGATGTTATGGGCGAGCTTGGGAAAGCTTATTAGCAATTCAGCAAATTGTTAAATAATTGAGCAGTCGGGGTGTTTTTTAAACTTGCGTGAAGCCTTCGCGGGGAATAGCCCGCGCCAGCCGTAGCAATAGAATCGGGGAATGAACGTACGGCAGCGATCCCGCTGAAATTAGACCAGAGCCAGCCCCGTAAGACAGATTCCCCAGGCAGCACTGATCGCCTCTGCCGGTATGAGCTTTACGCAAAAGATAGGGGGCGTGTTCAGGGTGCGGTACTCATTTGTTACGGCTGGCACGGGCGATTCCCCACGATCAACGCTGATATTCGGCCAAGCGCAAAGAATCCAGCCAAAAAACTTTTGGAGAACAGCTCTCTAACCCCATCAACTATTAAATCTCAGGGCCCTGTGACATTGATCGTACGATCCTGACCTGCGAGTGCGATGGGATTGGGGGGATCGGAAATGATTATGGCTCCGCCGCCGCCGGCGCCGCCGGGAGCATTCCGTATTTCAATTTGTGAACTTGACATGATGTCATAGACGCCTGAGTTGCCGTCGTTTAGCGTGCCGAAATCGGCGCCCAGGGTTGTATTATACAAATAAGCGGTACTGCCGGAGGTGTTATTAACGGCCAAGACCAGATACTCACAGATTTTTCCATACAATTCGTTCTCACCCAAATAAATCACCAGATCATCGAAGATGTCGACGGATGGATGCCTGATATAATTGGGATTGCCATCCCGATTGTCTCCCTGGTAAGCGCCGGCAGTAATATCATCAAATACGTTGCCGTCGCTGTCGGCATCCTGTGTCCCCGCACTGACCAAAATGGCTGCAATCGGAAAGGCACCGCCAGCACCATCCGCATCAACAACTTCCGGATCGCCGGTGAGGCCAGTCTTTAAGGCAGTACAACTAGTTGAGAGGTTTGATCCCAGATTTGTATTAATTTCATACCGAAGCGTCCGCTTATACGGATCTGTCGGGCTTAGTCTAAGGGACTGGTAAGGAAGGTTGCCGGAGGCGGCACCAGAGTTTTCGGTGCCGTCTCCGCTTGTATCGGCCCACGGAAGTCTTCCGTTTATGTCTGCAAAGCTAATTAAAGCCGCTTGGGCCTGTTTTAAATAATCGATGGTTTCAATTCGGGCTTTACGTTTGGTGAGCATCCCCATCAGTGAAACGCCGCCACCGGCCAAGATGCCGATGATCACCATCACAATGGCCATCTCTATCAGTGTAAATCCCCGATTGTTATACTTTAAACACAAACGGCTTTTTCCTCTTTAGATTTCAACAGCCAAAGGAACCAATTTAAAAAAGTATGAAAAGCTGCCCGACAGTATCACTTGCCGCATAGGAGACATTGCCAACAATCGTTCCGGTGTTCCATGTGCTGTCATCATATTTGGTATCCAGCTCCAGGCAAACATCGGCGGGAAGGTTGTCGAATCTGAGATAATGTTGTGCGGTTCCCGCACCCGGCGGATTCACCCAGGACAAAGTAACGACATCTCCAAAAGCATGCCGTGGCAGATCGGTGGTGCCATTATAAACCCCACTGATCAACCCGGCTAGCTGAAGATCCTGAAATACTTCGAATGTTTCGGCGCCCGTGATTTGGCCGCTGCCGTTGCCCTCGTTATCCGTTCCGGGCGGAATGGCGGCAATATTTTCGTCTCCGGGATACATGCCGTACTTATCGTAAAATGCCATCACTGCGGCTCGCAATTCATCCGATTGTTTGGCCACTCGTTTGACCTTGGCATTTTGGACCATGGCCTGTCCTTTGAGAACACCGCCGATCAATAATCCGATAATGACCATGACAATCGCAATTTCCACTAAGGTGAACCCGTCATTAGAGCTTTTAATTTTTTTCAATTGCATCATTTTTTACACTCCCAGTTCATGGTTTGAAAATCTGTTCTAAAGCACAGATAATTAAAAGCAACATCCATACCAATTTGGATCATTTTTTGTATGTAAATTATAGCTGATCTAACTATTTGGAATTTAACAGAAATGAAATAGTAAGAAGAAAACGCTTTGAATTTTTGTCAAAAAAATGGCAAAAATCACAATATTTTGTCGCGGGAGCAAAAATTGATTGTCCCTGAATCCTGTTATAATCAGGTGTAATTACTTCAGTGAACGGTTTTGATGTAAGGCGTCAGGAAAATTACGAGCTCACTGTTTTCATAAGATTCTTCGAAACGGCCAAATAAGTACTTCAATACTGGCAACTTTCCCAACACAGGTAGCCCCTCATGCGTCATTTTTTTCATCTGACTGATTAAACCGGCGAGTACCACCGATTGTCTTTCCCTAACCCTGACTGTCGTGGCCAGCTCCTGAAGGTCGATAATTGGATTTGAAATTGTCTGGGTTCCCCCCCTGGTAGTCGGAAGTTCTACATCCACTTCTTCTTTGATTCGGGTGATCGTGGGGACAATCAGCAAAGAGATGATACCGTCCCTGGATATTTGAGGCGTCAGACCCAACTGCAGTCCGAGAATCGCCCGTTTGATGGTGCTTCGAAAGGTCACTGTATTGGTTTCAAAGTTTTCATCGACTCCCTCTATGTCTCCAAATGGGAATTGAAAACCGACCGTGAATACGGCGGATTGGCCATTCATTACCGCCAGGTGGGGATTGGACAATACGGATACCTCACCCTGGGTTCTTAAAAAATCTACAACTGCAGTAAAGCTGGAGCTGTCCGCCAAGGCGATGGTACTACCGCCATTGGCAAATAATTCAAAATTATCAGGTAAAATCTTGGCACCGGATTCAAACAGAATTTCCATATCTGTCCAGTCAATGCCGTATTTATGGTCATCGTCGAGTTTCACCTCCATGATTCGGGCTTCAATAAAAACTTGGCGGTACAGTGATTCCGATAGTGAATCCAGAAATTTTACCATCGTGTTAATGCGCAGCGGTGTATCTGCCATATAGATGATCCCAGCATTGCGGTTGAGCCGCAACACGCCCTCTTCCGATTTGAGTGCGGTCAAGGCTTCTTTTACGTTTGCCCAGACATCGTTTGTCTCGGCCGTACGTTTGGCTTTGACCTGAAACTTGCCGACAACTCCTGCATTTTCAACGCTGGAAGATAACATGTCACCACCCGTATTTATGTCGGTCTCACCGCTCATATCCAGATAATCGAGATTATAAATTTTCTCTTCGAATTTCTTGATATACACAAAACCGTCTTCAATCCTCCACGCATAATCGGACCCTTTGGCGATGACCATCTCAAAGGCTTCGCGAAGCGTTGCATTGGTTATCCGCACTGTTACCGGTTTTGTCAGATCTATACCCGACTCAACCGAAAGGTTGTAATCGGTATCGGTTAAGATCGCATTTATAATCTCTCCCAAAGGCGCATTCTCAAAAATCAGGGAATATAGCCGGGTGTCTTCTGCCAGACCCTTGGTGACCGGTTCCATCTTTTCGACAAACGGAGGTGGCTCCGGCGGCTTAAAGGAAACTTCTTTTTGAATAATTTTTCTCGGATGAATTTCTTCCAATTCTTCTAGAGACACCGGCTTCAGCTCCTGGGTCATACAGCTGAAAAATAAAATGCCAAAGGCGGAAGCTATACTTATGAAGATAAGTTGTTTGATCAAGTTTCCCATTTTTTCCTCACATCAAATGATACCATTGCAGCAAATGGTCAGAATCCCGCAACGCGCATCGAGATGTAAAATCGACAGAATCATATTTTATTATATCGCTTCGTGACCAATTCAGTTAACAATCAACGCCTACTGCGCATCATTGCCTACTGAACGGGTTGGGTGAACTTTGGAATAGGCGACATCCGGGGCACCAAGAAACCAAGTCTGACCGTTGCGAGCAATAACTACTCCGTCCTTTTTAATTTTTTGTACCGTAAATCCCTCCATCCGGTCATTTTCCCTTAACCGATGGCCGTCAATAACGGCGACGGCATATGCCCGCCCGTGAATATCTGTATTTCGCAGGATACCCGATAGCGTTGGAAGCTGCATCTCCATATATTGAATTTCAGTGTTTTTAGCAGGTGATTGATCCGGCTGCACTGGTATTTTTTTTTCAGCAACCGGCGGAAGTTTCCCAAAAGCCGTATCAAGGTCGATCGCGGTGGTCATTGTCTCAGAGCTTTGGGAAATTATATTCTGCAACTGGCGCCATTTTTGACTCGCCAGTCTTACCTCCATAGACCGGCTTACAATCGGTGGACTTAACAGCGTCATTAACTTAGAGCCATTGTATCCGGTCAACAATAAAGCCGCCAGTACCCAGCCACTTAAAACGAGTCGTTGACGACTGCCAGATATTTTCGTTTGGGTAATTTTCAATTTTTTCTACCCTACTATTCGATGAAAGCTATAGAGAGCCACTACCGGCTGATTGCCTGTACCGATAGTATAAGGACACTGAGAATTTATTTTGTCTGGTTGTTTCATCTACTTCGATTTTGACGTCCCTTACTTGCGCATGAGGCAGTTTTAATTCAATAGTGTCAAGCCATTTGGCGGCATCCTCAAAGGAACTTCGAAAAGATATTTTAACCGGTATAACGCCTTCCTGCTCCAATTGCGACCGGCTGGTAACTGCAATTGAGCTCAAACCAGATTTTATTGCCAGGTTTCTGATATTGCTTTCAAATTCAAAAAGACCCAATTTGGAGGATTCCACCGCCTGGCTGAGGGATGCACTCTTATTTAGTATTTGGGATATATTGGCGGCATTGTAAGTCCAGAATTGTTCGTCCATCAGATAAATTTCTTTTTTTTCCCTTGCGTTTTCGATGGACTCAATTTTGCTTATATTCCAGAATGTCATACAGGCAACCGCCAGCCAGCAACAACCGACCCAAATCCAGCGTTTTTTTAAATCATCGGTCATTGCAACTCCATTCTAAATTTAAGAAAATAGCTCTGTTTGTTCGAGTCCAGCTCAATATCGATATCCGGTATGGCAATCGCCCTGCGCAGGTGAAGGTTTTGGTTAAGATTGGAAACCAGAACAGACAGGGACGCCTTGAGGTGTTCAGGTCCCAAGTCTTTAGATATGCCTTTAAATTCGAGTGCAGGTTCTGTTTCCGCCTGCAGTATTAATTCCTTCATCCGGATATCAGACGGCAGCGATTCAGCAAGCCTGGCTATGACTTGTCTGGGTGAAAGTCTTCTGGCATCTTCGATTAATATGTCGAGCGCTTCATTGTATTGGCGAATTTTCTGCTTCGTATTTCCGGCGGATGCGGGACTCCTATCAACTGCGGATATTTCGTTTCGATGAGACCACTCGTGTAAAAGCGTGGCCTCCATCCCGAGCAGGATGCAAAGAAACAGTGCGATAGCCATGCCGGCGGTTTGAACCGGCCGCCACTCCAGTTCTTTTTTTAGCTTTTTGTGTGAGACACATAAAAATTGATAGTTTGAGATGTCATCCAAAAGGTCCAAACTATCCACCGGATCAACTGATAGATGATCAGGGGGTGTGCTTCGTAATTCATTAAACGCTGAAGTAAGGTTGTTGACTTCTTTGCCGAGTGCTTCTGATAATTCGCTGACATTCAACTTCTCTGGTGATATCAAATACAGCGTATTGACTTCGGCCTTGGCTCTTTGGGAAAAGAGGTACTGTGATTGATTCAGTTCATACGTGATCGCCTGGAGATTGTCAGGCGAGTCAACCGGCAAATCAGCAAGTGGGATACTGCGCGAGAATAGAAAATTTCCTTCAAAAAAAAAGTATAAATGGTAAATATTGTGCTGAAGCTCGATCAAGCATTTACCGCCCTCATCGAAATCGGGCACCATTTGGCGGATTTTAGATCCCCTAATCAATGCGGGCGAAGTTATGCGGTGCGGTGTCAGGTTGAGCCGGGATAGTGCCCGGTATAATTCAAAAAATTGGGAGTCTTGTAGAAAATAGGTATACAACCATCGCTCTTTTTTTGCGCGCTGGTAGGAGATGCTGTCAAAAAAGTGCTTGACTTCGGAAAGCTGCGGATACTGTACCAGAAGCTTTCTTTCGATAAAGGCATCCACCAATGATTTTTTGGTTGATTGAAACTTATAAATGTCATTTCCAAACCAATAATCCGGCACGATTAACAGTTTATTTATCCGATGTTTTGTTGAAAAGGGGATATGATCCGAATCGGAATTTTCCAACAGCAGATCGGCAAGTTTAACGCTGTCCACCGTTTTTTTTCTACCGCGCCGATCTACCTGGACAAATAAAAGCTGACCGTTGTCAACAATGGTAATAAGTTTATTTTGTTTTTTAAATCTCATCGGCTGTTTGTCAATTTTCAGCTGACGGTTTGTCAAAATACAAAGAAAATCTACCCATTCTTTGCAAAATATATGCCATTTTCTGGCGTTAATTTCGATCCACGGGTGGTGGAAAAAACGCAGCCACGTTTGCAATAACCCGCCCTATGGCTGCTCGCTGGTTCTTTAATTCCTGGCAACTGTCCCCTAATACGATTTAGTTAGACCCTCTCTTTGGGCTAAAAGGATGCCAGCCAGTGCCGCTGGTGTCGATTATCCAAATTTTCAATTTGAGGAGTCAAAATTATGACTAAAAAGAGGCGCTGGCTCCAAAATCGATGCTTTAAGGATTTTGGTTTCTTGGCTTGGGGTAGAATATTTGTGAGGTGAGTGGGGATTCCGGCTATGGTTTATTCTTTTTCCAAATGTGATAATCTTTAATTTCATTCCTCAAAGAATTCATTATGGTGGTTAAGACGGCCAAATCATCCAAGTAGCCGATGACCGGTATGAAATCCGGGACTAAATCCGCTGGCAGAATAAAATAAAGCAATCCTCCGCCGATCATGGCCACATTCGTCGTCGGAATTTTGTAATTTCCGTTTACGGCATCTTTAAAGAGTGCATAAAGCACCTGCACATTTTTTAGAGCCGATTTGAAGGCTGGGTAAGCTTTCCTAAGCTTATCTTTGATGATGTCATCATTTATATACGCGTTGAAATTTTTTCCGTCCGTGTAGCGAAGCATCCGATCGTAGTTTTTACGCTGGTCCGGATCCCCTAATATCTGAAATGCCTGGTTCAGAATCTTGGTTTTTTCTTCGGCCTCTTCTACACGGTCAGGATTTTTGTCAGGATGCCATTCTTTGATCTTTGCCAGATAGGCTTGCTTTACAGTTTGCTGGTCAGCTCCTGAATTTATCCCAAGTAACTCATAATAATTGGAAAATTTGTCGAAGTCGTTTTTCATTATGGTTTCTGGATTGAATGTCGTAACCCACTAGGATCCAGTGCGCCGATTGGTCACATAGGCTACCACTTCACTGGTAGATAGGCGACGGCTACCGGGTCCGACCCGGATATAGAATTCTTCTTCCTTACTGATCTTAAGAAAAACAGGTGATGGACAGGGCCGGCATTCAATTAGCAGCACCCTTTTATCATCCACGGGTATCAGTTGATATTCGATGAAGCCGGCATGCTCGAGTCCGATGTGCTGTTGAATGCGGTTATTTACATGCAACAGGTATTTGTCGTCATTTTCGAACCTATCTGCCTCCGTTCCCAGGATAGCGCCATTGTCCGCGACCCCCACCAGCAATGCACCGCCACCGGAATTTAAAAATGCTGCCAGGGATTTGAGCCAGGCTTTTTCGATGACTTTCTCAGAACGGTCGGTTTTAAGGTTCCAGCGCAGGGTGGATTTGAACTCAACGCTTTCACTTTCGCCGCTGCCGATAATGGATTTGATCCAATCTGGATTCCTGTTTCTGTCTCGGTGACCGGATTCCAAAGATTTGGCAAGCTTTTCTGTGAGCTGTTGATTTTGCGCCAGCAACTGTTTGTGTTTGCGGTGATTTTCAAGCTGAATGGAAACGCGTGCGACAATTTCATCGGGATCAAAGGGTTTGGTTATAAAATCCATTGCGCCCATTGACAAACCCCTTACTTTTTCTTCTGTACTTTGCAGGGCGGTTAAAAATATAACCACCGAATCGTGGGTCTTTTCATCCGATTTCAGCCGTGTGCAGACTTCATAGCCACTGATTCCCGGCATCATAATATCCAACAGGATGAGATCCGGTAATGCTTTGCGGGCAATTCTCAGGGCTTCTTCACCGGAACGGGCCGCCAGTAACCTATAGCCTTGTCCATCCAGAGTCTCATACAGCAGTTGAAGATTAACGGCGTTGTCATCCACCAGCAATATGACGGCTTGTTCCCTGGCTTGCACTTTCATTTCAGTCATAATCTAGCATCCGCATCGAAACATCGTTCATTTTGTTGCATCGGCTAAACTTAATATGAAAAATAACACATTTTTGCAACCAATGGATTCATACAATATTGGCCTGATAGGCGAGTAAAAATTCTTATAAAATATCTTGCAGTCGTGAAAAAATCACTATATTCTTGCCCGAATGGGTTAAATTTTCTAAGTTTGATAGAAGCAATTCATGTTTTTCTTTGATAAATCAAGGAGGTGCGAAGTTGGATTTTGGATTAAGTGGAAAAATTGCTCTGGTGACTGCAGCAAGCCGTGGGCTGGGACGAGGTTGCGCCGAACAGCTGGCCGCTGAAAAGTGTCGGGTAGCGATCTGCTCCCGTGACAAAACTGCCGTAGAAATTGCAGCCGAAGAAATTTCAGCCCAAGCCGGTAGCGAGGTTTTGGGGATTAATGCCGATATGAGCAAGGTTGAAGATATCAGCCACCTGCTTGATGAAGTCAGGCGGTCATTGGGAGAGCCTGACATTCTGGTGACCAATGCGGGAGGTCCGCCACCGGGAACATTTGATAGCACCGCCCTGGCTGAATATGAAAAGGCATTGAATCTTAATTTGATGAGTGCCGTATATCTGATTCATGGCGTGGCACCGGCCATGAAAACTAAAGGCTGGGGACGGATTATAGCCATTACCTCAATTTCGGTTAAACAGCCTATTGGAACTCTATTACTGTCCAATATGGCACGGGCTGGTCTGACTGGCTTTTTGAAGACAATCGCTACGGAATTGGCACCCGATGGTATAACCGTCAATGCACTGCTTCCGGGTACCCACAAAACATCGCGAATAGAGCAGCTCGTGCAACATCGTGCTGGTCAAGAGAATAGATCACCTGAGGAAATCATTCAGGAGATGATGTCGTCGAATCCCAGTAATACCATTGGTGATCCATCTGATTTCGGCGCTGCTGCTGCTTTCCTGGCCAGTGTTCAGGCTCGATATATCACGGGTCAAAACTTGTTGATTGATGGCGGAAATTACCGCGGGCTGCTTTAAGCCGTGATGAAATGCGGAAATGAATTTTTTTCAAAGGGAGAACTAACATGTTTTGTAAAAAAGGCACCGGGAAGACCCGGCAAGTTTTAGAAGGAGTTGATTTAACGACCCTGGTTCATGGCGAAAAGACCCTGATGGCCCAATTCAACATAGCCAAGGGTTCCGCAATCCCGGTGCATTCCCATCCCCATGAACAAACCGGATTTTTGATTTCCGGCAAGCTGCGTTTCAATGTCGATGGAGAGATATTTGATGAAGAAACCGGCGACAGTTGGTGTCTGCCCGGCGGTGTCGAGCATTCGGCCGAAGCGTTGGAAGATTCGGTGATCATAGAAGTTTTCTCACCGGTTCGCGAAGATTACCTGCCTTGAAAAGTTCAGGTACTACCGGGGCCTTTTAGCACAAGGTTCACCGGCATCACCCTCTTATCCACCTGACCTGATTCCATACCTTATATTGAATATTTCAGGATCCTATCTGTCAGACTAGATTTTAAACACCGGCGGCTATCAGTAGAGAAGGCCCGGGCTCATATTCGGGGTAATCCTCCTACCTCTAATCTTACCGGTGGTCGCTGACCTGCTCTATTGGGTCCAATTGGCATTGAATTACTTAAGTTTTCCATTTCAATGCCGATAATCGATTTGATAGACCAATTCTAATCAGATTTTGGAACATTTATCAGCGCAATTCAAAATCATCGAAGGAAAAATATAGGATTGATTATGAAGATTAGGACCATTTTGGTGATTGAGGACAATCCATTGAATATGAAGCTTGTGAAAGGTCTCCTAAAAATAGGAAATTATCAAATGCTGGAAGCCAATGACGCCGAATCTGGCATCCAGCTTATTCGCGAGCAGCAACCTGATCTGGTCCTCATGGACATCCAGCTTCCCGGTATGGATGGTTTGGCCGCGACCAAGATCCTCAAAGAGGATTCTGACCTAAAAGATATTCCCATCGTGGCACTAACCTCATATGCCATGCAAGGGGATAAAGAAAAGGCTTTAGAGGCAGGTTGCTCGGGATATATCGCCAAACCTATCGACACCAGAAAGTTTCTAGAGACCCTTGCCCAATATCTCGAGGACGAAAATTCAAAAGTGCATCTTGAAGGAATGAAAAATGAGTGCTAAGCACCGAATTCTGGTTGTAGATGATGAGCCTCTAAACGTAAAATTATTTGGGGCCATACTTTCATCTGATAATTATGAAATAATTAGAGCTTTTAGTGGTGAGCAGGCTTTAAAAAAGGTAGATGAAGAGAGCCCCGACCTCTTATTGTTGGACA
>JAAUYD010091902.1_pt1 | contig 20677 bp, 15 predicted proteins | sample 7278101 | NCBI WGS metagenome assembly JAAUYD01 (sample SAMN14350128, study PRJNA611818) | marine sediment metagenome | isolation source: surface marine sediment (0.6m) | place: French Polynesia: Moorea | collected 2018-08
CGCAGAGTCAGAGTCAGAGAGAGGAAATTTAAATAATTCCGATACAAACGGAAATGATATCAAGAGTCTATCTTGGTAATATTTGTTGTAATTCTGCAATCAGGCGATCGACATTTTCCTTGCGACTGTTGAAACCCATCAATCCAATGCGCCAGACTTTACCACCGAGTTCGCCCAAACCACCGCCAACTTCAATACCCCGTTCTAAGAGTAACTGTTTAGCGATCGCTTTTCCATCTACTCCTTCAGGAATGCGGACTGTTGTTAGGGTAGGTAGGCGAAACTCTTTTTCCACATGGAGAACTAATCCTAAATCTTCCAACCTTTGCCAAAGATACTCCACATTAGTTTGGTGACGCTGCCAGCAATTTTCTATACCTTCTTCGGCAATTAAACGCAGTGATTCCCGCAGGGCATAATACAAGTTAATGGGTGCAGTGTGGTGATAAGCTCGTTGTGCTCCCCAATACTTACCCAACAAATTCATATCTAGATACCAGTTAGCCACCTTTGTTTGACGGCGTTGTAACTTCTCCATTGCTCGGGGACTCATGGTAAATGGAGAAGCACCTGGAGGACAACACAATCCTTTTTGACTGCAACTATAAGCTAAATCCACACCCCACTCATCCAAGAACAGGGGCACACCACCCAAGCTAGTTACCGTATCTATCAATAGTAAACAGTCAAACTCGCGGCATAAATCCCCCACACCCTCCAATGGTTGACGGGCACCAGTAGAGGTTTCTGCATGCACCAAAGCCAAAATTGCCGGACGGTGGGTTTCCATTGCTGTACGCAATTCATCGAGGTTGAATACCTGTCCCCAAGGCTTAGTAATGGTACGCACGTCGCCGCCATACCTACTGGCCATATCCACTAGGCGATTGCCAAAATAGCCCACCACGCCTACCAGAACCACATCACCAGGTTCCACAGAATTAGCAATGGTAGCTTCCATAGCTGCGGTACCCGTACCACTCACAGCAATGGTGTGGGGGTTTTCCGTTTGCCAAGTATAACGTAATAGGGACTGAATCTCATCCATCAGTTCTAAGAAGGCGGGATCCAGATGTCCTACAGGAGTCCGATTCATTGCCTGGAGTACCGTAGGATGGGCATTTGCAGGCCCTGGTCCCATTAATAGGCGATCGGGAATATTCAAAGGGGCGAGGTTTTGACGTTGACTGTTATTGATAGAAATTGTTTGGGTCATTATCCGTTATCAGGTATACATTTTTGATGTAGGGATAATTTAAAGTTTAAAAGCTAGAGGGTGGAAAGGCTAGAGGAGATGATGGGATGATATCATGTCCGGGGGCATACCCATAGTATGTCATTGCGAGTGGAACGAAGTGAAACGACGCAATCACAGAGCCTTTGGGATTGCTTCCCTTCGGTCGCAATGACGGTTATTTAAACGGACATGATATGAGGGGATGAGGTGATGAGGGAAGGAGTTAAAACCCTCAACTATCAACTGTCAACTCTTAACTCTTAACTCCGAACTATCAACTGTCAACTATCAACTATCAACTCCTTTATGACAACTAATATAGCCATTGCAGAAAACATCACTACCCTTCGTCAGGTTGAAGAGAAACTAGGATTAAAGCTTAGTGACGAGCACCAATTTTTTACCGAATGGATGACAGATTTACCTCTACTGAGTGAAGCAGAAAAAATAAGATTAGAACAAGTTAGACAAAATTATCTTTATCAAATATCCGATGGAAGTCTTTTGGAAGAAACTATAAAAATGGTGGTGCTTTCACCGTTACTTGAACTTGCAGGTTTCTATCAATCACCTTATAGGTTTAAAACTGAGGTACCTGTTGAAATTGAAGTATTAGGAGGTAAAGAAGAAATTTTACGAGGAAGGATAGATGCTTTAGTATTACAAGGTAAATTGTGGATTGTACTAATAGAATCGAAAAAGACAACCTTTGACTTGGAATTAGCAATTCCCCAGACACTAGCTTATATGGCGGCTCATCCAAAACCAGAACAACCTCTTTACGGTATGGTAACCAATGGTAGCAGCCATTTGTTTGTCAAAACTTTGGGTAAACAGTATGGTGTTTCCGATTTATTTTCAACTAGATCCCAATATCGAAATAATTTAAACGAAGTTCTCAAAATTCTCAAATATTTAGGAAGAATCATTACAGCATCATAAAACAAATTTTTGATGTCCCAACCTTTAATTTAACTAAATTCTTCATTCTAAATTCGCTTATTCACCTTGACAAGCCCCTGACTTTAGGAATAGGGTCAATTCTCAAATCTAAAATCGTTCGACTGAGCTCACGACGAAGTCTAAAATCTAAAATTGATTTGACTCAAAATTAGAATCTTTCTTAACCTTTATTTATCCTAAATTTTACATAAATAAGTGTGTGTTGAAATTATGATTACATAACTGTTTTGCACAACTAAAGGTTAAGAACAGGTTATTTATTTCCTCTTAACAAAGTTTGTTAAGCTGTAAAAACTGGTTTTGAAGAGTGTGAAGAGAGTTTATGCACTGTTTACTATCTGGGCCTCTGACTGTTGAAAAAATAACAGTTAAAATTGCGGATTTACCAGCATCCTTGGTGGGGACTAAGGTAGTGCAATTATCGGATTTACACTATGATGGTTTGCGACTTTCAGAAAAGATGTTGGCAGATGCGATCGCTATTAGTAATGAAGCGGAACCGGATATAGTTGTTTTAACTGGGGATTATGTCACTGATGACCCATCACCCATTAATCAGTTAGTTTTAAGGTTAAAATATTTACAAAGTCGTGCTGGTGTATATGCGGTACTTGGCAATCATGATATTGAGCGTAGTCATTCTCGATGGGAAGTGACTAATGCTTTTACTAGGATTGGTATTGAAGTTCTCTGGAATCAAATTGCTTACCCTTTAGGAAGGGGATTCCCCCTGGTGGGATTAGCTGATTATTGGTCAAGGGAATTTAATCCTGTAGCAGTGATGAACCAATTAGACCCGACAATACCCCGTCTAGTGTTATCCCATAACCCTGATACGGCAGCTATTTTACAAAAATGGCGAGTTGATTTACAGTTGTCGGGTCATACCCACGGTGGTCAAATTGTTTTCCCTGGGATTGGTCCTGGGGTTATTTATTACAGAAAAATACTCAGTACAATTCCCAAAAAAATGCGGCGACGTTTACCTTGTTTAAGTCAGGAGTGTATCAAAGTTGTCAAAAACTGGCAGTGGTCCCAAGGTTTACATCAGGTGCACAAAAATCTTCTCTACGTCAATCGTGGTTTGGGTACTTTTCCCCCAGGACGTTTATTTTGTCCTCCAGAAGTTACTTTGATTACTTTAATTTAAGTTTTTCAGTTGACAGTTGATAGTTGATAGTTGACCAATTAATTCATAATGCCTCTTACAGAGGAGCTGCGCTCTAAGGGTTTGCGTAAGCAGCGTGTCCGTAAGGACTCAGCGGGAGCCGTAGGCTTTACGTAATTAATGGTGCAAGCCCCTAAAATAATTCATAATTATTAATTATCAATTACGAATTATTCTGACATTTTTTGGGTAAAACAATACAATCCAAAATCTAAAATCTAGAATCCAAAATTGTTTTACTCATCCATCACCGTGATGCCATCGCCAAATTCTTGGTTGTAACCTTCCTCACCATGCTCACAAATATCTAAGCCTTGAACCTCTGCATTGCCTTTGGCACGTAGGCCAATTGTGGCATCAATTGCCTTTAAAATCAGAAATGTGCCTAAACCAGCGATGGCATAGGCAATAATAATCGCAGCCAGTTCCACAAATAATTCCCCAAAGTTGCCATACAGTAACCCATTCTTCCCTGCTGAGTTAACCGCAGTGGTAGCAAATATACCAGTTAAAATCGCCCCTACCGTCCCCCCAACCCCATGAATGGGATAGGTATCTAAAGCATCATCAATTTGGACTTTATGCTTATAACTGATGGCATAGAAACAGACAAAGGCAGTAATACTACCAATTAAAATTGCTGCAATGGGTGTGACAAATCCTGCTGCGGGGGTAATCCCGACTAATCCAGCGACTCCCCCCGTGGCCGCACCAACGGCAGTGGGTTTACCACGCAAAACCTTTTCTACAATTAACCAGGTTAATACTCCTGCGGCAGCACTGGTATTAGTTGTGACAAAGGCAATGGCAGCTACACCATTAGCACCCAAGGCGCTACCACCATTAAACCCAAACCAACCAAACCACAATAATCCCCCACCCAACAAAATTAACGGGACGTTGTGAGGGGGATTCAAATGGTGAGGATAGTTTTTTCTCGGCCCTAAAACATAGGCTGCGACTAAGGCAGAAACCCCAGAACTAATATGGATTACCGTACCCCCAGCAAAGTCCAGAGCGCCAATACCCCCAGTTAATCCCAGAAAACCACCAGTCCCCCACACCATATGTGCTAGGGGGGTATAAATAAAAGTAGACCACAATAAAACAAATAAACTATATGCCGTGAAACTCATCCGTTCGGCGATGGCACCAGAAATTAATGCTGGGGTAATGATGGCAAACATTCCCTGGAAAACCATGAATGCCTGGTGGGGTATGGTAGGTGCATATTCGCTAGGCCTTACCCCCACCCCATTTAATCCCAACCATTGCAAACCACCAATTAACGGGTTTCCTGGGGCAAAAGCCAGGCTGTAACCCCATAAAACCCAAGTTACCCCCACAATCCCCATCACCACAAAACTCATCATCAGGGTATTGAGGACATTACGCGATCGCACAAATCCACCGTAGAAAAAAGCCAAGCCTGGTGTCATTAACAACACCAATGCGGTGGAAAATAACATGAATGCCGTATCACCCTGATTAATAGCGGTGAAATTCACGGGTGTCTGAGCAACAGCACTATCTATAAATAAACCACCGAAAAGTATGACAATCGCTCCCACGAGCACAATTTTCTTTAACACTTGTATGTGTCTCTCTGCATTTTTGAACTTCTTTGTGTGAGGTAAATATTTTTTTGATGTTTACCGCTTCTTTTCTCGGTTAATTTAGGAAAATTTTAAATAAATTTATTCTGTGATTGTAGTGGGCAGAAAATTATCAATGGGTTATTTCTCAACTTTTGATATTATCGGTTTTGCGATCGCTGATACTTTTCCACAAAAAAATAGAGACGCTCAAATTCAACGCCTCTATGCAGATTCAATATAAAACTAAACCTCACCCCGCCTAATGGCACCCCTCTCCTTAATAAGGAGAGGGGCTGGGGGTGAGGTTTTACATTTAATTTGACCCAGTTTTAACTACATATTTCACTACATAGTGGGAACATCTCCAGGTTCCGATGAAATATCATCACCATGACCTGATTCCATAAATCCACTGGAATTAGTCTCCTTGAGGAAACCACTGTAAGCTTCCATACCATGTTCCCCAATATCTAAACCTTCCAACTCTTCTTGTCGGGAAACCCGAATACCCAAAGTGGATTTGAGTATTAACCAAACTACGCTGCTAAAGACGACGGTAAACACGCCAACGGCCACAATACCAACTATCTGCAACCACAATTGCCCAAAACCGCCACCAAATAATAAACCTTGGGTCGGACCTGCACCATCACCATACCAAGAATAAGTCGTGGGACCAACTGCAAATAAACCCACTGCTAAGGTTCCCCAAATACCACATACTAAGTGGACTGAGGTGGCACCGACTGGATCGTCAATACCCATTTTCTCAATTGTAGTTACAGAGAAAACTACGATCACCCCAGCGATTAAGCCAATAATTACAGCACTGACAAAATTAACGTAGGCACAAGGTGCTGTAATTCCCACTAAACCAGCCAAAATACCATTGATGATCATTGATAAGTCTGGCTTACCAAGATATGCCCAAGCGGTAAAAGTAGCCGCAATACCACCCGCAGCAGCCGCCAGGTTAGTAGTTAAAGCAATATGAGCGATCGCTTCACCATCAGCAGCCATGGTAGAACCGGGGTTAAACCCAAACCAACCCAACCATAGAATCAAACAACCCAAGGTTGCAATGCTCATATTATGTCCAGGAAGGGCCGCAGGTTCTCCATTTTGATACTTACCAGCCCGCGCTCCTAAAAAGATTGCTCCCATTAATGCAGCCCAACCCCCAACGGAGTGAACCACGGTAGAACCAGCAAAATCCCAAAAACCCATGCCAGCCAGCCAGCCACCACCCCAGACCCAATGTCCAGTAATCCCGTAGGATATACCAACCAGGAGGACACTGAAAATCATGAAGTCAACAAACTTAATCCTTTCGGCAACTGCCCCAGATACGATGGTAGCTGCTGTACCAGCAAATGCTACCTGGAACAAAAACTTCGCTGCTAAGGGAATACCAGTCCAATTCAAAGCACCAAATACGCCCTTGTAAGCATCTCCAGTGGCTGGACTATTATCTGCACCTGTCAGAAAAAATCCTTGTAAACCAATAAAACCATTACCGCCATCATCACCAAACATAAAGGCAAATCCAATCATCCAAAAGGCAATGGTGGCAAGGGCAAAGACAATCAGGTTTTTGGATAGGATATTAACCGCATTCTTTTGCCGACAAAAGCCCGTTTCTAACATCCCGAAACCGGCATTCATGAAAATTACTAAAAAGGCTGCAACCGCTACCCATAGGGTATCAACCGCAACCTTCAAGTTATCAAAGTCTTCTTGGCTGATTGCTTTAGGGGTTTGAGCCACCGCCGCATAACCAGAAAATAACACAATCAAGCAAGCAATCGGAATACAAGCTTGCCAACCTGGTGTTAATTGTTTAATTCCACTGCTAATTTTTTGAAAAATATTTTCCGAACTTGAGCTATGGAGGCTCCATTGTGCGGACTGCCGCCTATTTTCCAATTTTCTTCTTTTTGTATGCTTCACCTGCATCCTCATCAACCATCCTTAAAGTTAGGAATATTTTAAGTATTAAAGAGCTATCTTCCTTAAATTCCCAAAAAATGGCTTTTGATATTCTCCATTTTGTTGGAAATTAGCTCACTATGATTGCTGATATTAATCACCAGCAAGCAGTTACTTGAAAACCAGATAATAAAATAATTTAGTTCATTTTCAAAGCATTTAGATTAATTTTTGTTGATCTTATGGAATCTTTAACTGTTTAAGATTATCTATGCCATAAACAGCCAAGTAATGCCCCACTAACTTGTGACAATTAATTAGGCTTTCTTAACTCAAGTGCTGAATATATTAACCAGTTGCTGTAAATGATATAGCTTATTACTGAGAAACTAGTATTGTCAATAAATAGTCATAAAATCTGTAGCCTCAAATACAATTTGTCACCTTAAGAAATAATAAAGTCGCAAGCAGTAAAATAAATCAATCTTTTCCCATTTGTTATATTCTTGATTGTGTAAACATTTCGAGTCATACAACTAAAAATATTAAAATTATATAAACAAATGTTAAATTTTTTATGCTAAATAAAAAACTATACTTGCATTCCGCTTTTATATACCCAGACATAAAAATATAAGTACATTGATTTTGCCAGATTTTGCCAATAAAATAACATAAATTGGCTGTAAATAAAACTAAGGATAAATTGTCTGGTGTCAGCTGTTATTTGATGATTTACATTTGTTGTAAATATTGTTTATAACCAAGTTTATCTAAGTTTGTTTGTTTCTCCATCACCGATGCACATAAGTTTTGGCGATAATTTTGTATTTTCTCTAATAACTCAGATTGGTGGGTAGCGATAATTTGTATTGCTAAAAGTCCAGCATTTTTAGCATTACCAATGGCCACAGTTGCCACGGGAATGCCTGCGGGCATTTGTACAATTGAATACAAAGAATCTGTCCCTTGTAAATGACGGCTGGCTACGGGAACGCCAATTACGGGCAATGGAGTCAAAGATGCTACCATTCCTGGTAAATGGGCCGCACCACCAGCACCAGCAATAATTACTTTAATACCTCTTTGATGGGCAGATTGGGCATATTCCACCATTCTCTGGGGGGTTCGATGGGCGCTGACTATTGCGACTTCGCAAGCAACATCGAATTCTTCACAAATTGCGATCGCGCTTTCCATGGTAGGTAGGTCAGAATCGCTACCCATAATAATGCCAATTAAGGGAGACATATCAATTTTAGATTTTAGATTTTAGATTTTAGATTTTGGATTTTGGATCATCTGTTTTGGATTATTCGTTATCAGCTGTCTATTTTGGATTTTGGATTATCTGTTATCTGTTATCCGTTGCCTATTTTGGATTGATAGTTAGTTTAGTAATCATCTCAATTAATTGGCTTTATTGCTACCCACTGCATCTAAAATCAGTGAACATCTAGGAAAATTGATGATTCCAACTATATATCAACCATGAATACTAAATCAGTAAAAATAATTAATGTAAGGCTTTTTGATAGTAAAAGTTTATACAAAATATTAATTAATGAGCAAGGGAAAATAGAACAAATATCTCCCATGGAAGTGGAAGTAAATTGGGAACATCGTCAAAACCTACAGATTTTAGATATTACTGGTGATTGGATTTCCTTAGGTGGTGTAGATTTACAAATTAATGGGGCTTTGGGTTTGGCATTTCCAGACTTAAATGCAGAAAATAAGCATTTATTAGCAAAAATTAGTGAATTTTTATGGAACATGGGAATAGATGCATTTTTACCCACCCTAGTTACCACATCCATTGAAAATATACAGCATTCCTTAGCAGCGATCGCTAACTATTTACCCCAGAATCAGGGAGCAAAAATTCTCGGAGTCCACTTAGAAGGCCCGTGCTTAAATCCACAAAAACGGGGAGCGCATCCCGCAGAATATTTATTACCCCTAACGGTGGAAAATATGAAGCGCATTTTAGGTGACTATAGTCACATAGTTAAAATAATTACCTTAGCACCAGAATTAGATACCACAGGTGAAGCGATCCCCTATTTGCGTTCCCTGGGCATAACCGTTAGTTTAGGCCATTCCCAAGCCAATTTTACCCAAGCACAACAAGCCTTTGACATGGGAGCAACAATGGTAACCCATGCCTTTAACGCTATGCCACCATTACATCATCGCCAACCAGGATTATTAGGCGCAGCCATTACCCACAAACAAGTTATGTGTGGTTTCATTGCTGATGGGCAACATATTTGTCCTACCATGATAGACATATTGCTCAGAGCCAGTAACTATGAACAGGGACTTTTCCTCGTCAGCGATGCCTTAGCACCCTTGGGATTACCCGATGGCACTTATCCTTGGGATAGTCGGGAAATAGAAGTGACAAATGGTACTGCAAGACTCTTAGATGGAACCTTATCGGGAACAACTTTACCCTTGTTGGTGGGAGTACAAAATTTAGTCAAGTGGGGCATCTGCGACGTGGGCACAGCAATTAAATTAGCTACAGAATCACCCCGTCAAGCCATTGGTTTACCAGGAATCGATGTTAATCAAACTGCAAATTTGTTGCGTTGGCACTTTGATGAAGCTACTAGGGAGCTTAACTGGCAGAGATTGTTACTGACTCAGGCCTAGTACTCAACCACATTAGTTATAAGGGGTAGAGGATAAAACCGCATTAGCGAAGCCATGCCTGAAAGGCTTTAGGCGCATTAGACGCGGAGCGGCTTTCCGCAGGATAGAGCGCGAAGGAAGAGGAAGAAACCGCAGAGGCGCAGAGAGCGCAGAGTCAGAGGAAGAGAGGACAAGTATAGAATTTGGTTCACAGACCACGAATTTATGAAATGCTGTATTAAGGGCAAATTTCATTGCTGCGTCCACACTTCCAATCCCCACATCAAAAATGTCCCAACATAGCTGGCAAAATCATCGCCGTACTGCTTTTCTCTATGCCGTTCCCATTGGATTATTAGGTGGGTTGATGGGTTTAGGAGGTGCAGAATTTAGACTGCCAATATTAGTAGGTTCCCTCAAATATTCAGCCAAGGAAGCAGTTTATCTCAATCTAGCTGTCAGCTTGATTACAATTACTGCGGCTATACCCATTCGAGGGAGAACCCTTTCCTTTGCACCCGTAATGCCATTTTTACCTGCGGTTTTAGCTTTGATTGCAGGGGCCGTAATTACAGCATTTGTGGGTGCTGCCATCGCTCATAAACTATCCAATCGTCAATTAGAGCAAATTATTTTATATTTGTTGGTAACAATTGGTACAACTTTAATTATTGAAGGGTTTTTACCCACACAAATACCAGCACTGTTACCTAACATTCTGGGATTATGGTTGATTGCTGGGGTTGGCTTTGGACTGATGATTGGATTAGTTAGTAGTTTGTTGGGGGTAGCTGGGGGAGAGATAATTATTCCCACACTCATCTTTGCCTTCGGTGCAGACGTAAAAACCGCAGGAACATCAGCATTGTTAATCAGTTTACCTACCGTATTAGTAGGATTACTCAGATATACTAGCAAAGGAGTATTTAGCGATCGCATAAAGGCTCCTTGGGAGCATCGCCGTCCCCTCAATAATACCGTCATACCAATGGGTGTAGGTTCTGCAATTGGTGCTTTACTAGGTGGATTAATGGTAGGAATAGTACCTGCACAAATATTAAAAGTAGTTTTGGGTATAATCTTGATTATTTCAGCAGTGCGGGTGTTTTTTCACCAAAAAAAATTCCCACATTGAAACAATAATGTCAGTTTGATCGATGAGTTCTCAAGTAATCTCGATCTAACAGGGACAATTCTATCTGTTAGAGCATCAAGAGCCATGTGTCAACTGCTAGGAATGAACTGTAATGTGCCCACAGATATTTGCTTCTCCTTTGAAGGCTTTGCGGCACGGGGCGGCAAAACTGATGATCATAAAGATGGTTGGGGCATTGCTTTTTTTGAAGGCAAAGGTTGTCGGATGTTTGTCGATGCCAAGCCTTCTATAAACTCCCCAATAGCTGAATTGGTTAAATATTACCCCATCCACTCTACCCATGTAATTGCCCATATTCGTAAAGCTACCCAAGGGGAAATTTCCCTAGAAAACTGTCACCCTTTTCGGCGGGAAATTTGGGGTAGATATTGGGTATTTGCCCACAATGGAGATTTGCCAGGTTTCCAGTTACCGAAAACGGAATTTTATCAGCCAGTGGGTAATACCGATAGCGAACAAGCTTTTTGTTTAATTTTGGAAACATTGCGACAACGGTTTCCCCAAGAAAAGCCCACTCTCAAACAGCTGTATCCAGTGCTTAGGGAAATTACAGATAAAATTTCAGAAAAAGGTATTTTTAATTACCTGATTTCCGATGGAGAATACTTTTTTGTCCATTGTTCCACCAAGCTTTGTTATATTGTTCGCCAAGCGCCATTTGCTGCTGCTCACTTAATCGATCAAGATGTGACTGTAGATTTTAACCAGTTAACCACACAAAGCGATCGCGTAGCCGTAATTGCCACCACTCCCTTGACTGATAACGAAGTTTGGACAATTATTCCCGAGGGAAAGTTACTCGCATTTCAGGATGGTTTACCCTTGGATTTGTAACACTGATTAAATGGATGACACTGATGACGCGGATACAGGTTGATAACCCCTAACTCCTATCTGTCAACTGTCAACTCTTAACTCTTAACTCTTAACTCTTAACTCCTAACTCCTATCTGTCAACTGTCAACTGTCAACTGTCAACTCCTAACTCCTAACTCCTTTTCCCATTGTTCGTGATTGGCTTTCGCTTCTTGAATAATAGGTGAGGCAGCAATTAAGTTATTCACCAGCCAATTGACAACAGAAAGGGGAAAACGTAAAGGCCTAGCAATATCTAGAAACAAAACTACACGATAATCATCAGTCTCATTCCAAGCCTCATGGTAGAAAGTATCGTCAAACATTAAACTTTTGCCCTCTTCCCAATAAGCAACTTCATCGGCGATACGAATTCGACAAGCAGACTTAGGTTCTGGAACCATTAAACCCAAGTGGTAGCGAATTACACCTTTATGTTTACCTCGATGTTCGGGAATATGTTTACCTGGAGCCAGGATGGAAAAAAACGCCACCTTCATTCCGGGAATTTTTTCTAACAGCTTTGTCGTCTGGGGACATCTTGCACAATTGTTAGTAGCTTTAAAGCCAAAGGCATAGAAAAAATAGGTTTTCCAAAGATTATCATTGGCAATGCGATACTGTCTTTTGGAAATATCTTGGAAATTCGGTAATTTATCTACATCCTGCAACACCTGTTCCAATTCTTGACGAATCACCATCCAATTAGCTTCCAATTCCTTAGTCCAAGGAAATTGTTCGGGATCGAAAAAAGCAGAGTCACCAACCAAAGAATATTTTCCCACTAAATCCTCTAGCCAAGAATCTTTGAGAGCAGCTTTTTCTAAATTCTTGACAATGATATCAATTAAACTTTTCATTCTTAATCAAAAAAAACAATTACAACAGTAAAATCCGTGAAATCCGTGAAATCCCTCCCCATAATCCGCGATCCTGGGTTAGACAAAGACATTCTCATCTGCGGGTAATCTGACTTCCCGTTCCACTGTCAGCCCAGCCAGAAATTGGCGATTTTCGCTGATATGGGGAAACTTTAACTGAGAAGCAGGTATTCCCTTCTGTAAAAGACGCTGACGCAGTTGAGCAAAACTTCCAGGTGCCAAAATTCGCAACCGGGGAGATGGTACTCCATGATTTTGTCGCTTTTCTTGATAGGAGCGGTTTGTCTGTTTTAATTTTTGGTCAAACTCAGCCAAAAATGCCTGGGGATTGCTGAGGGTATGGCCAGAAACTACCTCAATATTTAATAAATAATGGGCGGGAATTTCCTGCTCTGAAAGGGTAATACAGAAATCTTCTAGGGGTAAATCAAAATCCTGTTGTAACTGCTGCATGACTTGAGTAGCATGAAACTCATTTGTTTTCTCCGTTGTGGAAGATAATAACCCCCCTACTCGGTGACGGAAACTCAACATCGGTGTCTGGTTATAAAACCCTAGCACTTCCACCACATCACCAATGTCATAACGGTAGAAACCATTGTAATTGGTCACCAAAATTCGGTAATATTGCCCTACCTCCACCTCCTGGGGTAAAAGGGTTTTGGGTTGCTCTACATCCCATTGATCTGGGGGAATAAATTCAAAAAAACCAGTATCAATTGACAAAATTGCCCCATCATTATTAAAATCCTCATAAATACCAAAGGTAGCTTCCGCAGAGGCGTAAATACTGCCAAATATGGGGGTATCACCAAAGTAACTAGGAAAACGTTCAAAATAAAAATTTGAGGTACCGCCACGGGCTGTAGTAATACAAGTCAGATTTGGCCATGCTAGATGGGGGGTAAGTCTACCCTCGCTGTGTAAAATCTCCTCAAGTTGCCTTGCCCGTTTAGGCATCGCTGAGAATTGTCGTTGTAGTTGTACTCTTACTTCTGGTTCTAATTCCAGGGTGGATGTAATTTCCCCTGTTTTTAAATCGTGGATCAACTCTGGGGCACAGGATTCCAAATAATTCGCTAACTGCAACCCCAACACTGGAAAATTAGCCCCAATGATCCTCATATCGGGATTTCTCAAAGCAAACAGCAAACACATATAGTGACGAGTTTTGGAATCTGCCGGTAGCAAGGCTTGGTAGGGATGGGCAAACAATTGTTTGTAGAGAAGTTTATTTAAGCGTAAATCACCCACACTAACCGGCCCATAGGGAATACCACTGCTACTGTGTCCCATTAATTGTACCGAACTGGTCACCAGTATTTTACCAAGGGACGAACCATGCCTGTGGGCAGCATCCACCGCAAAGCCAATACATGCGTGATTAGCCCGATTTAAAACTTGGCGCGATCGCTTTGTCACAGGAATTAACTTCTTTTTGCCCGTAGAACCACTGGTAAGATTAATGTAAATAACCCGATCGGGTGTGAGAATATTACTTTCCCCAGCAGCAATGCGCTCAACATATGGCTCATAACTACTGTAAGGTAATATTGGCACCCTACTTTGGAATTGTTCTATGGTTTTGATATCCCCTAACCCATATTTTTGACCCAGTTCTGTTCCTTGATAAGCCTGAAGCAGCGATCGCAAAAACCGCTCTTGAAAAACATCCACTTGGCGAGTTTTACGGACAAAATTTGTCTTTGCTAATTTTGCCCCATTTGTCAATATAGGTAGTACTAAATTTGCCATTACTCCTCACACCAGTTAAAAAAAGTTAGAACTACGATACTAGTTTTTTTTGTTAACACAATTAAAATTTATGTTAACCAGGACTTACGCAATTATCACAATACAACGGTGGTGCGTGACACTAAAACCTGATTATGAGCTTAACAATCAATCAAAGCGTCACAGCACCCTACAAGAATCAGGTGCCAGTTGCGTAAGTACTATTAACGAAAGACAATATTGTTATTCCTATTCATAGGTTGGATGTATGTATCAGGGAACTCACAGTTATACTACTCATCTAGGTACTTAGATTCTTTAACTGGTTTTAATGGTGTCTATCGCTCGCAAAAATCTTTTAGTAGATATTCCTCGCTTTTTAGTAGCACAGGCAGGAATCATGTTTGCCGTTAGCCTTGTTACCATCCAAACAGGGATATTTCAGGGAGTAATCCGTTCTACTGTATCATTAATAGCCAATTCCCCTGCGGACATTTGGGTTAGTTCCCAACGAATAGTACATCTGGAATTAACAGAACCCATTTTGTTCGATAATGTTGTCAAAGCTAGGACAGTAAAGGGGGTAGAAAAAGCAGATGCCTTAATCAGAGGAACCGTGCGATGGTTTGTTCCCAATGGAGATTTAACCGTAGTCAAAGTATTTGGATTCGATCCCAGCAAAGGATTGTTTGCACCTGGTAAACTCACCCAGGGTAGTGTCAGCGATCTCAAAAAGCCCTATACCTTGATTGTAGATAAAAGCAAATTAAACTCTCTCGACGTAAAAAAAATTGGCGATCAAGCTCAAATTGGCTCCTTATCAGCCCAAGTAGTGGGTATCACCCAAAATTCCCAATCCGTCGTCTCTGGCTCATTTGTATTTGCTTCCCTAGAAACAGCTAATGCCTACATTAACGCTCGCATCACCACCAGCGTCAACTGTAAATTGCAGGCAGAAGAATTTAAATGCACTAATATTTATGAAAAAGTCGATCCGAATTTACAACCTAATCAACCACCTGCCCCTGTCCCCGAGCCTCTGGGTTTGAATAGCCCCATCTCTTTCGTATTAATTAAAGCCAAACCAGGTGAGGATATACAAAAACTGAAACAGCGATTAAGAAAAGTTTTACCAGGTACCCGTGTTTTTACTAAGGCGGAAATGGTGCAAAAAGTACAAAACTTCTGGGAACGAAGCACAGGAATTGGATTTATTCTCGGCTTGGGTGCAGTGGTGGGAATAGTTGTGGGCATAGTTATTGTTGGTCAAATTCTTTACTCATCCGTATCCGACCACATCAAAGAATTTGGAACCCTCAAAGCTATGGGTGCGTCTAACAGAGTAATATATGGCATCATCTTGGAGCAGGCTTTGTGGATGGCTGTAATTGGCTATATTCCCGGAATGTCACTGTGTTGGGGTTTAGGCATATGGACATCAGTTACCCAAGGCATTGTTATACTGATCACACCAACTACTGCCGTTGGTGTTTTTGGTATTACCCTGTTTATGTGCGTGAGTTCGGCTTTATTCGCAATCCAAAAAGTTAACCGGGTAGATCCAGCAATTGTTTTTAAAGCATAGCTAAATTCATGCATCAAAAATTAATTCTGTATCTATTGATACAAGTATGGAGCAAATATTCTCATTGGAGCAAAGTTTTCATTAATTATTAATCTGATATTCATCATCAAAAACTATAAATAAGTTTGAATGACTTAAGTGCCATTGTCCACACATAGGAATCCGGTTTGATTTGTGAAAAGATAGGTAGGGGGAGGTAACAGGGAACAGGTAACAGGGAATAGGTAACAGGGAACAGGTAGGGAAAAGAAAGTGTACTGAGTTGTGTAAGCGCATAGCGCAGGCTACGCCAACAAAAATAAAATAGTAATCCTATATATTGAATCAACAACAAAATAATGACTCAAAAGCATATCTGGTGTCTGCGGTATATTTGGGAAAAATTAATTAAATTTATGTAAATTAAACCTCCCTACAATAACTTCTATACAGTGGTTGAAACGAGCATAGCTTGTGGCTTTTGAGACATTCTTCAGTCACAAGACTGCTCAGTTCTAGATGGTAAGACTGATAACTAATAACCTGATAACTGATAAATATTTACTAAAATGACCTCTTCTCAAGTTAGATTGATAAAGAATTCTAGAATTCACAAATGGAAATATTCTCAGTCTATTGATGAATCAACTACAGTGAAAACCTGTGCCATCGCAGCCAGAGATATAAAAATGGTTTATAAATCTGGTACTGCAAGTTTTGTGGCACTTAAGGGAATAGACTTAAATATTCCTCAGGGTGCAATTCAATTGTTAATGGGACCATCTGGATCGGGCAAAACAACCTTACTATCCATTTTGGCAGGAATTTTAACTCCCACAAGTGGTAGTGTACATTTGCTAGGTAAAGAAATTACTAGTATGTCCAGTAAAGGTATATCTAAATTCAGAAGAGATAGTCTAGGATTTATATTTCAGGGCTTTAACCTGTTTCCCGCATTAACGGCGGCAGAAAACGTAGAAGTAGCATTGAATATTAAAGGTATTAAAGGTAAGTCAGCGCGACAAAAAGCTCTAAATTTATTAGATCAGGTAGGTTTAGCCAGTAAAGCAGATAGCCTACCTAGTAACTTATCTGGAGGACAAAAACAAAGAATTGCCATCGCCCGCGCCTTAGCTGGTAACCCCCCACTAATTATGGCTGATGAACCTACTGCTGCCCTCGATTCCCAAAGTGGACAAGTGATTATTGACTTGTTATGTCAATTGGCAAAGAAAGAAGGAACTACTGTAGTTATTGTTACCCACGATCCTCGGATTAAAAAATTTGCTGACCATGTTATCGAGATGGAAGATGGACTAATCACTAAAAATCCTATGTGATGAGGGAATGAAACGTTTTTGATGTTGACAGTTGATAGTTGACAGCTGATGGTTGACGGTTGACGGTTGACAGTATTAGGGAAACTTACTTATTACTTATTACTTATTACTTATTACTTATTACTTATTACTTCCCTCACTCCTTCACTCCCCCTGCCCCCTGCTTCTTCTTACTGTCCTAATTCCGCAATCTGTATCGCTCTGGTATCAACTGGTTGGTGTACCCTAAACAATAGGACGATATCTTGCAACAAATTGGTATGAGGTTTCTCCTCTGCCCCCGTTCGGACTTCGGCGTGAGCTCAGACGTTCGGCGAAGCTCAGTCGAGCCGTCGAACGCTGAGCTCACGGCCGAAGCCTGCCCCCTGCCTCTTCCTAACCCTGGTACCCATGACAACAACAACTAACCAATTCCTCAGCCATCTTAACCCCAGTCAACGCCGTGCTGTTGAGCATTTTTGCGGCCCGTTGCTAGTTGTTGCTGGAGCTGGTTCCGGTAAAACAAGGGCATTAACCTATCGAATTGCTAATTTAATTGTCCAACACCGGGTTGAACCAGAAAATATCCTGGCGGTTACTTTTACCAACAAAGCCGCACGGGAAATGAAGGAAAGAATTCAGAGGTTATTTGCCGAACAATTGGCAATGTCTGAATATGGGGAAAAGTTTGATTTATTGCCAGAATACGACCAAACCCAACTCCAATCAAGGGTTTGGCGCAAGTACATCAAAGAAATGTGGGTGGGTACTTTCCACAGTTTGCTAGCCCGGGTGCTGCGCTTTGATGTGGAAAAATATCAAGATGAAAAGGGACGCAAGTGGAATCGCAATTTTTCTATTTTTGATGAGTCGGACGCTCAAAGCTTAGTTAAGGAAATTGTCACTAAGCAGTTAAATTTGGATGATAAAAAATTTGAACCCCGTTCTGTACGCTATGCCATTAGTAATGCCAAAAATAAAGGCTTTTCCCCCAAAGAATTGGAATTAGAACGACGGGATTATAAAGGAAGGGTAATTGCTCAAGTTTACGGCCATTATCAAGATAGACTGGCAGAAAATAACGCCTTAGATTTTGACGATTTAATCTTATTACCCACCAGACTATTCCAACAAAATCAGCAAGTATTAGACTATTGGCATAATAAATTTCGCCATATCCTGGTAGATGAGTATCAAGATACCAATCGCACCCAATATGAATTAATCCACCAATTGGTGACAAATGGTGAAAGGAAAAAGAGTAATTGGGATTGGGAGCGGCGTTCGGTTTTTGTGGTAGGGGATGCGGATCAATCAATTTACTCCTTTAGGATGGCAGATTTTACCATCTTGTTAGAATTTCAACAAGATTTTGGTGATGGGCTGGCAGATGAAGATACCCAAACCATGGTAAAACTGGAGGAAAATTACCGCTCCTGTGAAAATATTCTCCAAGCAGCCAATGAGTTAATTGAGAACAATACCCAACGAATTGATAAGGTACTCAAAGCCACTAGGGGAGCAGGGGACTTAATTTATTCCCATAGAGCCGATGATGAGGTAACTGAGGCACAATTTTTAATTAATCAAATTCAGAACCTAGAGAGTCAAAACCCAGAATTGAACTGGGGTAGTTTTGCCATTCTTTACCGAACAAACGCCCAATCTCGCCCCTTTGAAGATATTTTAGTGCGCCGGGACATTCCCTATACCGTGGTTGGTGGTTTGAAATTTTACGATCGCAAAGAGATTAAAGATGTGTTGGGTTATTTAAGAGCGATCGCTAATCCCTCGGATACGGTAAGCTTATTACGGATAATTAATACTCCCCGCCGGGGCATCGGTAAAACCACCATTGATAATTTGCTCAATGCTTCCCAAGAATTGGGCATGCCCCTGTGGGAAATTCTCAGCGATGAAACATCAGTTAATACATTAGCTGGACGGGCGGCAAAATCGATTAAGGGTTTTGCCCAAATGATTACTAAGTGGCGGGAGGAAATAACCACCCTACCTGTAAGCCAATTGGTGCAAGATGTCTTAGAAACATCCGGTTATGTTGAGGATTTAAAAAAACAAGGTACAGATGAAGCCGAAAACCGCTTGCAGAACGTCCAGGAATTATTTAACGCTGTATTACAATTTGAAGAAGAAAATGAAGAGATCAACTTACAAAATTTCCTCGCTAGTACAGCCCTCAGTTCCGACTTAGATAACCTCAAGGAAGGGGATGCAGCAGTTTCCCTCATGACATTACACGCATCCAAAGGATTAGAATTTCCCGTGGTTTGTGTTGTCGGCTTAGAACAGGGATTATTCCCCAATTACCGCTCAATTAATGATCCCACCGCCTTAGAAGAAGAACGCCGCCTGTGTTACGTCGGCATTACCCGCGCCCAAGAAAAACTATATCTTTCCCATGCTCGGGAACGTCGCTTGTATGGTTACAGAGAACCCGCCATGCGATCGCAATTCTTAGACGAGTTACCAGAGGAATTACTCACAAACCAGTTTGGTCGGCGCAAAAATTATACTAATGATAACAAGGGTAGAAAAACTCGATCGTCAACAAACAATGGAGTCGATCAACAGAATTGGCAAATAGGAAATAAAGTTTTACATAAAACCTTTGGTGTAGGTGAAATTACGCATATTTTTGGTGGTAATAATAAAATCTCCCTGGCAGTTAAATTTGATAATTTGGGGCAGAAAATTGTTAATCCCGCCCAGTTACAAAGTATAAATAATGTATAAAAATGCAGAGGTTCAGATCCCCGACTTTTTAGAAAAGTCGGGGATCTAATTTTGCCCTCATCTTCTAAGAATGAAAGCATTGTTCAATTTGGCAAAGGTTACAATACAGTCATAACAGCAAATAAATGTCTTACCCACAGCCATGTCCCTAGCCAAAGAATTAGATACTACCCAAGACATAACAGAAAATGTTATCTTTCCTCCAAGTGATTTATACAGCGATGAACCCCCCTTGGAAACCGAACTACATCTTAGGCAAATTATCCTACTATTCAAATGTCTAGAATGGTTGTGGCGAGATAGGAATGATTTCTATGCTGCTGGAAACTTAACAATTTATTACAGCCAGAACAAACGTAAAACAGAAGACTTCCGGGGACCAGATTTCTTTGTAGTGTTAGACACAGAACGTAAAGTCCGTAAAAGTTGGGTAGTTTGGGAGGAAGATGGTAAATATCCCCATGTGATTGTAGAAATTCTTTCAGAATCAACAGCTAATACAGATCGAGAATTAAAGAAAAAACTTTACCAAGAAACTTTCCGCACCCCTGATTATTTTTGGTTCGATCCCTATACCCTAGAATTTGCTGGGTTTCATTTAGTAGATGGTAAATATGAATCTTTAGAACCCAACAATTTAGGACATTTGTGGAGTCAACAATTAGGGTTGTATCTGGGTGTTCATGAAGGGTTAGTGCGATTTTTTACCCCAGAAAATGAGTTAGTTCCCACACCAGAAGAGGGAGCAGAATATGAACGTCAGCAAAAAGAAATAGCTCAAGAACGAGCAGAAAAACTAGCTGCTAAGTTGCGAGAGTTAAATATTGATCCAGATACAATTTAGCTTCTTCGCCGGAAGCCCCACACCGTACTGTACTC
>JAAUYD010075762.1_pt1 | contig 20666 bp, 16 predicted proteins | sample 7278101 | NCBI WGS metagenome assembly JAAUYD01 (sample SAMN14350128, study PRJNA611818) | marine sediment metagenome | isolation source: surface marine sediment (0.6m) | place: French Polynesia: Moorea | collected 2018-08
AAATCAATGAATTGCATATGTTTCGTCCATTGTCTGTTGTAGATTGTTTGTTGTGAATCAAATTTCCGCCTTCTATTTTTTTCTCACCTCATCTTTTATTCGTTTTACATGACCTCGACCCAGTCCTTTTACTTCGCAACCAAGTTCGAAGTACCGTCGGATGGTATTGTCATTGAGTATTCCGAAACAATCGATCATCGCAAATGGCTTGCCGGCCATCTGTAACATTTCATCCGGATTGAGATTAAGATAATCCTGATGGCGCACGGCAATCACAATGGCATCCGCGCCCTTGAGAGTTTCTCCCAAATCGTCCATCATTCGCAAATCGCCGAGTGTTTCCTGGTTCCGAAAAAATCGGGCCAGTGAATGGTTGGGCGCCGGGTAGGTTTGTTGTTTTTCCATTTCCCACCAGTGTTTCACATACGGGTCATGGACCACAACATCAGCCCCCATTTCGGTCAATTTGCGAACGACAATTTCCGAGCCACTGTATCGGGTATCGCCGACATCCTCCCGGTAAGAAGCGCCTAGGACCGCTATTTTGGTGGCGGCCACGATTTTTCCCATATTACGCAATGCGTCTCGCACCAGCTGTATCACCCGCAAACCACGGGTGTCATTGATGTTAATCGATAAAGGTGTCAGTTTGAAGATATCGTCTTCAAACCCCATCAGGGTATGGTATGCCCATACTCCAAGCCCCCCATCTTTTGGCAGACAGTAACCGCCGATTCCAGGTCCGGGGAAGATGATGTTTGAATGGGTGGGCCGGACCTTTATGGCTTTGATGACTTTTGTCAAATCAACGCCGTTGCGCTCGGAAAAAACACTCCATTCATCTAAAAATGCCAACAGTGTAGCCCGGTAAGAGTTTTCCACGATTTTACAAGTTTCACTCTCGATCGGCCGATCCAGCACGGTCAAAGGATAATCTTCTACATTCAGGATGCCGCTCAGGAAATCTGTGACTCGCTTGCGTGATTCAGAATTGATGCCACTGCAAACCCGCCAGAAATCTCGGATGGAAGCCACATAATTGCGTCCCGGCATAACCCGTTCGAAGGAATGTGCCAACATGGGTTCGGTGTTTTCCAATCCCCGTTTTTGGAAGGCTCGTTTTAAGATGGGATACGCAACGTACTCGGTGGTGCCTGGCGGCACCGTCGTTTCAATCAACACCATGCATTCGGGATTAATTTTTTCTCCAATAATTTTCAGGCTAGCCTCTAAGGCGGCAATATCTGCATGGCCCTGTTTGACATTGCCGAAAGTTTCTTTGTGGTAATCACATTGAACATCCACCACGACAACATCCGCGAGCGTCAGTACATCATAGGTAAAGCTCGCAATCAGGGTTTTCTTTTCCAAAACGCAGCGCCGAATTAACGGCGCCACTTCAGGATCCTCGGCTTCCACCGGAGCCATGCCGCGGTTCAAATAGGAGATTTTCCAAAAAGATCTGGTGGAGGGCCGTTGCATGCCGATGACAAATTTGATGGATTCACCGGTTTCAGGGTCGACCGAGTCCGCGACGACGCCTGCCATTACAGAACCGACAAATCCGACACCCATGACAACGACGATTTCCCGATTTTTCAGCCGCTGTTCCTCCACCAATTTTTTCATCCTTTTAAATTCACTGGCGTAGTCATCGCGCCCCGGCAAAGGGAATTTTTCCCCTGATGGACAGGTTGAATAGCCAGATTCGTCCGATTGCCCGGTCACTGTTTTTTTTGAAACAGCATATTTTGCTGGCATGCAAATGCTCCTTTTGTAAGATGGATACAGCTCCGCTCGGTGGTTTACTTTTTCTGTTTCCGGAAAAGCTGCTTTGGTATTTTTTTAATTTAAGTACTTGACATTAAACAAAATTAAAGAAAATGGGTTTGATCACATTTTAGGCAGTAAGTCAACCAAAAATAGCATTGGAAGTCCAGTCAACCGATTTCAACCACCCGATTCGCAGATATTCCAAAGGTTGCTAAATTTTCGACGATAAGACCAGTCGAATTGATGGCCGTGATCAGTATTTTATCAAAATCAATGTTTTGAATTTCCTCGGGATGAATAATCGTAAAATGCAGAAACTTATGGCCGGCTTTGCCGTCATCGATCACGGCTACGAGTTCAATGCAGGATTGATGTAAGGAAAGATAGGCGATTTCAGCCAGTTCACCAGCGCCATAGAATACAATTCGCTTGACGCCATCCCTCTCCAGTTTTAGGTATAAATCCTCCATTTTTTTTCGAGTATCTCTATAAAATACAAAAGATTGCTGGATATATTCATAAGTTAGACGGGATCTTTCGGCCACACCCCGGGGCGTAAGTATATATTGAATCCGATTTTTAGGAAGGTGCCCAATTTTAAAAAATCCTTTTTCAACCAGTCGTTTGATAAATGAATTTACCAAGCCGAGGGAAATATTCAGATCCCGGGCCAAATCTCTCTGGCTGGGAGTACCGTCGTTGTCGACCTTTTCAAGGATCTTTAGCGTACGTAAATCGGTGGGGTTCATCTTCTGGATATGAGCAATAGGATATTGGCTTGGGTAGCGTTAAGGAGTGGTATACGGGATATGGATAATGGGAAGGCGTTCGTAGGCTTAAGTTTCACCGTTTGGGGTTACCATTCTTCCACTTGTTTCGATCTGCATCGGGCACAGCTCCGCCTGGTAGATTACATAGAGATGATCTCGTGAAGCATCAGTAGCAGTAAAATTCATGGAATCTGAACGCACAATGGTGTTCGGACCTCGAATGTTCATTAGTTGAACATAATCCATTTGAAGTGTCAAGTAATGATTTGATATTTTTAAAAAAACACTAAAAACTAATAGTCGTTTAAAACCGCCACCGTATTTTTGGATCGGTCATCGCTTTTACTGTTGAAAGACGTAGAAAGTTATGATCTAATTTGAAGTTGTTAGCGATTCATTTGAGACGGGAAAGGAAATATAAACAATGGCACAAATCCTTATCATTGACGATGAACCTCAAATTCGGTCCATGCTCAAACTCATGCTGGAACGTGACGGTCATGAGGTTGCCGAAGCGCCTGATGGCGTTGAGGGAATTAAAATTTACCGTCAAAACCCGGCTGACCTGATTATTACCGACCTGATCATGCCGAACAAAGATGGTATCGGGATGATCATCGATCTAAAAAAGGAATTTCCGAATGTCAAAATTATTGCGATGTCCGGCGGCGGTTTGAATAAACCCGAAGGATATCTGAAAGGGGCCAAAAAGTTAGGCGCTGCATGCACCCTTACCAAACCAATCGATCGTGACGAAATGCTGAGAGCGATTAAAGACGCACTTAAATCTGCCTCGGCCTAAATAGACTAGCAGCAACCGGAATGAAATTGTTACAAAACATCCTGAAGCGCAGGATTGCTCCAATCAAAAATAAAGGCACCCGCAGAACCTGGTAATCCGGTATCCGCCTCGCTTTACAGATTTCACCCCAACCCCAGTAACCCATATAAAAATAGGGATAGTAAAAGGTGAAAACGTTCGTAGTTGCATACCTGTTTCTGAACCTAATCGTTATGCCGGTTCATGCAGATATCATCTATTTTAAAGACGGCATGAAAACAATTTGCCAGGATAAAGCGTGGGAAGAAGACGGGCAAATAAAATGTGACTATGCCGGCTGGGTTCTCACTTATTCTAAGGATGACGTTCAGCGAATCGTTAAAACACATCCGAAAAAAAAATCCGCACCTCATAGCAAAAAGCCTCCCCAGGATCCCATCGTTAACAAAAATCACCCCCCCAATAAACCAAAATTCCCTCAAAGGGACGGGATCACCTTCTACAATCCCAGAAGGCCTTACAAATACTGGACTGGAAAAAATTCAAAACACAAAACCTATAAGGAAGCGATCCAGACCCTGGCACAAAAATACGAGCGATCACCGGAGTGGATACAGGCCCACATGGGAGACAGCAATGATCTGTATCAGATCCACCAGAATCTAACAAATCCGAATTTGAATCCGGAAGTGGAAATTGCCCAGAAGCCTGCCTCGAATTCCCCGGGTATTGCATTCTACAACCCAAGACGAACATATCCATACTGGACTAGTAAAACTTCGAAACACAAAAGTTACAATGAAGCCATCAAGACTCTGGCGGAAGAATATAATGAATCGCCGCAATGGATTCGAAACCATATGGGAAATAGCAACGATCTGAAAGAAATCCGCGAAAATCTAAATACGGCGAAATAGCATATGACTGCGATTGACAAACCATCAAATTTACCGTACGATAGCCGACCATTGTGTTGTGATTTTAATCATTTAGATTTAATTGCTATTTGGATTCCAAGTCTGGTCGAAAAATGGAACATTTGTTAAGAGGAAACGTATCATGTCCATCCTGAACCGTGATGTGGTCGTTGTCATTAAATTTGTGACCAGTTGTATTACAGCCGGATTTTTAATTTTTTTTATATCTGCGCTCAGCGGGGAAGATCTATTGAAAAGTCAAAAGTCCATTGAGGAACTCGACGGTCTTTTGTCTGAAATATCGGCTGAGTTGAACGGTGGGATTGACCGGAGAATTAAACAACTCGGTGAGATACCTGAAGTCAACCCCTATCGAAAATTTTACTGTGCAGAACTTGCAAAAGAAATTCATGAAATCTCATATGTAACTGAAAAACAAAAAATTGCCTTCGATGCTTTTAATGTAAGGGAATTTGAACACAAATCCAAGCGCCTTGTTGGTTATTCGGAAACCGGCGATCTAAAAAACCTGCTTGACGAAATGGAAATAGTTAAACGCGAATTAAAAAATTCTGCCAATCTAATCGATAAGAAACGTCAAAAACTGGTTCGTCAGCGAACCGCGTATATAGTGTTGTTCTTTGTTCTCTGGCTAGCGGTCTATTTTTACTACGGTCGTGGTGTCTTAAGATAATCGCCCATGTACGAATCTCATTATAACTTAAATGCAATGCCGTTTCAGATTACCACGGATCCGAAGTTTCTCTGGCTCGGCGAAAAACACTCCGAAGCCCTGGCCACCTTAAAGTACGGAATTCTGGAAAACAAAGGTTTTCTGCTCCTCACCGGTGATGTCGGCACAGGTAAAACTGCCCTGATTAATCGACTAGTAAAAATGATTGACGTGGCTGCAATTGTTGCCAAGATACCGGATCCTGGATTAACCAGTCTGGAATTTTTCAATTTTCTGTCGATCGAATTTAAAATGAACAAAAAATTCGGCAGCAAGGGGGAGTTCCTTATCCACCTGAAACATTTTCTCCACAAGGCTCATTTTTCCCAGAGACGAGTATTGTTAATCATTGATGAAGCCCAACGTCTGAATCATGACCTGCTTGAGCAGATTCGATTGCTTTCGAATATAGAGCTGCAGGACCGGAAGTTGATCAACATATTTTTTGTTGGACAATCCGAGTTTAATGAAATGCTGATGGAAGACAAAAACAGAGCAGTCCGACAGCGAATCACCGTCAGCTATCACGTCGATCCACTTACGGAATCCGAAGCCCGGCTCTATATCAAACATCGACTTAAAGTGGCCGGCGCCACCCGGGATATCTTCGCTCGGGACGCAATTCGTGAGATTTATAAATATTCCGGTGGTTATCCACGCTTGATTAATATAATTTGCGACCACGCAATGTTAACCGGCTATTCTTACGATCTGAAATTGATTGGCAAGAAAGTAATAAAGGAATGTGAACGCGAGCTTCAAATCCCTGTAGATGTCGCATTTAAGAACGGTAACGGCAAGGAACCGATTGTTGCCGAACCAATAGTGCCGCCTGCCGACGATCCGCTGAAAACCCCAATAACCAAGAGGGTGGGGATTATTGGTGCCATTGTAATGTTGCTAGTGTTGGGCATCTACTTTTTATTTGATACCAAAATTGGCAATAAGCCCCAATGGTCCATGGATGATATTGCACCCCAAGATTATCAAGGCCCGGCACCCGAAGAATTAAGGGAGCTTGAAAGCCAAAAAGTCATCGACAATACCAAAGAACCGCTGAATACGACAAAAGAATCACGTTCAGATGAGGATACGATGGGCGGTCAAATCATTGAAAAAGAACCTCCTGAAATTAAACCTCCACCAGTTAACCAGGATGCGCAACAAGAGAAGTTAACCAATCCACCGGTGGCATCTCCTTTTCTGGAGCAAAAAATATTAATTTATTTCAAACGGAATTCTAATGAACTGCCTGATGGGTCCTATGAAACTTTGAACCGTATCGCTGATTTTTTGCTGCAAAATCCTTCAGCCAGAATCAGTATCAAGGGTTACTCCGATTCAACCGGTGATTACAGTTATAACGTTAGCGTATCCAGATTCAGGGCCAATACAATCAAAACATATCTCGTCGGCAAAGGTGTTGAAGCAGCCCATATCAAGGCGGATGGATTGGGACCTGAGAATCCTATCGCCTCAAACAGTACTGCTGAGGGGCGGCGGCAAAATCGCCGTGTAGAAATCGAATTGAATGTTGGAGGTTCAGAATGAATAAAGTTAGCCGAAATTGAAGCGTTCTTTTAGCAACTCGCGGGTTCTAGTATTAACTCTGAGGGTCATAATCTCTTTTGATGATAACCAACGCGCTTCTGCGGCATCATCCCCTGCTCTTGGTTCGCCTCCCACATATTCGGCTGTTAGATCAATGATGACATAATGAAATCTGGCACAGCCCGATTCATCTCGCTCAATATAGTCGAAGGTAAAAACCGGGTCCAGCGCATGTATGGTGATCCCGGTTTCTTCCAGAATCTCCCTTTCGGCCGCCCGCTGAAGTGTTTCACCAATTTTGATACTGCCGCCGGGAATTGCCCATAAATCCTTAGCCGGTGGTTTTCCCCGGCGGACAAGCAGCACCTTATTGTCTTTGAAAACGATGGCTCCGACAGCAACACGCGGATGATCTGGATATTGCTTTTTCTTCACTTTCAATCCAACCAGTAGGGATTAATCAAATCCTCAAATATGGTCATGGCTGCCTCTGCGCCCTGACCGGACGCTGTAACGATTTGTTTGTATCCACCTTCAACATCTCCGGCGGAATATACGCCCGGGATGTTGGTCCGATGTTTTCCATCATGTTTGATATAGCCGTCAGCAGTCACCTCAACACCCAGTTTCTTAGCCAGTTCAATAGCTGGAGTATATCCGATGGCAATGAATACGCCGTTGGTTTCAAAGGTAGATAAGTCATTTGTTTTATTGTTGTGAAGAAGAATTTCCTCGACTCTTTCTTCTCCTCGGATCTCCTTAATTTCAGTGTCCCATAGCACCGTTATATTATTCTCCGAAAGCTGTTTGGCCAAAAAATCCTGAGCCCTTAATTTGTCCCGCCGGTGGATCAGGGTAACGTCGACACCCATGTGAAAAAGATGCAAGGCTTCGGTCACGGCGCTGTTGCCGCCGCCCACCATAACTACTTTTTTTCCCTTGAATAAGGGGCCGTCACAGGTACTGCAATAGCTAACCCCTCTTCCCGACAAGCGCTGTTCGCCGGGGACGTTAAGGTGGCGGTGGGTCGCACCGGTGGCCAAGAGCACGGATTTCGTTATGAATTTCCTGCGATTGGTCAGGACCGTAATCGGATTTCCAGCATTAAGATCCACCACAGCTTCCCCCTGAAATATCTGGACATACTGCAAGGCGTGGCTGACCATAATATCAACCAGGGTCTTGCCGCCTACTGACGTAAACCCTGGATAATTTTCTACAATCGGTGTAGTCGCAACCTGACCGCCGAGGGCCTCACGTTCCACTATGGCAGCACGCAAACCGCTGCGGACAGAATAAATTCCTGCCGTCAGTCCGGATGGTCCACCACCAATGATCAACAAATCAGTTTCTACCAATTCGGCATCGCTGTCGGGTATAAAAATCGTCTGTGGCTCTAATTTGCTCAAAGACAGAATGAAAACCTCTTCAGGCTGCGCCCCCTGACCAATGAGTACGTCATTGGCAAATGCCTGGGGAACACTTTGAGCCGCGTACTGATTGGCCAATTCCGGCTCGCACTGGATGTCTATGATCTCGAGTGAAATGATATCGGGCTTTTCAATGGCTGCCTTCACCGCGTTAACGGCCTCTTGGGGACAATAAGGACATGTTGGGCTGACAAATACTTTTATGTTTCGCGGCGAATCAATATTTTTGATTACATTGAGCGACTGATCACTGAGATTACTTTTTCCCAAACCAACCAAGATCAGAATTTCAAGAAGAGTTCGTGCTTCCTCACCCATAGGAGCACCTAACCATCGAATGGAATATTGTTCCGGTGCAATCAAGAGTGTCGGCGAGCGAGTGACATTCCACTTTTTTGCCAGTTCATGATCTAAATCATATTCTCGCATATGAATTTTATTGCTGAGTTCGCGGAAAGCTCTAATGACCTGCCGGTTGGCATGGGTAAAGACATCTTCATGACCTTTGGCCGTAAAAAGATAGAGCGGAATATCATTGGGCAACTGTTCAAAGGTCGCTTTAAGCTGGGCCATCTGGGCTTCACTGGCCATATCGTTTTGGGGTGCATCTTCATAGGTTGTGTCATGTTGCATGGTCCAATTCTCCCTGTATTGTATGTGTCAAGATATTACTAAATTATAAGTAGTTGTAAAATTTTCGGCATTTGCATTACATTAAATACTTCAATTCCATCGGCAATGGGACTCCTTTACCCATGGTGTCTTCGCCGTAATTAACACTTGCCAGCGTCTCGATGTCCTTAAGGGTCCTGGCGTCACCTTCAAATATGACTTCCTTTAATTCTTCTTTTTGAATTTTCCCCCCTGCCCATTGAATATCCAGTACGCTGCTGGCATCGAATCGGTCGTCTCCGATGCATAATTCTACGCGTCCGCCATAGTGCTGCACAATCTTGGCAACCAGCAAACTGGGACGTGCATGAAAACCAAGCTTTTGTGGAATGCCGACTTTTATCTTTCCCCGCTCAATATTTTCGTTCAGAATCTCCCGTGCCAGTTCCTGACCGGTTGTCAGATAATGACAGGCGTAATAAAGGCCGTAGTTGATCGTGCGATCGAGAAGTGTTGCCGGATCAACCAATGTAGATAGTAAATCTTGGGCAACCTTATACGTGCTCTTATACCCTGCTTCATGCAGATGACGTTCATAGAAATGAAGTAATCGCCCCACCATCTGCAGGAGGTGAAATACAACCGAAAAAAACCCTCTTAGCTGCTTTAATTTTCGATTTCCATACAGGAATCCACCATGAATGACATAGGTGTCAAAGGAGGATTGAAGATTATGTAAAAGCATTTCATAGCGTCGGATCTCAACTTCATTGACCCTGGCTGGAACAAGGGTCAGGATGTCTTCATAGCCATAAGGATTATAAAATTTCAGCTGATCAAAATCTTTGGTGATATTCAGAAAATCACTAGCAATTTTGACGATGTTTTCTTTTTGAGAATCCTTGTCCTGATCGTCAATGTCATACCGCAAAAAATCTCGGGTGGTAATTTTCGGAAAATCTTCAGGAACAAACCGGTCCTGCGGAATTGCGATACCTCGAACCGCGGCTTCTTCAAGGATAGCCGGCGCCATTTTCATCAGGGTTCTTGTTAAAAAGTCAAGAGTCACTTCCCCTTCTTTTTTAAAGTCACTGTATTCGGGAAGATCGTAGAAATCAAGACGATTGGCTAAGTGTTTCTGAAAGTTGGCAGCCAAGCTCAAATGTCTCACAGCCGCTGAAAGTTCGCGATAGTAGTACCAATTCTTATTATTTTTAGCACCATGATAATCCAAAAAGTCCTCAAGTAGCATCGAGGTGGATATAAGCTTAGAGTATAGCTTTTTGGAAAATTCGTTTATTGGATCATTTAGATTGGATATGTATGCACAACATTTCAGGTAATCATTGGAAAAAATACGAACTTTCTCCAAAAAAGAATTTTCATGATGGATTTGTGAGTTCTGCATGGAATTAATGATATCCTTAATGAGACGCGGGATGCATCGATCAGCACGCAACCTAAGGCCGAACTGTCAAAGACGGGAAATGTATGCTATATTGGGAGATGGCCGGAGCAACCCATAAGCCGAATTTTGTCCCCATTTCAGGTTACCCCAAATTGGGCGACGATCATTCATCTTTGGATGGCGGTTGCCCGTCATCTCTTGCGACCTACCCGGGAACTCGGACGGGCTATCCTCAATTGCTCCCCTATTTGGTCTTGCACCGGGTGGGGTTTGCCAAGCTTCTCCGGTCACCCGAAGAACTGGTGCGCTCTTACCGCACCATTTCACCCTTACCAGACAACAGACCGCGAAGTCTGATGCCGGGCGGTATACTTTCTGTTGCACTTTCCTTCGCGTCACCACGACTTCATGTTATGAAGCACCCTGCCCTGCGGTGTTCGGACTTTCCTCCGGATCAATGTATTGAACCAGCGATCGCCTGTGTTACTCCGGCCGTTTGCTTTTATCTTCCCAATAAATAATCCTTTCGCAGCTGGGACAATTTTTCAGGCTATTGCGGTGCTGCAACTCGATGTACATTTGAGGTGGAATATTTAAATTACACCCCTGGCAAACAGCATCTTTAACTTCCGCAATTGCCACAGCGTCTGCTTGCTTTGCTTTTACTTTGGAAAATATTTCAAGTATGGTAGCGTCCAGCGCATTTATGACGTTGTTGCGATCAGACTTCAGCTGAGTCAATTTCTGTTTGCACCGTTCAATATCCTGTCTGATGGCATCTTTTTCGTGTTTGATGTCGTCGACAATCTGCGAATAGCGTTGTTTTCGATCGTTTAAATCAGTTTCGGCTCGCTCGATTTTTTCCAGAAATTCCAGCATCTCGTCTTCTATCTCAGAATTCTTTAATTTTATGTCTTCTATCTCTTTTAATGAAGATTGGTACTCTTTGTTGGTCTTGACCGATCGTAATTTTTCCTGGCTTTTTTGAATTTTGCCGAGGTTCATCTGGACATCGGATTCATATGTGCGATAATTTTTATTGAGCTCACTGATCTTGTTTTCATCTTCCTCGACGCCACGAAGAAATTCTTCCAGCCGTTCGTCGAGAATTCCGATCTGGACGGGCATTTTTTGTAATGACAATTCCAGCTTTTGGACTTCAGATTCTATTTTTTGAAGCTTTACCAGAGTGATTATCTGTTCTTCAGTAGTTTTTGCCATTGGGATTCCTGTTGTTTGTTTTTCATTTCCAGCGCTTGAGATAAGATTAGAACATAATTTTGTCTTTAATCAATTTCTGTATAGTTTTACACCCACTGGACCCATGTTCTTAACAGTTTGCGATGAAACATCCTCCGGTATCCCACCGATATTAAATCATATTATCGAAAACTAAAAAAGGCGCGGGTTGTTCCACACCCACGCCCGAACCATGGATATTCACGGCCGAATGATTTCGCCATTTTGAGTCACCCTGTATACTTATCATAGAATGCCAAATTTAAGGTTTCCCACCAGCAGTTTAGGTTCACGATGCTTATTTGATAGATGAGTGGGCCCACCTGGGATCGAACCAGGGACCTACCGGTTATGAGCCGGTGGCTCTGCCAGCTGAGCTATGGGCCCGCACAACGGAAACTTTCCTATCCATCTATGGCGCTTTTGTCAAGTGTCGATAAAATTTTTCAGTTTTCGGCTTCGGGTTGGATGTCTGAGTTTTCTTAAAGCTTTGGCTTCGATCTGCCGGATACGTTCGCGGGTTACCGAAAAATCTTGCCCCACCTCTTCAAGGGTATGATCCGCTTTCTCACCGATACCAAATCGCATCCGTAGCACTTTCTCCTCCCGGGGGGTCAAAGTCGCCAGAACCTTTCGTGTTTGTTCAGCCAGATTCATGTTAACGGCAGCATCTGAAGGAAGCATAAATTTTTTATCCTCGATAAAATCTCCCAGATGACTGTCTTCTTCTTCTCCGATCGGTGTTTCTAGTGAAATCGGTTCACGGGCAATTTTAAGCACCTTACGGACTTTTTCCAAAGGTATTTCCATTTTTTCGGCAATTTCCTCAGGAGTAGGTTCTCTACCTGCTTCCTGCACCAAATACCGTGATGTTCGGATGAGCTTATTGATGGTCTCAATCATGTGTACCGGTATTCGAATGGTCCTGGCCTGGTCTGCGATGGCACGTGTAATTGCCTGTCGAATCCACCATGTCGCATAAGTGCTGAATTTATATCCCCGTCGATACTCAAATTTATCGACGGCTTTCATTAAACCGATATTGCCTTCCTGGATCAAATCTAGAAATTGCAGACCACGATTGGTATATTTTTTAGCAATACTGACAACCAAACGCAAATTTGCTTTAGTTAGTTCGCTCTTTGCCAGTTTTGCCCGAAACCTGCCTTCTTCAACGTTTGCCATGATTCTCTTTAGGGTCCGGCTGTCGGCCTTGATCTCAATTTCTTTTTCTTTGATATCTTCTAAGATCTTTTTAATTTCTTTATACCGGATTCCCAATTCATTTTTGGTCAAATCACAGCGAGGCGATGCCCATTTTATAAATTTGGTCTTGGTATTTAGGTTTTCCTTAACGTCTGAAATCGAGGCATCCAAAATCTCAATGCTCTCGGATGTCCTTTTATTCATTGAATTGAACCAGCCAATTTGATACCGAATTTTACTCTCAATGCCTTCGATGACACTGGCTTCGAGGCGCCAATCCTTAAGCAATTCGAAGATTTTATTTGCACGACGCGCGATACTTCGTTTTATTCGACGCTTTTCATCGTATTTCAGTTTTCCAATAAATAGTTTTTCCCGATATGATCTGTTTTCTTCGTGCAGATCTTTAATCGTTCGGATAGTATCTAAAAATTTTTCAGTTTGCGCGACCTCATCAGCATAGGTGTCGCCTTCATCAACATCCCGCAAGACGTACTTGGGTCGCAGAGCGCCGATCTCGATGTCTTCCCCGAGATGGATAATGGACTCGACCCCTGCCGTACTCTCCAAAAGAGCTCTCAGGACTTCTTGCTCTCCAGCTTCGATTTTTTTGGCAATGACGACCTCACCTTCCCTGCTGAGCAAGGTAACAAGGCCCATCTCGCGAAGGTACATCTTAACCGGATCGGTAACGGTCCCAAAGTCTGCCGCGATGGCACCACCATCAGCAGCCTTCTTCTCTTTTACTTTTTTAAGTTTTACAACCTTTTTTTGATGCTTTTCATCGACGACCTCGATATCGTTAGCATAAAACAGCATCAGCGTCTCATCGATTTGTTCGACAGATAGCATATCTTTCGGCAGCATCTCATTGATTTCATCATAGGTTAAGTATCCCTGTTTCTTGCCTCTGGACACCAGCGCCTTGATCGCTTTGGGAGTCTTTTTTCTGTCATCTTTCTGGCGCTGAACAGCTTTATTGGAGATATTTTTTTTAAGGTTTTTTTTGGCGGTTTTCTTCTTGCCGGTGCCTTTTGTAACGGATGCTCTCACTTGAGTTTTTTTACTGCTTTTTTTCTTTTCAGCAGATTTTCTGGCCATAAAATCATGCCTCCCAGATATCTCAATTATCAACTATGATCGAAACCAAAATCTTTCACAACCAACGACCACCGGAAGGGCTGACCCTATGAGGAAGACCCCTGGAAAGGGTCGGGCCAGGCCTGCTGGTGGCTGCTGACTTCTAACAATATATTTTTCTGAAATTTTTAATTACCGCTCAATATGGCCTTTTTTTGTTGTTCAATGCATTCGGCCATTTTTTGCTTTTTTGATAACAGCTTAAGCAACAGCTCGTGATCATTGCGCTTCTCAGCATCCTTGATTTGACGCTTCAATAGTCCACCATCCCGGTGTTTTTTCCCGCTTTCAACAAACTTGCCCAGAAGTCTGAGGCATCCTTTTCGATTCCATGATTCATCTCCCATCGCTAAAGATGCTATCAAGTTCTGTACCTGCCGGTCGTCTACCTGAGACATTAATTCTGAAACCCGATCGGCTGCATTCGGATTAAGATCTAAAATAGATTCTCCGATTTTTTTGAGCGTATCATCACTGAACAATTCCAAAACATTATGGGCACTGACATCAGGCAGGATTTCAGGAAATTGAATCATCATCGCGATGATTTGCTTTTCCACACGGTTTTTTGTATGGATATTCTCTATTCTTCCGTCCGAGCGTCTTGATTCTTGCGCACCTTCTAGTGGCAGGCCTAAAGGCGGCGTTATCGCTGGGCCGCCTCGAAATCCAGTCCTGGAACTTTCGGTGGGTAGTTCTTTTAAACGTTGCATGATTGCAGATTCATCAATACCGATTTTTTCTGCAAGCTGTTTAACATACAATGACTGGGCCACACGGTCATTAATAGCTGTCAGAGAATGCTGCAATTCTCCAATTATACGAATTCTTCCCTCAGTGGATAGTCCGTGTTTTTCCACAGCACGGTTCATAAGAAAGGTTACAATGCCGGGAGATTGGGACGAGGCTTTCAAAAACGCCTCCGGTCCATGTTCAAAAACAAATGAATCCGGATCATGACCAGATGGCAAAACCATTATATGTGTATCTGCTCTTTCTTCACGAAATACATCCTGCCGGCTAAAATCAACGTGCTCAGCCCAAAATGTGTCAATGCAACGTTGAGCGGAGCGAATACCGGCCTCATCCGAATCATAAACCAGAATCATACGCCCCGCATAACGAGTTAGCAGCCGTATATGATTTGATGTTAACGCCGTGCCGAGGGTTGCTACGCAATTTTCGATGCCATGCTGATAAAGTGCTAAAAGATCAAGATAGCCTTCGACAATAAAAACCGCTCCAGTTTCACGACATTTATTTTTGGCTTGCTGAATACCGTAAAGGGACCTGCCCTTGTTATATAACGGAGTTTCCGGAGAATTGAGATATTTCGGCAGGGATTCGTCTAATACACGTCCTCCGAATCCGATCACCTGCATACTGGCATCAAGAATCGGAAACATTATTCGGTTCCGGAAGCGATCGTAGTAGCCATTCTTGTTTCGCCTGGGAAGAATCAGACCGGCTTTTTCGATCAGAGGGGTCGATATACGTTTGCTACTAAAATACTTAAGCAGACGATCCCAACCATCTGGTGCGTAACCGAGCTTAAAATCATCTATGGTTTTTTGTGAAATCCCCCTATGTTTCAGGTATGCCCTCGCCGCTTGACCGACCGTTTCATGGCATAATGCCTGCTGAAAAAACGTCATTGCTCGTCGATTGACATCAAGCAGGCCTTCCTTTGTATTGATCTTCTTTAATTCATCCGGAGATAGCGAATTGATCGGGAGATCGATGCCAAAACGCTTGGCAAGTCTCCTGGCAGTTTCCGGAAATGAAAGTCCCTCCTGCTTCATTAGAAAGCTGAAGACATTCCCTCCGGTGCCGCATCCAAAACAATAAAAGATCTGTTTGTCGGGACTTACCGTAAAAGACGGCGTTTTCTCGGTATGAAACGGGCAAAGACCAATGAAATTTTTACCTGCTTTTTTTAGAAGCACAGCATCTGAAACAATTTCAACAATGTCAGCTGAATGCTTAATTTCTGAGATTTTATTTTCAGGAATAAAACCTGCCAATAAAAGTGACCTCCAGTGTAATGAAACAGGTAAAATATACTTTAGTGGGAGGGTATTGGAACCGACACTTTGTCGATCTAAAATCCTTTTTTCAGTACCCGAAATTGCGAATTATTTATGAAAAAACAAAGAAAATGCAATTAATGCCTATAAGAGGCTTTATTCGAGATTAACGGAAAAAACTAATTATAAACACCGCATTTGTCAAGGAATTATTTAGAAATCGACAGGGCTTCTCTGAAGTCCAATGTTCCACTGTAGAGTGCTTTTCCGGTTATGATCCCAGTGACGCCAGACGCTTCTAGCGGCAGGAGATTTTGAATATCTTTAATGGTGGAGACACCACCGGAGGCAACCACTGGAATGCTTGTGGCTTCCGCAAGTCTCCGAGTCTCCTCTATGTTTGGTCCGGTTTGCATTCCATCCCGTAAAATATCGGTAAAATTTATTGCGGCCACACCGCAATCTTGAAAACGTTTCGCAAGATCAACCGCTTTGATTTCAGTGGTTTCCGTCCACCCCTCTATGGCAACATATCCGTTGCGAGCGTCAATACCAACGATGATTTGACCGGGATAATCCTGCGCGGCCTGCCCAACCAATTCCGGGTTGTTAATCGCCTTAGTTCCGATAATCACCCTACTCACTCCCATATCGAGATAGGTTCGGATCGTGTCATAAGTACGAACGCCACCTCCAAGCTGAATCGGCGTATTAACGGTCTTCAGTATGGTTCGGATGGCTTCGATATTTTGGGGACTCTTTTCAAAAGCACCATCCAGATCAATGACATGAATTAATTCGGCACCGGCCAGAGCCCATTTTTCAGCCATAGCCGCCGGATTATCGGAAAATACGGTTTCATCTTCCATTCGTCCTTGAACAAGCCGCACACACTTTCCGTTTTTTATATCGACTGCAGGTATGATAATCATGATTTGACGAAATAATTAGCCAATTAAATTAGGATCAAAAGGTTGAGTAGTTGATTTGTGGTTTTTGGAAATGAAGGCTACTGCCCATTTCCATAGTAATTTAGAATGAATATTGGAGACTATGATATACCGAAATTAAGGCCGCCGGTGGATTTTTAGAGAACACCTTTGGATGATCGGACTCCCGAAATTCTCCCATCATAAATAGATGCCTCATGAAGAGCGCGGCCGAAGGCCTTGAAAATTGACTCAATCACATGGTGTTCATTCTCACCATAGAAAACATTAATGTGCAAATTCATACCAGCCTGATTCACCATGGATTTAAAAAATTCTTTTGCCAAAGATGGACTGAGCCCAACTTCTGATATATTTGGTAGCGGCGTGTTATAAACCAGGAATGGACGATTCGATAGATCAACAGTGACGGCAGCCAAAGCATCATCCATCGGTGTGACCGCATGACCATAGCGCTTGATTCCAACGCGTTCACCAAGACTTTCTGACAACGCATGTCCTAGAATCAAGCCAACATCTTCCACCGTATGATGAAAATCAACATCCAGATCGCCTTTGGCATCCAAAATCAGATCAAAAAATCCATGTACCGAGAATAAAGTGAGCATGTGATCAAAAAATGGAATTCCAGTCGAAATCTCTGTCTGTCCTCGGCCATCCAGATTTAGTGATATTCGTATTTGGGTTTCCTTCGTTTCCCTCTCTAGGTCAGCTGTCCTCTTCATAATTAGTATCGGGTATTTGGGGTTGCAATCTCTGGTTTGATGTCGGCTAATGCCGTTGAGTAGACCTCGTTAATAATTTTTCTAAAAAACAGTGGGAACATAAAAAATGGGTGGCCCAAAAAAGGATGGACCACCCGTGAAAGGAGGTCAGAATGAAGCACTATCATGTACTTACTCTGAGATGGCCCGATCAGATTGTGCCATCGACTCTAAAGAGCCAAATGTATTGATATGGTTACAATTTATTTGAAATAATTTAAATTTGTTGAAAATTGGGAGCCTTGAATGGCCTTATTATTCATAACTCGGGAAAATTATGAGATTTCAGGTCGATGAGTGGAGATGAGGGGGATCGAACCCCTGACCTCGGCGTTGCGAACGCCGCGCTCTCCCATCTGAGCTACATCCCCACAGATAAACATGAATCCATATCAAATCAAGTAAACGAGGTCAATTGAAAAACGCACTCAATCACCTACTGGAATTTTCAAAATTCGGTTTTATTTTGGTTACTGATACATTTGCTATTCATGTCTATGGTTTAAAAGCGACATTCAAGTCCATAGGACCCAGATTTGGAAATTATCTCTCCGTAATTCAAGCCTTCTGGTTATAGGACATTTATAGCCTGACAGACTTCGGGTTCCGGTGGCTCTCGATTTGGAGGGAGATTCAAGTTTTTCAGACAGTAATAAATGGGTATACAAATAAACTAAAAAGGTGCTATTGCTTAAAAATGCGCAATGCATTTGTTGATTATAGTACCGTCCAACTTTAAATGTGAGAATAGACTTCGTAAGGTTGAAGCTGAAAATCGATACGGATCTCGGATCGATCATTAGGAGAATTTAGATGAGCTACACCATTACCTTGAATGATGTCAAAAAGCAATTTACCTTTGATCAAGATAAAATACTGCCGCCGGAAGAAACGGTAAAACGTTTCAAAGCCAAATTGAATCGTATCGATCTTGATATTTTAAAAGATACGATTCGTATCGATAATGGGCGACTGAATATTCCGATTTATTTTAGTACCTGCGGCAAGGATGCTGCTGCCATCATCGGAACCAAAAAGCAGATGGGCAAGGGTGGAACTCCCAACCAGGCCGAAGCAAGCGCAGTGATGGAACTGGCCGAACGCTTCAGCTTCTTTAGCTTTGCTGCGAACCCTGAAAATTTTCTCATCGATACACATCAAAATGTCAAAGAGGAAGCCATACCATTCGATTTGATAGCCAAATCCGTTCACGATGAATCGGATGACTTGAAGATCTCCCGCAAAATATTTGAGAATTTGCCACTAAAGTGGACACGCGGTTACAATCTCACCCGGGAAAAAGAAGTTCTCATTCCGTTCGACTGGTTTTTTTCCATCAATGAATTCAATGGACCATCGGCTGGCAATTGCATAGAAGAAGCACTGATTCAAGGGATCTGTGAAATCGTCGAGCGCCACACCTCATCCATCGTCAGTCACCAGAAATTAAAGGTTCCAGCCATCCGACCGACATCAGCATCAGATCCGTTGGTGGTGGAAATGCTGGCAAAGTACAAAAAGGCCGGTATTAATCTATTCCTGTCGGATTTTAGTTTGGATACCGGCATACCAACGGTAGGGGTCCTGGCATATGATCCGGCCACATTCCCCTATCTGAGTGAAATCGTTTGGACGGCAGGAACCACACCCAATCCGCAGAAAGCCCTAAGCCGGGCATTGACCGAAGTCGCCCAACTGGCAGGAGATTTCAACACCGGCTCCAATTACGTGGCCAGCGGATTGCCGAAGTTTAAAAATATTGCGGAGGCCGGATACATAATGCAGCCAGGTCGGGAAATAAATATTCAAGAATTGCCCGATATATCAAACAGCAACCTCAAAACGGAAGTATTGAATTGCATCTCTGCTTTGGCGTCGAATAAAATGGAAGTATTATCAATAAATACAATTCATTCTCACCTTGAGATTCCTGCTTTTTATACGATCATTCCCGGCGCTCATTTCAGAGAAAGATCACTGGGAACCAGCGTTGCCATGTTTTCGGCCAAACATATTTATGAAAGCAGGTCGCCTGAAAAAGCCGTTTTGGAACTGCGGCACGTCGATGCGATGCTCCCGGGCAAGTATTTCATTCAATTTTATCTAGGCGCAGCTAATCTGGCACTCAGTGATCCGCAAACTGCCCTGGCACATTTACGCCAAGCCTTGACACTCGAGCCTACTATCCAAGATATCCCAAGCATATATTCTTATATCGGGGTGGCATTAAAAGACATGGGGGATTATCGACAGGCCCTTGAAAATCTTCAGGAAGGGGAAAAGCTGGATAACCGCAGAACGGATATCTACAATTTAATGGGATTCTGCCATTTTAAATTAAAAGAACATGAAAAGGCGATTGAAAATTTCAAAAAAGTGATCGATCTCGATCCATCTTCGGCCATTGATTATGCCAACATCGCCTCAAATTACCGCCAAATGGGAGAAAAACAAAAGGCCATCCAGTACTATCAGACTGCCCTCGATTTGGACGCCACCATTCAATTTGCCCAAGAACATTTACAAGAGCTGCTGAAGTAGCCAAACAAGCATCAAATACCCAATATGAAATGTGTAATATGATAGCGGGAAATTGAACCTATGAAAACTGGGCCGCGCAAAAATACCAACTGAGAGAAGGTGGTTTCATACGCTGCGATCATTCCGAATCAGGAGGCTTCCACGATTTTATCACGGATAAGATCTAGTTTTTCATTTAATTGCCTGGAAACCTGGTCCATCTCCTTTAAAATTTTCACTGCCTTGGCTTTGTCGCTTTGGCTGGTACCGATATGCTTGGTAGTTCCCGAAAGATCAGAGAAATAGACCTGAAAACGCTCCAGAGCGGTCTGGGTGTGGCTTTCAGAGGTTGCTTCCGCCAATTTGAAAAGATAGCTGAATTTCAAGTTTTCCCGGTAGTCTTTGAGATGAAATTCCAGTGATTTACCCGTTTCTCGCTTTATTCGACGGATGGCATCTTTTAGGGCACGCAATTTTTCCTCATCTTCCTCACTGCCCGATTTTTTAAACAATTTCAGAATATTTCGTCGAATTCGGTAGACTCCCAATCTCATGATGGCTTCGGTTTTAATCTTCGTTGAATAGTGCATGGCGGTTACCAGAGGCGGTGGACTGATTTTGCCACTGATAACGGTTTCGACTTTTGCTGGCTTATTTTCCAAAGGGTGAGCTCCGTTAGTAAAAAAACCAGTGCGGCCTATCATTCTATTAAATTCACCGTACGCATCATCGATCATGGTATCAAACGGGAGGATGGAGGCTGAAAAATATTCCCGAATTCGTTTCCCCCGCGAATGCAGAAACCGAACTACCTCAGGATTTATAGATTCCGTAATATACTCGTC
>JAAUYD010030762.1_pt1 | contig 20663 bp, 15 predicted proteins | sample 7278101 | NCBI WGS metagenome assembly JAAUYD01 (sample SAMN14350128, study PRJNA611818) | marine sediment metagenome | isolation source: surface marine sediment (0.6m) | place: French Polynesia: Moorea | collected 2018-08
GACGTCACCTCCATACCTCGTCACCTTCATCAGCGTTGCTTCGTCTTCGATATTGTTGACAAAGCCTCGTACCGACCAGGTCTGATCCGCTGAAATCCAGCTCAGGCTCAGGTCAGTCTTCGTGAACGCATCCTGTTCCGCGAAGAAAAAGAGCGCGTCGTCTGCGCGGTAGTCGCTCGAGTAGTAGAGCGTGACCGCGGGCACGAGGCGTGCACCGCCGCTCAACTCGATGTCGTAGCTGCCAAGCAGGGTCAACGTCACATCAGGTGACATCTGCACCTGCTCTCCGTCGAGGTTAAACAGGTTGTCGACGCCGTTAATCGTCTCGCCACCCTCCTGGAAGACGTTCGGCGTAATGAAGCTGCCGTACTCCGCGTTCTGCAGTGCGACTTTCGCGCCCAGGCGCAGCTGGTCGGTCGGGAGCCAGTCGGCCTCCACCTCGAGCCCCAATGCCTGAATCTCACCCGCATTGTCACTAAATGCGAGTGTCGTTCCTCCGGCATCCTGGAATCGCGTCGACAGTAGATCCTCGAAATCGTTGTAGTAGAGCGACGCGTTCAGAACCAAAGCACCATCCGCGAGCGTGTTCTTGCTGCCGATTTCGTAAGCGGTTACGAGTTGCTCATCATAGGATCCGTCGCCGGCAAAAGCGCCCTGCGCGTTGCCTGCGAGGAAGCCGGTCGAGACGTGTGCGTAGAGGAATGAGGAATCAGTTACATCCCATTCGGCGCCTAACTTCCAAGTCGTTTTGCTCCAATCGCCATTGGCGCCCTCGACTTCCAGTACGTTGAAGAGCCACTGAGACTGATCGGTCGGGTCCTGTCCGTAAATGTCCCAATCGCGACTGTCGTCTGTGTAGCGAACACCCGCCGTCAAGCGCGTCGCATCCGAAAGCGGGTACGTCAACTGCGCATAGGCCGCCGCCGAGGTCGTGTCGAGGCGAATCTGGTTCATCCAGGGGGCCCATAAATTGATCTGCTGGTCGGGAACATTGTCAACGACACTCGAGATGTCTTGCCAGAGGAACGCATTTTCGAGGTCTTCCTGGAAGAAGAACAGGCCAGCCACCCACTCCAGGTTGCCGTCGCTGTTGGAAGTCAGCTGGAATTCCTGCGACGTCGTCGTCGATGCAATTTCGTTGCCGGCGATCAGCGTGTTGTAGGAAGACAGGTCGGCGTCCGCAAGGCGCAGTTCGTCGTATTCCATATGGGCCAGCGTTACTTTCAGGTCGGCGAAGCTCAGAGCCCAGCTTGCTTCGGCTGCAATGGTGGTCTCCTCGACATCGCGGACGGGCTGTGCGTCACGCGAGATCGTGTACGGATCACTGATCGTGGGCGCCGCAGTATTGCCGCCACCGGTGGCTGTCTGGTCAAGACCCGCCCCGAACCTTCCGCAAGTGCCGGCGCAGGCTGTCGAACGGCCGATACGCTGTTCCATCACGCCGGTTGTGCCGTTGGTCAGACCGGTCGCCGGATTTACGGGCACACCGAGGACCTTGTAGCCAAAGTCGCCGTTTCCGTTTGAATCGTCTTTCCAGTACTCGGCCCGAAATGTGACGTCGAACGTGTCAGAGGGCGCGAACGCAAGCTGCCCGCGAATATAGGACGTGTCCGCGTCTTTCAGGCCTCCAGAGTCGCCTAGCTCAGTGTTCGAGACATACGGATCGCGTGTCTCCCTGACCGCCGCCACACGCAATGCCGCCGAGTCTCCCATCGGCACATTGAAAAAGCCCTCGCCGCGCGCTTGCGAAAAGTCTCCACCGGTAAGGGCAAAACCGTAATCCGTGGCGTCATACTCGGGCTTGTTGCTCACCACGTGAATCAAACCGCCGAGCGAGTTACGGCCGAATAGCGTGCCCTGCGGCCCGCGCAGCACTTCAACGCGGCTGATGTCAACGAAACCCGCCAGTGCCTGTCCATGACGCGGCCGGTACAGGCCATCCGTATAGAACGCGACTGCAACATCATTGGCCTCGACCTGCTGCGTGCGCGCACCGCGCATCGCTGGTCTCGGGTCGTTGCCGGACTGGCCAAGCTGCAGGCCCGGCGCGAGCGTATCCAGGCGCGCGATGTCGATAACGCCGTTCGCTGCCAAATCGTCCCCGCTGAGGGCGGTTACGGCTACGGCCGTGTCCTGCAGGCTTTGTTCGCGTTTTTGAGCGGTCACGGTGATTTCTTCCAGAACGCGGGTCTGGGCGAATGCCGAAAGCGGCGCGGCGAGCGACAGGGATGCAAGCATAGCGATTGCAGGTCCCGTGACTGCCGGATTCGCGAGTGAGTTCTTGCGGTTCATTTCCTGGATTCCCCCCGGAGTCAGTTTATAGGTGGATGACGGACCCTCGGGGCCCAGAATTACAACTCCGCAAGGACTATACGATGGGTTGTACTTCGAATGCAAATTTCGGTGTATACATGGCCTGACATGACGCAAGGCGTTTCATACTGTCCCAATAAAAACAGGAAGTTAATGCTGGCCATGAGGCCGTAGTAGGCCTACTTCGAATTCATGAAGGTACAGGGTCAGAGGCCCCACGCACCCCGAAATCGCCGCAAAGTAACGCTCTGCCCCGGGTTTAGCGCGCGGTCCAGCCCCCGTCGACTCGCAGACTGTGGCCCGTGACCCGCGCCGCCGCGGGTGAAACCAGGTACATAACGGCGGCGACCACATCGTCGATAGTGGCCAGTTCACGCATGGGAATCATGTCGAAAACGAAGTCGCGAAACTCCGGATCGTCGAGCATCGGTTTGGTCATGGGTGTTTCGACGAACGTCGGCGCGACGGCATTGACCCTTATGCCCTCTGGCGCGAGTTCGACCGCCATGGCCTTGGTCAGCCCCTCGATCGCATGCTTGGTCATGCAATATACGGTGCGCCCGGGAGAACCGACGTGGCCCATCTGCGAGGACATGTGCACGATACTGCCCCGGCGCCCGGATTGCTTCATGGCACGGGCGGCGGACCGGGCGACCCGGAAAGCTGAGCGCACATTCAGATCGAGCACGAAGTCGAGCGATTCGTCGTCCACGTCGACAAATGCCTGCGGCCGATTGCCGCCGGCATTGTTGACGAGGATGCTGAGCCCGACTGTCGCCTCTATACGCTCCAGAATCTCGTCGCCCGTGACATCCATTGCCCACGATTCGATCCTGCCTGATGAGTGTGCCGCAACCTCGTCCAGCTGATCTGCCGAACGAGCCACCGCAATGACCCTTGCTCCGGCGTCCGCCAGGGCTTCTGCACAGCCCCTGCCGATACCGCGGCCGGCGCCGGTTACGATTGCGAGTTGTCCTTCAAGGTCGCTGCTCATTGCCACCTACTTGATTGCATGCGGATGCATTATTGCCTAGCATCGCCTGAGATTGGAAGCGGGATCAGGTGGGAGAGTTCACGTTGGCCGAGGAACTCAAAAATAAGAAGAACGGCGACTATGCCGGCCGCAAGCGAGCCACGTCCTACGATGTCGCAAAACTCGCAGGCGTCTCGCAGTCGGCCGTTTCCCGGGTTTTCCAGGAAGGCGCCAGCGCGTCCCAGGCGATGCGGGACAGGGTGCACAAAGCTGCCGAGGAACTGGGCTATCGACCCAATGCCATCGCGCGCGGACTCATCACCCAGCGATCCAACCTAGTCGCAGTGATCATTTCGAAACTGACCAACCTCTACTATCCGGAGGTATTGGTGCAGCTAACGCAGCGTTTTTCCGAACGCGGCATTCGCGTTTTGCTTTTCGCAATCGAGAAAGAAAGCGACGTCGAGTCGATCCTCGAGCAGATTCTCCAATACCAGGTCGACGGCATCCTGACGGCCGCGATGATGACGCCGAAGCAATTGCGGACAGTCGAAAAACTGGACGTCCCGGTCGTGTTCTACAACCGCACCCTGGAAGATGCCGGCATCAGTTCTGTGCGTTGTGACCAGGAAGAAGGCGAGCGCTGGCTGGTCGGCGAACTCGTGAGAGCCGGTCATCGAAGTTTTGGCATTGTCTCTGGACCGTCCGATTCCGTGATCAGTAGCGATCGCACAGAGGCGGCTCTGCAGAAACTGCATCAGGAAGGTATCGACGACATTACTCAGACGAGCGGTGACTACGGGTACGTTACCGGTAGAGTCTGCTTCTCGGAGATCGTCAAGAAACGCGGTTCTCCTCCCGATGCGATCATTGGCGCCAACGACGTCATGGCGATCGGCTGCATCGACGAAGCGCGTGAGAAATTCGGGCTGCGCGTTCCTGAAGACATTTCGATCGTCGGTTTCGACGGCGTGGGACCTGCAGGATACGCAGCCTACAATGTCACCACGGTTCGGCAGCCCGTCCGCCGCATGACGGGGGCCGCAGTCGGCATGTTGCTCGAGAGAATCGAGGATCGTGACCTGTCGCTGGAAAAGCGCGCATTCTCGGGACTTCGCGTTCGCGGCGGCTCGGCTCGTTTCCTGGACGACGATTGAGGTTTGGCCATTGCTACCCGCCAACCTCGTCTTGCTGCCCGGACTGATGTGCGACCAGCGACTGTGGCAGCCGCAAATCGACGCGCTCCCCATATCGGCTCTCGTCGCCGACACGACGCAGCACGATGACTTCCGCGATATGGCACAGAGCGTGCTCGAGAACGCTCCCGATTCGTTTGCTCTCGCGGGACTTTCCATGGGTGGGATTCTCGCGTTCGAGATCTGGCGGCAGTCGCCGGAACGCGTCACGCACTTGGCGCTGATCGACACAAACCCGTACGCCGATACCGAACAGAAACGGCAGACGCGCCTTGAGCAGATTCAGATTGCGATGCAAGGTGGTCTGCGCGAAATGGCCATCGAGTCACTGAAACCGATGTATCTCGCCGAAGCTAACCGCGATAACGAAGAAATCCTGAACACGCTTCTCGATATGGCGCTTGATCTGGGACCGGATGTGTTCCAGCGACAGTCGGTCGCTCTCAGGGAACGCGCGAACAGCGTCGCGACCTTGAAGACTATCGATCGTCCCGCCGCCGTCATCTGCGGCGAAGAAGACCGACTGTGCCCGGTTGAGTTACACGAACTGATGGCAGACCAAATTCCGGATGCCACGCTTACCGTCGTAAAAGACTGCGGCCACCTTGCCACGCTTGAACAGCCGGCAGTCGTTAACCAAGTGTTGGCCGACTTGTTGGCGAAATGATTGAAATTAGGGAATAACAATGAACAACGGGCAACGCATACTTACCACCCATGTCGGCAGCTTGCCACGATCAAAAGCGGTTACGGACGTCGTGTTTGCGATCGAAAACGGCGAGTCCGCACCCGACGCTGAATCGATCATTGCGAAAGCGGTAGACGACGTCGTCGCGCGTCAGGTTGAAACGGGCATTGATCTGGTCAGTGACGGCGAGATGAGCAAGATCAGTTATGCCACTTACATCAAGGATCGGATCACCGGCTTTGATGGCGACAGCGAGCGCGACCCGCCCAGTGACCTCGAGGAATATCCGGGCTTCCTGATGCGCCAGGCGCAGTCCGGCGGCACACCCAGCTATCGCAGGCCCTGCTGCGTTGGCGACATCACGGTCAAAGACATGGGTCCGGTGCAAGAGGACCTTGAAAATCTGAGGGCCGCGCTCGGGACACACCGCCCAACCGGCGCGTTTATGAACGCCGCCTCCCCGGGCGTCATTGCACTCTTTCAGCCCAACAAGCACTACGCGTCGCACGAGGCTTACCTCGAGGCGCTGGCCGATGCCATGTCACATGAATACCGCGCGATCGTCGACGCAGGTATCGATCTGCAGCTGGATTCGCCCGATTTAGGGCTAGGCCGCCACATGCTGTTCAAGGGCAAGTCCGACGAGGAATACCAGGCGCTCGCACGACTTCATGTCGACGCCCTGAACCATGCACTCGATGGCATTCCGAGGGACAAGGTTCGTCTGCATGTGTGCTGGGGCAACTACGAAGGCCCGCATCACCATGACGCGCCGATGGACATGGTGCTGCCTATCGCACTTCGCGCCAACGTGGGTGCGTTGCTTTTCGAATCTTCCAATCCGCGCCATGCACACGAGTGGGAGGTTTTTGCGAATGCCAAGCTGCCCGATGACTTGATTCTCGTTCCCGGCGTCATCGACTCGACCACCAACTTCATCGAACATCCCAAGCTTGTTGCCGAGCGAATCTGTCGCTTCGTTGACATCGTCGGATTCGAGCGTGTCATTGCCGGTACCGACTGCGGCTTCTCGACCTTCGCGGGTTTCGGTGCGGTTGACGAGGACATCGTCTACGCCAAACTCGGCAGCCTCGTCGAAGGCGCAAGACTCGCGACCGAAAAGTATCGAGGCTGAAAACATGGGAAACAGGATCGACACGTTTCGCAAACGCCTCAGGAACCACGAGACGATTGCGGGTACCTTCATCAAGACACCTTCTTCGATCGTCGCGGAAGTTCTTGGCTTGAGCCAACTCGATGTCGTTTGTATCGACGCAGAGCACGCCCCGTTTGGCCGTCTTGAGACGGATCAGTGCATTGCCGCATTTCGGGCGGCAGACATGCCCTGTCTCGTACGTATTCCCGGGGACTCGCCTCACGACATACGCAACGCTCTCGACAGCGGCGCAACCGGAATTCTCGTACCGCATGTCACATCGGCAGACCAGGCAGCGGCGGTGGTCAAGGCGGCGAATTTTGGCGAGGGCGGCCGGGGGTATGCCGGCTCACCGAGGGCAGCGGCTTACACAACCAAACGCATGAACGATCATTTGAGTGACAGCCGCGACCAAACGACGGTCATCGTCCAGATCGAGGATCTCGCTGCGCTCGATCACGTCGAGGCAATTAGTGCGGTCGATGGTGTTGACGCAGTATTTGTCGGCCGAGTTGACCTCTCTGTTGCCATGCGTGAACCGGTCTCGTCCAAACCAGTTATCGATGTTATTGAGCGAGTGTGTTCCGTGGCACGCGGAGCCGGCACGACCGTCGGCATGTTCACGCCCAGCCTCGAAGAACTGCCCTCTTGGAAAGACCACGGCGCCAGCCTGTTCCTACTTGATTCCGACCAGGGATTCCTGCTGGAGGGCGCAAGACAATTGGCCCATTCGGTTCGCGACTAGAATCGATAGAAGGATTTAGCGTTGCCGCGGAACAACGCATCGCGTGCGGCGGCGTCCAGGTCATCGGTCAGGACCAAATAGGCCTGCCATATCTTCGCGTAACTCGCATGGAGTTTGTCGACCGGAAAATTCGAACCGAACATGCAACGATCGGGACTGAAGATCTCCAGACAGGATTCGACCAGCGGTTTGATGCTCTCCTGAGTCCAGTCGTGATTGAACATCCCGAGCCCGGAAATCTTGCAATGCACATTCGGTAACGCGGCGAGTGTGTTGAGGCCGTCGCGCCACTGTTGCAGCCCGGCTGTGCTCTGGTCCCAGGGCGAACCGCAATGACAGAGCGCCACCTTGAGGTCCGGCAAATCACTGAACACTTCGGCGCAACGATGCAGCTGCCGCGGTGTCAGCTGCAGGTCGAATCTCAAACCACGTTCGGCGAGTAGCGCCAGTCCGTCGACCCATCGTGGGTTGTCCAGCAGTGCACCACTGCCCGTCTTCGCATCTTCCTCGTCCGACCGGCCAACGATCTGGCGCACGCCGCGCAGACGCGAGTAGCGCTGCTGCGCATCAAGCTGTTTGTCGATGTCTTCCCGTTCAAGCTCGCAGTAGGCCACGATGACGGACGGCAGACCCTCCCGCTCACCGGTCTCCTGCAACCAACGAGTCTCCTCAACCTCCGATCCGGCGGCAACGCCAACCTGCACATGCACGGACCCCTCAAGTTCGAAGCCCGAAGCGTCGTCACGAAGATCGGCAGCGAGATAGTTCTTCTGGATCGGCGTTGGATCGCCAAAGAAGCGCTTGACGCCGGTAGCCATCAGCCAAGGGTACTCGACGGCCTGCAGGTCCCACAGGTGATGATGTGCGTCCACAATGCGCATTCAGTCCGCCAGCGTCTGACTCAAGACTGCGAGATCGTCAAAGACCGTTGACTCGATCGCAACGTGATCGGCAATACACCGCCAATGCGTCACGCCCATGATGAACAATGGCTTGCCCGTAGGTGCGACGCGCATTACCTCGCCGGAGTGAATTCCCGACGCGGTCCAACGCACGGCGATATCCGTACCGTTGTCGCTGAATGTCTGGCTCGAAACATGATCGACACTGAAATGGACGTGGCCGAGGATGTCCCTGAGATTCTGGTAGTAGCCGAATACGGCGTTACGACCGGAGTAGTGACGGAATGGCGATCGATGTAGCACGCTGTACGGGGCGTGTGTGGTGTCGAAAGCCTGCCGATCGCCGCGCCAGCAGCTGGCAAGAACGCGCCACGCAAATGCTTCGGGATCCTCTCTCGGAAGTACCGGGCTTTCCGCGTACGCAGGCACATCGACTGCTTGCACTCGCCGCGCCTCATTCTCGACCCAGTTCCCCAGTTCATCGGTGCGACGCTCTGCCATATCGCGCGCCGCCTCCAGCGGGTCTGCGCCGAGCTGCTGCGCCAGGGTCATGTTGTCGCGAACCAGCCACTCGCGCACGATGACGCCGTCCTCGATTACGCAGTCGGCGATGTTAGTCATGCGAATATTGACGCCGCTCGGAGGACCGTACACCGTAGCCCCGCGATTCGTTGCGCGACTCAACAGGCGATGCGACGTGTAATACCCATCGCGTCGGTTGCCTGACCAGATGACGTTTTCGGCGAGCAGGTTGCGGTCCGGAAAAGCCTCGAGAGTCGCCCAGGTCGCATCGACGACTGCCTGCGCGCCATGCGTGATGCCGTCCAGGCCCCACACGACGCAATCCGGTGCATAGTACTGGTGGATAAGGTCGACGCCGCGCTCCTCCCAGATTTCGTAGGTTATTCCGAGGATGTAGTCGACGATGTCATCGTCGGCCCCATAGGCACCCCGCTTGGTTTCGGACATCTCAGTTCCCGCGTGCTCTTCGAGTCATTGACTGGCGCAGAGTGTACTTCGAATGCAGGGTTTGTCCACCAATAAATGCGAGTAATTTCGCGCTTTTCTGCGCCTAGTGCAGATTCCTGCTTGCGCGCTGTTTGCATTCGAAGTACATTTTGCTTCGGTTCGCGTGACCCTTGCCCGATAAGGACCCTGACGCCATGGCACTACCCGACTCGTCTTCGGACTGGATCAAAGAATTCTCTGCCGAGAGACTGGTGCGGTACGCGGAACTACGTGCATGTACGACCGCGTTCATCGACACGCGTACGCCGGGCAGCGCCGAGAAAGAGAATTTCACGATCATTGGGCCGGGTGTCGCCGAAAGCCCTGATCAGCATATCCACATCGACATTGCCCACGGCTTCAACATCGGCGGAGCCCGTCAGCCGCCGCAGTGCCTGAACTCGCAGCACAGCCATGAGACGGCTGAAGTGTTTGTTGTGCACTCGGGCACCTGGGCTTTCCTGCTCGGGCCGAACAAGGAAGACGGCGAGGTGGTGCTCGGCCCCGGCGATGTCATCTCCATTCCCATACACGTCTTCCGCGGCTTTCAGAACGTCGGCGACGACACGGGTTTTCTGTACGCCGTGCTCGGTGGCGATGACCCTGGTCACGTAACCTGGGCACCTTACGTCTTTGCCAACGCAAAAGAGTACGGGTTGATCCTGCTCGAGGACGGCAGCCTCGTCGATACGACCAAAGGCGAGATGATTCCTGAGGGCAAGAAACCCATGGCGCCGACAACGGACGATGACGTTGCCCGGCTGCGCCGGCTACGCGCGGACGAGATGTCGGACTGCGTTATATCTCGCGATCAGATTGACGCAGCCAATTCATCGTCGGGCGGACTGGCCGATGTCGGCGAATTTCCAATCATTGGTGAGCGCAGCGAAGCTGAGGGCCTCGAGGCCGGAAAGATGACCTGGTCGCACGGCTTTAACCTGCGCAGGATTCACGTCGACCCGGGTGTCACCACCAAGCTTCACGCCCGACACGAAGAAGAGGTTGTCTTCGTGCATCGCGGCAAGCTTACCGTCGAGTTGCCGGGAGGCGAAATCGTCATGACACCCGGTGACACATTAACCGTGCCGATCGAGATGCCACGTTCATTCAGCAACAACGGCAGCGAAGCGGCAGAAGCATACGTTGTGCGCGGTGGAGACCACCCGCGGGCAGCGACCATAATTCAGTAGAGGATTGATTAAGTGATCAAAGTACTCAAGGCCGGTATCGACGCGGACGTCGCAGCCGATTTTGACGCCAAGGTCAAAGACACGGTTGAGAAGACGCTAAAAGACATCGAGACACGCGGTGACGCAGCGGTTCGAGAGCTTTCCAAGAAATTCGATAGCTGGTCGCCGGAGTCGTTTCGCCTCAGCGACGACGAGATTCAGGCTGCGATGGCGCGTTTGCCGGAACAGACGATCGAGGACATCAAGTTCGCGCAAGCGCAAATTCGCCGGTTTGCTGAAATTCAGAAGGCATCGCTGCAAGACGTTGAAGAAGAGACGCTTCCCGGCGTATTTCTCGGCCACAAGAATATCCCCGTAAACAGCGTCGGCTGCTACATCCCGGGCGGCAAATACCCGATGGTTGCCAGCGCACACATGAGCGTCCTGACCGCGAAAGTTGCTGGCGTGAAGCGCGTCATCGCTTGCGCGCCGCCGCACTCGGGGGGGCCGAACGACGCCATCGTAACCGCTATGCACCTGGCCGGTGCTGACGAGATCTACTGTCTCGGCGGCATTCAGGCCGTAGGCTCAATGGCACTCGGCACCGAGACCATGGCGCCAGTCGACATGCTCGTCGGCCCGGGCAACGCGTTTGTCGCCGAGGCCAAACGGCAGCTCTACGGCCGAGTTGGCATTGACCTGTTCGCCGGTCCGACGGAAACCCTCATCATCGCAGACGACACCTGCGACGGCGAGATGTGCGCAACGGACCTTCTGGGTCAGGCCGAACACGGCGTTACCTCCCCGGCAGTGCTCCTGACGAATTCGCAGAGGATCGTCGACGACACGCTCGTTGAGATCGAAAAGCAGCTGGAAACGCTCGAGACGGCGGACGTTGCCGGTCAGGCCTGGCGCGACTACGGCCAGATCATTCTCTGCGACACGTATGAGGAAATGCTCGAGGAAGCCGATCGCCTCGCGAGTGAGCACGTCCAGGTCATGACGAAGGATCCGGACTATTTTCTCGACAACATGACCAACTACGGCGCCCTCTTCCTCGGCCAGGAGACGAACGTCTCGTACGGCGACAAGGTGATCGGCACGAATCACACGCTGCCGACGAAGAAAGCGGCGCGCTACACGGGCGGCCTGTGGGTAGGCAAGTTCATCAAGACGTGTACCTACCAGCGCGTCACGCCAGAGGCTACGGCGATGGTCGGTGAGTACTGCTCCCGGCTGTGCGAGCTCGAGGGGTTCGCCGGGCACAAGGCGCAAGCCGATATTCGCGTCGCGCGCTACAAAGACAAGGAAGCCGCTGCCTGACTCGATGTCGTTTCGAGGCTACGGCCGGGATCGAGTTCGACTTGCGAAATAGCCTGTATTGCAACCGAAGTCGAATTCCATAGTATGTGGCGACCGATGAGCACCGACGACCTGCAACACGCCAAGCGCATAGCCCGCGGCATGAATGACGCGCTGGACGCGGCACCCGAGGCCGATCTGGCGACTGTTCTTGCCGAGCACACGACGACGAATTACTACTGGCGCGGCATGCACCCCTTTTACGAACAGCAGGGCGCCGCCGATGTTGCGTCCGTTTTCTGGTTGCCGCTGCGGCAGTCGTTTTCGTCATTACAACGGCGCGAGGACATCTTCTTTGCCGGCAAAAACGCAGTCGGCAACGCTGCGTCGATCTGGGTCGTCAGCATGGGCAACCTGATGGGGTTGTTTGACTCGGACTGGCTCGGCATTCCGGCGACCCGCAAGTTGGCATTCCTGCGTTACGCGGAGTTTCATCGCATCGAGGGGTCGAAGGTTGCTGAGTCGGCCTTCTTCTGCGACGTTCTGAGCATTATGCAGCAAGCCGGTCATTATCCGCTCCCCGCGCCACCGACCGGTGCAGATATTATCCAGCCCGGGCCGCGTACGCACGATGGCGTTCTTCTCAATCCGCAGTCCGCGGAAGACGGCGAGAAGACGATGATTCTGGTCAAGGAGATGATCGATGATCTCAGCGAGCTCAACGTCACAGGGAACGACCGTTGCACACCTGAGGTTCTGCAGAGGACCTGGCATGACGACATGGTCTGGTACGGGCCGACTGGCATCGGCGCGACCTACACGATTCCGCGTTACCAGGAACAACACCAGTACCCGTTCCGGACCCAGCTGAAGAACAAGACCTTCAACGGCCACGTTGCCCGTTTTGCCGAAGGGCGCTACGCGGGATTCTTCGGATGGGCCAATCTCACCAATACCCCGACAGGCGGGTTCCTCGGCCTGCCGGGAAACGAAGTGCAGGCCGACATGCGTGTCGTCGACATCTATCGGCGCGACGGTGACAAGCTCGTCGAGAACTGGGTGTTCATCGATCTGTTGCACTGGCTGTCGATGCAGGGCCTGGATGTGCTTGGGCGCATGCGTGAGCAGCTCGGGCCGAACCAGTGACCAGAGACCTGGTCTACGATACAAAGGTAAAGCCTGAGTGGATCGATCATAACGGGCATATGAACGTCGCATATTTCGTGCTGGCGTTTGATGAAGCCACGGACGCAGTGTATGAAACGTGGGGTATCGGTCTCGACTATCCCGACACAAGTGGCTGCTCGGTCTTTACGCTCGGGATGAACGTCGACTATCTTGGCGAACTGTTCGAGGGAGACGCAATTCGCGTTGAAACGACACTCGTCGATCGCGATGCAAAGCGAATCCATTACTTCCATCGCATGATCAGGACGGAAACGGGTCGGCCGGCGGCGACGAATGAGTGCCTGTGCATGAATGTCGATCTGGCAACCCGGAAGGCCCGCGCCTTTCCTGAAGACGTCGCGAAGAAGCTGGCACAGTTTGCCGGTAGCGGCGAACCCCGTGAGGGCTTCGGCCGCACTCTGCGGATACGACGCAAAGGTGTCGGCTCTTCTAACGATTGACTGAGGATGGGCTAAGCCGCAAGCAGAATCGATTCCTCCGACTTTCGAGCAGCAACGTACTGTTGTCGTCGACTCTTTCCATTTTCATCCCGGTTGCGTAGTTGGCTCATGGCCGGCGTCTGACTCCCGAAACGGCTACAGAACCATCTCGTAGCGGGAATCGGAAACTCGCGTCGCAAAACGCGGCATCTCTTTTGAATGTTCACCGAATCGCAAATACGCAGAGAATCGTGGAGAATGAAGTTCGAACTCTGATATCTCGGAAGGTCGAGTAACTGGTGCCAGCTGAAATGAACGAGCTTTGGAATTACGGTTTCTCGATGCCGGACGGCCAATCACTTACTGTCGGGAGGATTGTCGCGGTCGTCTTGCTGCTAGTTGGCGGCTACCTCATCAGCCGATTCATCGGCTATCTTCTGGGTCAGCGTCTCGCGTCTACCCGCTTGCGTCCCGACGTTGCTCATACGATAAAGCGCGTCGCGTTTTTCACGCTCCTTGTTCTCGTTGTTTTGACGGCGTTGAGCCTGCTCGGTGTGCCGCTGACGGCGTTTGCCTTTGCAACCGGCGCGATTGCGATCGGTGTCGGCTTCGGCGCGCAAAACATTATCAACAACTTCATCAGTGGCTGGATCTTGATGGCGGAGCGTCCAATCCGAATTGGCGATTTTGTGGAAATAGATAACACCATGGGAACCGTCGAACTCATCGGAAACCGCTCGACTCGAATTCGGCGTGTTGATGGCGTGCACCTCCTCGTCCCGAACAGCAGGCTTCTGGAACAAACGGTCGTCAACTGGACTCTGGTCGACAAAGAGATTCGGACGATGGTGCGCGTTGGCGTCGAGTATGGATCGCCCGTTCGTAGCGTAGCCGAGTTGATTCTGGAGGCCGTACGCGCTCAGCCGGAGTCCAAAGATGAGCCTGCCCCGACTGTCGTGTTCGAGGACTTCGGCGACAGCGCGTTGATATTTGATTCGTATTTCTGGTGCGATGTCGGCGGTGAGAAGCTGCTTCGTGATATCAGAAGCGAGATTCGATTTCGGATCACCGAAATGTTCGCCGAGAACGGAATCACGATCGCGTTTCCGCAACGTGATGTTCACCTGGACTCGACGGGGCCACTGGAGGTTCGGGTTTTCAGATCTGACGAGAGAGACGCATGACCAAGAAGAAGCCCGCCTTGCTGTACTGCGGCATTCTCGACGGCCGGGGCGGCGCAAGCGATAGCGCCATCCCGTCGGACTGGACTGGAGAAAAAGGAATACTTTGGGTTCATCTCGATGCCCACGATGAGCCATCGCGCGAATGGCTCAAGAAACAAAGCGGACTCGATCCGACGATCGTCGATGCACTGCTCGCTGAGGAAACTCGGCCACGGTCGATAGCGACCGAATCAGGATTGCTTGTTGTACTTCGGGGTGTCAACACGAACCCGGGGAGCGATCCCGAGGATATGGTGTCTATACGGCTATGGATCGAGCACAATCGAATAATCAGCACGCGCTTACGGAAGTTGCTTTCCGTCGTCGATCTGCGGGACTGCCTGCAAAAGGGCATCGGGCCGAAGTCAAGCGGGCAATTTCTCTGCTTCCTTATCGCGCGTCTCGCCGACCGAATCGGCGACTTTATTGACGACATCGAGAGCCGTGTGGGACAAGCCGAAGAAAGCATTGGCAACATGGAACAGACCGAGTTTCGCCACGCAATCACGACTCTGCGTCAGCAGATCGCGTCAGTGCGTCGCTATCTTGCTCCGCAGCGCGATGCACTTGATCGTCTGTATAAACAGCCCGGGGGATGGCTTTCCGATGCCGATAGTCGTGACTTGCGCGACGAGGCGGACCGGATCACACGCTATCTCGAGGACCTCGATCTCGCGCGTGAACGCACGATGGTATTGCGCGAAGAATTTCTGGGCCAGCTAGCTCAGGAGCAAAACTCCCGCATGTATGTGCTCTCCGTAGTTGCGGCCGTGTTTCTTCCTCTGACGTTCATCACCGGGTTGCTGGGCATGAACGTCGGCGGACTACCGGGCATCGAGAGTCCGCGGGGCTTTCTGGCGTCGCTTGTAGTCATGGTTGTCGCAGGTGTTGGCCTGCTCGCGTTTTTCCGGGCGAAGAAGTGGCTGTAACGCAGGCCTATGACAAGCTCATTCGCCCCACGCCTGCTCCTGGTCACGCTGCTGTTGCCAGCCGTCGCTGCGGCCGACCTGAGCATCACCGGTGTCGACGGTGACATCGAACGCAATGTTCGGGCGTTCGCGACGATTGCGACAGAACCCTGCGATTCGGAAGAACGGGTAGTCCGACGCCGCTTTCGTAAGCTAGAGGAAGAAGCTCGCGAGTCGCTGGAGCCCTTCGGTCTCTACAATGCAACGATCACCACGGCGTTGTCGCGTGATGAATCGTGCTGGCGCGCTTCAGTTGAAATCGATCCGGGCGCTCCCGTTCTGCTTCGCAATGTCGATATCCGTATCGACGGCGCTGCTGCGTCAGATAGTGCGTTTCAGCCATTGCTTGCGAATCCCCGCCTCGCGCCGGGAACCCCTCTACTGCACTCCGAGTACGATCGCCTGAAACGCACGCTGCAAGTACGTGCTGCCGACCGCGGTTACCTGGAGGCGCGTTTCAGCGCCAGCCAACTGGACATCTGGCCCGCGGAAAACGCGGCGGACATCACGCTGCATCTCGACAGTGGCCCGCGCTACCGTATCGGCGACATCGACCAGGACCAGAATTTTCTCGAGCCAGAAATCGTTGCGGGCTACCTCGATCTCGAACCGGGGACACCCTACGATAGTAGCGACATCGTTCGGGCGCACCGTGATCTGTCGGACAGCGCCTATTTCAGTCACGTGGAGATCCGCCCCGATCTCTCGCGCGCGTCAGGCGACCTCGTGCCGATCCGTATTTCACTGCGTCCGGGGACTCGTATCGAGTACACGGTCGGCGTCGGCGTGTCGACGGATACGGGCCCCCGGTTCCGTGGCGGTTTTCGCAACAACCGGGTCAACCGCAGGGGCCATCGACTGACTGCCGATCTCGGCGCATCACCTGTCATCCAGGGAGTCACGACCGAATACCGCATTCCGCTCGAAGACCCGCGCCGCGAGTGGTTCAGCGTAACCGGCGCCGTGCAGAACGAAGACGCCGATACCTTTAACAGTGAGGAGCAACGACTTGGCATGCGCTGGACCAAGGCCATGACCGAGACATGGCTGCGTACTCTGTCCGTCGACGTGAGCAATGAGTCCTTCAACGTGGGTGAGACGGTCGATACGAGCCGGGCCGTCATCCCGGGCATAATGTTTGACCGGAAAGTCGCAGACCGGGACGTCTTTCCGCTGCGCGGTCATCGACTCGGCGCTGAGCTGCGCGGCACCGATGAATCGCTGGGCTCGACGATGACGTTTGCCCAGGCGACCGCCTGGTTCCGCTGGGTGCGAGCATTGGGTACGGGAAACCGGATACTGGCGCGGGTAAACGCTGGCGTCACCGCATCGCGGAACTTTGCGACACTGCCGCCATCGGTGCGGTTCTTCGCCGGCGGTGACGAGTCTGTCCGTGGCTTCGACTACAACAGCCTCGGCCCAAAGGATGCCGACGGCAATGTCATCGGCGGCACCAACCTGCTGACCGCGAGTCTCGAATACGAACGGCACCTGAAAGGCCATTTCTACGGCGCGGTATTTGTCGACGCCGGTAATGCATTCGACGATGCCGACTTCGAAGCCGAGGTCGGCGCCGGCATCGGCGTCAAGTGGCGTTCGCCGCTGGGGCCGCTGCGACTCTACCTGGGCTATCCGCTTACCCAGGATGACGAGAACTTGCGTGTGCATTTGCGGCTTGGAGCCGACCTATGACGCTTGCACGGAAATTAGTGCTGATTCTCGGCGGTCTCGTCGTCATCCTGGCTGCAACCGTGTACTGGACCATAAGCACACAGGCAGGCACGCGCTTTCTTCTGGCGCGCGCTCCGTTACCGGCCGAGCTTGAACTCGAGGATGTGCGTGGATCGCTCCTGCACGGCATCCACGCGGGCTCGGCGCGATGGACCAGCGATGATATTGACGTGACGATCCGGGATATCGCGATCGATATTGCCCTGCGGCGGCTGCTGGCGCGCCACGTATGGATCCGATCGCTGACGATTGGCAGCCTGGCCGTCCGCACCGGGGCCGCGGATCGCGAGGACGCCTCGGGTGAGCTTCCCGGGTTCGAGTCACCGATTGACGTGACGCTCGAGCAGTCGACACTTCGCAATCTGCAGCTCTCGAATCGCGAGTTCGAGCGCCACCTGGACGAGTTGCAGCTGGCCGGCGCAATGCGTGGCTCTCGACTTGAAGGGCTGGTACTCGCGGTGCGCAGCAGCTGGCTCGATATCGACCTCACTGGCAACGTTCAACTAGACAAGGAATTTCCGGCTGACTTCGACATGCAGTGGCGATGGTCCGATAAGGCGTCGCTATCCCTGAGCGGACACCTCGAAGTGCACGGCGATCTCGAGCGGTATTCTGTTCAGCATGCGCTCAACGCGCCGGTCGCGCTGCAAACGTCGGGTCAAGTGGCTTACGTTGATGGCCTTGTCGCTGTTGACCTCGAGAACACGTGGCAGTCTCTCGAATGGCCGGTTGCGGACAAGACACTGGCATCGGCAGTGGGCGAATTGCGTTTATTCGGGTCCCTCGACGATCTGGCATTCGCACTATCGACCGATGTCGCGCTCGACGCCATGCCACCTGCCCAGATCGACGCCACGGGCACGCTCGATTCCGCCGGCGCAGAATTCCGTGAGCTGGTGGTAGCGACTTCGTTCGGCAGTACCGCGGCGACGGGGAGTGTCGGCTGGGCCCCTGCTCTCGAATTCGATGTTGCCGCAGAGATCCTCGCCCTCGATCCATCAGCCGCGCACCCGTCACTCACAGGCACTATCTCCGGATCCGTTACCGCGCAGGGATATGCAAGAGAAAATGGCTTGGCTGTAGACGTCGACGTTGCGTCGTTGGCCGGCAACCTCAACGACTATGCATTGGGAGGCAGCGGCGCAGTCTCCTACGACGGCAGAGTGCTGCGAATCGAGCGAAGTATCGTCCGCGTCGGCGACAACTCACTGCGCTTCTCGGGTACGGCTGGCGACAGTTTGTCCCTGAGTGCAAACGCCGACTTACCGGACATCGCCGCATTGAATCCCGATGCAGATGGCGCGCTGTCCGCGGCGCTCAGTGTTCGTGGGAAGCGCGACGACCCGGTCGTCCGACTGAACGGCTCGGGCACGGGTCTAAGCTGGGCGGGAGTTTCGGCCGATAGCCTCGAGTTTGGCGCAATGGGCACGGCAGGCAGCCATACGCTACAAGCCAAGGTAACGACAACGCGCGGCAACGGCGCTTTCGAAGCGCGTGGCGGGCTGCAGCAAAGCGCATGGAACGGTCAAATTACGCGTCTCGCCGTAACGCAGCCGCTTGCCGGCGATTGGCGTCTTCGCGAGTCCGCCCGCCTGACGATTTCCGCTGAACGAGTGTTGCTGAGCGGTCTGTGCCTGCAACGGACCGCCCAGGTAGGACAAATTTGTGCCACGCTCGATGCGCCGGACAGCAACACAACGAACTTCGACGTTGCGGTCACGAAATTGCCATTGGCTTCGATACCGGTGACTTTGCCTGAAGGCATAACCGTCGCAGGGTTTTCCGACGCGTTTGCGGTCGGATCACTATCGGACAACCGCCTGTCCGCGGAATTTGACGTCAAGCTGCAAGACGCGCGTCTCGACGCGGTCGTCGATGGCGAACCGGTCGCGGCCATTCTCGAACAGGCAGAAGGCAGTGCCAGCATCACCGACAACGCACTGCTTGCGAATGTAAGCCTGGATCTCGATGACGATCTAGGCACATCGTCCGTTACGCTCTCCGCGACGGATGTGCTGGATCCCGGCTCGGCCATTGAGGGCCAGGGCAACGTGGCGATCGACGACCTCACGCTGCTCGGGGTCTTCGTGCCGGACATTGCGAATCCAAGGGGCGCCGTACGCGGCAAGGTAGCGATAGGCGGGACGTGGACCGAACCTTCGTTCACCGGCGACCTGGCAGTGTCCGATGCGGCTTTCGAAGTCAGGAGGGCCGGCATCGAGGTAAGTGATATCGAGATTCAGCTGGCGCAGTCTGCGCCCGGTAGGCTTCGATTCGACGGGCGAGCCTCATCAGGGGAAGGCTTTCTCGCAGTCGACGGCAACACGTGGGTAAGCTCGGAGACCGGCATACGATCCGAGATCCGACTTCGCGGACAGAATTTCGAACTCGTCCGGCTACCGGACGTGCGAGTCGCCGCGTCTCCCGACATCATCGCGGTCTTTGACGATCAGGTGACACGCGTGTCCGGGGAACTCGCGGTGCCATCGGCCGATATCGAGGTCCGCGATATACCGCAGTCTGCCGTGACAGCGTCGCCTGATGTCATTGTGCATCGCGCGGAACAGGAACAGGAAAGCGCACGGCGACGAGTCGAAGTCGACGTGAATGCGGTATTGGGTGACGGTGTGAAAATCGCCGCGTTCGGCCTCTCGACGGGCGTCACCGGCGCTGTCCGTCTGACCGGCGGTTCTCATGAAGCACTCAACGGAGTCGGTCGGCTCAGTCTGCTCGGGGGCCGCTACAAGGCGTATGGACAGGACCTCGATATCGAACGTGGCGAACTGATCTTCAATGGGCCGCTTGACAACCCGACGCTCGATGTTCGTGCGATACGACGAACAACGGACGTCGTCGCCGGCATCCAGTTATCCGGCACCCCATCACAGCTGCGCTCGAACGTCTTCTCCGAACCGCCGCTGAGTGAAGCTGAGGCATTGTCATACGTCCTAACAGGGCGACCGTTGGCCAGCGCATCCGATACCGGCGACGGCGACATGTTGAATGCGGCGGCGTTCGCACTCGGCGTCTCTCGTGCCGGCAGCATCGTGTCAGAGATGCGTGCGGGACTGGGTTTGGAAACGCTGGCCATCGAGGGAGGTCCCGACGACGGCCGCCTGATCGCGGGAAAACGCATTGGCGACCGGCTGCTTGTCGAATATGGCTACGGTCTTGTCGACAACTTGGGAACCCTGCTATTGCGCTACCGGCTGAGCGACCGCTTTACGCTCGAGTCTCGCACTGGCACCGTGAGCAATTTCGACATCGTCTACAGCGTCAAGAAGAAGTAACTATGACAAGATGATTCGCGCCGTCGCGTACACGAGGTACACGAGCAACAGTGCGGACCCCGACACCCGTCCCAGATACGCCTTGCCAAAAAAGAATATTGGGATCAGTGCTGCGGCAAGCAACCAGGATACTGCCAGGTCGCCCACACCACCCTTGGGCACAGGTATCTGCGCGATGACGCCGCTCGCCGGAAGGACCATTAGTGAATTGAAAATGTTGGACCCGATGACGTTGCCGAGCGCTAGATCCGACTCTCGACGCATCGTCGCAATGATTGAGGTCACGAGCTCCGGCATGCTGGTCCCCACCGCGACCACGAACAGGCCGACCACGGTTGTCGATATGCCGATGTGATTTGCGAAGGCGACTCCGCTCCGCACCGTGGCTTCCC
>JAAUYD010305263.1_pt1 | contig 20649 bp, 15 predicted proteins | sample 7278101 | NCBI WGS metagenome assembly JAAUYD01 (sample SAMN14350128, study PRJNA611818) | marine sediment metagenome | isolation source: surface marine sediment (0.6m) | place: French Polynesia: Moorea | collected 2018-08
ATTTGAAAAAGATGTGGCTTCTGGTAAGCTAGATGCACTAGCAGACAAAGCACTTAAAGATTTACGACAAGGAAACTGTACTAATTTGTGAACCATCGAGCAACCCCGGATTTTTGGTATTATTATCGACAGCTGCCATCAGAAATCCAAGAGCTTGCAGATAAATGTTATGAGTTGCTCAAACAAGATCCTCGATATCCATCACTACATTTTAAGAAAGTAGGTCGATTTTGGTCAGTTAGAGTGGGTTTACACTACAGAGCTATTGCAGTGGAAGATAATAATGATCTAGCTTGGTTTTGGATCGGAACACACGCCGAGTATGACAGGATATTAGGTTCAAATTAGCTCTTATGGTAGGCACTCTTACCAAGAGAACGGCTAACTCAAACCAATTCTGTTTAAAAATTCCAGTAAAGGTTTAGTTAATTTTTGCCATTTCAATTGAACTTGTGCAGCAATACCCTGGAAGTAAAAAGCTTTGTAGTAGTCAGGTTTAATTTCAATGGCTTTATCATAGGATGCAATCGCATCCTCATATCTTCTTAACTGACGTAGAGCAATACCCCGAAAGTACCAAGCTTGGTGGTAGTCAGGTTTAATTGCAACTGCTTTATCATAGGATGCGATCTCTTGTTCATACCTTCCTAACTGATGTAGAGTAATACCCCTGCTGTACCAAGCTTGGTGGTAGTCAGGTTTAATTGCCACAGCTTTATCATAGGATGCGATGGCTTGTTCATTTCTTCCTAACTGACGTAGAGCATAACCCTGGTTGTACCAAGCTCGGTGGTAGTCAGGTTTAATTACCACAGCTTTATCATAGGATGCGATGGCTGCTATATAATCTTCATCGGCAGAAAATAAACGTCCCAATTCAAAGAATAAATTTGCTTTTCGGCTTGGTGCTTGATAATCTTGTACAATTAATTCTTGAATTTTGACTATTTCCTTAGTTCTAGCTTCCGGAGTCCAACTGAGATATTCTTCATAACTCCTTTTTTGAAGAATACGAGATGACTCTTGCTCTAAAGTTTCTAAATCCGTGGGAAACTCAAAGGAGCCAGAACGCCAGTCAAAAAAATCGGGAGCCCGTTGGATAAAATATTTAATCCCAAATAAGGGTAAGAGGAAAACGAAGCAGATATTAAAATTATCCTTAAACCGTTCTCGTTGTTGGTTGAGGTTCATTAAAACAGGAGGTACGCTTTTCCAACTGTAGGAATAAACATCTTTACTAAGCCAATTTACTAATCTTTTAGACTCCTCATAGGCATAAAATGAAGACTCCAACCCCGTAATAAATAAAATATCAATTTTGTCTCGGTTTTCGAGTGGTGAGCGTAGTCGAACCACTAATTGCTCAATGCGCTGATATAAATTATCAACGGGTTCTTGCAAACGCAAAACCTGAATATTTTTATCCTTAATCTCCCCTTGAACCTTGGTAATTAACTCTTCTCCTTTCCTGGGAGAGCAGCGAACAAACAACAAACCAAAACCATCCGTCCATTGGAGAGTGCGGACAAGGGCTTGATATTCTTCTTCTGGTTCCGGTGGTAAATCTTGATCCCAATCCGTTAGTTGTAGGTTCATAATGACGGTTGGTTGGGGATAATTTTTAGGATTCTCACTTAGCATTCCATACCGCCTAGGATTGAAATCCCAGGCTCATATGCGAAGTCTGATAAATCAGACTGGGTAAAGTTTTCAGTGCGTTTTAACGTACTTGGTTTATTAGCGATTCGGCTACGCTCATCGCTAACACTGAGCGAAGTCGAAGTGTTAGCCTTAAATTTATTTCAAGGTGGGAATGTGGACTAAACAAAATTTATGGCTTATTCATCGCCGTATAAGCATTTTGAAATTCCTTAATCCCCTTAATCAAAGGATGAATATCATACCAACATTGAATCTCATCTTCTGCATTGATATAACGATATTCCAACACACATCGCTGAAACAACAAATTGCGGTACAATTCCTGATTTTCTATTTGCTTAGTTTGATAAACTCTTGCCAACGCTTCCCACTCATTATGGTAAACCGTATTGCGGTAAGTATTGCGAGCCTCACTAATGGAACGCTGCAAAGCCCGATTGCGAATGGGGAGAGTATCGCTATACTTAATCGCTTCCTTCATTAACAGTAACAAATTCCGCACATGACCCCCACTCATTAAGCATAATTGCTGTAACCCTTCTTGTGCCTCAAACATATCCACAATGGACATTTCCGGCTTCACGCGGTTAATGCGTTTTTGCAGTACCTCCGTAATTTTATCAATTCCCCTTTGGAAAGGCTGATTATCAGGAGTTTGTACCATAATCATCGGTAAAACTTGAGCATCCGCTCCATATATATCCCGTAAATCCGTAGCTCGGTTAGAGTACACCATAGAAATGGGTACGGTGTAAATTACATGACAATCTAAAGCCTTGAGTTGTTCGCTACGATCTATAAAAATCTGGTCGTGATTATTACGTCCATCTTCTTGGGGTACGGGAACAATCCGGTCTAAATTATCCGCAATAACTACCAGTTGCTCGTATCCCTCCGGTAAATTCTTTTTCCCATCCTTGATAAATTCATTCAACGCCTCAATCAAACTTACAGTGTGGGGATTAACTAACTGGCGAATTTTATGACGTTGGGTGGGTTCGGTTCTCAGGTTAGCCGTAATCTTAGCGAATTGAGCAATTTGTAGATTTAAACTCAACTTATCAAAAGCTACCTCAGCCAGAGCCAAATCTTGTAAATCTTGCCAACGGGACTTTAACCAATTTAACAAAGGTGCGGGGTTAGCATTCTTCAACCCTTCAATTAAATGTCGGGTACAAGCCAGGAGAATATCAGTATATTGAGCATCTTCCGGTTCAATATCTTGCTCATCAGCAGGGAAATACACCACAAAACAGCCATTGTTATCTAAAAACTCTTGCAGCCGCAACAACTCCGTAGATTTACCCGCACCACGATGGCCAGCATACAGCTGAGTTGTCATCCTCTCGGAATATAATATATCCCTCCCCACCTCAACCAAAATATCCCCATCTCCCCGCACTTCTTTACAATCCACATAGGCGGGATCACCTGCGGGTAAGGGTTGAAATGGATCGAAAGAGTTGTATATTTGCCGTAAAAACTTAAAATCCCCAGCCATCGTTAGAGAAAGTATCAATGACAGTCAGTATATCAGGAGTGAGGGAGTGAGGGAGTGAGGGAGTGAGGGAGTGGAAGAGGGAAGGAGGGATGGAGCGAGGGAGTGAAGGAGTGAGGGAGTGGAAGAGGGAAGGAGGGATGGAGCGAGGGAGTGAGGGAGTGAGGGAGTGGAAAACAACATTTGTGTGATTTTGTTGGGTTGTGCTGTCGCTTCGCTTAATCTATCTATTGTTCTCCCCAAGCACTCAAAAATTCTACTTGATTTTGCATTTCTTCTGCGGATTTATTGGCAATTATCCTGATAATCCGACGCATTTGCTCACCAATTGAATAGTTTTGAGCACCTAAAATAATTCCAGCATGGTTTTGACTATTTTCTACTAAATTAGTATGAATTTTGTAAAAATCTCGCACATTAAAGCTATAGATAACTCGCTGATTGTTTAATGCCCACTTTAATTGTTCCTCATCACTGCGAGACAACATTTGAGCTTCTCCCACCGATAAAACATCGACTTTCCGAAGACGTAAAGCTTCTAGAAGATCGTTATCCATGGTATCTTCATCTAGATAAAGACGAATTTCGGTCATTCCTGGGATTGGGCTTGCTGGTAATGTTGTTTGGCTAATTCTTCATAGGCGGTTTGTTCAGCTGCGATGTCTTTGTCTATTTCCTCTCGATTAGCATGATAATAGGTCAATGCTGCATAAACTTGAGTGATTGTGAGGTGATTTAATCGTCTTGCTATCTCTTCGGCATTATTGCCTTGATTGTATAAACTAGCAATTCTGCGAACCGATGTTTTAGTTCCCGCAATCACTGGACGATTACCATTAGGATTGGGAGCGTTGGTGATAAGTTTGCTAATGTCCGTAAGGTTTGCCAAAATTTTTTCCAGTAGACTTTTGGTTTCTTTTCTTATTCTAATTGGGCACAAGCATTACGCCCCTACACAACTGGTATGACAATTAACCACTCCCTAACCATTTGAAAATCAACAATCTGAAATTTCTGTTTCCCAACACATAACTCCGTAGGGGCACGGCATCAACATGATAACTTGATAAACGAGAAAAATTGACCACGCCGTGCCCATGGCCTTGATACCATTGAAAAATCAACAATATTTTTGTTCATGAACATCGAATCGGGGAGGGCACGGCGTGGTTCAGATTATTGCATTATCAAACAATATCTTGGATGCCGTGCCCCTACAGTAAATTTATTGTTCTATGTCTGTTGTGTGAGCTGAATACCAATTAAAACATATTCTCATCGCCGAGATTGTGCCCTTTCCCCATAACTCAACAATTTCTCGATCGCAATCAGCCGATTTTCCCACACTTTAACTTGATAGGGATTCTTTTGGCCATGTACTCGCATCCAAATCCGGAATCGAGATTGGAAACGAGCCAATGTGGCTTTTGCTGCAACCACATGACTCTGTTTCGGTTCTGCGGCTAATTTATTTAAAATACTTGCTAAACTCTTGGCCTGGGATTTAAATGTTGATAAAGTGCTTCCATCTAAGTTCAGTTGCTTGTTCTCCTCTACCAACTGCCATTCTTTTTGCAAAACATCATAGCGAATGGCTGCGGTTTTAAAAGGTTGACGATAGGCAATGGGTTCATCTTTGCTCCCATTGGTTATACCTTGGGTGCTGCTAAAAACTTTGTGTAAGTCGTTGTGTAAGTTCTCCGCCGCAAACAGAGCATAACCGTTCACAGGTAAGTCCCTAATCAACTGAATTTGATCCACTGCTCCCAAGGTAGGTAAGGATAATAGACGAATTCCCGGCACTAACAAACTAGAACCTAATTTACTCGCAGCAATCCAAGGTTTAGCCAGTCGCTGAAAACGGATGGTATCTAGGGCATAAGTCATGGGTACAATCATGTCTACATCCCCACGCTTTGCCCAAACTTCCCAATCTTGTTGCAGCTTTTGAATCCGTTCCCTTTCTGGTAAGGGAAATACAGCAGCCGATATAATTAATTTAGGGTTTTTCTTCCGTAGTCTCTCTGAAACCTGAGCAACAAAGTTATCAACTTGCTGGGTACGAAATTTTGTCCATTTGTCCCACATCTGCCGCTGCCGGGGGGTAATATTAATTGGATCGACCCCAGTTAATTGTCTAAATTTAGACCTTGATGCCGCACCATATCCATAGGTTTGTCCCCTAGCGGGATCTTGGAAAGGATAGCGAATATAGTCTAATTGCAAGCCATCAACTTGATAGCGGGTAACTATCTCTTCATAAAGGTCGAGCAAGTACTTTTGTACTTGGGGATTGGCTGGATCGAAAAATGGCTTTTTCTTCCCTTGGGGAATCATTCTACCTTGGCGATCGCGGTTTGCCCAAGTTGGATGGGCTGCTAATACTGGCCCTGGATAATTGCTGGGGAGATTGAGGAGTTTATTATGGTTGCGATTACCTGCGGCAAATACCCATACCCAAGCGTGTAATTCCATACCCCTAGCCTTGGCTAATTTCACTGCTGCTGCTAGGGGGTCCCAACCGCGAATCAATGGATTTGTCTGGGGGGCAATTTTACTCGGATAAATCGGGTAACTGGAATTTAAGGTTTCAAAAAATACCGTGTTAATTCCCGATTGTGCCATGCGATCGAATATCTTCGCTAATCCCTGCTCACTACCCGCACGAACTATGGTTCCCCTATCTAACCACATGGCGCGAATTTCTGGCTGTGCTAACCGGCGATCGATGGGAAATTCTCGCAATAAGGCTACTTTAGCATTTGACCACTGTTGGCGAGCCTGGGCATATCTCCTTTGTGCTACCAACCGGGGTAAATTATTGGCTATTTCCTGGGCTCGTGACAGTGCTTCCTGGGTTTTATTGGGTATAACTCCAGGTTTCGCGGCAGCAAATTGCACGGGCTGTGCTTTAGTATAAATGGGATTATTGACAGTTGCTCCAGGATTAGCAGTTAGAGCTGCTAAATGGGAGCTTTTTACCCTGCCAATCAAACTGTTCAGCTCCTGTTGGAGAATAGAGGCTTCCCGGCGACTAATTGGTTTCCCGGAATTGGGGCGCACATCCACCCCGACATTTTCCTGTAAGCGATCGATATCTTCTTCAGACTTGAACTTAGGAGGGGAGGGAATAGCCCTGGGTATGGGAGCAACTGCTGTTTTCCGGGGGGTGACGGAACCAGGAAGATTCTCTGGTTTAACGGGGGTAACTTTATTCACCCTGGCTTGCTGTTCCTGTAACCCTTGATTACTCTGCTGTGGGGACTGTGGGGAAGAATTAGGGATTTTGGCGATGGAAGTAGAACATTTTGAGTCAGCCCCTGCAATTTTTCTGGGAGCAACTTTACCCCTAATTCGATAACGTTTGAGGGTGGCTTGTAACCATGCAGAATCTAAATCCACCGTTGTGACTTCATCTATCCCCCAACGCCAGCCAAAAAAGGTAGAACGGGAAGTTGCAAGCACCGCAGCAGCATTTTGCGAGTTCCAAACCGCAGCCGTCGCACCAGTGGCATCATTAGGAATAACAACTCCACCCCTAACTGAACCAAATAGCTGATTATCATTTGCCCATCGTTGGGTTTGAACAGAGGGTTTTTGTAATTCTCCAGGTTTGTTGAGACTAAATCCCCAATAACCACCCAATAGGGATTGCATTAATTGTCTCACTCCGGGGGAAGATGAGCTACCTACTGGTCCGCTAGCAATTAACCGTCCCCCTTTACTCATCCATTCTTCTAAGGCAATGGCTTGGGTGACATTTATTGCCTCTATATTAGGTAAAAATACTATGGTGCGATCGCCCCAGTCTGCCATATTCTTGACACTATCTAGGGGAATGACACAATATTTCACACCGGCGGCTTGCAAGCGTTTGCTAATTCCTTGCCACTGCTGGGTATTTTCTGGGGTTTGAATAATACTTAATCTAGGCTGATTGTCTGTTGCTGATGCAGGTGCAATGTGGCAAAAACTAAACAGTAAAAACTGTAATTTTAAAATCAAACATCCTGCTGTTTGTAGCTTTGATGTTTGCTTTTTACTATTGATTTTTCTTATTGCCACTATAATCTCCTAAGGTGCCGATTCATGTCAGGACTCACTTTTATTAAAGTATTGTTGCTATGTTTTACTGTATTTTTTTAAATTAAAAATTCTGATGAAAATAACTAATTTTATAATTTATATTTGTGGTGTAGCCAGGGGAGAAATACAGGTTTTGATAAATTCTTCTGCCCCTGATACTGGAAATATTGTAGTATGCAACTGACGGGATACCTCTTCAACACTTATATCATCTAAGAATACCAATTCTCCATGTTTGAGCATGACTGTTGGTAATAAAATTCCCGCTCCTAAATTTCGCCCTTGTAACTTGGTAATTAAATCATGGCCTGTGAGTAAACCAGTAACCGTAATTTTCTGTCCCCAATAATCACTAGATAAAGCACACATTTCCACCTCCAACCCCGAAACACTATTCAAGCGTGACAAGATGGGTTGAAATGCCCTTTCCACCGCATTACCAACTACCCAACTAAATTTGCGGGGTGGTACTTTCTGTGGCAACAATTGATTGGCAACATCCATAAATTGCTTGACAAACAACTGAATAGAACCCACACCATTATCAATTTGGGGATAGTCCTCATATTCAGATTCATGTGGTAAATCCTCACCCGCAATCAGAAACCATTCATCCGCTAACCAAGCAAAAGTAGAACCAAATTTTTGCCGAAACTCCTGTTGTAGCGATCGCACTTGAGAAATCACTTCCCTAGCTTTTTCCCTACTCACAGGTATCAATTCATCCTCCTGGGGACGAAACTTAGTTAACCCCACGGGAACCACTGCTACCGAAGCAACCGCAGGCAATTCACCGGTGTGAAAAGACGCGAGATCCCTAAGAGTTTTTTTCAAATGAGTGCCATCGTTAATACCAGGACAGAGAACTATTTGTGCGTGAATTTGCAGTCTTCGTTCTTGAAACCACCCCAATTGTGACAAAATTTCCCCAGCCCGGGGATTTTTCAACAATCTTATCCGTACTTCCGGTTCTGTGGCATGAACGGAAACATACAAAGGAGAAAGACGCATTTGTTCAATACGTTGCCATTCCCTGGGGGATAAATTAGTTAAAGTGAGATAGGAGCCATACAAAAAGCTCAATCGGTAATCATCATCCTTGAAATAAAGGCTTTCTCGTTTTCCTGGGGGTTGTTGATCGATAAAACAAAACGGACAGCGATTATTACATTGAATCAAACCATCAAACAAAGCCGTTGCAAATTCTAACCCTAGGTCATCATCATAGTCCTTTTCAATCTCTATATGATGAATTTTACCAGCTTCATCTAATACTTCTAATTCTAAAATTTCATCTGCACAGAGAAACTGATAATCAATTAAATCCCGTAGTTGACTACCATTAATACTGACAATGGCATCTCCAGGGGTGAATCCCACCTCAGCAGCGATGGAATCTGGTATTACTTGAGAAATGCGAGCAGGACTAATCATGGGAGGATGGAAGGAGTGAAAGAGGGAAGGAGTGAAGGAAGTATTACTTCCTTCGGTGTTGTCAGATTATCTATCTTCTTTTTCTTTTTCTTCTTCCTTTGCGTTCTTTGCGTCTTTGTGGTTAATTAAATCGGTATTCTTCTGGCGCAAAGGGAGTAATTACGAATTAACTATTAGTTGTGTGCCAATTGCACCTAAAATTACGATACCAAATATAAGTCGATACCAAACAAATACCCATATACTTCTGGTTTGGAGAAAGCGCAGCAACCAATCAATTGCTAGGTAGGAAAACATCGCTGATGAAATTATTCCAGCAATCAGAGTGGCTATTCCAGCATCTCCTAATCCTATATCTAACAAATCTTTTAGCTCCACCACACCTGCTAAACTAATAGCCGGAATCCCCAACAAAAATGAAAAGCGAGCAGCAGTTTCCCTCTGTAAACCAATAAATAATCCCCCGGTTAAGGTAGAACCAGAACGAGAAACTCCTGGAACTATAGCCAAAGCCTGGGCTAAACCCATCATTATACCATCGTTCATACCCAATTTTTCAAAATTGCGCTGACGTTGACCTATTTTTTCTGCTAACCCCATTAATAGGGACATAAAAATAGATGCTATGGCAATTGTTGCCATACTCCGCAAGTTAGTATCATAAAACTGAGAGAAAAACCTTTTAATTAACAACCCCAAAAATACAATGGGGAGAGTACCAATGGCAATTCCTAAGGCAATGCGAAAGTTATTGTCTTGATAGTCACGGCGAGCTATTGCACTCCCAGCTCCTTTAATCACTTCCATCAACAAACCCCAAAAATACCAGAGGATAGCAGCAATACTACCCAACTGAATCACGGCGGTAAATGCTACCCCCGGATCTCCCCATCCCAACATCACTGGTACTGCTTTTAAATGAGCGGTGCTGCTGATGGGCAAAAATTCCGTGGCTCCTTGCACAAAACCAAGAAATATGGCTTGCCACACATTCATTTGAGCAGCAGTGTTAGCTGTAGCATCTGTTTGGCTAAAAGCTGGTATGGGGGATGCTGCGACAGACATCACAGTGGATGTTGCTGTTAAAAGCACGAACAATTGACGTTTTGATAGAACCATTTATCTGTGAATCTCAATAACAGGGAAATTTATGTGTTCTTGTATATGTACTGTGTAATGGCTACATGGAACATTTACTGAAAGTTTTTCCAGTAAACCATTGCTCCATGAGCATTACACTTTACACTATTTAATACATATATTTGGGATAATTTGTAGCATATATTGCTCTTATAACAGTATAAATAGCTATAAAAGCACCATACAAAGGCAGTAGAGACAACTGTGGAGTCTTTCATGGTAGTCCTAAAAACTCCAAATATCAGCATTTTAATTCCGTCCAGAGGCACTAGTAATCTTAACCGAATTATCCAACCTTACATTTACAGCATGGAAGTTTCCGGGTAAGACAACATTCTAGTATAATCAAAATGCCCCTGGGGGGGATTTATCCGTATGATATCTTGAGTAAAGTTAAGTTAAGTAACAAATATTAGGGATTTTGATTAACAACACCTTGTCTGCCTACGTTCCCAATAAATCCTCAGTCCCATGCCTAGAACTGCAAAAAACAAGTGAGTTCTCATGGTGGAATAAATTACTAGCTCAACAAACTTGGTTAGTATTTTCAGCAGCAGTTTTCCTGGTATCTGTACCAGTATTTATCGAAGCGCCATTGGTGCGATCGCTACCTTGGCTGAGTTTAGGATTAACAGCCGGTTGGGTGTGGTTAAGCTTCTCATTAATGTTACATTCCGTAACATATACTTGGGGGAACATATTGTATGGCTTTAGTTGGAGTTGGTTAGCTGGTGGTATTTACTGGGGTTGGTTGCGTTGGGAACCCCTGTGGCATTTACCAGTGGAATCCATCGGTTTACCATTTGTGTTGTGGTTTTTATTGACTAAGAAGGGAGGTAAGATAGGCAACTGGTTTTATCTAGGTTCTTTACTGGGTACAGTTATTACAGATGTCTATTTTTATGCAGTTGATTTGATGCCTTACTGGCGACAAATTATGAGAGTGGAGCCAGATAGCATCGCGCCAATACTGCACCAAGCACTGTTACAAGTACAAACACCTTGGGGTGAGGCATGGGCTGTGATACTTGGCTTAGTACTATTGACTGTAGGTATATTTCCTTTAAGGACTGGTAAGCTCCATTGGTATGCCTTTAGTGGAGCAGTTGTGAGCACTATATTGGTAGACAGTCTTTTTTTGCTAGCTGCCATTGCGGCTTAATTCTCTCGTAGCCTGCTTATTGCCCTTAAGCTTTGTTGAGATCAGCTATTTCAATCCTCATTTTTCAAATTTTTAAATCAAATTACTAGTAGTCTTTATTCATTAGTTTTTGATGAGTCGCGGGCCTAACCGATCCCCGACTTCTATCCTAGGAATTGCTGTAAGTGTGCGGATATTGATTTGTGAAGTCGGGGATCTGTTACCCAGCCATCACCAACTAATGTAATGAAACACTAGCCGGTATAGTAATCATAAATAAATTGTGAATAGGGATAATTTCTGTGGGAATTTCCCGGCACACAATGAAAACCCAACTGGGGTACTTCACGAAGCTGTATATTAGTTTCTGATGACTGCTGTGTGTTTAGTAAGCAATCAGCTATAAGCATAAGGTTGAAGGTAAAAGATGTAGAAGTAACAAAAATTCATATAAACCAAAGGTATAGCTATTGGAGTTTTTTTTCTAATCCAATTCACCTCCTGTGGTCCAACTTTTGGCGAGCAATAGAGGAATAATATTCCGCTGGTTTGTGCGATCGATAATTTCTACATCCCCTCCTCCCAATAGAGCGAAAAAGAAGTCAATTTAATAGTTCGACTAAATTTTTAGTAACTATGACCTCATGCTTCTAGGGGACAGCCAGCATTCGAGTTTGATGAAAAGAGGTAAAAAGTAGTGAAGCATTTAGCGCGTTTATTAACAGTATTTAGTTTGTTAATTGGTTTTTGTGGATGGTTTGCCACACCCCAAATAGCTCAAGCTGCCAACTTGCAGCAGAGTTTAGTTTTGCCATCAGTCTCTATTTTGGCGGTTGAAGGCGAAGGAATACGGCGAAATAAAGCTGATGACAAACTAGCAGATGTATATGGCGAAAAAATTGATTTAAATAACACTAATATACGATCTTTCCAAAAGTATCGGGGATTTTATCCGACTCTGGCAAGAAAAATTATCAAGAATGCTCCCTACGAGAAAGTAGAAGATGTGTTGAATATTCCAGGACTCAGTCCACGTCAAACACAAAGACTCCAAGAGAATTTAGGTAACTTCACGGTCAATAAAGCAGAATCCCTCTTTAATGAAGGAGATGATCGCATTAACCCTGGTATTTATAGATAAATGCTTTAGTAGTTAATTTGATCTAATTTTATCCCTCTCCTAGTTTTAGGGGTGGGATATTTTATTTATAGCAGTTGGCAGTTGACGGTGGACAGTTGACAGGCGTAGGGTGCGTGAGGGCGCGAAAATATTTGAACGTAGCAATAAGACTTATAACATCACGCACCAACCACCGATTGTGACAATTGCGTAAGTCCTGATTTATTTGTATTTATTTGCTCAAATCTAGATTCCCAAATAAATGTTCTAGGAATGCAGGTTGCACAGTAGGATGAATGATAACTCTGTCAATCCTTTTTCGGTCATCCACTACCTTGCCTCAAACAGATATTCCCCACCAATTTGATGTTCTTGTCGTCGGCGCTGGTGCAGCTGGTTTATACACAGCTTTGTGCATACCCAATCGCCTGCGAGTTGGCTTGATTACCAAACAAACCGTTTCCTTATCTGCCAGTGATTGGGCACAGGGAGGTATTGCAGCAGCAGTAGCCCCGGAAGATTCCCCCAGTCTACATGTTGAAGATACTCTCAAAGCAGGGGCGGGTTTATGCGATCGCACCGCTGTTGAATTTATTGCTCAACGCGCTCCTAGCTGCATTCAATCTTTAGTAGACTTGGGTGTCGCTTTTGACCGCCATCACGGTAATTTAGCCCTAACCCTAGAAGCAGCCCACTCCCGTCACCGCGTCCTGCATGCAGCTGATACCACAGGTAGGGAAGTAACTACTACCCTCACTGCTCAAGTCTTAAAACGCCGGAACATTCAGGTAATTCAAAAAGCTTTAGCTTTAAATTTATGGCTGGAAGCACAAACCCAACACTGTCAAGGGATTAGCCTCTTTTATCAAGGTCAGATTTGCTGGATTCAAGCTGGTGCGGTTATTTTAGCCACGGGGGGAGGAGGACAGGTATTTGCCCAAACCACTAATCCCGCCGTCAGTACGGGGGATGGAGTCGCTTTAGCATGGCGAGCAGGAGCCATACTCAGGGACTTGGAATTTGTCCAGTTTCACCCCACAGCCTTGACAAAACCTGGTGCCGATCGCTTCTTGATTAGTGAAGCTGTGCGTGGGGAAGGGGCACATTTAATTGACAATACAGGGCGGCGTTTTGCCTTTGACTACCACAAAGATGGGGAACTGGCTCCCAGGGATGTGGTCAGTCGGGCGATTTTCAGTCATTTACAGCGTACATCCAGCCACCCCGCCACGGATCATGTATGGTTGGATATGCGCCCCATTTCCCCTGATAAAATTCGTCACCGTTTTCCCAATATTATTCAAGTTTGTCAACGCTGGGGTGTTGATGTCTTCTGTGAGCCTATTCCTGTAGCTCCAGCCGCCCATTATTGGATGGGAGGTATTGCCACAGATTTACATAACCATACTAATATCCCTGGTTTATATGCTGTGGGAGAAACAGCCAGTACAGGAGTACACGGAGCCAATCGCCTTGCTAGCAATTCTCTCCTGGAATGTATTGTGTTTGGGGCACAAATGGCTGACCTCAAGTTGGCAAATTTACCACCATCCGATGCTCCCATGGCAATTATGAGGGAGTTAGAATTATCTGAACACCAATGGCAAACCCAACAGCAAAAACTACAAGAACTGCGGCAAAATTTGCCAAGCCTTGTTTGGCAAAATGCTGGCATTTGTCGCCAGGAATCAGGATTAGCAACTGCAATTTCCACGATTAAATCTTGGCAGCAGGATTTTAATCACTTACCTCTAAGTAAATATTTGTTTGCTCTCAACCCTGGAGAAAATATTAATTTGCCTTCACCAGATATGGCAAGTAAATTACAGTTGTGGGCTGAAACTCGTAACTTACTAGATGTTGCTTACTTGATTATTAACAGTGCTCTGTTTAGAACTGAAAGTCGTGGAGGACATTACCGTACAGACTTTCCTCACACCGATCTTTCTTGGCAAGTTCATACTTTAATCCAGGGACACAAATGGTGGAAATCTCCGCAAATTATAGACGGTTGACGGTTGACAGTTGACAGTTGACAGTTGACGGGCTAGGATTTATTTTTTTCTCTTTGTATAGCACTACGCATATGGGTTAAGACATTGTTGAATGCCCAAACCTATGAACAGTAAACTGATTACTTAACCTCAGTTCGGGTTAAGGAGCTTTATTTCACTTTGAGAGGCTGATTAATGCCTGAAACAACGCAAACACGTTTATAAAGACCAAAATCAGGTAACGATATAATCAGGGTTTGAGCTTATCCCGAACTCAGGTTACTTATTACTTATTACTTATTACTTATTACTTGGCTACTACGCCTCTTTGTGGCTACTTAAAGTAATCAGGGAAATTTTTAAAGTTGGTTGGCCCTTTATATCCAGAAACTTCAGCAAGTTTTTTGAGTGGTTGCACACCTTGAAGCTCTTGACCATTAATTTTCCACGTAGGAAAGGCTCTAATGCCAGCAGCTTGACATAAATCTACACGAGCATTTTTCCCTTCTGGATGACATTCAATGATATCTAGCTCCTCTACAGCCTCTTTGCCAAATAATTGCTTTTGTTCGTGGCAATGGGGACATGTCCAAGCAGCATATTTTTTGGCTCCAATTTTTTTCAGATGGCGAGCCAACTCTATTTCTGATTCCCCAGAAGTAGTAGCAATTTTCCAACCTATCCCCTGGGTGGGTTGTCCTGTGGGTACAGGAGTACTAGGTTGTCCAGCATTGGGGTTATTGACATTGTTATACACCCCTAGGGTACCAATTAGGGTTATCATCCCTACTACAATGGCAGTAAAGAAAATTTGTCCAATATCTTCCCAAGTACGACCAATGATGGTGAGTACTAACATACTCAGGGAAAATGTAGCCGAAGCAAGACAATAGGGGCAAAGGGCTTGGATTTTGAATGCTAGCAGATACATCAAGTATCCACTAAACACAGTCATGGCGATCGCACCTGATAATAGCAGTAACCAAGTTGAATCTTGGATTTTTTGATACTGTTGCTTATTCTTTTCCGGCTTAAATGCCAGGGGTGCCAAGGCCAGTGTTGCCATACCCACATATGCCAATAAACCAAACAAAGCTAGTGGCTGGCCAAACACCGTTGCCCAAGGGCTAGAAAGTACATCATTACAGCCTTTACCACCAGCATCAACAACACAAGCGGCCTGACCTCCGGTTAATTTTTCAAAAGTGAGGTAGGCTGTTGTTAATGCACCACAGGTGGCGATCCCGGCGATAATAAACCGTGACCATTTGTGAATCCAAGGAGTAGAACGACGGCGAGTCATAAAAGTGCTATGGAAAAAAGGTAATTAAATATTTTAGTAATTAGCAATTGGCAATTGGTTAATTGGGTAGAAAAATATTGATAATGCTCCACTTCCAGTAACCATCACCTAGTACCTACTACCCATTACCCATTTACCATTCCGTAGTTAAGAATGTAGCTTCATTGGAGAAATAGATTTACTATCCCCTTGGGAATTCCAACTTTGCCGTGCTGCTTCTACAAATTGATTAACACGATTGGGATCGATGGGTAGTTCTCGGCGACCGTGACGTTTCAAGGAGCTAGAAACAATTACACCATCTGCCGCTTGCATCAGTTTAGCAATATTTTCCCAACTCGCTCCACTACCAATAAATACTGGTGTGCCTTTGGCTGCACTGGAAGCTAATTCCAAATCTTCCTGACTGGGAGGATTACCTGTGGCCCAACCAGATAAAATTACCCCATCTGCCAGACCACGTTCAATGGTATCTTGCACTGCATTAGTCAAATTAATTGCACCTAATGGCCTGGCGTGCTTGACTAAAACATCAGCCAAAATTTTGACATCACTACCTAATTCCCGGCGATACCGGAGTAATTGATGTGCTTCTCCTTCAATTAATCCCTGATCCGTTGCCATAACACCGTTAAACACATTCACACGGATAAATTGTGCCTGAACACAACTCGCGATCGCTAAAGCACTTTGACCATCGTTCCGCAAAACATTCAGACCAATAGGGATTGTAATTAAGTTTTGTATCCGTTGAATCACCACAGTCATGGCACTAACCACCGCTGGATCTACTTGATTTTTAGTAAATGGTGCGTCAAAAAAATTTTCGACAATAATTCCATCTACCCCTCCACTGGCTAAGGCTGTAGCTTCTTGCTCGGCGCGATCGATAACTGCTTTGAGATTACCTCCCCAACGAGGTGAGGTGGGAAGTGGTAGTAAGTGGACCACTCCAATAATTGGTGTTCTGGTTTTAAATACTTGATATAAGTCCACGTCTTTTAGCTATGAGGGAAGAATCCATGACTTTCAATTTGTATCAGGAATTCGGATTAGTTAACACTGCTATTGAGGCTCTCATCTTTATCCTGGAACCTTTTGAGCATTTCTAATGTCCGTTTCTTGTACTATTGTGTTTTTCTTTGGGTTAAACAAGTTTTGTATTAGTCCCTTGATTACCTCCCCCTTAGGATGGAATTTAACTTCAAAGCTCTCATAAGATATGTTAAGATAAAATCTAGCTACTAAGAGGAGTTTGCTACTCGCACAAAGTAATGTTAAGGAAGTCTGTTCCTAAACCCAGTACTTTTAAGTGAGGAACTTGCCTTAACCTGAGATTTAGTCCCGGGTCAAGTCAAAGCGAAAAGGTTTTATTACCGCCTTTCAGGCGTTGCGCGAGCGCGTTTTTCCTGAGGGTTACAACTTCTCTACAAAAGCCACTGGCACTTAAGTAAGCAACCGAAAAACCGTCAGTAGCTAACTGTTCTACTTAGGTTTTTTGGCTAGTGTTTTCATGAGTGTATAACTAAGGGCTGCTGACCACAGGGTAGATTAAAAACGCGGACGCTGCGGTAATATAAAATGCCAAAGCGCGGAATTGCAAAAATATAAGTGCCTGATTTACCCGAAGACACCTTGATTTTCCTCTGACAAGGATATTATTAAAAATATCATAACATGACCCCTATATTGAATAGGGTCTTCACTCCCAAGGAGTGTAGATGATGGAGGAGAATATTTAAGTTAGTAGGTCTGGAGTAACACCGAAGTTCATCGAAATATCAGCGATAGCTGAAACTTATAATAATGAGGAAAAGCGGAAAATTATTTCTTTAGATATGGGTGAAAAGCCAAAAATAGCCATTTCTCACCTGGGTTGTGAAAAAAATCGCATTGATACAGAACATATGCTAGGTCTGCTGGTAGAGGCAGGTTACGGCGTAGATAGTAATGAAAATTTAGCAGATTATGTAATTGTTAATACTTGTAGCTTTATTGAAGCAGCTAGGGAAGAATCTGTCAGGACTTTAGTAGAACTGGCGGAAGCAGAAAAAAAAATTGTGATTACTGGTTGCATGGCACAACACTTTCAGGAGCAACTATTAGACGAGTTACCTGAAGCAGTGGCTGTAGTTGGTACTGGCGATTATCAGAAAATAGTCAATGTTATCGAACGAGCAGAAAAAGGAGAAAGGGTTAAACAGATAAGCGATGTACCAACCTATATAGCTGATGAAAATATTCCTCGCTATAGAACCACAACTGAAGGGGTGGCTTATCTGAGGGTAGCAGAAGGGTGTGACTATAGCTGTGCCTTTTGTATTATCCCCCATTTACGGGGAAAGCAGCGATCCCGGACAATTGAATCCATTGTTGCCGAGGCAGAACAATTAGCTGCCCAAGGGGTAGAGGAAATTGTCTTAATTTCCCAGATTACCACTAATTATGGCTTAGACATTTACGGCAAACCCAAGTTAGCAGAGTTGCTACGGGCATTAGGTAAAGTGAATGTACCTTGGATTCGGATACATTATGCTTATCCTACAGGGTTAACAGCAGATGTACTGACTGCCATCAAAGAAACTCCCAACGTTCTTCCCTATTTAGATTTGCCCTTACAACATTCCCACCCGGAAGTGCTGCGGGCAATGAATCGTCCCTGGCAAGGGCGAGTTAATAGCTCAGTGATTGAGCAGATTAAGGCAGCATTACCAGAAGCCGTTTTACGAACAACCTTTATTGTTGGCTTTCCGGGAGAAACAGAGGAACATTTTCAGCATTTACTGCAATTTGTCCAGCATCACCAATTCGATCATGTTGGTGTATTTACTTTTTCCCCAGAGGTAGGTACAGCAGCCTACAATTTGCCTGACCAAATACCTCAAGAAGTAATGGATAAACGGCGAGATACTTTAATGACAGTACAACAGCCGATTTCCCTGCGAAAAAATCTCCAAGAAGTAGGCAAAGTGGTGGATGTACTCATAGAACAAGAAAATCCCCACACAGGAGAGTTAATAGGTCGTTCCGGCAGATTTGCCCCAGAAGTTGACGGACAAGTATATGTCCAAGGTGAAGTCAGATTGGGAACCATCGTGCCAGTATTGATCGACAATGCGGATACCTATGACCTCTATGGTCAGGTAGTCCAGAATTAAATTGTTGGTTGTTAACTATTTCACCACCATTAATAACAGCTAATCAAACCCAAATCAAAAGTTAAACCAATACATTAGGAGACTTAATGACTGTTTCGTTTCAAGAATTAGGCCTTTCCCCAGAACGCACTCAACAACTAGAAAAATTAGGCTTTACTGAGCCAACTAATATCCAACAGCAAGCAATTCCCCACTTACTCAATGGACGTGATGTAGTTGGGCAATCACAAACAGGTACTGGTAAAACCGCAGCATTTTCCCTGCCGATTTTAGAACAGTTAGATGTAAGACATAAAGCTGTACAATCCTTGATTTTGGCTCCGACTCGGGAATTAGCAATGCAAGTCCACAGTGCTATATCCACCTTTATTGGTAAACAAGGAATCCGGGTTTTAGCAACTTACGGTGGTCAATCAATTGACCGCCAAATTATGCAACTCAAGCGGGGGGTGCATATAGTTGTGGGCACACCAGGAAGGGTAATTGACTTGCTAGATAGGGGTTATTTGAAACTGGATGCTGTAAAGTGGTTTGTTTTAGATGAAGCCGATGAAATGTTAAGTATGGGCTTCATTGACGATGTGGAGAAAATTCTGTCTAAAGCCCCTGAAGAAAGACAGACAGCTCTATTCTCGGCAACCATGCCCCCTTCAATTCGGCAATTGGTGAACAACTTCTTGAAATCACCAGTTACTGTTACCGTACAACAACCCAAAGCTGCACCGAACAAAATTAATCAGCTAGCATACCTCATTCCTCGTCACTGGACAAAAGCCAGAGCATTGCAACCAATTCTGGAAATGGAAGATCCAGAAACCGCGATTATCTTTGTCCGGACTCGCCGTACAGCAGCCGAACTCACCAATCAATTACAAATTGCTGGACATAGTGTGGATGAATACCACGGTGACTTATCCCAGCAAGCCAGGGAAAGACTGTTAAAGAGATTCCGTAATCGCCAAGTACGTTGGGTGGTAGCTACAGATATAGCCGCACGGGGATTAGATGTGAGCGAACTATCCCATGTGATTAATTTTGACCTACCCGATAGCCCGGAAACCTATGTACACCGGATTGGGCGGACTGGTAGGGCTGGGAATGAAGGTACCGCTATTTCTTTAGTACAACCTTTTGAACGGCGCAAACAGCAGTCCTTTGAGCGTCATGTGCGTCAAAGTTGGCAAGTCTTGTCCATTCCTAGCAGAGCTTTAATCGAGGCACGACAACTAGAAAAATTGCAAACTCAAGTCCGGGACACCCTGACTGGGGAAAGATTGGCATCCTTTTTACCCATTGTTAGCGAACTGAGCGAACAATATGATGCCCATGCGATCGCTGCCGCAGCTTTACAAATGGCTTACGATCAAACTCGTCCAGCTTGGTTACAAGCCGATGAAATTCCGGAAGAAAAAATGAGTAAGCCCCAATTACGCAATCGTCGTCAATCTGGCGATCGCAAACGTTCCTCTGATGGAGATAGAAGATCGTCTTCTCCCAAGCCAAAACCAAGGATAAACCGTCGTGAAGCATCTATGGCTCCCAGCCAAAACTTGGATTCTAGCAATGCGACCAGCTAATTACCAGAATGTAACCAGAGGGTGAAAGAGCAAAGTAAGCACAACATTTGGACTAGATACCAGCAAAGTTGTGTAGGGGTACTTTGACTCACCCCACCCCGGTTTATATCTGGGTGACAACTAGGAAGAAGCGAGGGCGACGCGGTTTTAACCCGTCCCTAACGCATCTTTTGATAATCCCCCCTCGCATGCACGGCAGGAGAGCAGTCAACAATTCAGTCGTTACACTAATTCAAAATTTAAAAAACTAAGTTAAATCTGGGTTTCTAGTTTTGTAATTGTCCTGGTATTTTTTTAAACGAGTATAGCTATAAGTTTCTGAAAATGTAGACAAATATCAACAAACATCGACATGTATAAGTTAGTGGGTGTTAACACAAAAAGCACTAACTTATATTTTCTTGGTATAATTTGGTATGTAAGCACCATCAAGAATCCAACCACTGTTTTATACAAGTTCAAAGAGAATATGATGGACAACCTTACATATTGCTCCCGTACTCAAATTTAAAGTAGTTGGGAATTGTGCATTTTAC
>JAAUYD010168791.1_pt1 | contig 20625 bp, 22 predicted proteins | sample 7278101 | NCBI WGS metagenome assembly JAAUYD01 (sample SAMN14350128, study PRJNA611818) | marine sediment metagenome | isolation source: surface marine sediment (0.6m) | place: French Polynesia: Moorea | collected 2018-08
GATTGAAGAGAAAGAAAAGCGAGGCAAGAGAAACATGGTCCTTACAATTGGTGCGATTCTCGTTCTGGGTGCGATTATCGCCAATGAGGTCGAGGACAATGTCGAGGATGCCGTACGGGGCGCGGCTAGTCCCTGATTGCTTCAAAAGCGCAACGAGAATCGGTAGTTATCCCGATTCTCGGGGTGCCGGGAGACGGGTACCGTTGGCCCAGATTCACGGAATGGCGCCTCCATGAAACCCGGTATCCTCGTCTCCAGGCACGTTTTCCCCGAGGCAATCGACATACTCCAGCCGGTTGCCGAGATCCATTACCACGACTCATCGACTGGGCTCTCTGCGGAGGACCTGCAGGCTGCCGTCGTCGGCAAAGAGGCGGTCGTCTGCCAGCTAACCGACAAGATTGACGCCGCTTTCATGGACAGCGGCAGCGATCTCAAGGTGATTTCCAACGTCGCGGTGGGTTTCGACAACATCGACATTCCTGCTGCGAACGAGCGCGGCATCGTCGTCACCAACACGCCGGGCGTACTGACCGATACGACGGCAGATCTCGCATTCACATTGATGGTCTCTGCAGCCCGCCGAATCTCCGAGGCAGATCGGTTCCTGCGCGCGGGACGTTGGGAGCAGTGGGAGATTGACATGATGACGGGTCACGATATTCACGGTCACACGCTGGGCATCTTCGGGCTGGGCCGCATCGGCCAGGGCATGGCCCGACGCGCCGGCGGCTTCGATATGCGCGTTATCTACCACGACGCGATGCGCGCGACGCCCGAGCAGGAGGCGGAGTGGGGTGTCGAGAACGTCGATCGTGACACGCTCTTCCGTGAATCCGACTTCCTGTCGATCCATGTGCCATTGAACGATGCGACGCGGCATGCGGTGGGCAAGGACGAGTTCACGTTGATGAGGCCAAACGCCGTGCTCGTCAACACATCCCGCGGTCCGGTCGTGGACGAAAAAGCGCTGGCCGACGCCCTTGAGCAGGGGCAGATCGCAAGCGCGGGTCTGGATGTCTTCGAAGAAGAGCCAATCGTCGAGCCACGGTTGCTCGCCCTGGAGAACATCGTTCTCGTACCCCACATTGGCAGCGCCTCGATCAAGACGCGCACACGCATGTGCACGATGGCCGCCGAGAATGCCGCCGCTGTCCTCACGGGACAGCGGCCACCCAATCCCGTTAACCCGGAAGTACTTTAGAAAGGTGTCACGTCATGAGAGCCGTTGAAGCCGTAGTCCCTGAACCCAAACCTGTATTTGCCAGGCGCGTCGAACTCATGGGCACCGAGGCGGCGTTCGGATTCGGTTCGAGGATTCTCGAGGTCGAGGCGGAAGGTGAACGCGTCATCCGTGCAAACCTCGGCCAGCCGGACTTCCCACTACCGAAACACATTGCTGGTTCAGTCATCCAGGCAATCAAGGAGGGCCAGACAACCTACTGCGATCCGCAGGGTCTGCCCGAGCTGCGTGCTGCGCTGGCGAAAAAGATTGCGGCCGACCGTGGTCTCGAAGAAATCGACCCCGAGCGCGTCGTTGTTTATCCGGGTGCGCGGCCTTCGATCGGTTTTGCCCAGCAGTCTTACTGCGAACAAGGCGACGAAATTATCTACCCAACGCCGGGCTATCCGCTATACGAGTCCTACATACCTTATGTGGGCGCGAAGCCGGTGCCGATCCACTTACGCGAAGACCACGGATTCTCGCTGACGAGCGAGGAGCTGGAACCGCTGCTGACGGACCGCACGAAGCTCATCTACCTGAACTTTCCATCGAACCCGACCGGCGGTGTCGCCAGCCGAGAGCAGATCAGGGCGCTGGCGGAGTCGATTCTTGAACACACGCCACCCAACGTGCGTGTGTATTCGGACGAGGCGTATGAAGCGATTGCATTTGATGGCGAGAAGAACCACTCGATCGCATCAGTACCTGGCATGGAGAGCCGCACGATCATCGCATCTGCAGTATCCAAGACCTATTCATGGACCGGTGGTCGCGTAGGTTGGGCTGTTTATCCGACGGTCGAGGAGGCGAAAGTTCACCGCAATCTGAACATCAACTATGTCGCCAGTATTCCGCCCTACAACCAGATCGGCACAGTCACCGCATTGGAGTCGCCTCTCAGCGAGCCGGCGATCAAGGAAATGTGCGATGCGTTCCAGCGGCGACGCGATCTGGTCGTTGACGGGCTCAACAAGATTGACGGTATTTATTGCCAGAAACCGATCGGCGCGTTTTACGTTTTCCCGAACATCGAGGGTGCGATCAGGAACCTCGGCGCCATGGACGCGTTCGACAAGCTACCCGAAGACATTCGACGTAACTCCAGTCCGGCGACATTGTTCCAGCTGTTCCTTCTGCACAACTACAAAGTCGCAACGATGGATCGCCGCTCGTTCGGCACTATCGATAGCGAAGGGCAGCACTTCATACGGATTTCGGTGGCCACAGGGGCTGCCGATCTTGAGGAGGCTGTGCGGCGTATCACGCAGGCTGTCACCGATGAGAGGGGATTCCGCTCGTTCGTCGAATCAGGGGCTAAGCTGACGCTCGAGTAGTTCGCTGCAACGCGACGACTTCCCGACAGCCGTCGAAAATCCGTCGTTCAGCGCAACGTATCGTTGGCGCTGTTGTAAGGGTCGTTCGCGACTTTGTCGCCTTCCAGTTCCAGCTCCAACGCCTCGACATCGCCCATCCACACGGTCTGGCCGCGTGCCTCGGTGAAAACCCGGGGTGGCGGCCGCAGCAGTCGAATCGTGTCGTCGAGATTCTCCGGCAATTCAAAATTCATGTTTTCATACCTCCTAATAGCGTTGAGCAACAAGCGTGCCAACAAGAGAGTTTAGATATAGTCCATAAGCTTGCGGGCTTCCCGCTGAGGCGAGTAGGCTGTCTACGTCATGAGCCTTGCTGCGGCTACAGCCTTTGCAATTCGGATAAATAGATGACCGCAAGTCTGCTGCTCGAAGTCGCACGTTTCCTGACGATGCTCATCTCGACCAAAGAGATCGGTTCGGGGCAGGGTCTCTCTATGGTCCAGGGGTTCCTCAAGCAGAGCGGCGGCATGGTGCGGGTCTACTCGGAGGTGGCTGAGGGGACAACCTTCAAGCTCTACTTCCCCGCCAAATCCAAGTCGGCCCGGTCGGCTCAGTACAGCGAGAACGCGCTCGACAATATCGATGTCACCGGCGTGAGCGTCCTCGTCGCAGAGGACGAGGATGAGGTGAGGCGCGTAATTTGCGAGATTCTGCGCGATGTCGGTTACACCGTGTACGAGGCCAGATCGGGTGACGAGGCGCTGAATATGTCTGGCGAAACGGACCGTATCGATATTTTGCTGACGGATATCATCATGCCTGGCGAGGTTCAGGGTCCGGAGCTTGCCAGGCGTTTGCGAGAGTCGCGGTCAGAGATTCGTGCAGTCTTCATGTCGGGATACGCAAACGAAGCCACAGTGCATGGCAATGGGCTCCGCCCCGACGACATACGCTTGATGAAGCCAGTATCCAGGAACAATCGGCTGAAAGCGCTGCACAAGGCACGGGCAGGGTGAGGCTAGCTCTTTGAACGACCAAGACTACTGGGAGCGACACGCGCGGAACTACGACGCTTCGATGCGCTGGGTGCTTGGGCGGCCAATACCTCGTCTGCTGGAGTTGGCTGCGGAGGCTGTTCGCGGCAAAGACAATGTCCTTGAGGTCGCGGCTGGTACGGGAATCGTAACCACGGCTATCGCGCAGACATGTGAATCTGTCGAAGCTACGGATTACGCGTCTGCCATGATCGAAGAACTTCGAGAGCGGGTTCGAGGAGAGGGACTCGACAACGTCAACTGTGCGCATGCCGATATCTATTCGCTGCCATACCAGGCCGATACATTCGACGCTGTGGTTGCCGCAAATGTCCTGCACCTGGTACCGGACCTTTCCGCAGCACTTGCGGCGTTACGCCAGGTGACCAAACCCGGGGGAATGCTGGTGGCCCCGACCTTCTGCCATGACGAGACCAGGACGTCGTGGTTGCTGTCCCGACTTCTTGCAGTCACCAGCTTCCCGGTAAAACGTCGCTTCACATTGCAGTCGTTGGGACAGGCTCTTCAGGACAGTGGTCTGAGAGTAGGTCATCTCGAATCGCTGCCGGGGCTGATTCCAATCGGCTATGTTGAGGCCCAGTTCCAGTAACATTCGTCACCCAACTAGTTTCAGGCGTGATCATCACTAGCAATGCACGGTGAACTCGCTATATTCGCGAGTCAGTCCCGTATCCCTCTCGCGAAGGAAATATTGTGAAAGACGAAACGCTTGCCATACACGCCGGCTTCAAGTCGGATCCAACCTCGAAAGCTGTGGTGCCGCCGATCTACCAGACGGTCGCTTACGAGTTTGATGACGCCGCGCACGGTGCTGCGCTCTTCAACCTCGAAGTAGAGGGCAACATCTACTCGCGCATCATGAACCCAACCGTCGACGTGCTGGAAAAACGCTCGGCGGAACTGGAAGGCGGCATTGCCGGACTCTGCCTGAGTGCTGGTAGCGCGGCCATCAACTACTCGATCCTGAATATCGCGGAGCAGGGCAACAACATCGTGACGGTGCCGCTGCTTTATGGCGGTACGTACACGCTGTTCAAGCACATGCTGCCGAGGCAGGGCATCGACGTGCGCTTTGCCGCGGACGATTCGGTTGAGGCAATGCAAGGTCTTATCGATGACAAGACCACTGCGGTGTTCTGCGAGACGATCGGAAACCCGGCGGGCAATGTTGTGGATCTCGAAGCGTTGGCGAATATGGCGCACGAGCACGGCGTGCCGCTGATTGTCGACAACACGGTCGCGACCCCGGCGCTTACCAAGCCTATTGAGTGGGGTGCTGACGTTGTTGTTAATTCGCTGACCAAGTACATGGCGGGCCACGGCAATGCGCTGGGCGGCGTTATCGTAGACAGCGGTGAGTTTCCCTGGGGCAAGTACGCGGAAAAGTTCCACATGCTGACTGAGCCGGAAGCGTCGTATCACGGCGTCGTCTATACCGAGGCGCTGGGCGCTGCCGCGTACATTGGCCGTGCGCGTACCGTGCCTTTGCGCAACACCGGTTCCGCGCTGAGCCCGATGAATGCGTTCACGATACTGCAGGGCCTGTCCACGTTGCCGCTGCGGATGGAGCGCCACTGCGACAACGCACTCGCCGTCGCGAAACATCTCAAAGATCATCCGCAGGTTGAGTGGGTCAACTTTGCGGGTCTGCCGGATTCGCCGTACTACGAGCTTGCTCAGAAATACACGAACGGCAAGCCGTCAGCGCTGCTGACCTTCGGCATCAAGGGTGGTTTCGATGCGGGCGTCAAGTTCTACGACGCGTTGCAGATGTTCCTGCGCCTCGTGAACATTGGCGACGTGAAGTCCCTGGCGGCACATCCGGCATCGACGACGCACCGCCAGCTGTCCGAGCAGGAGCTGGAATCGGCAGGCGTTACGCCCGACATGATTCGCCTGTGCATCGGCATCGAGCATATCGACGATATCCTCGCTGATCTCGATCAGGCGTTGGCAGCCGCCAAATAGGTACATCTCAGAATTGAAGGCCCGGCCCCATGATCCAGAATAGACTCTGTCCAGGGGCGGGCCGTCTGCCGTTCCTGTCTTCCTATCTGAGCACCAGCGGAGGTGTTTGGCATGAAGAAGGTCCTGGTTGCGGGTAGTACCGGATATCTCGGTCGATTTGTCGTCATCGCGTTGAAGGCCAGCGGCTACTGGGTGCGCGCACTCGGTCGCAGCGAGGCCAGGCTGGAGCCCATCAAGCGATACGCCGACGAGGTGTTTGTTGGTGAAGTGACTGACCCGGATTCTCTGACAGGCGTTTGCGATGGCATTGATTTCGTCTTCTCGTCCGTGGGTATCACGCGCCAGAAAGACGGGTTGACCTACAAGGATGTCGACTACCAGGCAAACAGGAATCTACTGACGGCCGCCGAAGTCTCCGGCGTTTCCAGGTTCGTGTACGTGCATGTCCTGAACGCGAACAAGATGAAACATGTGGCCGCGGTCCGGGCCAAGCAGGCGTTCGTCGATGAGCTCGAACGCTCGGCCGTCGATCGTACGGTGATCTGCCCGACCGGGTTCTTCTCGGACATGGAGGAGTTCGTGGCGATGGCTCGCAAAGGGCAGGTCTACCTGTTTGGCGAGGGCACCAATCGAATCAACCCGATTCACGGCGCTGACCTCGCCGAGGCCTGCGTGGCTGCATTGGACGGCCAGAAACAGCGCCTCGACGTCGGTGGGCCGCAGACATTTACGTATCGAGAAATTGCTGAAATGGCGTTCGACGTGCTCGATCAGCCCAGCAAGATCAGTTGCGTTCCCAGGGGGGTGGTTTTCGCCATGGTCGGCCTGATGCGATGGGTGACGCCCGTTAAGGTGTATGGGCCAATTGAGTTCATGGCGAACGTCATGACGATGGACGTGGTCGGCGAGCCTTGCGGAACTCGGCGCCTGGCGGATCATTTTCGCGATCTGATTAAGGCCGATTCGTTACAAGGTCATAGCTTTCAGTTCTAAAGCGTTCGCCAGAGGGCGTATACTGCCCGGAAGCATTGGGGAGTGCTGTGAGCGAAAATCGTCGTTGGGGAAAAGCGGCGGGTTTTTTGACCGTCCTGACAGGCGTCTTTCTTGGCGTCGGTGGCTATACGTTCCTGTATGCCGAGGGATTCTCGTACATGAGCGACGATCCCGAAGTCTGCGTTAACTGCCACATTATGCAGCCGCAGTACGATTCCTGGCAGAAAGCCAGCCACCACGCTGTTGCCAACTGCGTGGATTGCCACCTCCCGCACGACTTCTTCCGTAAGTACCTCGCCAAAGCCGAGAACGGCTGGCATCACTCCAAGGGCTTCACGCTGCAAGACTTCCACGAGCCCATCATGATCAAGGGCCCGAACGCCCGCATCCTGCAGGAAAACTGCCTCGCCTGTCATTCAGACCTCGTCCACGAACTCGTCATCGGTGTAAACGGCGCCGAGGAAGACGTTCGCTGCGTCCATTGCCACGCCGATGCGGGCCACGGCGAGACGGCAGGCATGGGCGGGCCTGAACTCACAGTCTCAACAAAGGATCGATGAAGATGATCAGACATCAGCGCGGATGGACCACAACGAGCGTTACCGCTGCCATTGTGGTGGTTGCCATAGCCACAGCAGCGATCACGGCGCTGCTCGTCAATATCTTCGAAAGAAAGAGCGAAGCTCGAAATCCTTACGTAAGGCTGGTCGAAGTCACTGAGGACACGACGGACCCGGCCGAGTGGGGCGTCAACTGGCCGAAGCAGTACGACTCATACCTGCGGACGGCCGAAGCGACACGCACCCGGTTTGGTGGTCACGGCGGCAGCGAGGCATTGCCGGAGCAGAAAATCGAGCGTGATCCCTGGTTGAAACGCATGTTCCTGGGTTACGCGTTCTCGATCGACTACCGCGATCGCCGCGGTCATGCCTATATGCTTGTCGACCAGGAAGAGACCGAGCGGCAGACCAAGCCGCAAACAGGTTCCTGCCTGCATTGCCACGCTTCGATCATGCCGCTTTATCGCAAACTGGGCGACGGCGATGCCTTTGCCGGATTCGAGAAGAGCTACCAGTTCTCCTACAAATACCTGAACGCGGAGCTGCATGATATGGGTCACGGTCATCCGGTCTCCTGCGTGGATTGTCATGACCCCGACACGATGTCGCTCAGAGTCACCCGTCCAGGTTTCGTCTACGGTATCCAGGCGCTGGCTGAGGGCGACGCGGAAGTACCGCATCTCCCAACAGTGCAGAAGTGGCGCGAAGGAGGGCGGGAGACACCGTACGATCCTAATGTCGACGCGAATCGCACCGAGATGCGCAGCTTCGTCTGTGCCCAGTGCCACGTTGAATACTATTGCGCGTCAAACATGAAGCTCACATTCCCGTGGGGCGACGGCCTGACCGCCGACAACGTCGAGACGTTCTGGAACAACATCACGTTCGATAACGGCGAGCGTTTCTTCGATTACAAGCACGCCGAGAGCGGTGCGGGGATCCTGAAGGCGCAGCATCCCGAGTATGAGCTCTGGAGTCAGGGCATCCACGCACGCAGCGGTGTCGCTTGTGCCGACTGCCATATGCCGTACCAGCGTGAAGGGGCAACCAAAGTGTCGGATCACTGGGTACGCAGTCCGTTGCTCAATGTGAATCGTGCATGCCAGACCTGTCATCACTTCTCCGAGGACGAGATTCTTGCTCGGGTCGATGCGATTCAGCAGCGCAACTTCGACCTGCTACAGCGCGGCGGCGCGGCTCTGATGGATCTGCTCGATGCGGTGGAACAGGCGAAGGCGGACGGAGCCACGATGGAGCAGCTGCAGCCCGCGCTAGAGCTACAGCGCAAAGCACAGTGGCGCCTCGATTTCATCGCGGCCGAAAACTCGATGGGCTTCCATGCACCACAGGAAGCGGCGCGAGTTCTTGGTGAAGCCGCGGACTACGCCCGGCAAGGGCAGGTTGCTGCAATGCAGTGGCGCGAAAGCACTACTGCCGTTGCGTCTTCGGAGATCGGTCAATAGTTGACCGGATGCGCTCCCGGTAGTCGATCGGGGAGCATCCAACAGTTTTTCGGAAGGCCCGCCGGAAGTTTGCTGTATCGGTGTAACCGAGTTCTTCGGATATCGCTTCGACGCTGTGTTCTGTCTCGCGCAGATATTGCTTCGCCCAGCGTGCCAGCGTTTGCGACTTGAGTTGGCGGAAACTCGTGCCCTCGGTCTGCAGCCGGCGGTTAAGTGTGCGCTGAGACACATTGAGATCGAAGGCGACGTCAGCCAGGTCCGGCAGCGGCGGCTCACTCGTTCGCAGGAGTCCTGCAATGTGCTGTGTGAACGACGCGCTCGCGGTTTCCAGTTGGTTCTTCAGGTCTCGTGACAGTGCCATCTGCGCCTGGCGCCAGAGTTCCGGGTGATAGAAAGGCGAGGGCGCGTCCAGCCAATGGTGGGGAATGTCGATTTCATTCGTGTCAGCGCCGAAAGTGACCCGCCCATGCAGCGCTTCCTTGTAAGCCGCCTTGTTCGTGGCCTCTGGAATAGCGAGGCGAAAATGAACGTCTTCGCACTGGGTACCGGTCATGATCTCGATGTACTGCTGCAACAGAACCATGGCGGTTTGCGTATGAAAGCGTTCTACATCCCCGGTGTCGTGCTGGTAGAGGATCGTCACGGTCATGCCCCGGAGCGTCGATTGGGCGCCAATGTCCACATAGCTGGCGTGCAGCCGTGCGAAGCTCTCGAGCGTCTGCAGCCCGGCACGCAGGTTCGGCGCGGACGCGATTGCGGCGCCGACGGGACCCATTGCGAGCACGTGAAGTTGTTGACCCAGGATGAAGCCAAGTGGCTCGTTGCCGAGTAACTCGTCGCCGGTGCGAAGAATACGCAGGAAGTCCTGCATGGCGATGTCGCCGCCTTGCCGAAGCTCGTCAGGAGTCAATGCGATGCCGGCGAACAGGGGTGCCGGGTCGATTTCTCGCCGCAGGACCTCGCGAAGCACCAGGCGTGCGTAGATGGGGCTGATCGTCTTCATGAGCGCAAAATAGCCTAATATGGCGAAAAATGACACCATATTGGCGAGATTTGCACTCTTTCCGTCAACACTGCCTGATCTATTGTCGATGCTCGACCAACGACATTACGGGTGAGCCGCAGTGACTGAGTCAGACGTACTGGACCAAAAGGCAGTAGCCGCCGCCAAAGGACATATGAATGCTGTTGCCTGGCCGACGGTGATGCTCGGTATTGTTGTCGTCTTCGTCTACGTCGTCACGGTCGCCCTGACGCTTCTCGGCGTGCTGTCGCTGTGGGTGGCTGTGCCCATCACCGCTGTGCTGACCTACGCCAGTTATACGGTGGCCCACGACTCGATCCACGGATCGATCAGCGGAAATGACCCTTCTTTTAAGTGGCTCAACCGGGCGATGGGTTACCTCGCAGCCTGGATACTGATGATTCCGCTCACGGCCCACCGTCATGAGCACATGGACCATCACCGGCACACGAACAATCCCGAAAAAGACCCGGATCATCCCGTAGCCGGGATGCGAGGTTCCGTTGTCGGCGCAGTGAAGGCGGCCATACAGATCGTCTACGGCCAGTTCAGCCACTACTCCAGGTATCGCTGGAGACAAGCACCGGCGAGGCAGAAGGTCGTACTGTTCATGGAAATCCTGGCTGCCGCCGTCCCAAGGGTCGCGGTGTTCGCATCCGGCTTCTGGCTGGAAGGTCTGCTCTTGTTCGGCCTCGCCTGGCTCACCGGTGTAATGGGCTTGCTCTATCTGTTCGCCTACATCGTTCACCGACCACACGAACAGGTGGGTCGCTACGTTGATACATCGACCATCGTGTTAAAGGGGCCCTTCGGGCCGTTGCTCACGTGGCTGTGGTGCTTCCAGAACTACCATACGATTCATCACCTGTTCCCGCGCGTGCCGTTCTACCGCTACGCCAGGCTTTACGACGAGATCGAAGAGATACTGGTGGCCAAGGGCACTCCGATCTATCAAGTCACAGCACGTGGCCTGCAGTCGTCGCCTGAGGGGCTGGCCACGTAGATTGTCTCGTGTAACACGTAAGAAAAACTCCCGTGCTAGAGTCTTTGATCGATTCTGAACCATGGCCGGGAGAGTCCAATGAAAACACGAACGCTGGGAAACACGGGGAAGGCACTTCCTTCGATTGGCCTTGGCTGCATGGGACTGTCCGAGTTTTATGGGCCACCGACAGAACAGGTTGCGGCCATCAAGCTGCTGCACGAGGCGATCGGCCTCGGCGTCGAGCATTTTGATACCGCCGAGATGTATGGCATCGGTTCTACGAACGAGTCGCTACTCGGTGAAGCGTTTCAGGATCGCCGCGACAAGGTGTTTATCGCGACCAAGTTCGGACCGCTGCGTGACCCAAACACCGGCGAGTTCAGCGGCATCGACGGTTCGCGTGACAATTGCCGGCGCGCGGTCGAAGGATCGCTGCAAAGACTCAAGACCGACGTTATCGATCTTTATTACCTGCATCGCGTGGATCCGGCTACGCCGATTGAGGAGACCGTTGCGGCAATGGCGGAGCTTGTCGAAGAGGGCAAGGTCAGGGCCATCGGATTGTCGGAAGCGGGCGGCGACACGATCAGGCGTGCGGCCAAGATACACCCGATTGCCGCGGTGCAATCCGAATACTCCATCTTCAGCCGGGATATCGAAGCCGACGTGATCCCGGCGTGCCTCGAGACAGGCACAACGCTCGTGGCCTATTCGCCGCTAGGGCGTGGCATGCTGTCAGGGCGCTTCAAGGACAAATCGGTCGGCGACGGGGACTACCGTTCGTTTACGCCGCGTTTCCAGGGCGAGGCTTACGCAGCAAACGTGGCGCTCGTCGATGAGATCGAAGCCGTTGCAAATGCGAATTCGTGCACAGCGGCGCAAGTCGCATTGGCGTGGGTGCTGGGGCGTGGCGAGCACATCATGACCATTCCGGGCACGACCAAGCTCGAGAACCTCAAAGCGAATCTCGGTTCTTACGAGGTGCAGCTATCGGACGATCAGCAAGCAACGCTCGATCAGCTTGCCGATCGCGTTATGGGTGACCGCTACGACGAACAGGGCATGGCGATCATCAACGCCTGAGTGTTAACCTAGTCGCAGGTATCCTCGCCTTCGCTCAGCTCACACAGGCTCAGATCGTCGAAATAGACGCCCTGGGTCCTGTTGCTGCCCGAATAGTCCACGAACAGTGTGAACGCCTGGATCGTGGCAGTACCTTCGGGTGCGGTTGCGACGCCCGTGTCCAGCATGATCCATTCGCCCGCAGCGGATTTCCTGTTCAACTCATCCGAGGTCTTGGCCTTGGTCTTGCCGTCGGCTGTCTCGACCGTGCCGAGGTCCTTGCCGTCGGCATCGAAGAACGACACCTGCAGAATGCCAAAGGCGCTCGTGCCTTCGAGCGTTGCCGGTGTCAGGCCATAGCCCGTCAGTCGCCAGCGAGAGCCGGCTGCAGCCTCAAACTCCTGGAAGGCGCCGGAAGCATTGCCAGTAAAGGTAGCCTGGAATGGCACAGTCCGGCTGAAGCCGCCATTGAACATCGACTGGCTGCCGGTCTTGGCGTAGTTCTTGGAATACAGGCTGATCTCGAACACAGTCCAGCCACCTTCATCGGCCGGCAACTGGAGTTCGAATCCGGCATCTTTTAGCGGGCTGTGCTCGTCGGCGAGCGAGACCGCTGATGCGCCGAAGTGCAAGGCGACGAGAGACGCGGCGAAGGGAAGAATTTGTTGTTTTTTCATGACCCGGCCCCCTGGGTTGCTGCTTTGCCACAGGAACAAACTTACTCAATCATACTACCTCAATCCGGACGGCATTTGACGGCGCAGGACTAGGTAGTGTCCGCGATCCCGGTCCTGGCGCTTGCTTGGCTACACTCGATGCGATGCCTCATATGCAAGGAGGTAGTCACTCATGAAACCAACTGCTGTCACCTGGGCGCTCGTGATCTTCGGGGCGATTACGCTCATACCCCTCATCGGCGCGCAGTTCTCCATGCTGGTTAATCCGGAAAGCCGTCGAACCCGCGATCTGATCATCGGTGAAGGTGAGGAATGGCGGGACGCGACCCACCGCAAAATGGCATTGGGCGCCGCGTGGGCTGATTGGTTGTTCTTCGGTCCGCTGTTTGTCGCCGGCAGCGTTGGCGTACTGCTTGGCACTACCTGGGGCTACGTATTGTTTGGTGCGGCGGGCGCCTGCAGCCTCTATATCAACATCATTCTCTGGTTTACCGAGAAGGAATACGTATACCCGTCGCGCGGGCCGCTCCGGTACTTCACGTACTACTGGGGCTTCTTCGTATACTGGGGTGCGCTTGCCCTGGCTTACTCGGCGCTGCGTGTCGCAGGCATCGAATTCTGAGCGAGACTTTGAGACCAGTCTGATTTCGGCACAGCAACCGCCGTGTACGTCAACTTGCGGCCACCATTGGCAGGCGCTTCCAGCCCGAGCCAGGTCGTCTCATCCGTGGAGTACCAGAGCACGATATCGCCCGCGCTGGCAGAAAGACGGTAGCGGAACGCCTCAACTGTGCTGCCCGCAACCTTGATCTGGTCAGGACCTTCGTAAACGGCTTTAACGTTCTCGTATTCGCCGGTCTGGCTGTTCAGAAGCTGCTGCGCTTCGAGAATACGAGGGTTCCAATATGCAAATGTTTGAACACAGGCCGGCAATGACGACATGCCCTGGGTGGACGTGACATCGAACTGGCCGTCGCCGAGCGTACCGTTAACCGCAAGTAAGTCGCCGTTGCTGTTCGTTGAAGCATCGATGCTCGAGAGACAGCCATCGTTCCAGACCTCGGTGTTCTCATGGCGATAACGAAACGCCGTCACGAACAGGAATTTGACGTCGAAACGCGCTTCGGTAGTCAGAACCTGCCGCGCTCCGTCCTGCTGCAGCTCGAAGGTGTGCGAGCCGATGGGCTTGCCGTCGAGGGCAACGTCGAACTCCCAGGCTCTCGCCGGAGATTCCGTCGTGGCACCAGCAAACGACGCGACGAGGCATGCCGAAATTGCAGCGATGAACTTGGTGCTCGGTGAGGTCATGGCAATTCTCCGAGCATTTACGCCTTGGCGGGAATAGCGGCTTGCTCATCGACGCGCGAAGCGTAGCGAACAAGCAGTGGCAGGAAGACAGCCCAGCCGAGCCCGATTACAGCGAGCGAGACCGTCGTGTTGGGGAAAGAGACCGCACCGGCTTTCGCGCCCGCGAGAAACGACAAAGGCCCGCCGATAGCACCAAAGATGGCAGCAACGACCAGGCTCTTGCGGAGCCAGCGCATGCCGACATTGAGAGTCGTTGCGAACAGGAGCCACATCGCGACAATCCAGTAGGGCGCGGTGCCCGGGATGATCGACACGGCGCCGTACTGCACCAGTCCTGTGGCGACGAGGAGAGACTCCCAGCCGAATCCGATAGCGGCTGCGAGGCCAAGCAGACGAATCTCGCCCGAGCGGCTCTCTGAACGCGCCAGGTGCGTGATCACAGCCACGGCGATTGCGAGCGTACCGAGTACCGGCACGCTGGCTGCGGCAGAGAATACGGCTGCGAGCCAGCCTGCCTTGAATAAAGAAATGTTGAGTAATACTGCGTTCATTGGTGGTTGCCCTGCGACGAATCCAGCGCCGACATGTTTTCGATGGCTGTAGTCTGCCGCTGCCGGTCCGGGAAGGGGTCTCAGCAAGTTTTCTATTCGTAAATGAATGTAACTTCGGTCGCGGGGCTGACGAGCCTGTAGGATTGGGGGCTCACACCACGAGAATTGGAGCGGGTAGCATGAGAGTGACCAATTTGGTGCTTTTGCTCGCGATGCCGGCCATTCTGGCCGCATGTGCCGACGAAACTGGACAGCAGTCGGGCTCGGATTCGGCTCAGTCAGCGGTTGAAGAGGTTATTGCCACCGCCTCAGACGCGACGAGGCAGAACAACAATGCGCTGCAGGAACTTCTGCCGTTCGAAGACACCCGGGACTTTGAGAATGCGAGGCGCGGCTTCATTGCGACGCTAGAGACAGGGAAGGTAATGACAGCAAGTGGCGCTGTCTCGTACGACGCGAACCTGTTTGAGTTCCTTGAGGGTGACGCGCCGGACACCGTGAACCCAAGCCTGTGGCGGCAGAGCCAGCTCAACGCGATGGATGGCCTTTATGAAGTGGGCGAGGGCATCTACCAGGTCCGCGGCACCGATCTTGCCAACATGTCGTTTATTCGTGGCGATACCGGGTGGATCGTGGTCGATCCATTGACGATGACAGAAGCGGCCGCAGCGAGTCTTGCGCTTCTTCGAAAGCATGTCGAGGACCTGCCGGTCAGTGCCGTGATCATGACGCATTCGCACGCCGACCATTTCGGTGGCGTGAAAGGTGTGATCACGGAAGATGAAATGGCATCGGGCGGCGTTGAGATTGTTGCGCCGGAGCATTTCTTTGAGTCCGCTATCAGCGAGAATCTCATTGCCGGCAACCACATGATCCGGCGCGCGCTCTTCATGTTCGGCAACCTGCTGCCGAAATCTCCGGAGGGCACTGTCGGGTCGGGTCTGGGCACTACCACGTCTATCGGTACGTTTACGATCATGAAGCCGACGATCGAGATCAGAGAAACACCGACCCGGTTGAGGGTCGACGGTGTTGAGATGGTCTTCATGAACACACCCGATGCCGAAGCGCCGGCGGAGTTGATGTTCTACATGCCGGAGAAGAAGGCCTTCTGCCAGGCGGAGATTATCAACCACACATTGCATAACCTGCTGACGCTGCGCGGCGCCAAGGTGCGCAACGGTCTGCTGTGGTCAAAGTATATCCACCGGACGATTGAGCTCTTCGGCGATGGCGTTGAGATTTCATTCGGCAGCCATCATTGGCCAACCTGGGGCAATGACGAAATCATCGAGTTCTGGAAAGTGCAGCGAGACACGTATCGCTACATTCACGACGAGGTGCTGCGTCTCGCTAACCACGGCTACACGCTGCACGAGGTCGCTGAGGAACTTGCCTTGCCGGACAGTCTGTCCAGGGCGTTCGCAAGTCGCGGCTATTACGGCACTGTGAATCACAACGCGAAAGCGCAATACCAGCTCTATTTTGGCTACTTCACCGGTAATCCGGCCGACCTGTACGAACTACCACCTGAAAAGGCAGCCGTTAAGTTCGTTGAGTACATGGGCGGAGCGGCAAACGTCATCGCCAAAGCCCAACAGGATTACGACAACGGTGAGTACCGATGGGCCGCGACGGCTCTGAATCATGTTGTGTTTGCCGAACCGGATAATGAGAGCGCCAAAAATCTCCTCGCGAATGTCTACACGCAGCTCGGCTACCAGTCCGAAAGCGGCCCCTGGCGCAATATCTTCCTGACCGGCGCAAAGGAACTGCGCGAGGGGATGAACGTTGTGCCGATACCCAGTACCCTGTCTCCGGATGTCGTGCGTAACCTCGGCCTCGAGACCTATCTCGATTTCCTGGGCGTTAGCCTGAATCATCCGAAGGCCGCAGGTCGTATCATCACCTTGAACTTCGTGATACCGGACCGTAATCAGCAGTATGTCGTTTATGTTGAGAACGGTGTTTTGAACTACACGATCGGGCGGCAGGATGACGACGCCGATGCCACCGTGACGATGGATCGCGCTGTGCTCGATAACATCAATCTTCGCCAGACGACGATTGCGGAGGCGATGCAAGCGGGCCAAGTCACTGTTGAAGGAAACCCGGTTAAGTTGATCGAGTTCCTCGGGCTAATTGATCGGTTCGATCCCTGGTTTAACGTCGTCACTCCATAGGCGACCGCAACGCGACTAAAGTGACAAAAAGGGCCCAAAACGGGCCCTTTTTCTTACTATTCGTATCTTTCTGTAACGTGTGCCCGCCATGCGTCGACGGCCCGTCAGCGGTCGGGCAGAATTGCGCTCCGTTCTCGAAATTTCGGCCACCGCCAGAGACTGACGATGAGCAACAACCTGACACTCGACGAGACCATAGAGGTGCAGCGACCGCTGCACGAGGTGTTCTCCTACGTGTCCGAATTCTCCCGCATCGAGGAATGGGATCCGGCTGTTGCCAGCGCAGAAAAACTGACCCCGGGTGCGCCGCGTGTCGGCACTCAATTTCGCGTTGACCTTCGAGCAGGTTTCTCGCTGGACTACGAAATCATCGCGATTGAAGAAGACGCGGGCATGCTGATGACCGTGGATTCGCGGTTCTTTACGGCGCGAGAGGAGATCCTGTTCGAAGAGACGGATGAGGGGACACGCGTTCGCTACATCGCCGAATTCGATTTTCCTGGGCCGCTCGCGGCATTCAATCGCCTGTTTCCGAGTGTAATAGACCGCGTTGGCAAGAGTGCAATGGCAGGACTTAAAGAAGCCCTCGAGGACAACTTCGAGACGCCGCAGGCATCGAGCTTCCTTGCCGCCGCAGATCGGCTCGTTCTGCCGGGCATCTGGCGATTCACGAGGCTCGGTTATCGCAACTCCCGTAAGCGTTGGAAGGCGGTGTCGGCATTCCAGGGAAATCGTCACGCAGTCATCACAGGCGCAACATCCGGAATCGGTGAAGCCGCTGCCTGGCAACTGGCCGAACTCGGCGCGCGACTGACGCTCGTGGTTCGTAATGAGGACAAGGCGAAGACGCTCGTCGACGAACTGCGGTCGAGGACCGGCAACGAGCAAATCGGCTATGAGATCGCTGATCTGTCGTTAATGTCCGATGTCCACGCGCTCTGCGACCGGTTGATCGAGGCTGGCGACCCGATTGACATGCTCATTAATAACGCCGGTGCATTGTTTAATCCAAGGCAACAAACCAGCGAAGGCTTCGAAATGAGTTTCGCATTGTTGCTGCTGAGCCCTTGCATCCTGACCGAGCGTCTTTATCCGCTGTTAAAGCAGGCCGAGTCGCCGCGCGTGGTCAACGTGCTTTCGGGCGGCATGTACACGCAGAAGATTGACGTTGACGATCTGCAGAGTCGCAATGGCGAATACTCCGGTTCCGTCGCCTACGCGAAAGCGAAGCGCGGCCTAATGATCCTGACCGAGGAATGGGCCGGGCGTTGGGAATATGACGATATTGTCGTCAATGCGATGCACCCGGGCTGGGTAGACACGCCTGGCGTCGAGGAAGCGCTGCCCGGCTTCTACAAAGTCACCAAGCGCTTCCTGCGCACGCCGGAGGAGGGCGCTGACACGGCTGTCTGGCTGGCGACGTCATCGGAGGCCGCCAAAGTTTCCGGCAAATTCTGGCTGGATCGCGAGCAGCACCCGAGTCATCTCTCGGATCGCACCCTTGAGACCGACGAAGAACGGCAGCGACTCCTGGAGACGCTATCAGAGCTCGTGGACTCGACTGTTCCCGAGCAAGACGTCGCTGCCTAAGGCGCCCGGCGTTTCCCGCCAGCATAACTAATGTAAATGATTCTCATTTACAGATAGGGCTGATTCGATTATCTTGCGGTTCCCGCAACTCGAAAGAGCACCTCGTAATGAGAAGAATAAGCGTCCTGACTGTCTTCCTCGTCTTCGCCCATGCGGCGTTGGCGGAAACAGCATTGCTGAATCCCAACCTGGCGACGACCTCCGAACTGGCGGGTCTCGGGCATGTGGACAGTGCGTTGGCGGAGTCGATCGAGGCAAATCGTCCTTACCTGGCGGCGACGGATCTAGACGGGGTGTTGGCAGAAAGCCTGTCGACGGACCAGCGTGGGGACGTCTACGGCGCCTTATTCCGCCCGATCAACCTGAATACGGCTTCCGAGGCCGAGATCATGTTGATCCCGGGCATGTCCAAGCGGATGGCGCATGAATTCGAGGAATATCGCCCCTACGAGTCGATAGAGCAGTTCCGTCGGGAGATCGGCAAGTATGTCGACGACGAAGAGGTCGCCCGGCTTGAGCAGTACGTGTTCATTCCGGTCAGTCTCAATTCCGCGAGCCGAGAGCAGATCATGACGATCCCCGGCATGAGCAAGCGCATGGCGCACGAGTTTGAGGAGTACCGTCCGTACGGGGACATCGAGCAATTCCGCCGTGAAATCGGCAAATACGTTGATGCTGAAGAAGTCGCGAGGCTCGAGTCTTACGTGACGCTCGACTAGCCAATGCCGCGACGCGTTCTGCTATGGGCGTTGCTCGTCGCGCCGCTGGCAATTCAGCTGTATCGCTACGTCACCGAATCGATCTATTACGGTGAGATCCTGCATTGGACGGGTGTGCACGCAACAAACCTGTTGCTGCTAACCCTCGCGATCACGCCGCTGTTTCGCATCTTTCCGCGGCAAAAGGTGTTCGTCTGGCTGCGCCGATACCGGCGTGACCTGGGCCTCGTCACCTTTTCTTATTCAGCGGTGCACGCCGTTGTTTACCTGGTGCGGCTTGCCGATGGGCCGCGCATCCTCGAGGAGGCGATTGAGCCGGGCATGTTGACGGGCTGGCTGGCGATGGCGGTCTTCCTCGTGCTCGCCCTGACCAGCAATGACCTGTCCGTCAGAGCGCTCGGCCGGACATGGGGCCGACTGCACAAGTCGGTCTATGTTGCGGCGATACTCACCATGGCTCATTGGGTGCTAACCGCGTTTGATCCCACGGTTGGCTACGTGTATCTCGGAATCCTGGTCGTGCTGCTGCTGCCGCGACTCGTGCCACGTCGGAAGGCGGCATAAATCGAGCCGACTGGCAGAGTCGGCGCGTTATCCGCGCGCCTTATCGAGCTGAGCATGGAGCGCTTCGAGTCCAACGGAGGTTGCTCGTCGGATCATTGCTTCGCGCGCTTTCTCGGTATCACCGGTCGCATACAGGTTGCCTTCAGCGAACATCGCGTGGTGCTCATTCAGCAGGAATGAGAAGACATGCTGTCCGGCCTTGTCGACGATGTAGACCTCGATACCGAAAACGGCACTCTCATCCGGTACCAGGATTTCCATCACCATCGTGTAGTCGGTCCTGCCGGGACGGTCGGCCAGTCTCTCGGTGATCGACCTTGATGCGTACTGGAACATCTCCCACTGCGACGGGCGTCGCGCCGGTCCCAGGTCAACGCGCAGCGAACGTCTCGATGCGTTACCGATACCGTGTTCATTCAAGTACTCAATGACCTGAGCCTGCGAGTCGAACGAGACAGCTGATCGTTCTACGCGCCGGACAATGGTCGGCAGGACAGCGATCGTAGAGCTCTCACAAGCTGCGACGAATGCCGCTGCGTGCTCGCTGTCAGGGCGAAAACCGGGCTCACCGATCGTGGTCTCGGCTTCATGGGCGTTAGCGGGCAGGAACAGAAGTGTCAGGGCCAGAAGGATGATTGCCCTTGGTAGTGAAGGGCGGCACATGCGAGTAAAGCGATTCATGGCTCACCTCCTTTATTAGATATGGGGTTGCTGGCCGATTTTCGCCATGAGGATAAATACTTAAGTGCCCGTCTATCGGCGTTGCCGGGGGACCTTTGATGCCTTATAATCCCGCGCCAGCGCAGCGGTGGGGCCGTGTTTGGACCCATCACCACCGGATTCCCGGTGGACCTGAAGGGCCCCGCTCAGGGGTTTTTTGTTGCCTGCGGGCAACGACATTGCGCAGGGTAAGAATGGGCCATTGGCCCATTTTTTGTTTTTGGAACAATTGGTTAGGTGATGACCGGGAAAGAGCTGGCGAAGCTGCTCGAGCCGACTGTCGAAGGACTCGGCTACGAACTGGCCGACCTCGAAGTCCGACTGGGCGGCAAGGGTGGCCTGGTCAGGGTCTTCATCGACAAGCCAGAGGGAATCGGGCTCGACGATTGCGAAACGGTTAGCCGGGCAATCAGCGCGCTGCTCGATGTGGAGGACCCGGTGCCGGGCAACTACGACCTTGAAGTGTCGTCGCCCGGGCTGGATAGGACGTTAACGAAACCTGAGCATTTTCAAAGGTTTGAAGGCGAAACCGTGAAAGTGCAGACGCGCTTCCCGATAGAGGGGCGCAGACGTTTCCGCGGCACGCTGGTGTCCTAGGATGACGAAAACATCGTGGTCGAGGTGGATGGAGAGTCGCACAGCTTGCCGCTGAAGACGATCGATAC
>JAAUYD010222261.1_pt1 | contig 20615 bp, 14 predicted proteins | sample 7278101 | NCBI WGS metagenome assembly JAAUYD01 (sample SAMN14350128, study PRJNA611818) | marine sediment metagenome | isolation source: surface marine sediment (0.6m) | place: French Polynesia: Moorea | collected 2018-08
AATGAGATATATCTTTCAAAAAAGCAATTAGCTGTATTATAAATGGTATTTTGCGCGTTGGGATTTTCTGTAGTTGAGATGGTCAGTTCGGTTGCAACCACAATAAAATTCTCCTTTTTGAATCTAGTTATTGTTCTTTCGACTTGAAAAATAAATACAAAAATCCCCCGTCAGAACAAACGCCTATCTGCACGTGCAGATAGATGGCTATTGTTGCTTAAAATTTTTGGTGGCGAGCACCTCCGAAGAACGAGCACTCCACTGTTCATTTTGTTGAATATTTAGTTAATTTTGTTAGTGGTTTTAATCACTAAGTTCTACTAGATCATATCTTCTAAATTAGTGAGCGACAATTTTTTTTATATTCTCTTTATATTATTTTAGCGTTAAAAAAAAGTCACAAAAAAGTCACATTTATCGAATCGATAAATGTGACAAGGGTTTCAAGGATTGACGCGAGCGACGACCTTGGTCGTCAGACATCTTTCTTAACAACTTTGCCTCCCATATTTGACCAAAGATGAATGGTTTGTTGACAGAGTTGAGGGTCGGGCTCGGCGATAAAAGAGTGACATTTTAAATCGTGAAAAATAATCAAAAGAATGGGGTCAGGAAAATTGACGACTACAATGGGTTGCCTGGGCTTAGTATGTAATTCTAAAGAATTTTGAATAAAATCTCCAAAAAGCTCTAGGTCTTTAATTTTAGAGCCCGTATAATGAGAAATGACAGATTGGGCTCTTTCCGCGATCGCGGCTGGCCAATAATCGCTGTATCGGGAAGGAAATGCTAAGAGCAAAGGAAAAATTTTGGGTAATTTCCTTTGAAATTGAGGAGAGAGAGAATCGCCACAGAAGAGAAAATGCTCTCCCAGTTGCCACATCGAACCTTTTTCTACAGTCAAATCTTGAGCCGATTTTTTTTGCTCGGAAGATTTACGGATAGCGATAATTTGTCCTTTTGACAAAGAGCTTCTTTTTTCAGGAGTCTGAGTCTTTGACTCAAAAGGGACGTCAGGCGTTGTGGGCTTTGGCTTTGCAGTAGTTACCAGCTCAGAGGAGCTTTTGGAAAGAAGAGTCGGTTGTTTTTTAGGCGGTACGTACTTTTGCTTGATTTCTTTAGCCGCAGCAATGTCGATTGTTTCTCCGGCTTGTGCTCGTTTTATTAGTTCATTTCTAGCTTCTTGAGGAACGTTAGAAGGAGCTAATATATCTAAAGCACTAGAAACTATATTAAGCTCACTGAAGTCCACGTCACCAAATTGGCTGGCAATCTTCATGAATTTACTACAAGTAGGCAAAGGAATATCCAATTCCTGCTTAACCCACTCTCTAAACAAGCCATATTTAAGTGATTTTTTGACCTCAAAAAGTAATTTGCCAATCATTATCGTTTCTTGGACGAGCTTTTTTCCGCGAGACTTGATTTCTAAGGTCCGAGAACGAACTAATTGAGCGGTTTCCGAGTCTAGTTGTGAATAATTAAAACCAAGGGGAGTCACCTCCAAATCGGGAAAAGTAGTAGCAATCACTTTTTTTAAATTTTCTAGCTGATCGTGCTTTTTGGGATAAAAACCTAAAAAGTTCTTATTCTTTATAATATACCGTTTTTGGGGGAAATTCTCTTGTGTTATATGTGCTGAAATAACTACAAATTTTTCAGGACTGTTAGGTTTTAGATGATTTTCTAGGAATTTAAACCCCTCTTGGGAAGGATCTCCTTCTTTAACCCGTAAAATAATATCTACTATAATTAGATCGTAATGCTGTGGCGATTCTTTTAGTTTAGCTTCGGCTTCTTCTCTGGAGCCGGTATAAATAACATTGCTATTACTTAAATTGAGTTCTTCTTGAAAATTAACTTGAAAGCTTTTTTTTTCCGCAAATTCGTCATCAACTACTAAAACATTAATGGGTTTCATTACTATCTGTCTAAAATCCTCTTATTATTTAAGTATATTTTAACACCTTCTTCTGAGCGGCCATTTGGCACCAGATTTATGTTGCTGTTAAATACAATGAAATTTTTTGGGTAATATTATGCTGAACTCAGTATATTCTCCCAAGGTGCTCTCAACAGAGATGGCTCCCTTGTGATTATTTTCAATATTGAAGCGAGCATAAAACAATCCTATTCCGGTTCCTTCTCCAGAAGGTTTATTAGTATTAAATGGGATAAAAATCTGCTTTAATTGTGTTTCTTCTATTCCAGTACCATTATCTTTAATTTTTATTTCGAGAGCTGAATCCTTATTTTGAGTCTCGAGCCAAATAGTAGGTTTCCAACCTTCTTTGAGTTCATCAGAAGAGATTGTTTGTTCCCGCTTTTTTTGTTTTTGATTGAGAGAATAATAAGCATTTTCTCCTAAAGCAATCAAGGAGCTTTCTATATCTTGTGAAATTATTTCAATTGATGTAATTGTTGGATCGTATTTAGTTTTTACTTCGACAACTAGATCTGGATATCTATCTCGGCCTTCTTTGGCAATTTGTTCAAAGCTTTTGTCTATTAATTTTGAGATAGAGCAACTAACAATTTTAGTTTCACTATTACTCATTCGCCCGTTTTCAAGGACTTCTTGTAGCATACAATCTAGTCTGACAGTCTCTTCATATGCCTCTTCTATATTGTTCGTCATTCTAGTAAGAAATTCTTCCTCATTATCAAATAGTTGTTCTAAAAACTCTCCGTAATAAAATTCTTCCAGCTTCATTGTCTCAACTGTTTCATTCAATTGAGAAGAAGCTCTCTTAATGCCTCTTAAATTGGCTAAGACGATATAAACTGGATTTTTCATAGCATGAGCCATTCCACTAGCTAAATAACCTAGGGCGGCCGATTTTTCCTTTCTGGCTAATTCTTCGAGAGTTATTTTCAATTCTTTTGTTTGAGTTTGAACTTTGGCTTCTAAATTTAAATTTAAATCCTGCGAATGGCGATCGTAAATGAGTCCGATTATGACAATTGAGCTAACTGCACTTCCCAAAAAAGCAGGTACTATTGGAATCCAAAGCCCGCTGGCTGCGAAAAATCCGTAGCTAACACCCCACAAGACGATCGCGCTAGTTACCCCACTCGCCATAACTACCCAGAAAAACTTTTTATTTTCCTTCTCCTTCTCCCGCCTATATTGCCTCCAACCAAAAAAACAGGGAATTCCTGAAAAAATAAAAATTAGTAGAACTTCGACAATTTCTTCAGGGAAAGGTACCCACGTAGGTAAGAAATATTTATTTAGGGAGTGGATTAAGGCGCGCTCGTCTAAAACGGCACTAATAATTTGGGAACAAATGTGAGCGTGATAGTGAACGCCGTAAGTATAGAAATGATTTAATTGCTTAGAATCTTTGCTGAAAGGAGTGACGAAGAGATCGTTGGAACTATCAGCGACAGAGCCTATTAAAACAATCTTATCTTTCAAATTATCGGGGTCAAAATCTTTTTTTAGTACGTCGTCAGATTCAATCTTCTTAAAAAATTGATAATCTGGTAGCTTACTCAACACTTCCGAGAAATGAATTTCGTCGAAACTTTGATCTAGAGGACGACGATAGTTAATCAAAATTTGATAGAAACCCGCTTGGGCACGAATGTATCCGCCACTGTAAGAATCTATAGGTTGAAATAAAGCTGATTTGAGCTTTAACCAGTTATTTTGGCCAGGTTGTTCCTTAATTCCCTGTTTTTCAAGATAGGAAAGAGCCACAGCTAAATTGAGACTCCGTAAAACAATTTCTTTCTGTTTTTCTTTTTCCTTAAGCCATACGTAAAGAAAGGAACGTCTGTGAACTCCGTCTCCATCACTAGGGGCATTAACAGCACTACGTTGGGTTAAGGGTATATTAGGAGGAGGGGCAATGTAAGTTGTAGAAGAACCACTTGGGACCTTTTCAACTCCTATTAAGGGAATATTCTTGTCTTGGAAAAGCTTTAATAATTCTTCGTTACTTTGTCGATTTTCTTTGGGAGTTAAAGAGGTTCTGGGGACGGGCAGATCTCGGATAAAATCTAGTCCAATTACAGCAGGTTGCCCCTCTTTTATTTTTTTTATTAAATCGACTAAGGTGCGATCGCTAACGATTGGCTCTTTAAGTTTTCTCAAGTTGTCTTCTGTTAAGCTAACGACAACAATTCTGTTGTCAGGGTCTTCAGGAGGAAGAAGTCTCGACATGGAATCGTATGCGGTCCACTCTAGGAATTGTAGTAATCCAAGATAGCGGCAAATAAATATTGCTGTAACTATTGCTCCCCAACAGAATAAGACCGAAGTTCCTAACGAAAATCTCTTGAACAACTTTTTATTTTTTCTATGGGCCTATACCACTATAAAACGCAAAGTGCTCAATTGATTTGATTTTAGGGGGTTCTTCGCTTTCTAGAGTGTAGAGGAACTCAACAAAAGGCAAGTCATCTCATCGTAATTAAGCTTGTATTTAGCGAATAGATCGCAATCAGTGTTTTTGTTGAGCTGAGTTTCAAGTTGGGGAGAAATCTTGGCGATTTTTAGCAAGGCATCTTTATAAATGTCTAAATCTCGCCGATTTCGATCGCAAATTAAAGTAATTGACCAACGGTATTCTTTTCCTGGCTCTAAGTTCAACTCAGGGAATTCAACTTGATTTAATCCTTTCTTAACGGAATTTAACTCTCGAATAATAATCGTTTCGCGAGCCCTTGGATTGACCAAGGAAAAAACTACAGGTTGAGAAGGCCGCTCAGACAAAGAAAACCAAAAAGTTGGAGCTGAGCGAAAACTCAGAGGAACAGCAGAAGTCTTCGGCTTTAGCAAAGTAAAAGAAATCGTTTTTTCTTCCAACGGGCATTCCGCTCTGGAACTCGCCGAACTCGAGTCGGGGGTGCTACTTTCTTGATTAGAAGGTGAGTAGGCACCTCCCCTCGTGCCTTCACTCTTGTCGCTTTTTTCAGCAAAAAGGTTCGTCGGAATTGCTAGTAAAAAGGCTAATAAAAATGTTGTTATTTGTACGCTCATAATAGTAGTATGTTAAAAATTTTCAGATAATATTCAATTTATATTAATAGATAATCTTTAATAAATCAACGGATATTTTTTGTTATTAAAATTAATATTTTTGCTACAATATTAGGGGATTCTTTTGAAAAAAAAATTTTAACTAAAAGCACGTAATAAAAAAAAGGAGATGCAGTAATCCGAGCGCGAGTGCTCGGATTACTGCGACCAAATATTATGACAAAAATAATGAAGATTTTAAGTTGGTCTTTTTTACTGATGACAACTTCTAGCCAGGCTGCATTTGCGGAGTTGAGTAATTTTTCTACTGACGAAAACTCCCTCAAACTTATTTCACAAGTAAAAAATAGAGAAAAGAGTATAATTCAATACAAGCCCCCAAAAGATGGCAAAAAACGAATTTCTACGAATCGGGGTGTGGATTCTAGAGATTGCGAGGGAGCCATCGACAATAAAATACTTCTGTTGACTCCAAAAGAACATATAGGATATACATTGAAAGAACGTCCTACCTTTTTATTCTACTTGTCAGAACGGCCTACTCAACCTGTAGTTTTTTCTTTAGTAATTCCTAGCTCCAGAAAAACGATTGGTGTAACTGAAATTGAAGTTGCTTCTGGAATTAATGCTGTGACTTTACCCCAGGAAATAGAGGGCTTAAAGCCAGGAGAGAGTTACCGCTGGAGTGTTTCAATTGTTTGTGATGAAAATCGTCGAGATTTAGACATTTATACTGATGCTTGGATTGAAAGAGAAGCAGTTTCTTCTGTCGTAGAGCAACAATTACAAGCTACGAAAAATAATACTGAGCGTGCTCGGATATTAGCTCTTGGCTCTTATTGGTACGACGCGCTCGAAACTTTGTATCGTTCCCCAGAAAACGAAGATTTATTTGCCGAGTTGCTCGAAACCGTAGGCATTAGTCTTCCTCAACCTACTACAGATAGGATTGGAGGATTGGCGGCTGGAGTCGGCTCAATAAGAAGTAACTAGAATATTACTCCCCCAGAAAAAAGGGTGTAAATCTTGAGATATAAATTCTATTTGCACTTGCCTTTTGGCTTCTGCTAGTGAAAGTTTTTCTGTGTAAGCTTTCTCGTAGAAATCTTTAATAAAGTCAATAGCTTTTTCGTCATTTATTGCCCAAAGTGTTCCCAGAACATTTTTGACACCGTTCCGCAGAGCAACACCTCCAAAACCAAGAGTGGCTTGTTCGCTCGTGGGTAGAGTGCTACAAGCACTCAGTGTAAGAAGTTGAATATTATTGGAACTATTCAATAATATGTTGTTGAATTGCTTGAGATTAATTTTTTCGTCTATTGCCAAAAGAAAAGAATTTTCTGCCGAGCCTCCAAAGACTCCGTGAGTAGCAATATGCAAAACGGAATATTCTTCTTTTTCGATATTTCGAGCCAATTGGGTTCCGGTAAAGTCTCGATCGACAAATGTTTTTCCACCTATTATTTTTTCCACTAAAGCCACTTCTTGCCTGACAAATGGAAGGGCAGAAAAATTCCTCACTTTCTCGCTGAGTCCAAAAATTAAGGCTTCCCTATTTTTAATTTTTGAAGTCTCGGTCAGATTGAGACCAGTTTGATAAATAATGGGATATTTCTCTACCAGAAATTTTCGGTCATCGAGAAGAACTTCCATAGGAATATTTCTTAAGATTCCATCGTGTACGAAAACCAAAAAATCTGGGTCAATTTCTTTTAAATCTCTTTCCAGGGGCGCTATCAATAATTTATAAAGAGATTGAGAACTAAATACATAATTTTGGTGACTGCGATTTTTGAGATTTTTGAGAAACAATAGGATTTCTTTGGAGAGTTTTTGTGAATCGAGCGCCACGGTATAAACTTGAAAAGAATTGTCAGGCTTTTTTACTATTAAATAGGTTCGCTTGTCAAGTATTAACGAATAAATTTCTAGCTCTTTTGATGCCAAGGAGCTAGAAATTTTGACCTGAGCAGTAACAACTTCGACAATATTTTCAAAGCAGGGATCGTTGAAAAATATTTGTAATTCCGAGATTTTGAGGAGAGAAATTGTTTCAATCGCTTTTTGGAGTTCCTTCTGTGTCGGCTCGCCTGATAAAAGTAACCCCGCATATTCTCGTAAAAAAGGGTTGACTTTTTTTCGGAGTTGGAAGAAAAGATTGCTTTTTCCGACTGTAAAATGGTCGCGATTCGATTGTAAATTCCATAATGCAGAATTATAGGATTTCATAGCATCAGTTTTTTCCCCCTTTGCTGCGTGGATTTTTCCTATTTGCCAAAATAGTAAAAATAGATTGTCTGAGGCGAGCGCTACTTCAGCAGCTATTATCCCTTTCAGGGTAAAATCTTCAGCTTGGTTATATTTCTTCTGTTGCAAGTAAATTTGTCCTATTTCTCTCAGGGCTATTGATTGAGAGCGTCTGTCGCTTATTTTGTCCGCCATTATTGAAGCTCTATTCAAAATAGGTAAAGCTTGTGCGTCGGACAAGACAATTGCAATTTGGATTAGTCTTTTTGCTTTAAAGGAAGAGTTGGGTACTTTATCTAAAAGTGCGAGTGCATCCAGAGTTAATTGAGATTTCTGAGCGTCAAGGTCGGAATTAGAGTTGGAGGCGTTGAGGTTTGGTATCTTTTCGTTTAAAAATTCTAGAAAATAAACTCTAGCATCTATTTGGGAAATTAATCCCTGTTCGTCGGCTAATTTTAGAGCTTTCTGTGCCGATTCAAAAGCTAGTCGGTAGTTTTTTTGTGCTATTTTTTCTAGGTTAGATGCTTCGCTTAAATTAAAGGCTGTTTCTCTTGCTGCTACAGCCAAATTTTGATTTTGAATTGCTAAAGCTTTGTAAGCCAGACTTAAATTAATCATTACCAAAGGATCTTTATTTAAATTCAAACTTAACTGGTATTGAGAAACTGCTTTTTCTAATTGCCCAGTTTGAGAATAAGCTTTTGCCAATACTCCTCTAGCTATAGCCAAAACATATCCTAATTGTGGTCGTTCTTCTATTAATGCGATTGCCCTCGTTAATCTAGGAATTGCTAAGCTACTTAAGCCCACATTCACGTAAGCTTGAGATAGTGAAATTGTAGCTTTAGTAATATGTTCGGCGGATTGAATTTTTTCAAATAGATCTAAGGCTTGATTCCAGTTGTCGATCGCCACGGGTGTATTTCCAATTTGGAAATAAGCAGCAGCCAAATTATTGTAGGCTTCTCCTCTAAGTAAATCGTCAGAAAGCTCGGGGATTGATTTCTCTAACTCGGCGATTGCGGAGCTATATTTTCCTTGCTGATAGTATTCGTTGGCAATGGAAAGAGAAGAAGTATTCTTTTGATAAAATGTTTGTGTTTCTGCTAGGACAGGAGCGGAATTATAGATCTCGCTCGACCCCATTATTAAGCCAGTTAAACAAGCAACTTGGAAACAATAATTTTTTAAGTTCATCTAGCTCTAATTATTCAACGCAATTGGGAGGATTATATCTTTTTTATTCTTCGATTTTCTTCGATGAAAAATAGCTTTACATTATTGAGTTTTCAGAGTGGAATATGAGTTATTCGATCGCGATATTCTGACATTTCTGATACTTCAGCAATAAGAATTAGATCGTCTATAATTTGACCGATCGTGGCTTTTGGGCGAAGAACAAATATTCCAGGTATGTGGTGATTTTGTGCTAGATGTTCAGCTAAATGAACTGGCATTGATGCACGGTTTTTTGTAACGAGAATAAAGTTATTTTGTTCGCACCAAAATAATATTTCTGGGTCTAAGGTTCCTCTAGAGGGAGCACCTGGAGCGCCGACCGCCCAGACAGTCAAATCCGAAGAGCGGCGCAATAATTGCTCTCGATACAAATTTGGCAAGTTTTCATCGATTAGATATCGAATGCTCATTCATGATTTGTTTTTCTAGCTTTCTCTGTGCTTTTATTTGTTTAAGTTTGAGAATATGAGAAGGGGGATTTTTATCTTGTTCTTTTGCTGAATTAAAGCAGTATTCTAACCAATCTGTCATATATTGACTAATTTTTTCTTGTTCGTGTAAATAATAAAGAATAGTAGCATAAACTTGTTCTAAGGTAAGACTCGTGTAAATTCCGGCAATTTCTTCTGGAGTTTTGGCGCGATAAATATATTCGTACAAAATAGTTTCGATTCCTATGCGCGAACCTTTAATACGAATATCATTGGGAGCCAGAAAATTGAAATAATCTTCTACTTGCATAGCACTAAATTCACTTACTTTTTTATTTTGATTCTATTGGCGATCGCTACCGTCTGCCGGACCTTTGCAGTTTCCATCGGGAAATTCCTTGGAAATGCGATTGGCTGCGGCTTTCAAAACTTGCTCTAAATCTACGGAACCGGATTGAATTTGCAAAACAACTTCGGCACTAATAAAGTTGGTGCCGCTCATAACCACCTGGAGACCGTTAGAACGCAAAACATCTTGAATAAGACTGGCTTTTTTTTCTAGTGGAAGCTCTTCAATAAGTGCTTTGATTTTTTCTACTTTGTCTTCGTTATTATTTGTCACAAATTTATTGTTAGTATTTATCAATGTTTTTACTTCTTCTTTAAGGTTATTATTCACGAATAACTCCCCTAAACCTCCTCAAAAAGTTAATTAAACTGATAAAATCTTTTCTGGTTTCTGATTCTTAATTTGAGTCCAACGAGCAGCACACGCCAAAAGAATTTCTTCCATATCTGCTGGAGTGGCATCAGCAATCAGTTGTTGCCAATCTATATTGGCTTCCAACTTCGATGACTTAGAAACAAGAGATTCCGAAATTGAAGAATTTTTGGCAATCTCTTGCTGATATCTAGCTATCAACATACCAAAATCTTTCATAGCACCTGGAGAAATTTGTTCCATAGCAACAATTAATTGCCAAAGCAAATCGGAAGAAAAATTGGTTTTTCCCGTCCTAAATTTACTAATGTGCTTCTCACTAATTTTAAGTCTCTGTGCGAGATCTTTACTTTTTATCTTTCGGTTGTCTTGTACTTGCTTTAGAAGCTCATTAATCACAGTCTATTGACCTCTAGGTTGTTTTTATGATTTAATATAGACCTAAGAGGTTAAATCTTTTAGATTATAGCTTTTGTGAACAAGCTCATTGTACCTCAAAAATTTCAAGAAAGCGAGGCAAGCAACGAAAAAAGACTAGAGGTGGAGATTTTGGAACTTAATTACTCCTTAGACTCTAATAGAGCTAAATTGCCCCCAAAATTAATTATCGATCCCGAATTTAAGTCCCTGATTCCGGCTCAAAAACCAGAAGAACGCCAACTTTTAGAAGAGAATCTTTTGCAGTACGGATGTAGAGAGGCAATAGTTGTCTGGAAACAAACTTCTCCAGAGGGGACAATAGAGCGAATTCTTCTCGACGGACACAACCGTTTGGAATTATGCACTTTTCATAATATTCCTTACCAAATCGCAGAGATTGAGTTGAGCGCTCGAGAAGCTGCTATTAATTGGATTCTTCGGAATCAGTTAGGACGTAGAAATTTAACTCCAGAATCGGCTAGCTACTACCGAGGAAAACTGTACAATCAACTAAAAAAACAAGGACAAAGGACAGATTTAACTTCTCGCCAAAGTGACGATAAGTTAGATACCGAACTTTTAACTTCTCGCCAAAGTGACGACAAGTTATCCAAACAGTTAGCTGCTCAATACAGAGTAGGAGCCAGAACGATCGAACGAGATGGTTCTTTTGCTATAGATATTGATAGCTTAGCAGAAATTTTAGGTAATGATGCCAGAAACGAGATCCTCTCTCGAAGAAAGAAACTTACGAAAAAAACAACAGCACATTTAGCTTCTGCCGCAATAGATTATCCAGAAGTAGTCCTTGAGGCGTTTACTGAAAACTCTCAAGGAAAAGAGATGGTGAAAACATTAAACGAAAAATTAAGACAAATTCCCACAGAACCTTTTCCTTTTCAGATTGGACAAGCAGTCTTGGTAACTGCTGTTGCCGAGCGCTCACTTCGTCCATACCAAGGCTACTGGGGGATTGTGCGGAAAATCTATGACTCTAATGAATGCGACGTGCAGATTTGGTCGAAAATTTTAAAAGTTCGACCTGAAAATCTGACTAGTTCTGAAATTCCAAGTGGGCAATGGCAAGCGGCAGAAGCTATTGTATCGAGATTGGCAAAATTGAAGGGAAAACAATTAGAATCAATCGCGATCGCCAATCTAATTGATATTAGCAAGCGCCCCGTAACCAAACTAACCGAGCTAGAAGAAAACATTTTGAATTTGTTGGAAAACAAATATAAAAGCGAATTTTAGATATTTTAAAAAAGAATTTAACTATTCATCTTTACAGGAATAGTTTAAGAATCTTAAGGTTAAATATCTCAAAAAAATACCCGACTATGATAAATTTTAATTCGGGCAAGTACAAAGCTTTTTATTTATTTTTTATTCTACCTTAATTGAGACATTGGCTCTAGTTTTATGTTTGACTACAAGTGCTTGCTCGCGGTTATTTCGCTCGGCAGTATTTTCGTACTTCCAACTTCTAGTATGGCTAAACACGTAGCAGAAATAGAAAAGATAGAAACAAAAAAAGATAACTTGAATTTCTCGCTACAGCTTCCAATACAAGAGTTAGTAAATACTCAATTGAACGAGGTAGCGGTTCCATTACTTCTCTCTCAAATTGTTGTCATTCAAAAAATTAAAATTACAGGCAATACAGTTTTCTCAGAGGAAAAATTACAAGAAATAATCCAACCTTTTCTTAATAAAGAATTGACGCTCGAAGAAGTATTTGACATAGCAGAAATAGTTAGTAATTTTTACAATAAAGAGGGATATACTACATCTTTTGCTACAATTGCTCCACAAAATTTCGCTGCTGGTACTGTAAACCTAGAAGTTACTGAGGGTTTCTTAGAAAATATTGATGTGGAAGTCGAAGGGTGGCTCAAACCCAAATACGTGCGCGATCGCATAATAAAAGTAGTGGGAAAATTGGGGTCAACTATTTACAACCAGAATCGCTTAAACAAAGCTCTACAACTACTTTTAATCGATCCCAATGTGAAAAATCTTGAAGTAGAGCAAGAATTTGAAAGAACCACTGGAGCAACTTCCCTGAAAGTCAAAGCGCTCGCCAGCAAACCTGTAGGATTTAAGCTGAGGACAGATAATGGGCGCTCGCCCTCAGTCGGAAGCGTTCAGCGTGTTGTTCAAATAGAAGTACGACCTACAACAAATGGCGATCGGCTAACTCTGGGTTATGTAAATACTGACGGCAGTAATGATATCGATCTTTTCTATTCGATTCGGGTAAATCCCAGTAATGGTCAATTTTTTGCCGCTTACGCTCAAAATAATTCCCAAGTAATCGAAACTCCTTTTCGGGTCAACGACATAGATTTCGATAGGGATATATACTTGCTAGGATATCGACAGCCTCTGATCGAAACTCCCCTCTCCGAATTAGCCTTGGGATTGGCTTTTTTTCATAGCGATGGCAACTCATCGATCGAAAATCGTCCTTTCCAACTAGTTCGAGGCGCAGACGAAGATGGTAATTTGAGAGTATCTACCATCAGCCCATTCGTAGAGTACTCAAACCGTTGGGGTAACAACTTTATTTCAGCACGCTCGTCTCTAAACTTTGGCGTAGATGTTTTTGATGCTACCAACACCGGAGAAATAAGCAGTCAATTTTTCTCAATGAGGCTGCAATCGCAATATGTTAATTTCATAGCACCAGATACTTTGGGGATCGCTAAATTTGCTGTCCAACTTACTCCCGATTTATTACCCGCACCAGAACAACTTAGCTTGGGTGGTAGGGAAACGGTAAGAGGATACAGGCAATCTCAAGTGGTAGCAGATAATGGAGTGTTTGCTTCTGTAGAAATGTGGTTGCCAATGTGGAGAGATGAGGATTTAGATATGGCGCTACAGATGGCACCCTTTTTCGATTTTGGATACGGTTCAAACAACGATGGCACTTTAGAAGAAGATAATACTCTATTTTCTGTGGGAGTTGGATTGCAGTATCGTGCTGGGGAACGGTTTTTTGTGCGGTTAGATTATGGTATTCCCATTGTTAAGGTTGAGTCTAATGTTATTGAACGTACTTTGCAAGATGACGGGTTTTATTTCTTAGTTGAGTTTAATTACTAGGCTGAAGTGCTATGAGTCATTGAAGCAGGAATCTCCCGTTAAACTGACGACAGGAAGTTAACGGGAGAGCGTCAAAAGTTACTCAAAAGAGCTAGCATCTGCACGAGATGCACAAACCAACCCGAAATAACGTCCGTTATCCGTGGTAATCAAGGCATTGGGAACAATCAAATCTTCCCAAGGTCTTCGTTGACCCAGTTTTGGGTTGGTGAAAACAAAGATGTTTAAGTTCCATGTACCACCACTAAGTAAGTCCTCTTTAGGAAACCGCTCTTGTACTCCAAAAGTCGCTCTACTTCCCCGTGTACGCCTGGCTCCTTTAGGATTGATACAAAAGTCGCTAATCTTTTGCTTTACATCTTCGTATTCTTTTCGCTCAAAAGTTATTAAATTGCGGCTGTATGACTCGACTTGTATCGTTACATTGCCGTCGATTCCCAATTCGGATACAGCCTCAATTTTTACATCAGGAGTCGTAAAAACCCCGATCGCCTTAATGAAAATATCACCTCCTCTGCCTCTTTGAGCATTAGCTCGGATGTTACTTCGATCGAGGGCGACAACCGTACCTCTGGGGGATGTAATACGAATACGGCCTCCATTTCCAGCTTCGTCAACTGAGGCAGATATGGCACTATCTTTGGGATTGGTAGAGCCATTGGCTAAACGTACCCTTCCCGCTTCGATCGTGACGTTACCTCCGTTGATTCTACCTTCTGGTCTGTTTTGTACCGACGCGGTAATTTCAGAAGTGCGATCGACATTGACTAACCCCGTTGCATTGATGTTGATGGTTCCGCCTACGATGTTTTCTGGATTGGCGATCGCAGCGTTACTATCGTCTACTGTAGCAGTAATAGAGCTACCGTTGTTGAGCAATAGATCGCGAGTGCGAATATCGATCGTTCCCCTATCTCCGCCCCTGGTTGTGGCGTTGTTGGTGGCAATCGTACTTCCGTTATCCAAGCTGATGGTGTGGGCACGATCTCTGTTGCTGTAGCCCCGAATGTTTATTTGTCCTCCTAAACCTGATGCAGAGGTGGCGGTAATTTCGGCGTTGTTGGTGAGGGAGAGGCGATCGATGTTTAGATTGAGGGAGCCTGCGTTGCCTCTGCCTTGACTACTATTCGAGATTTGTCCACCAATGATTTTCAAAACTGGAGTATTTATAGTGAGGTTGTTTGTATCTGCGACGGGGTTTTGACTTGACAGGTTTGGTCTTCCAGGAAATTCAAAGGTTATTGCTGATGACCTTATGCGAGCTCCAGACGATTCTGAAAAAGTTCTTTCTTCTAATCGAATTGATTGAGTAGCAGTAATATTGATTTTTCCTGTGTCGCCTGTTCCGATACTGCCTGCAGTTATCGCTCCATCATCACTTAAGGTTAATCGCTCTGTGTTAATTTCTATATTGCCTGCATTACCAGAACTACTCGGAAGCAATGCACCAGCTCCGATAAGTGAAGAAAAACCGCGAGAAAATCCACTGATATTGATATTTTTGGCGTTTATTAGTACATCTCCAGAATTGCCTCTACTAAATGTGTTGGTACCAATAGATCCACCATTTTGAATAAGCAATTGATTTGTAGTTAAAGTTACATTTCCACCTTTCCCGCTTGCGACTCCATTATTATTGCTAACAATGCTTAGAATCCCTCCCCCAGCAGGGAGAAGAGGGTTGGGTGAACCAATAATAGTAACAGAATCAGAAGAAAAAATTTCAATATTGCCAGCGGAAGTATCTCCAAAAGTTCTAGTAATAATAAGACCTGCATCTTTTAATCTCAAACTAGGAGATTGTATAGAAATATTTCCCCCACCGTTTTTAATGCTATCAGTAATTATAGCAGATGGAAAATCAGTATTGTTTTTTAACTCTAATAAGGCTCTAGCATTGATAAAAATATTTCCAGAGCGACTTGTATTGTTATTAGAAAGCCAAACAAAAGATCCTTCGTTAATATTTACATTATGCCCTTGTATGAGTAGAGAACCGCTCTGGCTGTTAATTAAAGCTTTATTTAGTAATTCAATATTGCCAAATTTTGATACTTCTTGATAGTTAATATTTAACTCAGGAGATAAAGTTACCAGTCCTGAGTTAATACTAGCCAATTCAATATTTCCCGATTCAGTTTTTAAAACTCCCCCTTCAAGCAAGATATTCCCACCAATTAGTGCTAAATTACCTGAGTTAACCTTTAATCCTTCTTGTGCGTTGGTTTCTCGAAAAAAACTTGCTGGAAACAAAAGTCTATCTCCCTCTACAGTATGTCCATTCCCCTGCACCACAATATCTCCAGGTTGCCCTCCAAATCCAAAACCCACGGGAAAATTTGTTTTAACGTCAATAGGAAAATTTCGAGGATTTCTAGCACTAAACTCGAATCCATTCTCGAAAATCAAGCTAGAAGCTGTAGTACCAACAAAAGATCCGTTGAGATCTAATCTTGCATTTTTCCCAAAAATGATGCCGTTGGGATTAATTAAAAATAAATTAGCATTTCCCAAGACTCCCAATGTTCCATTAATTCTGGAGGGATTATTTCCCGTAACTCTGTTGAAAATATTTTGTATACCTCTTGGATTTGTAAAGTACACGACTTGACCATTAGGTAGATTAAATTCCCGAAAACTGTGAAATAAATGTCTTCCTCTTCTAACTCCTCCGTTTATACGATGCCTCCTGAATCCGTCACGCATAACTCGCGAGCTTTCTCGACCCAATGTGCGATCGGGGATAATTTGTGCTTTTGCTAAACCAGGTGTAAGAAATATTCCTAAGACAAAAAAAGTAGTTACTGTGATTAGATTTTGCTTTAGTTTCATTTTTCCTCACACAAAATAAAGCGATATATGAATATTATTGATCGTATATTGCTACTTTTAAAAAATAAATTGTATTAAATAGACCTCTTGCATAATTAATTAACGCTATAATAATGGGCCTATTTATCTTGTTTTTATAGTTAATGAATTATATAAATATTGAATCTCTAGCCAATAAAAATTTAAGCGACGTTTTGGGGTCTGCAAACAAACTTATCAACTAATGACTGAAGTCGTTAAAGCTATATTTGACCGCGATCGAAAGCTCGAACGGCCTCGTGCATCGAGGACGACCACGAAATTAGTTTTTACTGACCAAATTTTAGCAACCTTAGAATATTGGCGAGAATATCGTACCTACTTTCATATTTCGACAAATTTCTAGCTGTAAACCCGATCGTTGATGGCGGAAGGCCAAGTTTATAAGGAATTGGAAGATCCGATAATCGATCGAGGTCACGATTTATTCCTGTTGAGGGTAAGAGCTCGAGCGTACGAATAAGCGATTGACTCCGTCAATCGCCAACGTAAATCCGTCATCAACGATCGGGTTTACACTTGGAAAAATTTTGAGTTTAAGGGTTTTATAACTAAATCATAAAAAAGAAGTATTTTCTGGAATAGGTATTGTTTCGCTAATGACATTTACGTTGGGATATTGTGCTGCCCCTGTCTCAAAAACATATTCTTTTGCATCTTTGTCATCAAGTACAGTTGCGCGCAAAAATAAAGCGCTCCAACGGGCGATTGTCTCTGTGGCTACTTCTTGTTCTAAAGTAGGTCTAATAGGATCGCGCAGACTATCATCATTAGTAATTCCATAATGATTTGCTCCAGAAACAGTAATCAAAGCTTTGGGAGGATCTTGAATTTGATTGTAAGTTTTTTGTTCGCTTTCAGCCAATGTTACTCCATCTAAACTTCCTCCCAATAAAGCAATAGGAATACCTTCATTATTAATGGGAATGAAATTATTGGACGAATCTCGTAAATTAGTAGCATAAAAAGCTCCACCTACAAGCGCATCAGGGCGTGTAAATTTATTGCTGCGTGAAGTCGCTAAACTAGTATTTACGATAGCCTTTAAGCCAGTATTTCCTCCAATAGAATGTCCCAATAAAACCATTTTTTCTGTGTTGATTATGTTATTGATGGGCAAATCGGGATTGGTATTTGCTTTCTCTACAAATTGTAAAACGTCGTTTATTTGTGATACTTCAGCTGCTAATACTTCACCAAAATTGGGAACAAATCGTCGGCGATTAGGAACAACAACTACAAAACCGTAACTAGCTACAATGTTTGCATAATTAGAGTAATCTGATTTGTCAACTAATCCTCCTTGCAAAAATAAGGCTATAGGGAAAGTTTCTGTATTTGAACTCGATAAAACAGGGTAGTAGATGTCAGTTTCATCGCTCCGACCGTTGCTGTTGGGTATATTTGTGTTGTAGCTAGCTGTATGTTTGTATAATTTATTGATTTTTTTTAACATTACTATTTAAATTCTTTTTTATTGAAAGACTCCCTACGCCGACAATCGCAAAAGTGAATATCCCTATTAAGGTAACAGGTTCGGAAACAGATTTACTGTCAATAATAACAGTAACATTGATATCTTGATTCCCATTAGTCTCAAAAACATATTCTTTTGCATTTTTGCCGTCAAGTACAGTTGCAGGCAAAAATAAGGCGCTCCAACGGGCGCTCGTCTTTGTGGCTATTTTTTATTCTAAAGTAGGTCTATTAATTTTTGACAATATTAGTTTATGATACGCTGATAGGGCCGACAAAAAAAACAAAATTTTGCCAGGTGTAAATTTCTCGTGTTCTGCGATCTCTTCGAGCGCCTTTCAATGCTCGAAAGGCGATGGAGACGGTTGTCTCCACGAGCCAGTATCGTCTTCCCAACAACTCTGCCTAGAAAGAGTACTAGTCGCAAGAGCGCTCGTGGCAATCGCCTTGCAGTTTGCCATTCCCAACTTTTAAGATGTTTTCAAGACTAAAGCAAATACCCAAAGAGCGCTCGCCTCTCCTTCCTAGTCAACTAATTATGGTGCGAGAAATTCCCTCATGCCTAAACTCCAGCTATAAGTTGTCGAGGAAAGCGAGCGCGTAAATGGTTGTAGAAAGAGCTGGTGCAAGGGTAGAAGTATGGTATTTTAAATTCCTGTAGAAAGACTAAACATATAAAAAATGTCTGCTGTTATTGAAAATACTATTGGCGCGCCTCTATACCAGCAAGTAAGCAACTATAACCTGATTATTTCCAGCAGTGGCGGTGGCGACCCCGCAGATGTTTATTTTCCAGTTATTTCTCCAACTGAAACTAGCACAACCAAACTTCCGATCGCCTTATTATTACAAGGAGCCCTAGTAGACAAATCCGATTATTCTAATTACGCTTCTATTGTCGCCAGTTACGGTTTTGTAGTTGTTGTTCCCAATAATGAAAGAACGCTGGTCAATCCTGTTACGGGACAGCCGGTTACAGGTTTACTAGCCGAACAAAAGCAAGTCAATGAAGTTCTAGCTCAGATGGTACTAGAAAACTCCAATCCTCGAGCGCCGGTAGCTGGTTTAGTAGATACGGCAACACTAGGACTGCTGGCTCACTCTTTTGGGGGAGCTGCAGCACTTGCTTCTATTCAAGATATATGTACCCCAGGACTTTGTGAGGGAAGTTTTACTCAGCCCCCAGAATTAAAAGCAGGGATTGTTTTCGGCACTAGCATTCAAACTTCTGAGAATAGTGGAGTATTTCCCCTCGTAGATAATGGAGACATCCCTACAGGTTTGATTGCAGGAAGTCTCGATAGTGTAGCAGAATTATTTGAAGTTGAATCAACTTACCGTCAGATTCAAAATCCCCCTAAAGCAATAGTGACCCTCGTTGGTGCCAACCATTACGCTATTACTAATGAAGATAATCCACAGCGCGAACCTGTTAGACCGACTATAGACCAAGGTGTAGCGACAGAAACTGTTGCTCGTTGGAGTGGACTTTTTCTGCGGACGCACTTACTCAATGACTTCGATGCTTTTGAGTATTTTTACTCTGAGGGTGACTCGCTAGATAGTAATGTTACTGTAACTAGCGAACTTCAAGGCTCAGAGTTAGTTTTTGGTACTACGGCGAGCGACCGGCTAGAGACTCAAATTAATTCTAATTTTGACGGTTTCCGAGATTTAGTCATTACTGGAGAAGGAAGAGACATAGTAGATAGCTCTCAAGGAGGAGGAAGAAACAGGCTCTACACTGGTAAGGGTTTTGATGAACTATTTGCTAGCAAAAAAGATCGTCTTTTTGCTGGGGAAGATAATGATATTTTAGATGCTTCCGCAGGTAGTGGAAATAATCGTCTCTATGGTGGTAAGGGAAATGACGAGATTATTTTAGGAAGGCACGAGCGCGCTTTTGGAGGAGCAGGAAACGATACTTTAGATGCTTCTTCTGGGGGTAGTGGCAATCGTATTTATGGCAATGAAGGAAGTGATCGATTTTTCCTCGGTAGTGGCGATCGCCTTATCGGTGGTGCAGGATTTGACAGCTTTTTTGTCAATTCAGGAGGAAATAATACTATGACTGGCGGTACGGAAGCCGACCAATTCTGGATAGCTAATGGTCAATTACCAGATTCTCCTAATACAATTACTGATTTTGAAGTAGGAATTGACCGATTGGGAATAGGTGGAGTAGGTTGGCAATTTAGGGACTTACAACTACTTAATGAGGGGGTAAATACTGTTATTGTTAACGGTAGTAGGTCTCTAGCTATTTTACAGGGAATTGCACCTGCTAGTCTCAGCGCAGATGATTTCGTTTTTAGTTAACTTTTTAATGCTCAAAATACCCGCCTAAATCGCAACAAGGCTGGTATTTTTTTGACTCGTATTCTGTTAACAGATTGAAAGGGATTCCCAGCATTACTAGCACTGGGGAGAGAACAGTTAATACGATCACAGATTAGTTTAATACGTTCCAGTACGATCCCTGCTAATGTTTCACTTACGATCGCTCCCAGTGTTTCAAGCAGCGATCGCTCCCGCAGGAAAATCCCACACAGTGTCGAACCCCACACAACAGACGATCGCACGCAAGCGGATCGCCCCCCATTATCACTCGCCCGAAGATATTCTTTTTGAAAGCTATTCCTTGACGGATGATGCAGTCGGCTGAGCAAACCTTCGATCTGCCTCACTCTTTCGCAACCTTCGGTTAAGTTGCAATCCGATCGCTTCTGGGTTTCCAGTTGCGTACGCTGATGCCACGCTCTTCGAAGGCATCTTTCACATCATTAAGCTCAAGGACATCCTGAATCCGTACCAATCCTGGAGCTAATTCCGAACTGGCTGCGCGTGGCCAGAGAAGCTCGGTGAAAATCGCAACGGCGATCGCCGTTGAGCGGTAGTCTCCTCTGGCGCTAATAAGTAGGCCAAGTTCAAGCCCGCTTGGCTCACGAACTGAAGCCCAATGAAAAATCTGTTCGTCCGTCGCGACAGGGAGCCGATGGACGAAGATGACCAAATAAATGCGCGCGAAAAGCGGCAGGAGATGCATGCTGGCGAGTCCTCGGAACAACAGGTCATAGTGTTTCTCGGCCATGCAGAATTCGAACCGCTG
>JAAUYD010144673.1_pt1 | contig 20614 bp, 19 predicted proteins | sample 7278101 | NCBI WGS metagenome assembly JAAUYD01 (sample SAMN14350128, study PRJNA611818) | marine sediment metagenome | isolation source: surface marine sediment (0.6m) | place: French Polynesia: Moorea | collected 2018-08
AATTAAGTTACACTAAACACCAAAACAAAGCCTAAAACTGCTGCAAATACAATAAGAGCATAGAATTGGGCGCGTCCTGTTTCTAAGTATTTTAATCCTTCTCCACTAAGTAAGGTTGCTAAACCAGTGAGGTTTACTGCACCATCTACAACCCGATAATCTACTTCCATGATTTGTCTTGCTAAACGGCGAGAACCAACCACAAAAAATTTGTCGTAGATATCGTCGAAGTACCACTTGTTGAGAGATAGCTGATAAAGAGTAGGATATTTTTTGGCGAGAGCATTGGGATCGATTTTTTTCAATCGGTACATGAGTGTAGCGACGATGATTCCTGTAACAGCGATCGCAATTGATAATCCTGCCATAATCAGGAATTCATTTAACTCAAAGGGTTCTTCTGAGATTATCGCTCCTGGTGCGTGGATAAATTCTTCAAAATAGTTTGACCAAGGCATACCCACTAAACCTACAGCAAAAGAAGGTATAGCGAGTAAAACCAAAGGTAATGCCATATTTAGAGGGGATTCATGGGGAGAATCACTATGTCCGTGAGTTTCTGCTTCTTTACTATCCATTGCTCCAGGACCAAAAGCGACTCCTGAAGCTGTTAACAGTTGTTGGCGAATTTCAGTATCGTTACCGCGAAACTCACCTTCAAAGGTCATAAAGTACATACGGAACATATAGAAAGCCGTTAAACCAGCAGTTAACCAACCTACAAACCATAAAACTGGATTAGCTTGGAAAGCTTGTCCGAGGATTTCATCTTTTGACCAAAAACCCGAAAAAGGAAAAATACCACAAATAGCTAGATTACCAATTAAGAAAGTATAGGCAGTGACGGGCATATATTTCCGTAATCCTCCCATCAACCGCATATCTTGAGCTAATACAGGATTATGTCCTACTACTGCTTCCATACCATGAATTACTGACCCAGAACATAGGAATAGCATTGCTTTAAAGTAAGCGTGGGTCATGAGGTGAAACAAACCTGCACTGTAAGAGCCTAAACCCATTGCCATCACCATATAACCTAATTGAGACATGGTGGAATAAGCTAGACCTTTTTTGATGTCATTTTGGGTTAGGGCAATAGTAGCACCTGTGAAAGCTGTAACTGCGCCAGTACAAGCAATAATAGTCATTGCTATGGGTACAGACTCTAGAATGGGGTACATACGAGCAATTAAAAATACCCCAGCAGCTACCATTGTCGCAGCGTGAATTAAGGCGGAGATTGGTGTAGGACCTTCCATCGCATCAGGAAGCCATACATGGAGGGGGACTTGAGCAGATTTGGCAACAGGACCTAAAAAGACCAAAATCGCAAATAGAGTCGCTAATCCGGCGGATAATGCCCCAGATGCGGTTAATTCTTGCAGTCTTTCTCCAATAATGCCAAAGTCGAAACTACCAGTTGCCCAATATAGCCCTAGCATCCCTAACAGTAAGCCAAAATCCCCTACACGGTTAGTGACAAAAGCTTTTTGACAGGCTTCAGCAGCAGCTTTACGCTCATACCAGAAACCAACCAGGAGGTAAGAACACATCCCCACTAGTTCCCAGAATATGTAAATCTGTACTAAATTAGGGCTGATAACCAGCCCCAACATAGAAGAACTAAAGATGCTCAAGTAAGCATAAAATCTTACATAGCCTGGATCGTGAGCCATGTAGCCATCAGTATAGATCATCACCAAAAAAGCTACTGTCGTAACGACCACTAGCATCAAAGAAGTCAGATTGTCAATGATATAACCCATTTGGAGATGAAAATCTCCTGCTGATGCCCACTCAATAGTACGAGTGTAGGTTTCATGTCCGTGTATCTGACTCCAGAAGATGCCAAAGGACAGCACCATTGCAGTACCAGCAATAAAAACAATAAAAAAGGAAAGAGTTTTTCTAAGGCTATTAGTTGCCTTGTTCAAAGAAATAAGACCAATTCCGAGGAAAGTTGCTCCTAAAAGAGGCAAAACGGGAATCAGCCAAGCATATTGATAAAGCAGTTCCATATTTAATAAATCTCTGTATCAGCAAAAATGGCTTGGCAATGTACACTCTTTACAAAAAAAGTGACTTTCTGTCATCCCATTGTAAATAAATTTTGTAAATTGACTGTAAAAATCAACCAGAAAATTTCAGCAACATTCTATAACTAATATCTAATACAAAAATCAAAAATTAGAAAATTAGCAGTCTCCCCTTAAGAGTGCTAAATTTGCATATGGACACTAATGACCAATTTTAGAACTATATCCTATGGCAAAGATTATTTCTTTCGATGAAAAATCTCGTAGAGCTTTGGAAAAAGGGGTTAACGCTCTAGCAGATGCGGTTAAAATTACCCTGGGACCTAAAGGTCGTAATGTACTGTTAGAAAAACAATTCGGCGCACCCCAAATTGTCAACGATGGGATTACTGTTGCCAAAGAAATTGAATTAGAAGATCCTCTAGAAAATACTGGCGCAAGATTAATTCAAGAAGTCGCTGCCAAAACTAAAGATACCGCAGGTGATGGTACTACCACCGCTACGGTAATTGCTCAAGCTTTGATTCAAGAAGGGTTAAAGAATGTCGCAGCAGGTGCTAACCCTGTCGCACTGAAAAAAGGTTTAGAAAAAGCTACTGCTCATTTAGTAAATGAAATTGCTGCGATCGCCAAACCCGTTACAGGAGATGCGATCGCCCAAGTAGCTACTGTTTCTGCGGGGAATGATGAAGAAGTAGGTAGCATGATCGCTCAAGCGATGGAGAAAGTTACCAAAGATGGTGTGATTACTGTTGAGGAGTCTAAATCTCTAGCTACAGAATTGGATGTAGTAGAAGGGATGCAGCTTGATCGCGGTTATATCTCTCCTTATTTTGTCACCGACGGGGAGCGTCAGATTGTGGATTTTGAAAATCCTCTAGTTTTGATTACTGATAAAAAAATTAGTGCGATCGCAGATCTAGTACCAGTATTAGAAAAAGTTGCTCGTAATGGTCAACCTCTATTAATTGTGGCAGAAGATGTGGATGGAGAAGCTCTAGCTACTCTAGTGGTGAATAAAGCCAGAGGGGTTTTAAGTGCTGCTGCGATTAAAGCTCCTAGTTTTGGCGATCGCCGTAAGCAAATGCTCCAAGATATCGCGATTCTGACTGGTGGACAACTCATTTCAGAAGAAGTGGGTTTAAGCTTAGAAATGGTAACGGTAGAGATGCTAGGAACAGCTAGTAAAATCATTATCGACAAAGAAAATACCACTATTGTTGGTGGTGGTGGCAAACACGAAGAAATCCACGCAAGAGTGGAACAAATCCGCAAACAGTTAGCAGAAACCGACTCGGAATATGATTCAGAAAAACTGCAAGAACGGATTGCTAAACTAGCTGGTGGTGTAGCAGTAATCAAAGTAGGTGCAGCTACCGAAACGGAATTAAAAGACCGCAAACTCCGCATCGAAGATGCCCTCAACGCTACTAAAGCAGCAGTTGATGAAGGAATTGTTCCTGGTGGTGGTACAACTCTGATTTATTTAGGCAAAAAAGCACTGGAGTTTAAAGCAGAATTAACTGATACTGAAGAAAAAGTTGCTGCAGATATCTTTGCTAAAGCCTTAGAAGTCCCCTTACGTCAGCTAGCAGATAATGCTGGAGTCGAAGGTACAGTAATTGTAGAAAAAGTTAAAGAATTAGACCTCAACATGGGTTACAACGCCCTCACTGGGGAATTCCAAGACCTGATTACTGCTGGTATTATTGACCCTGCTAAAGTAGTACGCTCCGCAATACAAAATGCTTCCTCTATTGCGGGTATGGTACTTACTACCGAAGCTTTAGTTGTAGAAAAACCTGAACCCGAACCCCCAGCGCCTGCTGGTGGCGGTGGTATGGATCCCATGGGTGGCATGGGCGGTATGGGTGGTATGGGTGGTATGGGTATGATGTAATACCTACTCCCATTCACTTTTTGTAAGTTTAAATATCTTAGAAGGGCGGGATCAGGTCGCCCTTTTTTTTGCTCCCTAAATTTGGCGATCGCTGTATTAGTAAGTAGCTATTACACACTAATGAGATTGGCGATCGCCAAATTTCCCCCATAGAGCTATTAGACCTATGGGGGAAAGTACTGATTTGATTATTCTGTGTATCTAGCTTAAGCAAAAGCAAAGTTGGCACTATCTTCTAACGCATTAGCATCCATACCCTGAATAACTGCCAAATCTGTACCATCAAAGCGGATTATAGTATTGTCTCCATCTTGGCTAAAGGTTAAGTCGGCTGTAGATGATGCGGGTATCCCTGCCACACCAATAACATCTATGTCTAATTCAAAATCAGTAATAGTTGAAGCTAATTCTGGTAACTCAGCCACAGCAATCCAAAATTGATCCCCATCTGCTCCTCCAGTAATGCGATTATCCCCTTCACCTTGATTGAAAAAGCGATGCAGCGCGGTCTTGGACTCCCCCTTACAAGCTCTTGAAATGAATTCAAGAGACAGCGGATCGGCTTTCCCCCACTCGCTGTTGCATCAAGAAACGGTCTTCCCCTTCTGCACCAACTAAAATTTAGTCGATAATTTTGATATTATTTTGCTACCTACTTTTGAAACAAGTCAAATGACAATTAAAAAAGAAAGAAAGATAAGAGCAAAATCTGTTAGACAAATGCTTACTCTATCTCATTATCGGTTTAAGCAATTTTTATTCCACAAAGCTTTTGAAACTGGTAAAACAGTTTTAGATGTCAATGAAGCATACACCAGTAAGACAATTAGTTGGACTGGTGAAATTGTACATAACCTTGGTGGCAGAAAAACTATTAAAGATAATAATGGCGTTGCCATGGACAGGGATTTAAATGGAGGGCGTGGGATATTCCTTCGCTCATTGGTAGATATTCCCAGTCTTTTTGACTGCATTGTTAACTAAGGTTAGCAAAATCATATCGGATACAGCAAGGTTACGAATTTTTCGTCAATTTATCAGTAAGGCAGTAGAAAAATATCGAGATTTACTAGAGGGAAACAGTTAATCGACTTGTTATTAAGATTAATTTCACTGCAAAATCCCAATCAGTCATTACAATTTTGGTAAAGAGTTTTGTTAAAAATTTATGACCCTCGCACCTATTTGGGGTTCTCTAATCATTTTCCTATTTTGTCCTTTATTGGGTGGACTACCCCTCATTGACTGGCTTACCTACGGTTTTACTGGTCGCCAACTAGCTAAACTAGGGACTGGTAATATCTCTGTATCCGCAGCTTTTGCTCATGGTGGTAAATTTGTTGGGGTATTAGCAGTATTGTCGGAAGCTGCAAAGGGAATCATTGCTGTATTGCTGACGAGGTTGTTTTTTCCTAGTGGTTCATTTTGGGAATTACTAGCATTGATCGCCCTAGTTATGGGTCGTTATTGGATGGGGAAAGGCGCAGGAACAACTAATGTAGTGTGGGGTATTGTAGCTCATGACCCAGTGGCAGCAGGATTAATTTTTTTAATTGGGGGAATCAGTTTTACCATCAACCGCGATCGTAAAGCAGGAAAACTGGGAATACTAGTCTTATTAGTAATTATTATTGGACTACGTCACCCAACAGAGCCAGAATACTTTATAATCGCTACTGCCCTTGGTAGTTTACTCGCTTGGATTTATCAACAAATACCAGACGACTTAGACCTACCAGAAAATTCAGTATCCCAGGAGTCAAGGGGAATGTTTCGCTTTTTTCGCGGTGATAAAAACCTGCTACCTCTAGACAAGAAATTAGATGGAAATAAAGTGGGGAATAAAGCTGCGAATCTTTCCCTAGTAAAAAGACTTGGTTACAGTGTTCCTGATGGTTGGGTACTTGTAGCAGGAGATGACCTCAAACCCGTAGTAGAATCCTTGCAACCATCTCCAGAAAATCCTTTAGTAGTTCGTTCTTCTGCTACTGGAGAAGATTCTAATTTAGCTTCTGCTGCTGGACAGTATTCTAGTTTTCTCAATATTACTAGTAGTGCTGTCCTACAAACCGCGATTCTAGACTGTCAAGCTTCCTATCTGGAAAATAACGCCCTGGAATATCGCAAAACTCGTCAGCAAGAAGAAGGGTCAATGGCAGTACTAATTCAAAAACAAATTATTGGGGTGTATAGTGGAGTAGCTTTTAGTCGTGACCCTATAGATAGGTTTCAGGATGCAGTGGCGATCGAAGCTGTATCAGGACAAGCTACAGAAGTAGTATCAGGAAGAATCACCCCCTATCGTTATCAAGTAATTGTTCCTTCTGTGACCACTAGTAATGAATTAAAGTCTACAAACAGTAATTCCCTTCAAGTAATTCCTGATGCTCCAGTTCCTGCTAATGCTATCCCCGATGACATTTTGGAATCTGTAGCCATTTTAGCCCGAGAAATGGAAGATATCTTCCAGGGTGTCCCCCAAGATATTGAATGGACTCATGATGGGGAAAAACTCTGGTTATTACAAGTACGACCCATTACCAATCTTCAACCGATTTGGACTCGTAAAATTGCAGCCGAAGTTATACCAGGTCATATTCAACCCCTTACTTGGTCGATAAATCAACCTCTCACTTGTGGGGTTTGGGGAGAATTATTTACTTTGGTGTTGGGGAAAAAAGTTGAAGATTTAGACTTTAATCAAACTGCAAATCTGCACTATGGTAGAGCCTATTTCAACGCAACTTTATTAGGAGAGATTTTTCTGCGGATGGGACTACCTCCAGAAAGTTTGGAATTTTTGATTAGAGGGGAAAAATTCTCGCGACCTCCTATAACTTCCACCCTGAAAAATTTACCTGGACTGTGGAAACTTTTGCAACGAGAATTGAAACTAGCAACAGACTTTGAACAAGATTCTGAGCAACTATTTCAACCCCTGTTGGAGGAAATCGCAGCAAATCCTATTGAGGACTCATCTCCACCAGAAATCATTACCAGAATTGATAATATCCTTAAAGTCTTACAAAAAGCCACCTACTACAGTATTCTTGCTCCTTTAAGTTTGGCATTACGTCAAGCAATTCTCAAAGTACCAGATACAGAATTAGATAATAGTAAGATACCAGAAATTGCTTCAATGCGATCGCTGGCTACTTTAGCTTGTGATACTCTTAAACTTTTAACCGCAGAAAACATAACCATTGATTCTTCTGCTTCTCTTTTTGCTTATATCGCAGAACATCCTGAAGGGGAATCAATCTTGCAGCGATTTGATGAGTTGTTAACTTGCTACGGCTATCTTAGTGAAGTTGCTACCAATATTGCTGTTCCTTGCTGGCGCGATAATTCTAGTCCTGTTAGAGAAATGTTTGCTCGTTTTTTCTTTGACCCAGAAGCCAGAAAACTAGCCCAGTCTGACACAACCCCCTCTACTAACCATTGGCAAAACCAAGTAGTTCAAAAACGCTTAAATCTTAAAGGGGAAGTTAGTGTAATTTATAATAAACTATTAGCAAATTTACGTTGGAGTTTTCTGGCTTTAGGAACATACTGGCTCGATTTGGGAATCCTATCAGAAGTAGAAGCAATATTTTGGCTCAAATTTTCGGAAATAAAAGATTTTGTATCTCAAGGTAATAACCTTAATTCAGAAGCAATCACCAAACTAATCTCAGTTAGAAAACAACAATGGCAACAAGAATCACAACTAACCTTGATTCCCTATCTAATGTATGGCGAGCCTCAACCTTTAACCATGTCTAGTTTTCAGTCTTCTTCTATAAATAATAGTCAAACCTTAACAGGAATCGGCGCTAGTAATGGCATGATTGAAGGAAAAATCCAAGTTTTACAGAACCTCAACCAAACAATTGACATAGATAGACAAACCATTCTAGTTGTACCCTACACCGATGCAGGATGGTCGCCTTTATTAGCTCGTGCTGGAGGATTAATATCTGAGGTTGGTGGTCGTCTCTCCCACGGAGCTATAATTGCTCGCGAGTATGGTATTCCCGCAGTTATGAATGTTCCCTATGCAACTCAAATCTTACAAGCAGGAAAACGAGTAAGAATAGATGGTCAAGCTGGAATAGTAGAGATTTTAGATTAATTTTATGGTTGCTCTCATTCTTACCGTATTTGTGGTTATTCTGGGTTCAGCGATTTGTTCTGGTTCAGAAACAGCTATCTTATCAGTTTCTTCCATTAGAGTCCGTCAACTTGCACAATCTAAAACTCCTTCTGCTCTTGCACTGTTAGGTATTCGCACTAAAATTAATCGACCGATCGCCACTATTGTTATATTAAACAATATTTTTAATATCGTCGGGAGTATCGTTATTGGTAGTCTAGCAACCCAAGTCTTAGGGGATGCTTGGCTAGGAGTATTTTCGGGATTTCTAACTTTTTTAGTGATTATCTTTGGTGAAATTTTCCCCAAGACTTTATGTGAACGTTATGCAGAGCCGATTTCTCTAGCTATTGCCATTCCCATCAGATTTTTGACTTGGATATTTACTCCTTTAGTATTATTAGTAGAATTTGTAACTTCTCCTGTCACTAAAGGTAGAGCTATTCCCACAACTAACGAAGCAGAAATTAAATTTTTAACTAAAATAGGTTATCAAGAAGGAGTTATAGAAGATGATGAAGCAGAGATGATACAGAGGGTATTTCAACTCAACGATCTTACTGCTTCTGATTTGATGTCTCCCAGAGTAATTATTACTTATCTCAAAGGCAATTTAACTTTAGCTCAATGTCAAGAAGAAATTATTAGCTCCCAGCATTCACGGATTATTGTCATCGATAACAATATTGATAATGTTATAGGTTTAGTCTTAAAAGATCATCTTTTGACAGCACTTATTCAAGGAAATCAAGACAAAAATGTAGCAGAATTAGTTAGAACTGTAAGATTTGTTCCTGCTAGTATTAGAGCCGATAAATTACTTAAAGTCTTTCAAGAAATTAGAGAACATTTGGCTGTAGTTTTAGATGAATATGGAGGTGTAGCGGGAGTTGTCACCCTAGAAGATGTCCTAGAAGTTTTAACAGGAGAAATTGTCGATGAAACAGACCGCAATGTTGACTTACAAGAAATAGCTCGCAAAAAACGTCAGCGACTTTTACAATCTAGAGGAATTACTAATGGAAATTAATGATATTCAGTAAGCAAAGAATCAAATTATCTGTCTGATATTCTAAGACAATCCCCACCCTACTTCGTTGGGGTGGGGTAGTTTAAATATCTTAAAATATCTTATTCTACAGAACTAGAAGCAAATTCTGGTTTAGTATCGATTTCATCCTGCTTCTCCTTAGCCTGTCGGCGTTTTTTAGCGTAGAGTTGAATACTAGCAGCCATAGTAATCACCAAACCTACAACCAACCAAGTTGTTAGGTCTAGAGGCAGATTGTTTTTGAACACAGCTAATAGCACAATAACTACTAGGAAAATAGTAGGAGCTTCATTTAAAACACGAAACTGCTGTCCTGTCCATTTACATTCACCTTTAGCTAACTGCTTCATCAGTTTTTTGCAGTAGTGGTGATAACCAATCAACAGCAAGACCATCGCCATTTTAATATGTAACCAGCCAGATTTAAGAATCTCTGGTTCAGTAGAAATTAATCCAATTGCCATCACTACAGTAACAATCATCCCAGGAGTGGTAATGATGTTGTAGAGACGTAATTCCATTAATTCATATTGTTTTTTTAAGATAGATTGGGCTGGTTCAGGTTCTTGATTTGCCTCTGCATGATAGACAAAAAGACGCACTAAATAAAACAATCCTGCGAACCAAACTACAACACCAATCAGGTGAAATGCTTTAAACCAGTAATAAGCCATAGATTAAATTTAATTTTGCAAATTTCTCCCTTATTCAGTGAGTTTATATTCTTATTAGGTAGTAAAAACTGATACGCAACAAAATTTTAAATCTTGCTCTGAGATGATTGTTGGAGTCGGGAGACTAGGGAGGTCGCAGAAGCGCACCTTCGGTGGGGGGAGATTCGGGAGAAAGATTTGTAGCAATTGATTGCAGAATTGGTATGAGTTTATATTGCTTTTTTGATGGCGTGCTATTGCTGGTAAGGCGTTGCCCATCAGTGTAACCCTTACTTCACTGCTTCATCAGCGATGGCTGCATAGGTGCTTGCGACTTTTGTCGTTACTGCCTTGTCGGACTTTAGCCCGTGTCGGGCATAAATTGTGCCGAAGAGGAATTCAGCAGAGTTGTAGCTCAAAAACACTTTGCCGTTGGCATCTTCCCAGACCATTGCCTTTGGCGGAAGATCGATTGCAACTGTGGGGGTCTTGATGAAAACTGGCGTGCCGATACGAGGATTGCCGAACACAATGACGGTCGCCCGTGGCATCTTCAAGCCGACCGACTCAGCAGCAGCAGCATGATCCAAACGGGCAAAGATTTTGAGTCCCCTTTTCTTCGCTGCTGCCTCGAACTTCTCGATTGTCACATCGACAGAATTTGCACTTGGTCGTGTGATCAGCCCGTTTACATCAGACGCAGAAAGGGCAGTAAAAGAAACCAGTATGGAGATCGCTATAACGGCAAGGTAGCGCAAAAACATCATCATTAAGAATGAGCTATGAAAGTTTTATGAATCTTCACTTCTATCGTACCGACTGCATACTGTTCCAACCTACAATAATTAAAAGTTTCTGTTTCAATTACATTGTTAAGACTCTTTTTCTTTTTCTTTTTCTTGTTCTGCTTGATGTTCTTGCCACAACTTAGTTACCAATTTTTTGATCTCTTGATGTTTCTCTACTCCTTCGTAAGCATAACGATTGAGCTGGTTAGAGACGATCATTGTTTCTAGATCCGTTATTCTATCTTCTGTATCTGGGTGAGTCGAAAGCCAAGCAGGGGGGTTAGGATTATCTTCCTCATCATGCTGTTCCTCTAGTTTCACCATCAAATTCCTTACCCCATCCGCAGCATAGCCTGCTGCTGCTAGAACTCTTGTTCCATAAACATCTGCTTGTCTTTCCATGTCTCGGCTGTAATTGAGAACTATTAAATTACTTGCGGTACTACCAACGTAGGGTATGTATTGAAATACGTTGGAAGTAAGATTGGCTCTTGTGACCAACTGAAAGCCGTGGGATAAGTCAGAGTGTGCCACTTCATGAGCTATTAACCCTGCTAATTCTGCTTCTGAATCAGTCTTCATAATTGCTCCTGCATTAATAAATATTTTTCCTCCAGGTAGAGCAAAAGCATTGAGATTTTCGTCCATAATGACGTGAAATTCGTACTCAAATTCATTTCTTCCTGATACTTTGGTAATTTTGTTGCCGATATCTCTCACATAGCTTAAAACTGCTTCATCTTCTACCATTGGTACATTTTTCTGAATTCGCTTACTAAATCTTTCTCCTATATCAGATTCCCCTTGCAGCAGCATGATAGTAGTGTCCAAAGCGGAAATAGGACCAAATAAATTACCTGTAACAGCAAAACCTATTGTCCCCACAATCGCGTTACCTACTGCATTCCAAGTTAGTTCAGAACGGACATAATCTTGATATTCTTCTAAATATTCATCTGCTAATTTGGTAAATTCTGCTGCTTCTGGACTATCAGGATTAAATAAAGCAAATTGACGCGCAGAAATGGAGGCATTTAGCCATCTTTTTTCAGCTACATCTGTAGCAATTTTAGCTCTTAATAATTCAACTTCTTCTGGATAAAGACCAATGGCATTTTCTAAGACTTCTATCGCTTCAAGAGGGCGTTCATCCGCTGTTAATTCTTGAGCATAAGTAATATGACCAGGGATAAATTCAGGATCTCTGGTAACTAATAATTTTAGAGGTACAAAAATTTTACTTTCTAAGTTTTGCTTTTTTCCTTGTTGATACATACGCCAATATACTGAACCACCAGGACTGAGATTGTCAGATTCATAGATAGGTTTAGGTAGGCGATTTATTTCGATTCCTTCTTGTGACCAAGTTTCTTTAGCATCTCGATATAAAACAGTTGCAGCTATTTTGTCTCCTTTTAAATAAAGACGGTCTGCTGCTGCTAGTTTTTGGTGACGTATGATTTCTTCTAGTGTGGGACATTCTGCTTTTGCGGTAGGCTCTTCTGGGTTAGAATCTTCTGTTGCTGATGTTTTCTCTTGGTTCTTGATTTCATTACAATCAGTGTTTTCTTTGAGACTTACTTCGGATTCTAATGATTCAATTTCTTGGTCAGAGGTTGTAGGAGCTTCTTCTAATTGCACCTCCGTAATAGTTTCTACTTCTTTTTCAGGAGTAATTTCCGCAACTGTTAAATTAGTTGTGAATAAATTACTTAAAATGATTATGGGGAACAAACTTGTATAAAATTTCATATAATTACTTGTTGGTAAGGAGAATATAGGCTGTTAATTTTTATTTTAATCTCTCTATCTCTAACTGGAAAAACTCTTTAATAAGAAATTAACTATATTCATCGAAACTGCAATAAAATAGGAGACAGAATGACTACTCACTTTATTACTGCTGAAATTGATTTACAAGAAAACCCTGCTCAATTACAGCAAGAAATTGCAGCAGAATTAGCTAAACAAGGTGAGCCTTTACGATGGGCTATTAGCGAAGTAGATCGAGAGCAAGAAAAAGTTACGGTAGAAGCCATCGTTACTGAGCTTGAACCTTTAAAGGATCGGGGCTAAAAGCTCAATGATGAGGACAATTTTTCCCTGTTCCTCATCCTTCAATCCTCATCCTTTATAATTAACCTCATGTTAAGCCAATCCCTCAAACCCTTTACCGTAGTACTCATAGTTCCTACAGGAATCGGTGCATCTATTGGTGGATATGCAGGAGACGCATTACCTGTAGCACGAGCTATGGCTGAAGTATGTGATCGCCTGATTACCCATCCCAATGTCCTCAATGGAGCGCAACTCTACTGGAATTTAGATAATGCTTACTATGTGGAAGGATACGGTTTAGACCAGTTTGCTGCTGGCTCTTGGGGCTTACAACCAGTTACACAAAATAAAGTTGGTTTATTACTAGATCGAGCTATTGAACCAGAATTACGCTTGCGTCAACTCCAAGCTGCTGATGCTACTAGAGCTACTTTAGGACTCAATGTTACTGACTATGTGATTACTGATGCACCCCTAGAAGTAGAATTACGCACTGCATTTTCTGGTGCTAGTTGGGGAACAATAGGTAATACAGCAAGCCTTCTTAGAGGTGCAGAAAAATTAATTACTCAAGCGGGAGCAGATGCTATAGCGATAGTAGCTCGCTTTCCTGACGAAATGGACAGTATGGCTTTTAATAACTATCGTCAAGGCTCAGGAGTAGATCCCATAGCAGGAGCAGAAGCCGTAATTTCTCATCTGATAGTACGTCAATTTAAAATTCCCGCAGCCCACGCTCCAGCCCTACGACCTTTACCAGTTGACCCTAATGTTTCCCCCAAAGCAGCAGCCGAAGAGCTAGGATATACTTTTCTCCCTTGCATCTTAGTGGGATTAGCTCGCGCACCTCAATTTGTTACGAAATACGAAGTATCTCCCCATCTAATTTGGTCTGAAGAAGTTGATGCCCTCATAATACCTCATAGTGCCTGTGGTGGTAGTGCTGCCTTGAGTTTCAGTAACTCCCAAACCACCATAATTACAGTTGAAGAAAATTCTACTTCCTTGAAAGTTACTCCAGAAGCTTTGGGCATGAAAACTATTAGAGTAAACTCTTACTTAGAAGCTCTAGGCGTACTTGTAGCTCGTCGTGCTGGAATTAATCTGAATGCCTTAAGTTCTTCTATATCATCTCTACACCATTTATCTTAAAAGTCCGTGGCAAATCCAAAAACCCCTGAAATTGAACCCTTGAGTCGCCCCCAGATACTAGTTGTGATGGGGGTCACAGCCGTTATTCTGTTGATTATTTCCAAAATATGGCAAAAACTAGGTTCAGTTCCGCTATTACCAACGGAAATCACTACATCCGCTTTTATTTGGGGCATAAGTTTAGCAGCAGGTATTACAGTAGCTAGCAGCATTATTTATCGCTTGTGGCCAGCTTATCGTGACAGTGCAGATATTTATCTAGAATTAGTGATCAAACCTTTAATTTGGCCAGATTTAATTTGGTTGGGATTATTACCTGGTTTAAGCGAAGAATTACTATTTCGAGGAGTCATGTTACCAGCTTTGGGGCTAAATATCGCAGCCGTAGTGTTTTCTAGTCTTCTATTTGGCGTATTACATCTTAGTGGAGCAGGGCAATGGCCCTATGTGGTATGGGCAACAGTAGTAGGGTTTGCCTTGGGTTATGTAGCTCTGATTACAGGCAACTTATTCGTTCCTATTTGCGCTCATATTATCACTAATTTAGTATCTAGTTGTCTGTGGAAACTAACTCATAGAAATTTAGAAACCAACAGCACAAGTAATAATTAGCTTTTCATCCAATCATAATGCAACAAGGTGACTTAATCGAGCTAGAAATTACTGACCTCAACACTAGTGGGGAAGGAGTCGGCAGAATTAATGGTAAAGTAGTATTTGTTCCTGATACCGTTACAGGCGATCGCATAAACACCAGAATTACCCACATTAAATCGAGGTATGGAGAGGGAAGGCTACAACAACTCCTAATTCCCTCAAAATATAGGATTCGCCCTCGGTGCATCGTAGCAGATAAGTGTGGCGGTTGTCAGTGGCAACATATTGACTGGGAATATCAAAGACAAATTAAAAGACAACAAGTCATTCAAGCTCTACAGCGTATTGGTGGTTTTGAAAACATCCAAGTAGCTCCCACATTACACAGCCCTCACCCCCTTAACTATCGCAACAAATCAACCTATCCTCTAGGAATTGGCTCAACAGGAAACATACAAGCTGGTTACTATCGTCGAGGTAGTCACAAAATAGTTAATCTTAACCAATGTCCTGTACAAGATTCTCGTTTACATCCTCTCCTCAGAGAGATCAAACAGGATATTCAGCAACAAGGATGGTCAATATACGATGAAAAAACCAATAAAGGTCAGCTAAGGCATCTTTCATTAAGAATTGGCATTCGTACAGGAGAAATCTTGCTGACTTTAGTTACAACTGACCCAGAATTACCACAAATAAAACAACAAGCTCAGATTTGGCTGGCGAAATATCCCTCATTAGTGGGAGTCTGTCTGAATATCAATCAAAAACCGAGCAACGTTATTTTTGGCAAAGAAACTTTGGTTGTTGCAGGAAAACCCTTTCTCACAGAAATTTTTGCAGGAGTCACACTACAAATTCTCTCTGATACCTTCTTCCAAATTAATACTGAAACGGCGGAACTTTTGCTCGATAGTATTCTGCAAGAATTACAATTGCAAGGAACTGAAACTTTAGTTGATGCTTATTGTGGCATTGGAACATTTACTCTCCCTTTAGCTCGAAAAGTTAAACAAGCTATTGGTATTGAATCCTATTACTCTTCCCTGGCTCAAGCCAAAAACAATGCCCAAATCAACAAGATAGACAATGTTACTTTTTATGAAGCAAAAGTCGAAGATTACTTGCAACTCATGGGCGATCTGAAACCAGATATCATTTTTCTCGATCCTCCCCGTAAAGGTTGTAATGTTCGTGTATTAAAGACCTTATTACAGTTACAACCCAATAAAATAGTTTATGTCAGTTGTAAACCTGCTACTCTCGCCAGAGACATCAAAAGTCTGTGTGAAACTGAAGTCTATCAACCTCAATGGGTTCAACCTGCTGACTTCTTTCCTCAAACCAGTCATGTAGAATGTGCTGTAATCCTTAGAAAAAAGGGATAATTTCTTAAGTAGTTTCCGCGAACTTCAAGTTAGTTAGTATAATGGATATGACAAGTTCAGACTGTCCAAAAGAGGAAAGCTATGATTTTAAAGGTTAAGTTAATAGTTCAACTAGCCGAAATTCAAAATTTGACAACTTGTCGTAGCTACAACCCTAATCAGTAAAATCATCGAAAAAATATCATTTTCTCAGAGCTTGGTTAAAACTTCATAACTTAACTACCGAAGACCAATAGCCAACCAAGCACAGCCCAAAAACTGACCCAGTTTCTTGACAACTGTAATGAAGCTAAATAAGGACTTATCATTATAGCCCAAATTCCAGTTTTAGATGATTTATTTCTATTCCATACTTTTAGAATATAAGGTTAGAGGTACTATCTGTGTTCGTCATACCCATCCCTCGTAACAAAAGTAAGTGGAGTACCATTAGTTTTGTTTCCACTCTCTATTTATGTCCCATTCTCGATTTACTTCTAGCTCATATCCCCCATAAATGGCAAGCAGAGCTTCGGTTAGGATTACAAGAAGCTTTAGTGAATGCAGCTAAACATGGCAATAAACTTGACCCTAATAAAACAATCATTGTTAAATTTACTATCACCGATACCGAATACTGCTGGATCATTATAGACCAAGGTGGCGGTTTTATCCCTCAATGTTCTTGTGCTTCTCATCACGAATCAGATCTTCCTTCTGATGAATCGGAAAGTGGAAGAGGGTTGTGCATCTTACAACAAGTATTTGATCGAGTAAATTGGAATAAAGAAGGTACAGAATTAACTCTTTCTAAGTTAGTCTATAACAACCATCATTAAGAAGTGATGACAAAAAATTTTGATGGCATATTCAAACAAGTCTATTTTGTTGTAGAATAAAATTCTGCAAGATGGTGGCATAGCCAAGTGGTAAGGCCGTGGACTGCAAATCCATTATCCCCCAGTTCGAATCTGGGTGCCACCTTATCTCATAAAGCGATCGCTTATGCCTCACCGAGGCGAGAACCCTTTGATCGCAGTTTATAAATAATTGAATCTAAACTTTATTAGCGATAATGGAATCAGCAGTAAGTAGCTCACTATAATTTAACTATAATTTAAGTATAAAGAGTTTTTGCAAGGGGTCTGTTATGGGTAAATTTGCCGTTGCAGTTATCAATGGAACTCAAGCACGTTTTTTCACCTTAGATTCAGCAGCAATATCGGAATATGAATCTAGTCCCAATTTAATCGAACAGGAAAGTTTATTTGATTCTACCAGAGGACTTCATGCTCAAGAGCTTTGGGCAAATACCCAAACTGGACGTAACCGAGGTTCAAGGGTTCAGGCTCATAGCTATGATGACCATCGTCAAAACCATAAGATGGAATTTGAAAAAAGGTTTGCTAATCAGATTAGTAGGGCAATGCTCAAGATGATTCAGAGAAATCAAGCAAGACAACTGATTTTAGTGGCAGAACCACAAATTTTAGGTATGATGCGAGAAGCTATGATGGACAAATTATTTAAAAGCCTCAAGATTCATGAAGTAGCTAAAGATATCTGCCATTTTAACCTGAACCAAATTCACGATTATCTGGCGAAACAACAACTCTTACCTCCTTGCCAAAAAGTTTATTCTCGATGATCTGAAGGATTAGATCACCAGATGGGAAATGAGCTATCATAATCCAGAAGAAATAGTTTCCAACCTATCACTTCTAGAAGAAGAGGTATCAGTTTTGAAGCGTAGTCTCTAGGGGCTATAGTTCTAAAGGGTGTTGATCATTACAAATATCCATGGGAGTTGGCTTCTAGTATGGGTTAGTTATGTAAGGTATTGCCAATTAATATGCTGCTCTCAGAACTTGCTCGTGATCGCGGAATTCGTTATTTTCTCATTTCTTTTACTGATTTATTTGGAGTACAGAGGGCTAAACTTGTTCCAGCCCAGAGTATTGATGAAATGGCGGAGAATGGGGCGGGATTTGCGGGTTTTGCTGCTTGGTTAGACATGACTCCTGCCAATCCTGATATATTGGCAATACCTGATGCTAACAGTTTATTTCAGTTACCTTGGCAATCTTATGTAGCATGGATGCCAGCAGATTTATATGGAATGGATGGAGAACCTCTATTACAAACTCCCAGGTTAGTCTTAAAGGGAATAGTCAAACAAGCAGAACAACTAGGATATAGGATTAAAACAGGGGTTGAATGCGAGTATTTTCTATTATCTGCTGATGGTAGTGAAATTTCTGACAGTCGTGATCGCGCTTCTAAACCTTGCTACGATCAACAGGCACTAATGCGCCGTTACGATGTGATTAGTGAAATCTGCGATGCTATGTTGTCTCTGGGATGGAAACCCTACCAAAACGATCATGAAGATGCTAATGGTCAGTTTGAAATGAATTGGACTTACGATGATGCGATAGTTACAGCAGATCGCCATGCTTTCTTTAAGTATATGGTTAAAAGCATTGCAGAAAAACACGGCTTCCGCGCCACCTTTATGCCCAAGCCTTTTGCTAACCTAACTGGTAACGGCTGTCATACCCATCTCTCAGTCTGGGATAGTTCGGGTAAAATCAACTTATTTAAAGATACAGAGGAAGAATTAGGACTTTCTAAGTTAGCTTATCAATTTATCGCTGGAGTGCTAGAGTCAGCTTCCGCTTTGTGCGCTTTTACTAATTCTACAATTAACTCTTACAAGCGCATTAATTCCCCTGTAACTCTATCGGGTGCAACTTGGTCGCCCAACAGTATTAGCTATAGTGGTAACAATCGTACCCATACCATTCGTATTCCGGATGCAGGAAGATTTGAATTACGTTTGGCTGATGGTGCAGCAAATCCCTATCTTCTCCCCGCAGCAATTATAGCAGCAGGATTAGATGGTATAATCCGTCAAGCAGAGCCAGGCGATCGCTCTGATAATAATAATTACACCGATCCTCTACCACCAGATCGGGTTAAGCAACTTCCTTCCAACTTATTAGATGCTTTACGCTGTTTGGAAAATAATACAGTGTTTGCTAAAGCTTTGGGGGATTCTTTTGTTGCTTCTTATTTAAAGTTGAAATACCAACAATGGCACAATTACAGTAACCAAATTACTGACTGGGAATTAGATAATACTCTTGATTGTTGACCCTGAAAGGATGAATTATGAGGAGTGAGGAAAGAGGAAATAATTGCCGGTATATTGTAGTTTACTTCTATTTCCTGATTCGCAATCTTTATCCCTCATCCTTTAAATGTTAATTGTTGGACTGAACTCGATCTTAGACGGAGCTTTATATGACTAATCTACTACAAATAGTAAATAAATACTTAGTGTCTTTTATTGTTATTATCACACTCTTGCTTTTTACTAGCGATCCTGTTTTAGCTATTAGTCAAGATAATGGTGCAGCTATTTTTGAAACTAATTGTGCAGGTTGCCACCCCAAGGGGGGTAATATTATCAGACGGGGTAAAAATCTGAGAAAAAGAGCTTTAAAACGGAATCATTTAGAGACGATTGAGGCGATCGCATTTTTGGTGACAAATGGCAAAAATAATATGCCAGCATATGAAGAAAGACTTAGTAATCAAGAGATAGAAGCTGTTTCTAGCTATGTTCTGGAACAGGCTGCCAAAAACTGGCGCAATTAAGTCATTTATCCCTATAGAAAATCAAAAAATGCTGGCGACACATACAATTTAAGGTAGGGGGATGCACTGCCCACCCTACTGTGTTTCTGGCTTTTACCAAAGGTTTATCCAAAATAACTGGGTTCTTTACCAGGTATCCATTTAATGTTGCAGCCGATACTGGGTTTTTGTTCTGAAGGAATTGGTTTATCTGCTAACACATTAGATATGGCATTTCTTAAGTCTTGTCCTGTTACGGGTAAATTGTTACTGGGACGGCTATCATCTAATTGACCTCGATATACTAATTCTTGTGTTTGATTAAATAGGAAGAAGTCAGGAGTACAAGCAGCAGTATAGGCTTTGGCTACTTCTTGGGTAGCATCATAACAAACAGGAAAATTAAACCCTAATTGTTGCGCCATTTGTTTGAGGTTTTCAGGAGAGTCATCAGGATATTTTTCTACATCGTTAGCACTAATTGCCACAATTCCTAAAGACTCATTGGCATAATCTTTCCCTAATTTAGCTAACTCCTGTTGTATATGCTTCACAAAAGGACAATGGCGACACATGAAAATAACTAACAAGGCTTTTTTATCAGCAAAAGTCCCTAGAGAAATTGTGTCACCAGAAACTACATCCGCTAAAGCAAAATCTGGTGCTTTAGTTCCCAAGGCTAACATTGTGGAAGGAGTTAAGACCATAATCACTATTCCAGAAAAAAAATAGGGTTAACTAACACCTACTAAAAACCTAAACGCGCGTTGTACATAAGTAGGGCTATGTTTAGGGTTGGGACACGGTGAATTCCCATCAATACGGGGTTCATAAACGCCTGGGGTTTCCCCAGGCGACGACCCCTCACAATTTGACTGGCTACTGGCAGGAGAGAGGGGAGAACCCGTCTCATTACTATCACTAATAACAAGTGTCTTGGTGCGCGTTCCCTTATCCGAAGGTGTCCTAAAGGATACACCTGCGGATATACCCTTTAGGGTGCGCCGTTCGACGGCGCGGGGGTGGATAGGGGCGACTTTTCTGGTTTGATACTTTGCTGCCAACAGTTGGCTGTGGGTGGTTGAAGTCTCCCCATCCCCGCGCACCGCAATTTTCTCTAGTTTTCTTTCCGCACGTCAAAATGTAATATGTAAAGATTATGTTTTCGCCCCCAAAGCGATCGCTCTTGACGGACATTTTCTGAGTACAAATATGTAAAAAAACTGAGAAAC
>JAAUYD010089493.1_pt1 | contig 20613 bp, 12 predicted proteins | sample 7278101 | NCBI WGS metagenome assembly JAAUYD01 (sample SAMN14350128, study PRJNA611818) | marine sediment metagenome | isolation source: surface marine sediment (0.6m) | place: French Polynesia: Moorea | collected 2018-08
CCCCTGCCCCCTTTTTCAAGGGGGATTCTTTTCTGGCGATCCTACGCTATAAAAACACCCAAAAATCCTTAACCGAATGCCATTGGGCAAAGGGGGCCGGGGGGATTTCGTCTTTTCCCCTGACACTGCGAGGTGACAAAATCCCCCTAACCCCCTTTTTCAAGGGGGAATTTGCTAACTTCACCCGACAAACTTCGTTTGACATTGCCCTACGCGGCAAACATTTCGGCAAGTGTGGATAAGACTTTCTTTTGCGCCTTATTGCTCAGCTTTCCGAGTCGGCCGTGTAGCCGGCGCTTGTCCACTGTGCGAATCTGGTCCAGGACAACCTGGGCCCGTTTATCGTGGAACGTACAGTTTACACGGGTCGGATAGTCGCGGCCTTTTGTCGTCATCGGTGCGACAATCACCGTTCGGATATGGCGATTCATCTCGTCCGGGGAAATGACAACACAGGGCCTGGTCTTGCGGATTTCACTGCCGACGGTCGGGTCGAGGTTGATGAGATATACTTCGAATCGCCCTACCATTCCCATTCCTCATCGTCCCAAGATGAAAGCGCAGCCGTGTCTAACAAAAGGTCGTCTTCGTTCTCGGCCATGGTGCGAAACGCCGCTTCCCAACCGTCACGGGGGCCAATTGCGGGCATGATGATGATTTTATTCCCCTCGACGACCAAGCGAACCTCAGACTCAATGCCTGTCTGTTCGAAAAGCGGCCTTGGAATCCGAATGCCCCTTGAGTTGCCTATCTGAATGATCTGCGCTTTCACTGGCGGCCTCCTTGGAAAGTAATTACATTATAATTACTTCTCAGAGTATGTCAAGACGAGACCGGGGCTATAAGAACGAGGATCTGTCTGTCTATTCGGCGCTGTTAAAGACAATAACCCGGCTTCCCGGATCTCCGGGTATGGGAAACCGCTCTGAGTCCTCTGTGTGGACAAATGGCGTGCTCCATTCAAAGAGCCACCGCGCATCTCGGATGGGTAGGTTGACACACCCGTGGCTCACTGGCGTGCCAAAATCGTCGTGCCAAAAGGCACTGTGAATCGCGATGCTTTCTTGCCGGTGATAATACATCACCCATTGAACGTCTTCGACCCGGACTTCCCCCATCCGCAGCTGCATGGTCTGCGCCCGCCGCTTCCATTGGATGCGATAGCTGCCCGGCACGGTATTACCCTTGCGGCCAGTGGAGCACGGTATGATTTTAAGGAGCTGTTCCCCCTCGTAGGCGTGCATCAGCTGTTCCCCCACGTCCACGGCAATCCACCGCTCTTTTTCCCCGAGGCGAGGCGGCACCGGTGCCTGGCGAACCCTGGCAACCGCATCGTCGTGAATGTACTGCCCGTTGCCCAGGGATACCCAACCATTTTCTGCAATAAGGCGACCGCCATTGGCGCGAGAAATAACCGACCATCGCTCCGGGGCACCCACGGACGGACCCGCATCAGATGGGCCCGAAAAGACGCGGGCGCTTCTGCCCACGACAATGCCCCCTGGCATGTCTGTCTGATCTCCAATATCTACGGCCAAGGTGTCGATGCGCGGTGGAAGTTCAGCCAGCCCTTCGGCCTCGACATACCAACCGCGTCGCGTCTTTAGGTAAGGCTGACCGTGCCTCATCAGTTTATCCGCAATCACCAGGACCGAGCCGTTGCGCAATCGCACCATAGGCCGATGGCGGTCAATATCCTTTGTGCTGCGATACAATCGGGGCCTCTGGCCAGTGACCTTATATGCGCCAAATCCATCGATGAGTCGCACGTTGTCGAGGGGTGCGGGTCGCGCTGCGAGTTCGTCTGTCTTTTTAAGGTGCTTGGCGCAGATGAATCCACTGCCAATGCGTTCCATCCACCCGCGTTTGCAGGTCTCGGTGGCACTTCGCCGCCGTACTCTGATGATGGCGTCCTTATAAATAAGTGCTGAAATAGCACTGTGCTTGAACATGCCGCGTCGAACCGGCGCGTTCCTTCGGGTTCGCATGAGCAGGGGAAATTCCCTGGTTTCGTCTGTTGCCGCTTCTAAGACCTCGGGTTCAGGTATGCTGAGGGCAGGCGCTTTGGCGTGGCTCTGTTCAGCTTCAATCCGAAAGGATGCAATGGCAACACCGACCAGTAGAAACGTACCAAACCAAAACGATAGCGGGCTCTTTTTTTTGTTCAACGTATTGCGCTGCATCTTAAGCAATTGACGCGAAAGACAGTAACATTTTACGTTTTTAATCACCATTTTTTTCTGGTAGGGATGACAAACCCATGCCGTTATCCAACCGAGGTGCATCATGACGCGAATTGCCGTGGCAAACGGCGCCCCCAGAAAAACCGGGTACACCTACGACTTGCTGGCCCTGCTCGCCAAGGGCATCACCAGTGCAGGCGGTGCGTTGGATATGATCCACCTCTGTGACTATGACATTCGCACTTGTGTTGGTTGCTACCACTGCTGGCACCCCGACCACCCTGGCACGTGCGTTCACGCCGATGATATGCCCCTGCTTGCGGATCGGTATGCGCAAGCAGATCTGGTTGTCTTTGCAACCCCTCTTTATTTTTACTCTTTTTCAGCGATCCTCAAGGTATTTATCGAGCGCTTGCTCCCACTTACAGAGCCGAGGCTCGTGCCAGGTCCAACCCTTGGATTGATGCAAAATGCCCTGCGATCTCGGAACGGCCGGACCAAGCGTTCTGCGCTGATGGCCGTGGCTGCGCTTCGAGATCCGAGGGGTATGCACGGCCTGGAGCAGACCTTTGAGCTGATATCAGATGGACTGCACCTCATCCCCTCGGGCAAATTGTTTCGGTCAGAGAGCTTTTTCCTCGATTTTCCGGGCAGCTCTCCCAGGGCGCTGCGCAAGATCCAGGCGGCATTTGAAACAGCCGGGCGAGAGCTGGTCACGTGCGGCCATATCCGCCCGGAGACTCAAACGGCCGCATCCATGCCCCTGACACGGGACGCTGAAACCTATCAGCACTACTCTGAAGTGTACTGGCAGGTAGCCGCAGACCTGGGCATTGGGGGCGGGGATCGGGATGCTCTTCGCGAGCGGGTCAGTGAGGATCTGCGCATCCTCATGCCAGAGTTTGCAGCCCTGCTCGATCCTGCGGCGGCAGCGGATCTGGCAGCAGTGGTGCTCTTTGATTTGACCGGCAATCAAGCCGGTAAGTGGCATTTTGTTATTGCAAATGGAACGTGCCGCGCAATCCAGGATGGACACAACAATCCAACATTAACCATTAAAGCAACATCTGAAATATTATTGGACATTATCCGAGGTCGAAGCGATCCCAGAACAATGATGGCCAAAGGGGATCTGAACATCACAGGAGACACCCGTCTCGCAATGCGGTTCAATCGGCTTTTTGCGACATCGAAACCCCGCTAACTAAAATCCTTGCCCATAAAGACGTTGAAGAGTAGGTACAACACTGCCATCGGGGCGAAAACCCGTAAGATCCAGAGCCAGATTTTAAACGGCACGGTTTCTCTCGACAATCCGAGCTCCTCGATCGTGGATTTGCGACCCAACTTCCAACCCACAAATAGGGTCGTGAGCAAGCCGCCGATTGGTAGCATGTAGTTGGCGGCCAGGTGGTCCAGTGTGGCGAACACGCCCTGCTTGTTGGCAAACACCTCGATAGACGACAGGGAGCCGACAGCGCCAAAGGATAAGGCCGAAAGGGTGGATCCCAAAAAAACCACAGCTGCCGTCACAACGGTCGCCTTGGGGCGGGACCATCCCACCCGGTCGATCATCAGCGATGTGGAAACCTCGCCCAGGGAAATGGTCGACGACAGGGCGGCAAATGCCACCAGAATGAAAAAGGCAGGGCCGAGAACAGCACCGCCGGGCATCTGCGTGTAAAACATCTTGGGTAGGGTGATAAACAGCATGCCCACCGAGGATCCAGACAGGTCGTTTTGAAGTTCCGGAATCGAAAAGATAATGGTGAACATGGTCACGCACGTCATCAGGGCAACCGATGTATCGAGCACCACGACCCACAGGGCGGATTTGAAAATGGACTCGTCCTTGTTGATATATGAGCCGTACACAATCATCGCCCCCAGGCCGAGGGAAAGGGAGAAAAACGCCTGGCCCATGGCCTCTAAAAACCCCTCGGCTGTCATCTGGGAAAAATCCGGGACAAATACAGCTGCGAGCGCCTGATCCCGGCCGTCCATGGTAAGGGCGGTGATGAGGACGTAAATCAAAATCGCCAACAGCACCGGCATCAACACCATCGTGGCCTTTTCAATACCCCGGCTGATACCCCGGCTGACGATCAGTGCCGTTGCAATTGAAAACGCAGCCGTCAGGACGAGCTGAATCGATCCACTGCTCAAGAACTGGGTAAATGCCCCCTCTTTTGCAGTGTAGCCGTGCAGGGACCACCCGATGCATTGGGCAAACGACCACAGCGACCAGCCGGCGATCACCAAGTAGTACGACAGGATAACCGCGCCTGCTGCCACACCGAGCCAGCCAACAGGGGTCCAGCGCTTGCTGCCCAGCATTTCGAACGCAGGAACCGGGCTCTGCTGGGCGCGGCGTCCAATCAGGATTTCACCCATCATGAGGGGCAAACCGAGCAGGGCCACGGCGGCCAGGTAGACTAAAACAAACGCCCCGCCATTGTTCTCCCAGGTGATGTACGGGAACTTCCAAAGATTGCCGAGTCCGACTGCCGAGCCAGCTGCTGCGAGAACAAAGCCGAATCGAGACCCCCAGTGGCCGCGCCCAAGCGCCATTGGTCACCTCCTCCCGGGACCACCCTATCACGAACCACTGCGTCGGAGAATACGGGTCTTCCATTGCCACTGTCTTTTTACAGGGACCGGTTTCCAATCGCAGATGGGATGATTACATACTCATAGGAGGTGGCGATGGGCATCGTCGAAAAGGGGTTGGTTCGAACAGGCCTATTGACCCTGCTCGGGGCAGGGGTGGGGGTAGGCCTGGCCTTTTGGCTGCGTCAACAAGGATCTTCGTGATCTCTCCACTGTTCCCCGGTGTTCACCGGGCTCGTTGGGGGTTATGTAGGCGCGATGCTCGGCGGCACGCGCGACCCCAAGACCAAAGAAAAATAGACGGGCTGAATGAAACCCCTAGGAGCCCCCACCCCAGCCCTCCCCCGGTTGCCGCTTGTACGTTGGGGGAGGGGGACTGAGATAAAAAACAGGCTACGTTATTCACCCATACGCGTTAACCGAAGTGAACGGGCCGAAACGGTGAGATGCCCCCTTCTACGAAGGGGGTTAGGGGGATTTCGTCTCCGGCGAGCAACCCTGCGATTGACGACAATCCCCCCTGCCCCCTTTGCCAAAGGGGGAGAATGACTCGACATCTCTCGGTTAACGCCAATGCGTTATTCACCCTCCCCCAGCGTCCAATTGTCCATCGGGGGAGGGCTGGGGTGGGGGCTCCTAGGTTGGAATTTGCTACCTTTACTCGGCAAGATAGATCTACGGCAAGATCTTGGACTTGGAACTCGATAACCCCGCCGTAGGCTCGGCAAAGGCGGGCTTCACCGCACCTGGAATGGCGACGAGGGCGGCGACGAGGCTTAAAAAGATGCCGATGACCAGGATCAGCCCCAGGCTTTTCACGCCCCAATGATTGCCGAGTAAGAGGCTGCCAAAGCCGATGAGAGTGGTCAGTCCAGTGAGGGCAATGGCCCGGCCAGTGGTCTGGGCGGCCTTGGCAATACTGCCTTCTTGTTTGGTTCTGTGGGCCAGGTGAACGCCGTAGTCCACACCCGTGCCGATAAGAATTGGCAGTGCCATTAGATTGGCGTAGTTGAATTTAAATCCAGTGGTCGCCATGACGAGCGCCGTAGCACCGAGGCCCATCAAAACCGGCAGTAACGCGAGTATCAGTCCTTTTACCGTGCGCAAGTCGAGCAGGACCAGCAACACAACCGCGAGCGCTGCCAGAATAACCGCATCCCGAAATCCCTCGTGGACCATGCGCGTAAAGGTCAGGTGGGTCACTGGATGACCAGTGGTCTCCTCAGATACGGAGATGAGCTCAGCCACGTGACGATCGAGAAATGCCCGATCACCAATGTCTCCGTTCGGAAAGGTGATAACCGAATAGTAAGCGCCGTCACTACTCCTGTAGCGTCTTCGAATCGCCTCTGGCAGATCCTCAATGCCAAACCCCTTGTCATTGATCGCCGCCCCAAGGATGTTTAATCCTTGGCTCAATCCTTCGAAGATGAGGTGTTCCAAGCTTTGGGCTCGGTCATCGTCCCCTGAGCGGCGGATTTCTCTTTCTACAGCCCTTGCGCGCTGCTCCAAATCGGCGAGCAATGGGGCTTCGCCGCGGCCCGATCTCTGGGCATCAAACCCCACATCCCCCAATGTATCGGCGAGCACTTGAAACGCATCTGCCAGCGCTGCAGCAGAGAGGCTGCCCAGGTGGGCGCGTTGGGCCGCCACATTGCTTGCAGCCGCGTCTATTGGCGTTTTCATTTTTGGCCTGATCCGCGACAGGATTGCCAGCCTCTTTTCCTGTCCCTCTGGCACAAACATCGAAAGGGATTCAGCCCGGGACACGGTGGACAATCCCTGAAACCCCTGTCTGAGCTGCTCAGCCGCGGCCGGGGTATCTGCGAGTGCGATCGAGTAGTTCATCGAAAAATCCGTGCGCTTATCGAGCGTGCGAAGTCCCTGCACGGCCTCGGAACTGGATGGCAGTAGATTTTCCACCGCATAGTCGAACTGGATGAACCGGACTGCGAGCCCACCGCCGATCATTGCGGCAACGCCCAACAACGGAACGACTATCCTGGAGCGGGCAATATCTGCCCAGAGCGCACTGCCGACCTGGCCGAGTTTCACAGCCCGTGCACCTGGATGCCACAGGAGAAGTGCTGCAGGTAGCAGCGTGAGGTTCGTAATGAGGATGAGGGTCACGCCGACACCGGAAATGATCCCCATCTCGGCAAACCCCTTGAACTCGCACATGGCAATGGCAAAAAAAGCCACCGCAGTGGTGGTGCCACCCACGACCACGCCAGGCCCGGTTTTGGTCAGTGCGATATCAATTGCAGTCCTGAGGTCGGTGCCGCCTACCAGGGCTTCGTTGCACCGGGCGACGAGGTGGATGGTAAACGCCACGCCAATGCCAAAGAGTACAGCGGCAAAATAAGATGTGATCATGGTCAGATGCCCAAAGACCACAGCGGTAAACCCGGCAGACCAAATAAGACCCACACCAAGGGGTAGGACGAGAAACAGGCTGATGCGGATGGAGCGAAATGCCAGGATAAAGACCAGCAATACCCCTAAACCTGAAAAGACCCCGGCAACAATGCTGTCCCGAGACACAAGCCGCATCTCATCGGTGATGAGGGCGGGCATGCCCGTGACCTTGGCCGTGACGCCGGGATATGCTTTGAGCACTGTTGCTGTCTCTTTTCTCAGCAGATCGGTCAGGGCAGACACCACGGCCATGTCCTGGGCATTGCTCGCCGGCTGCACAAAAAGCACGGCAATGGGTGGGGGCTCGCCGTCCCGATCGGTGAGGTAGCCCTGATTGCGCGCATTGCTACTCAAAGAAGGTGCCCCCTGCCATGCCTTGTCCGCGATGGAAAGGCCGGTCGTCTCTGGATCGGAGAACCACTTGGCAACGTCGTTGAAAATTTCTCCCAGCGCAGCAAGGGTGGCCCGGGTTTCGGTCATGTCACTTTGAACAGGCGCGGGTGCATCAGTCAGCAGCTGGGCCAACCCGGTCACCAGTGCTGGTAGGCCGTCGACCTTTGCCAGAAGGTCAATACCCACGGCGGTTCGATCGATCACGCCTGGGAGTTTCTCAACCATTTCTACGGGCAAAAAGAGCAGGGCATGCTGCTCGAAGAAGCTGATGTCTGCCTTATGAAATACGTCCCGCACCACCTCTGGATGCCTGGCCAGGGCATCTGCTACCTGATCAGCCGCACGAAACAGCGCTTGGCGATGGGATGCTATCCCATCAGATGCGTTCTGGCCCTCAAGCACGACGACCGCGACGAGAGACGTGCCAAAGAGGTCGTTTACAGCTTCTCTCCTCTTGAAGGCGGCATTGTCCTTGCCGGCGAGGAGGTTCCGATCGGTCGACACGTGAAGCCGGGGCAGCGCGATGATAGCCAATGCGGTCAGTATCGCACAGACGCCGACTACTGATTTGGGAAATGACAGGGGCAGCTGTGCCACATATCGCATCAAGCGCACAATCATGGCGGCAGCGTATCAAACGCAGGCCAAGTGGGAAAGATCCGTTTTGAGACGAACTATGGTAGAGTCCGGCAACATGGCACCCACCCTGATACGCGATATTGTCGACGTGCAATCCCATCCAACTGTTGTTCGGTTGGATCACCTCGATTCAGGGAACGCCGAATGGATTACAGAGAGCTACTGCCTCACCGGCGATGTCAGCCGATACATCACATCGCTCGTCCATCTTTTGGGAGCACCAACCGGGAAGGGCATCTTTCTTATCGGGCAGTACGGTTCTGGAAAATCTCACTTTTTAGCCTATGTCGCAGCTGGGCTTCGCAGCCAAACCCTCGCAGCTGAATGCCCACCGGTCGTTCCCATCTCCCTGGTGAACTTCAGCGCGGACATGCGCTTGGAAAAAATCGTCGGCCAAGCCCTTAACTTGGCAGTCACCGAGCAGGACCGGCGGCTGGCCTGGTCGGAAATTGAAACGCAATTTCCCAAGGGCTTGGTGCTGATCCTGGACGAGCTTTCAGAGTTTTTGAGATCCAAGCCGGATCGGCGCAGCTTTAACGAGGATGTGCGCTTCCTTCAATACATGGGGGAGTGGGCGGCTGGCCACAGGTTTTGGGTTTTGGCCGCGCTCCAAGAGCAGATAGAACACACGGGAGAACTGGAGCACGACCTGTATCGAAAAATAAAGGACCGCTACCCACTGCGGTTTGTGCTCAGCCCGGCCCATGTGAAGGACCTCATCGCGGACAGCATTCTTCAAAAAAAGGCGGCATACGATGCTTTCTTAGGTGAGTATATCGCAACGCTTAGGCGGGGCATGCCTGAGAGCCATCGATTGGACGAAGCGGTTCTCAGCAGCATCTACCCCTTACACCCAGCCACCATCGAGTTACTGGAAGACGTGCGCGATCGATTCTCTCAGGCCAGAGGCATTGTTGATTTTGCGGTGACCCAGCTCGGCGGCAGCCAGGAGCGAAATATCCCGCCGTTTATCGACAGACCCCTGGGTGACTTGCTCACACCTGACGTCATTGTCGATCACTACGCCGACCTCTTTTTGGTGCAACCCGAGTTTTTGCCCATCGCTGAAAAGCTGCTGCCGTATTACGAGCGGCAGATGAAGATCCTTTTTAAAAAAGACGCCCGCGTTGCGCTCGCCAATCGATTGCTTAAACTTCTCATTCTCTTTTACCTTTCACCCATAAAAAAGGGATTGCGGCCCGACACAGCCACCCATTTGCTCGCGTTCGCGCCCACGCGCATTGATCCACAGCGCAATCAGAAAATTGTCGCCGAGACCCTGGAACAAATTGCCGAAACCGGCCGATATGTTGTGCGGCGGGCTGACGGGTACCATCTCGACTTAGAAGATGACAGCGGCGCTCGGCTGGAGCGACTGCTCGCAAGCACCCTTAAGGACCTGGAGCAGCAGGGGGAGATGTTGTTCGAACAGATCTTGCCCTCATTAGGGCTCAAGCGCATCAACCCGTTTTCCCTGCCGCGCGATGCGTGGCAGTCTCGGGTCACCCGGTGGTTCTCCCATGACCGAACCTACAGTGTTTACTTGGGCAATGCAGACCTGCCAAAGCGGGACGGGGGCGTACGCTTGTGTATTCGCCTCCCCTGGGGCGACCCCAGGCCAGCTCCCGGCACCTATACGGTCGTTCCTACCCAACTCGCCATAAGCCGTGAGCTGAAAGAAGCCGTGGCCCTGGCCAGCATTGCAAAAAAACCCATGGACCAGGATTTGGCCGCGCGCGTCCGCGGCCGACTTCAAGACCTCCTGGCGCTTATCGAGGCGCAGATAGTAAATGCATTCTTGGGCGCCGATCTCTACAGTGACACCGGTAAATCAGAAGTCGTACCCAAGCCGAGGTCGGTCGATAATACACTGGAGGAGTGGCTCACGGATCTGGCCCAGTGGGTGCTGCGGCGCACCTATCCCTCATTCGAGCGATTCGCCCCCATGGGCGGCCCGATCGCCCACGAAACCTATCGTAGTTTCATGCGCTTCCTCGCACACGGCGATATTGGAGAATACGAGGCCGAGGATTTCGTAAAACTGATCCGGGAAGCATACCTGGTCCCGATGGGGCTTCTCAAGCGCCAAGGCATGGGCTATGTGGTCCCCCAGTCCCTTGAAAAAAACGAACTCGTCCAGCGTTTATCACCCCTGCTCGACCACACACCTTCGCCCAAGGTCGTTTACGAGGATTTGGCAGAGCCGGTTTTTGGACTGGTGCCAGACCAGGTGCATCTGTTGCTCATCTTCTTACTTTCCCTGGGAGAGATAGACATCCTCAAAGGGAATAGATCATACAGGGACCTTTACGAGACCTTACCCACGCCCTTGCAATACGACCGTATCGAACGCACCAGTGCCTTAAGCGCCGAACAGATCCGTTCTCTTGGCACACTAGCCGAAAGGTTCAGCGTCAAATCTCCCAAGCAATGGTCTGTGCTGGCCCAACGACGGGTTGCCAAGCAGGTGGGAATGGCCATTCGCACCCACATGCAGCCCATCGAGCGATTGTTATCAAAACTCATGCGGGCCCAAAAGGCACCCACCCTGGTGTCCCGGCTGGGTAAGATGCTCGACGCTCAGGTAGCCCTAGACAGCCACCCGGATGCGCTCCTCAGCCTGAAACAATTTTTGTATGAAGTGGGCTCTGTTGATCTGTTTCTAAAAGACTTGGGATCCATTGAAGACCTGCCTGAGAGGATAGATCGCCTACTCAGCGAGCTCGACAGATACGAGCATCTTTTCATTGGTATCGCACAGACCCGCATTGAGGATGAAAGCCTTCAGGCCCAGTTTGCAGCACTCAAAACCGCGCCCAGTGCTGATGATCCAGCGGCACTGGAAACCTGGCTCGCAGAAGCTTCCCTGCTTTACGAACGGTACAAGACATCATATACAGCGCGCCACGACAGATTCTGGCGTGCGTTCAATGGCCGTCCAATACTATCGTGGCAGCCGTCGCGTCTGTCGACAAGTCGACATTTGGGGCTCGCCGATGACCTAGCGGCCTTTTCGAGTTTGCAAAAGGAAGTATCCGCCAAACAATGCCGTAAACTGAGCAATTTGGATTTTCAACCCGTATGTACATGTGGCTTTGACGGCACAGACGCGCCGATTACAGAACACCTAGAACGCCTGGCCTCCCTTGAGCGCCGGATCACTCAGGCAACCAACGGGTATTTTGCTCAACAGGGTGTGAAAAAGAGAATCTCTGCTTGGGTGGAGGATGGATTGCAAACAACGCCGACAACCCTGGCCTATCTCGATGGCAAGGCCGACCTACCGCAAATCGATGATCTGGCCCTGCTCGACCAACACCTGGCCGGTTTGGACCTCGTCGAAACCATTGATCTTGAAAGTGTCTTTAGCGCGCTTAAAGGCCGAACCTGGCAGCATCAAGACGCCCTGTTGACAATCGAACAGAGCTTGAGCGCATACAACACCAAGCGCTTGCGATTTGAGATGCAGGAGCGCCAAGAGGTCATGGCCTCCACCCTCAGCTGGTGTCTCGCCCAATCCCTTGCCCATGGCGTGGCATTGCCACCCGGTATTGCAGGTCAGACGTTTGAAAGGGCAGAGGCCAGTCTTCGCCCAGAGGGGATATCCCCCCTTGCCTTAGAGCGGTTGGAACAGCTCGGGCTGAGCGATTCACTGGTCGACAAGATAGTTGCCTGGACCTTTGAAGGCCGAATCCCAGTGTCGCCTGATAGAAAATATACGCCTGCAATTACAGCGGTATTGGAAATCCATCATCCAACTGTGCCTGACTCTGCAAAGCACCTCGCCGCACTCGCCTCCCAGCTTTACAGAGCGCACCATCGTATATTCCCCATTGCTCGGAAGGACTGGCTGGAACGGCTAGACACATTGGCCAACTGGGTTATTCCCGACCATATGCCCACACTTACCCAGGTGCTCAAGGAACGAGAAGCAGCCCAGTGGATCCTCATCGACGCACTCGGCCTCCCATTGCTCGACCCATTAATCAAAGGTATCGAAAGCGCATTTCCGTCCCACAGATTGGCGTCGGTGGGGTTCGCGGTCAGCCCTGCCCATACCGTCACCGATGCGTTTTATCGGGCAATGGCAGATGACGGTATCCAGCATGGATTTGAAAAAATCAACTGTATCGATCGCCTGTTGCACGACCGGTTTGACCCCTTTGAAGATATGGTTCGACTGGCCCAGGCTGAGTTGACCGCTGCCATTGCAAACATCCGGTCCCGTATCGACCCGGCTCGAGACATGGTTGTTTTTTCAGACCACGGTTTTAAATTGGCGACCGATGGGAAAACCTTTACCCACGGCGGCTCAAGCGCGCTGGAGCGCCTGGTGCCGGTGCTACACCTTGTACCTGTTGGGATAGATTAGCATCAATAAGTGATGTTAAGAGGCTTGACAATTACCTCCTAACTCTCTCTTTCAAATGGGGAAATGCCCACTGGTACCCATCGGCATACGTTTGACATAACACTAGAATGTAGCAGAATTTATAAAGAATACGTGTGGGATATTTCTTTAGTCGACAGCGCGGCAAGGGGGGCTCTTAGATGAAAGCACCAAAGATTATTGCTGAGATCGGGTGTAATCACAAGGGTGATATGGATATCGCAAAAGAAATGATCGGCATTGTGGCCACTTTCTGCAAAGCAGACTGCGTCAAGTTCCAAAAACGAACGCCCGAAGAGTTATTGACACAGGCCCAATACCAAGCGCCGCATCCTAATCCAGCAAACGCATATGGCGATAGTTATGGGCAGCATCGCGAGTTTCTGGAATTTACAAAAGAACAGCATCGCGAGTTAAAAGCGGTTTGTGAGACCTTCGGAATTATTTATTCGACTTCAGTATGGGATCTTACCAGCGCCCAGGAGATTTCGTCTATTGAACCAGCGTTTATCAAAATCGGTTCCGCAAGCAACCAACACTACGAAATGCTCGACTATCTATGTGACAACTTCGGTGGTGATATCCACATCTCTCTTGGCATGACAACGCGGGAAGAGGAAGAGAAACTTGTCGCTTTTCTCGAAAAGAGGGGTCGGGCGCGTGATGTCGTCCTTTATGCATGTACATCGGGTTATCCCGTTCCCTTCGACGACATCTATTTGCTAGAAATAACCCGTTTGATCGAGACATTTGGCTCACGTGTTCAGTCGGTCGGCTTTTCCGGGCATCACCTTGGCATTGCCGCTGACATCGCTGCAATAACACTCGGAGCTGAATGGATAGAGAGACATTTTACGTTAGATAGAACATGGAAAGGAACCGATCACGCAGCGTCATTGGAACCCGATGGACTGCGGCGTCTTACCAGAGACATTAGGGCCGTCGCCAAAAGCCTTGCAAACAGGCCTAAGGAATTGCTCGAGATCGAATTGCCCCAACGCGCAAAGCTTAAATGGGGCCAATACAATCGAGATCTGCTCGCATCGAACACTGACAAGCAATAAATTTGGATTCGAGCCGCCGAGCGGTCCTGGCATCAATGGCTCAACCGCCGGAGCCAAAGATCCACCATGAACTGGGGAATGTTTAAGAGGATGCTCAAAGACTATCCCCTCCCAGAGCCCCGGACCAAAATATCTCACTGAGGCTCAGCCCTATGAGTCATATCAGCGGAGGAGCCGTATGGTGGAAATCTCCAGGTAAGGATCTGGCGAGGGTTCCGGGACAGCAACGTCCCGGGCCTACTCTACCGATCATGACGAATTTTGGAATTCGATAGGCCTGGACTGAACCGTGATACTTGTTGAAAACCATAGAGATTTCGTTTAATCTATCCTCTGATTGAGAATTGATAGAAAGGGTGTCTGAATGGAGGCATGCAAGATTGCCCTTGGGGAAAATCATTTACCCCGGTTACATGTCCCAGATTGATGGTGCCAGTTGGTGAACTTAGAGCTATCCCTGAAAAATAGTGATCATTTTGTACTGGAATCCTGATGTTCAATCTTAATTAGGAGCTACTATCGATGAAATCTAATAATCGCGTCACTATCAATAAAGGTCAACAGCGGTTCTGTATCGCTTTTTTTGTCCCATGGATCACCGAAAGTCGGGGTGGGACGGAGAACGTCGGTCAGATGATGGCCAATGCAATGGCCTCCCGGGACCACGATGTACATATCTTTACATTCGACGATGAGCGGAAGCCCTCGGTGTGGCCGCTAGCCGACAGCATTGTCCTTCACCACCTTGAAACCGGTGATTCCTCTGCTGCCGATGGCCGTATGCTCACCTCTGTGGCGCAGGTAATGCCGGATCTTATCGTCGGGCTCCATATGAACCGAACATTCCTGCGTTATGTGAAATGCGCGCGCAAACTCGGTGTACCCATTGTTCTTTCTGAACATATCGACCCGCGTTTTCCCGAACGCCTCGGCACATTTAGCCGCGAAGAGCGACTCATTGCCTTTCATGGCGCAACCAGAATCCACCTGCTTGTCGAGGCATTCCGGGCGACACTGCCCGATCACATGCAGGACAAGGTTAGGGTTATTCCCAATACGGTGCCACCCGCGAGGAACCTCGCCGATCCCAAAGGCAACCCAAAAGAAAAAAAGACGCTTGTGACTGTCGCTCGACTTGTCCCTCGCAAGAATATCCTACGGCTAATAGAAGAGTTTGCCCTCGCTGCTTTTGAAGTCCCGGAGTGGCAGTTGCAGATTATCGGTGATGGCAGCCAGATGAATGAGCTGGCAGAGCTTACGGAAAAGCTCGATATTCAGCGCAGTGTTGAGTTTGTAGGAGAGATATCTGACCCATATGCATACCTTGAGCAAGCACATTGCTTTGTCCTGGCCTCTCTCTTCGAAGGCTTTCCAATGTCGAGCCTCGAAGCAATGGCACATGGGTTACCCATCGTGGGCTATGATGTGTGTAACGGCATCAATGTCCAGGTCGTGCACGGTGAGAACGGGCTTTTAGTGCATAAAAGCTCGCAGCGCGGGGCACTGGCCCAAGCACTTCTCTCAATGTTGTCTAACGATGACCTGCGGGTGGGTATGGGTACGGCCTCTCTCAAGCGCTATGAGATGCTCTATTCGAACAAAACCGTTTTTAATCAGTGGGAGACCCTTTTTATAGAGGCCGCAGATGATCACAGAGATCTCAAGCGGCCTGAACTGCGCACGCTTCTCAGCGCTGAGTTGGATAAGGTGGTATTTGGCGGGCTTTAGAATTGAAATAGGTATCTCGTTGCCTGGGTGCCTTCTATTAGTGGATGTCTGATAAAATGACGAAACAACACAAAGATGCTTTTGAAAAATTTGATGATTTTCTTGCATTGCGACAAGCTGAGGTTGCGGAGGAAGAGACCTTAGACATTCGCGAAAAAATCCTTGCCGAGCGTTTCAAGCCCTGGAATGTCGGTTACGTGCAGGAAAATATCAAGACAGCCTATGCTGCCAATCTCAAGGCGCTGTTGCCTTCTTTGAGAACTGTTGAGGACAAGCACTTTGGCGACGGTGGAAAGTTTATGATTCTCGGAACGGTCTATTCCGAATTTGAAAAGTCGCATCAAGGGGCTGTCCGGGCGCTTAGCCATTACCGGCAGGGTCAGGATCTCATTCTCTTTGAGCAGGGATTCCTGGCATCGACCCACAGTTGGTCCGAAGCATTTCGCCAGAAAAATCCAGCCTATGCCTGCCTTGGCTATGTCTACGATGACATCGCCCACTATTTCATGGCCGATTACCCCAATCGGATCATCCAACGGCTTAACAGTAAAATCGAACTGACCGACTCGGAGCAGGCACGGGCGCGTGGATTGATCAAGCGGATCGTTGATAGCCGGATTTCGAAATACAACTCCCAGCCGATTTACACCCCTGCCATGACCGAAGGGTATGAGCGCCGTATTCTGGTTTGCGATCAATCCTTTGCTGATGCCTCAACAGTTTACGGTAAAATCGACGAAGCTGGATTCGAGCAGATGCTGCTCGCCGCGATCAGGGAAAATCCCGATGCAGAGATCCTCATCAAGACGCATCCAGACACCTTTTGGGAGAAGAACAAGCGAACCGGATATTACAACCATCTCGTCGATACGGGCCGTATCCGCATCTTGCGCGAGCCCATCAATCCCTATTGCCTCTTCGAAAAGGTCGACAAGGTCTATGTGGGTACCAGCGGGTTAGGGCTCGAGGCCCTGTTTGCCGGCAAGGAAGTGGTTTGCTTTGGCGCGCCGTTCTATGCGGGCTGGGGGCTGACCGAAGACCGACAGCCCCTGGCACATCGTCACCGAACACGCAGCCTGGAGGAAATATTTCATTTTTTCTATATTTGGTACACGATTTACCACGTGCCGGGCTGCAAAGTGCCAAGCGACATTGAGGAGGTTCTCGACCATATCGAAAGAAATAGGCAGGTTTGCCTGCCGCCGACACCAGCCGAGTTAGCTGCTCCCCCCAAGGTGTCAGTGATTTTGCCTGTTTATGGGGTTGAGAAGTATATCGAGCAGTGTCTAAACTCGATCCAAGGGCAGACCTTGCGAGAAATTGAAATCATCCCAGTCAATGACAAGAGCCCGGACGGCAGCCAGGCGATCATCGATCGGCTGGCTGCAGACGATCCGCGCATCCGACCGATTGTATTATCGGAAAACATCGGGCAGGGTTTTGCTCGTAACGTGGGGATTGAGGCCGCACGGGGTGAGTATATCTTTTTTGTTGATTCTGACGATCTATTGGCTTCACCTACTGTTTTGGCAGACTGCGTTATGGTTGCTGAACAAGATGATGTTGACATGGTTCGGGTTCAAAAACGGATTTTTGAAGATGGCAAACGAAGCAGAACGTTGAAACTAGACGCAAACGAACGTTTCTTCTCGCAACGCAGAATTTTCGAGAATGCAGCAAAGGATCCATCAATTCTCAAAACATGGCACTTCTGGAATTTCCTGTATCGCAAGAGTCTAATCGATAGGATCAATCTATTCTTTGTGACACCGCAATGGGAAGAACGCGCTTTCATCTGCAGAGCTTTATTGAGTTCAAACCGGATTTCATCTCTGCCGATCCCTGGTGTGGACTATCGTAAACGATCGGGCAGCACCGTTCGACGCAAGCGAGGACTCCAAGACCTCGAAAATATGACATTAAATATCCAGACTGCAGCAGAAGACTTTCAGAATTCACCGAGTCTCGGTTATATAGGAACTCAATTCGCGCATATTCTAGCCAACGGTATTTGGTCGGATGTGGTTGAAGATGTTCTGAAAGCTAGGGATTCTCTTATTTCACTTGAACGGTTGGCAAGAGCTTTCGATCTATTCGATTTAAATTTAGACAGCTTTGCCGAGATACCGACAGCTCTGATTCCTCAGAACTTTAAGTCAGGCAAGACAGCTCTTTTTCTTACATCGCTGCGTCTACGTGATTGGATTTGGGTCGAGCATGCGATCAAGAATGATTCCATTAACCAGGCCGATTTGTTGACCGAGCTCCTGACCGAGCCCGCTGATGCGCGAGCAGCGGCGTTTCAGGCGGCGCTCAATCACTATGCCCGCAACGATCAGGTCAAAGTAGACAAAGAGGGTGGCATCTATAAGGGACCGCGGCCGCGAATTGTTATTCACGTCGGGGCAACAAAGACCGGTAGCACCTATATTCAGCATTTTCTAGATAAAAATCGCCCCTCGCTGCTCAGACGTGGTGTGTGGTACCCAGAAGTAGGCCTGTTTTGGCAGCAAGACCGGCCACACAAGCAGGCCGGTCATTCGCTTTTCACCCCAGAAGCGAATCAAGGCAAAAAAAAGCTGCGCAACTATATTGAAGCCGGGCTGCGTTTGGCTAAGGGTCAGATACACACAATAATCCTCTCGAGTGAAGCCTATTTTCTTAACCGCAATTCGCTGAAGATCGCCGATCATTTCTCTGGTTATCCTATAGAGATGATCGCCTATTTCCGCCGCCAGGACGATTGGGCCAATTCACAGTATGCCGAATTTGTTGCTGGAGGCGCAATGGGACGCGTACACAAACCAATCAGCGATTGGTTAAAAGAGGACCAAACACGCGAGCGGCTCGATTATTTCTCTTATCTCGAGGTGTGGGCAAACAAGATAGGGCGCGAGAATATCCATGCGCGGAAGTACGACCGTGCGGCCTTTGTCGGTGGAGACATTATCGTGGATTTTCTTACCGAGATAGGACTGTCCGATCTCATAGATCTACCTCGTCCAACAGTGAGACAAGCAAATGACTTTCCATTCGGCACAGCTCATGTCAAGGCAATACGCTACTTCAACGCAATGCCTTGGAAAGATAAGCCGACCTACCTGCGCTTTATTAATGATGTAACAGTATCTATCGAAGAAATTCTAAAGCGACGTGGAGAGAGACCGGGCAAAGTGAACCTTCTCTCCGCCCAAGAGAGATTGGACATTATGGAAAGCATGGCAGAGTCAAATCGACTGGTTGCTGAGATATATTTCGGTCTAAGGGATGGTGTTCTTTTCAATGGAAATATAAGGGAAGCAAGCCCTGAGAGCACCAACTTGAGCGCAGAAGAAATCGAGGTGTTATTCGAAGCCTATCACCGCCACAAGCCGAAAGCTGCTGTGAAAAACAACCCAAAAGCGAAGAGAAATATTGTCGGAAAGAAATACGACGAGACATATGCGTTTAAGGCATTCCGAGCGATTGGTGGTCCAATGCTTTCGCAACGAAAGCGACGCAAACTTGGCGAAAAGCCCATTGCATTCTTTCGCGAATCAGATGTTCGCTTAATGGGCCTCATCGACCGCGTCATTCGAAGTGAAATGGAGCGATCAAAGAGAAATGAACCTCAAAATGGTTCTACAGATGATAAGGTTAAGAATACACTAACCTATCGCTTTGTTTCAACTGCAGTTGCCCCGTTCCTATCGGAACCAAAGAAGAGAAAACTAAAAACAAAACCAGCGCTCTTTTTCGAGGATATACGCGCACCTTCCGCAAAATTGATTTCCCGTCTCATCCAAATAGAAACCGGAAAAGGCCTAATCGATAATGAATAAGAAAATTGTTTGTTGAAAATCGAGAAATGATCTTCATGGTCTCCATGTTGTATTTTGAAATAATTACAAATGGAATTCTTTACTGACCTTCTTCAGGAGGAGATGTGAGGGGTATTCATGGCAAAGCCGATAAGACTTAGAGACATTTTCTACGAAGGGAATCCCTATCATGGATTCGATCCTAGCAGCTGGAAGCCAGATTCCCAGGGCTGGAACTCTATTCATATTGGACTTATTCAAGCCGTAAATGCTGTTCGGCCAAAGACTATTGTCGAAGTTGGGGTATGGAAGGGATCCTCCCTCATCCACATGGCCAAAAAAGTAAAAAAGATGGGAATCGATTGTGAAATTATCGCGGTCGACACCTGGCTTGGATCTCCAGAACGGGTATTGCGGTATTGGCGTATTGGGGACATTGTTTTTTAATTTGACATCAGCGGAGTTCTGGTCTAGAAAAGAACGCATGGTTTATTTTTTGCTGGACAGTTTTGAGGTGACCTATGGCACGTTTGGCTCGGGTTAAGGTTGATGGGGGCGGTGGGTATTATCATCTTTGTGCTCGGGTGGCCGGGCCTAAGGATTCGTTGCCCTTGGACAATTCGATGTGTCGACGCCGCATCATCGAGACGATTCAGCTGTTTAGCCGGGTCTATTGCTGCTCAGTGCTCGGATTCTCGGTGATGGGGAATCACTACCATCTGCTCATCCGGATGGATCCCAAACGCCCCATGACGCGGGAGGAGCTCAAAGACCGGGCCTGTATTCTCTATGATGAAACCCTTTTAAACGGCTGGTTCAAGACCACTTGGGAGCGGTTTCACGATCGTATCTTCGATGTGTCTGAACTGATGCGCAGCCTGCAGTCTTCGATAGCCCGATGGTTCAATCATACGTTTGGTCGGAGGGGACGGTTTTGGGCAGACCGGTTCAAGAGCACCTTATTGGAAGCACATCAGGAGGCAATGGAGTGTCTGCTGTACATCGAGCTCAATGCGGTGCGAGCGGGTTTGGTGAAGCGCCCCGAGGCATACGAGGGGAGCTCGCTATATTATCGGGAACTGGGTAAGGATAAGTGGATGATGCCGCTCAGAGAGCTGACCGGTATATCCAAGCGCAGTGCAGCCATCGCCGACCTCAAGGCGCGCGTGTACTATCGAGGTGCTGTACCGACCAAAACAAACCAACGACCCATTCCCGAGAGGATTGTAAAGGAAGAGGAAGCCCGGGGATTCAAGACCCAAGGTATCTTCCGCAAGCGGGTGCGGCATTTTGTAGATGGGGTGGTGATAGGGAACAAAGCGTTCATCGAAAGTCAGATAGAGCGGTTGCGAGAAGAGGGACAATACAAGCGGCGCAAACACCCGATA
>JAAUYD010218604.1_pt1 | contig 20592 bp, 15 predicted proteins | sample 7278101 | NCBI WGS metagenome assembly JAAUYD01 (sample SAMN14350128, study PRJNA611818) | marine sediment metagenome | isolation source: surface marine sediment (0.6m) | place: French Polynesia: Moorea | collected 2018-08
AAATTATTCAACCGCATACTTCACACATATTTTAATTTGAATTAATATAACGAGTTGTTGTGTCTATAAGGGTTTATAAACTAAAAAAGCTTTCAACTCTGTGTAATAGACATTGATTGAAAACACTTTCTAATAGGATGTTTCAAAGCTTTTTTTTTAAGAGAAATGGCAATTCTTAAGATTTTGTAAAAAAAAGAGAATTTGGTTTACAAAATCCTCCTTAATTAAGGTTACTCAACACTTACAGAGAGTAAAGACTTAAAAAATATTGATTTTGATGGTTAATTACTGATTTAAATTATCAAATCCAAAAAAAAATTTTAAAAGTTAAAAAAATCATAAGTATAGTTAATTTAAGCAGTTAATTGAATAACATAGAAACAAATCAATTTAACCTGGTGTATTAGATGGAATCAGTAGAAAAGCAAATCCTGACTTTGAGTGATAAACTAGATGCTCTTTGTCAAAAAATTGAAGTACTGGATCAAAAGCTCTCCCAAGTTATATCGGGTTGTGACTCAGAAAAAAAACAGTCCATACAAAACCTATGGGAAAACATTGATGTTGAAAATTACAAATCTAACCTACACTTCAACACTGAAGCAGAACTAGAACATAAGGATGTATTAATTGATGGAATTTATTCTGAAGGAAATCTGGATGGAGGAGAAAGGCAATTAACGCCAGAAATTCAAATTCAAAGACTAACCGCGCAGTTAACAGCTGCATATAACCGTATTGCAGCTTTGGAAGAGCAATTACTACTCAAGAGGATTAAATCTTGAGCAACAGTTATTTAGAGATATTTTCTTAGAAACCTAAAGTATAGAAGTAAATTTAGTCAAAAGGACTTTACAAAAAATGTTTGAAGCTCCCAGCTTTTAAGCTGGAGATTATAGGGAAAAGATACTCAAGTGCTTGTGCTATGTGGAATAGACTGCACCAGAAGTATTAAAGCCTAGGGTTTAGCGGTTAGCACTAGCAGTTAGCAAAGCATAACGTAGATCTTGTAAAGCGTAATTACAACAGAAAAGATCGCGCCCATAGGAACTCTCAACAAAATCCCGAATTCCTATGCATTGAAGTACATTACTTTAATATGAAGAACAGATGACCTATAGGTCTTTTTTCAACTAACCAGATAATTAGACTTTTGGTTAAGGATTTAATTGGTGTCCTCAGAAACTGCTATAGAGTATCGATTCGGATTAAAAGGTTTCCATTAAGTGAGCCAATAATGTCATTTCTCTAGACTTGACAGTGTCACAATATGGTATTGATTCTCAGACTAATACACCCTAGAATTTCAAGTCTTTAAGGAAAGTATCAAATTTGAACCTGTGAAATGCAGTCAAATATAGATTGTGTTGCTAAGGTAAGGCAATACCTATTGTGAGTAGTGGTAATAGCGTTCAAACTGTGTTTCTATTGCCTGCAAAAATTGCTGTTGTTGCCAATCACGCCAAAGAGAGGCTGCAATACAAATACCTCCAGCACCTACACCTTCTTTAACAAAGCCTTGCTCGTAAATCTGGAGTTGAGGATAGTGAGAATGAACAAAACTGAGTTGAGTAGACAGTAGTGGCGGAGTTTCATCGCTGATAACTGTTTCTTCATCAGCTATTTTTTGATTTTCGATTTGATTTCTAATTTGATTTCCAATTAGTTGTGCTAACTCAACAGTATCCCCTGTGGGATCTTCTGCGACCCAACGAGTTGTACCTACAACTACTTGTTTGGGTACCCAATTGAGACGTTCAGCTCGAGCGATCGCACTGGTCAAAGCATAAACAGCCAACATTTGTGTACCTCCCGCTAGGAGAACACCACAGTTGCGGCTAGCAGCAATTGTCATTCCTGCAGCAAAAACTTGCATCGGGTCACCAACCGCAGCCACTACTTGTAATGGGTCATGAGATAGAGCAAGTCCGGGCTCATAGATATGGGATTCACAGATATCAAAACCAGGGAATCTAGCTTGTTGCAGTATTCTCTGGTTCATCATTTTTAGACCAGCTTGGACTAAGTGCCATTTTTGTTGATGATTACAAACTGGGTGGCTACTATTTACTTTTTTATTAGCATTAATACCCAAAGCAGTTAAAATCGCTAACGCTGTAGTAGTACCGCCAACAACACACTCACCAATAACTAAATACTGATTTTGCATTTTCTTACCCAAGCGTTCCCCCCAAAGTAGACCTTGGTCTAATAAATGCTTGACCGTAGAAAGTTCCATTGCGTTACCTTGGCTTAAGCATCTAGCCGGTACACCACCAACTTCAATGCTTGGAACAGCCGGAGGTTGAGGTAATCCAGTATTAAATAAATGGAGTGGTATATTTAACGATTCTAAAACTGCTCGAGAAATAAGTACGGGAGAAGCTCCCGCAATCAAAGGTGGTAAAGGATATTTTGCTTGGTGGCTTGCACCATAATATAAAAACTCAGCATCTGCACAAGCAGTATATTTCCGATTTTCTGGGGTTTTTCCAGCAGCAGAAATACCGGGGATTAAAGCAGTTTCAGTAAATCCTAAAATACAAGCAAAATTGGGCTGGCGATCACGATATTGTTGCAGCCATTTTTTAGCTTGTTCTATTTGAGTATAAATACGAATCACTTGTGATTAAAGATTCTTCTTTTCCGCTATACACTAATGCTGATTCCCGATTCCCCATTCTCTAATTGCCCATTACCCATTACCCAATCACTCATAGTCCATTAGTATTTGTACCCAACGAGGTGGACGGGGAATGGGATTTCCTAAGCGGTCAAGCAGTAACCATGCAGCAATATGTACAACAAATAAGTAGACAAGGTTACTGGTAATAATAAGTGCTATAACTCCAATTTGAATCATCAATGCTGAAGGAGTTGCTAAAATACCTAGTTTCAAAAACAGCCATTCCATGAAATTTGTAACTTGTGTAATCATGTAAATCCACAAGTCTTGACTAGCTAAAATAGATAGCAGCCATAAGCGGAAAAACGTTCCTAAAGTTCCCAGCATTGCACCCAGAATAATAGAAACAACCCAAGGTACGCGACGATTCCAAGCAGTTCCTAACAGAACACCCATTAAGGCATAGGGAATAACAAACAATAAGCTACGAGTGGGTCCCATTAAAACCAATAATAGTAACCCGGAAACAACTGCACAAATCCATGATGCCCGCCTACCCCAGCGTAGATAAACTAAGCCAATAGGTAAGGGGAAAAACATCCGCAATAATCCCAGAGGAAAGTAGTAATTGATATACCAAATTAAGCTGGCAGTACTGGCTAAAAAAGCAGTTTCTACCATCCGCAAGGGAGCACCTACGGATAGTTGTGGCTGTTTTAGGTTATCTGGTTTTTCTAACCTTTTATTCAAATTTATTTGCGATTGGAGATAATCTCCTGAGGATGAGCCCCTGGAATTACCTTCGGTTTCATCTGGCAGAGAATCCGAAATGCTCATATCAGAACAATTGTTACACTATGATTTTTTCTCAGGTTGACCATTTGGGAATCAAAGTAAAATCATAATTCCTTGCAATCAACTCTTTCTTTTCTAACTTAGTTAAAACTTGTGTAACTGTTTCTCTTGCCAAACAGTTTGGGTATCATTGAGCATTTTTCATTTGTCACATCAATATGGCACCTCAAAAGTAATTGTTAAACTATCATTTTTTCTAGGGCCGATATATTGGGAATACAGATAAAGTCATGATCCCGCTTAATTAACCCTTTCTTTTCTAACCTAGTCAAAACTCGTGTAACTGTTTCCCGCGCCAAGCCACTCAAACTACTTAACTCTCGGTGAGGTAAATTAGGAATTTCAGTTCCTGATGTTCCTTGTTTTCCCTGACCCTCTGCCAAAAATAGTAATGTATCTGCCACTCGCGACTGACTGTCAGATTCTCGAAGGCGCAGTCGTCTATTAACTTGGCGCAAACGTCTAGCCATCAACTGCGATAACCGGACTCCGGCAAGGGGTTCAGTATGCAGCAATGTGACAAAATCCTGAGATGGCATACTACCAATAATCGTCGGGGTGAGAGTTATCACATCGGTTGAACGGGGCACTTCATCAAGTGCTGCCATTTCACCAAATAATTCTCCTTTACCTAAGATATTTAATGTTACTTCTCTGCCCTCTAAATTGTAAGTACGAATTTTGACATATCCATCCACAATAAAATATACGGAGCCGCCCCAGTCATTTTCCAATAAAATTACTTGGTTTGCTGGATGAGTACGACTAACAAGATGTATAAGTGCTGGTCCTATAACTTCCTCTGACAGTCCTTGAAAGAAAGGAGCATGACGAATCCAAGAGTCATCCATTACGACATCTGTACTAAAGCTGCAATATACACAACAAACAAAAAAACTACTTTCAGCCTAAGCTATCAAAGCACAGCATTGTCCAAATAGAAAGCTAAACTATGTTACATAACTTCCACAAGCAAAGAATTTTTTTCAATATTCAAAAATATTTACTTATGGGTTTAAACTGAGAAGTGTTTTACATCGATCCAAATCTAACAAAACTTATCCGATCATTTAGACTATTTTGTCAGGACTACTAGACGGACTTAGAACCGCACGGCATAATACTATTTCTGACATGCTATTCCGACATGAAAGTTATCACAAACAGAAATTGGGGTCTTCAAAGGAGATTAAACCTTTAGTATTAATATGTTCGCATCTCCGGCTACCACTATGATCGAAAGTCATCCACTCTGTTAGTTTAGGGTACTTATAAGGACATAAGTATTGTCTTGTTGGCTTGGAAATTGATATGAATAATTGGTTTACTTTCGTTATCTTGTACTAAAGAAAATATATGTTTAAGTAATTCGTAACATAAATACATAAAGTTTGCGATCCTCAAAGTAATGAATTTTTGCAAAATCAACACTTGACAACAGTTGTGATTAAATATTGTCAACTGCGTATCGATAACTTGAAATTAACTTTTGTTGTATCCCCGGAAATGGTTGTTACCCAAAAGAAAAGTTAAGACATATAAAACAGAATCATCGACAACTGATGAAAGCGTTCAAATCGATCGCCTTACTTGTAGTAGTCATTAAAGGTAGTAGTTGTTAAAGTAATTTCCACATCGTCAGACGTAAAGTTCAAACAAACGGTACATCACTGTGACTTCCCGCACAACTGAAATCCAAAGGCTGATTGCAGATATTGAAGGTCTACTTGCCCACAAAGGCAAGCGCTTACATCGAGTTCTGGCTCAAGAGCAAGATGCACGAGAAATCTTAGAAAGAATTCGTGCTTTCCTTGTCAGTTTACAAGAAAGTAATGCTGTTGGGAGCCTAGGAGAAACCGATGGCGATCGACAACAACAATTGTCTCCCTTATTAGCAAGGTTTATCAATCAAAGCAGTCACATATCTCTTGGAGAAGAAGCTCAAACCTCAGGTGAGTTGGGAATCTCGCCAAGGATAGACTTGAGGGCTTTGCTTGAGCCATTGCAGTTAGAAATGCAAGGCTTATTGCAAGAAAGGGCTAAACTGGTTGAGGAAATTAGACATTTAGAGCAAAAACGATTACAAAATTATTCGTTAGCGCAGCAAGTAGCAAATCAAGAAAAAATGATTTCCGAATTTTTGCAGGTGCTGATGAATCGTATTCGCCCAGATATTAATCACCCAGATATTAATTATAAAGCGGATGCACCACAACAAGATTTAGGAGTAGAAGTAGGACAAAAAATCGAACAAAAAGCTTTACCCCAATTTGGTGCTACTAGCTCTTCGGAACATAGTAGCAATTTAAATCCAGAAGCTTTAATACTTTCTTCAACTCCGGCTTTATCAGATTCTCTCGATCAGTTACAGCAGCTAACAAGACTTACCGGTGACTTAGACCATCGCTTATTAGCACTAGATAGCACTGTCAATGCAGTATTTAACGCTTTAGAGCGTAATATTATTACCTATCATGACTCTTTATCGCAATCACTCTCAAGAATGCATTCTAAAGGAGTGCAAGGCGAAAAATTACTGAACAATTTAATTGATAATTTAAGCCAGCGCCTGCGCTCTGATGATACCACTCAAAATGTATCTCAGAAGCAAACTACAATTGAAAATCATACTAATTTTACAAATGTAGATTCTTTGAGGTCGTCAACAGAAGATATTCAACAATCTGCTTTGATGTCAGGAAATGAGACGGAATTAGAAAGTTCTGAGTTCTCAGCTTCTATACCAGATTTAGATTCAGTACAATTAAATTCAGATAGTATCAAAACTGACGACTATAATGCATTTCCAAGCAATACGGAAAGTGAAAATCCATTGAGTTTAGAATTGGAAGACACGCAACCGCCTGGAAATAAATCAGCAACATCGACCAATGACATTGATGAACTTTACGCCAGTTTGTTTGGTGCTGAAGATTTAATTGATACTACTGAGAATAATAATTTACAAGATAGCAGTCATTCTACTGCAAATATTACAGATACTGAATATAGGGGGCAGAGTGATAAAGTTGACTCATATACTGCCCCTGGAAGCGAGATATTTTTTGGTGAAACTCCTACTCTGAGTAGTGAAGTAGAAGATAAAGAATTAGTTAGAGAAACAGATGTCAGTAGTTATGCAGAACAAAATGTTGCTGATGTAACAGAAGAATTTATAGTAGACGACCTGGAAACTCCAATATCTCACCTCGAAGTGTCAGTTGAACCTAAAGAGGAATCTTTTAATACTGATACACAAGAAAATACCACTTCAGCTAACACAGATTCATCCATTAAAGAATCGGCAAATCCCAAAATAGAAACAACACAAACACAGGAATACAATAGTATCGAAGCAGAACATACTCCAAAGACCTTTACCGCGAGTGAGGTAATGGCGGATATGTGGAATACATTTTCTTTCGAGGAGGATATTGGGGGTAATACAGAAGAAAATCAGAAAAATGAGGATAATATTATTACAGAAGAAGTTCCGAAGCCTGAGACTTTGAGCCCTGAAAGAGCTCCAGAATCAGGAACAATTCCAGAATCAGACGATCTTCCCAAGGCTAGAGACACGATTGCAACTTTGACAGATTTGTTACCAGAATTAGGTATTCAAGCCGACATGTTTGAAGTTGAAGCCTTCACCCGAACCCGCAACATAAAAGATCGAGAAAATCAAGGGAATCTGGATGCTGTCAACCTAGCAGAAAATACAGGAGAATCTTCCAGCGTTCAAACTTCAAATATTCCAACTTCAAATATTTCAGTATCTAAAGATACATCATACAACTACCTTCCTGCTTCACCAGAAGAAGATTTGCTAGCAGAAGATCGAAGAGAAGTTGACACATCAAAATTTGATATTTCCTTAAACCCACAACAGCAAAAACAATTAGATTGGGATTTAGTTAATTTTGATGCGGAGCAAACACCACAGTCTCAACCAGAACCTACCAGTACAAGTGCAGCCGATCTACCCAAACTAGAAATTTCAGCTTGGGAAACATCCCCTGCTGAGTCAGATTTAAACCCGACCGGACAATGTGCTGATACCCAGCTAGATTTGAGCCCAACTCTTGGACTTACTGAGGAAATAGAAAAACAAAATGTTGCTACTACCGATAGCCAAAACAGTAATCTACAAACCGATAATCTACAAACAGATAATCTACAAACTGATAACCTAAAAACCAACAACTTATATTCCGGTACGGGAGATTATTATCGGACTCCAGTAGATGAAAGTATCAAAAACTCGGTTTGGTATTTGGGAATTGATCTAGGTACTACAGGCATTTCTGCTGTATTGTTAAACCGTTCCACCCAAGAAGTTTATCCTTTGTATTGGTCAGCTTCGAGTCAAAGCCAACTAAATTCTGTTCAACGTTCTTTTCGCTTACCTGCTGAAGTTTATCTACCTTCCTCCAACGTTAATTCGGAACAAACTTCAGAAAGTTCTAGTGATAAAGCTTCTCAAGCACAAGCAAATTCACCATCAAATCTTAATCGCAACTTATTTTCAGCATACTTAAAACCTTATTTACAGGTTGCTTTATCTTACAAAAATGATGCCGAAACTTCTTTAAATAAAGGACGACAAAAGTGGGAACCCCTGTTACAACTAAATGAGCTTTCCAGCATACCTTTAGTTTGGGTAGTGCGATCACTTTCAAAGTTACTATTAACTTTTAAATCCGATCGCAAAAGTACAACTTTGGGTTTAACTGCAACTGCGGATGGTTTACCCTCAGAAACTTTTGAGCAAGTTATTAATAACCTTGCTGGTGTTATTTGTACTTGTCCGTCTAATTCCTCGGAACAATACCGTTTCAATGTCCGGGAAGCTTTACTGACCAGTAAATTAGTGCAACATCCCCAACAAGTATTTTTTGTGGAAGAAGCTGTAGCTGGTTTGTTAAGCGAACTAGATGGTGCAAGGGGTGAAACAGTTAAATTTAGGGGTTCTAAGCGTTCTTTATTTCCTAAAAGTAACTCCCACAGTTTTGTTGGTAACACTTTGATCGTTAATATTGGGGCTAGTGCAACGGAAATGGGACTTGTTGATGTACCTCAAAACCTGCACGAATTAACCCACAACAAGTTTATGCTCCATAACTTTTTCTATGCAGGAAAAGCGATCGAGCAAGATATTGTTTGTCAATTGCTAGTCCCGGAAAAATGGCGAGAATCTCGTTTCAGTAGCTCTGAAAGTACAACGGTTCAAAATAATGCATCATGGCGACCTTCTCCTGGTTTAGAGCAGATGCGCTTATCCAGTTTGGGATTGGATAAATTAGAGTTACCCCGTCCCGGTGAACCAGATCTTAAGGCGCGTATTCGACTACAACAGCGATTAGAAAGTTCTGTGTTAGGACAAGCAATACTTAATGCTGCCGGTGCTTTAAAATTAATTTTGCAACAGCAAGAATCTTTTAATATCGAATTAGCAGACCAAAGATGGACATTGCACCGACGGGATTTAGAATCTCAGGTGTTTGTTCCTTTCGTTAGACGTCTGAACCGCGAAATTAATCGATTACTTGTAGCTCGCGGTATTCCAACAGAAGCGATCGAGCAAGCCATTCTTACCGGTGGTGTAGCTTCATTGGGTTCGGTAAGTCGTTGGTTACGTCAAAAACTTCCCAACGCCAAAATTATTCAAGATTCCTATCTTAATGAAGATAATACTCCTAAATGTACTCGCGTAGCCTACGGTTTAGCTTTACTGACATTGCATCCCCAAGTTTTGGAAATTCCCAGACAGCAATACACTGATTATTTTCTATTTACAGAATTGTTGCAGTTACTACCACAAAGAGCTGTATCATTTGGTGAAATCATTCAGTTATTTGAAGGTCGTGGCATTAATACTCGCAGTTGTCAACAGCGTTTACTAGCTTTCCTTGAAGGTGAATTACCCCAAGGTTTAATACCTGAAGCAGAAAACTCCCAGTGGATTACCAACAGTTCTTCAGAAAATCCCTACTACAAAGCAATTGCGAGTGCACCTCTGTTTGAAAAACAAGGTAGTCTTACTTATCGTCCCAACTTAGAACAACTACAGCATTTGCGTCGTTACTTAGATGTAATTCAAGCAAGTACTCAACAATCCTTAAAAGAACCTTACACTGTCAATTTTGTTGTAGGTGTTCAAAAATAATGAACTGTTTGGTAATGGGTAATGGGTAATGGGTAAATATTTTTAATCTTTACTCCTTACCTTTTACTTTTTTTCTTATTAAGCCAAGATGGGAAAATGCGAAAAGATTAGGATATAACTTAACTTTTATATTGGGAACTCTCAAACAATGCAGCGACGGTCTTTTTTGGTTGTAGCTAGTTCATTCACACTATCACAGTTGCTAGTTGGGTGCGGAAGACCAAATCAAGAAACACTTAAAGTATGGATATTGAATGGTTCTATTCCTGGTCAAATAGTAGGTAAATTCAGACAAAGTTTGCAGCAAAAAGTAAGTTTAAATTTTTCGGTGGTGGGGCAAATCGGAAGTGCGTATAAACAGTTACATAAATGGCATGCTCAAATAAATAATAACAAAGATAAAGGTTTGTTTTCATCTTTGCCCTTTGGACTTTTTAGTCCCTCTCCAGTTGCAGATTTGGTTAGCTTGGGTGATTACTGGCTAGAAGCAGCAATCAAGCAAAAATTGATTCAACCACTTGATACCAGTAAAATGAAACAATGGTCTAAATTGGATCGAAAGTGGCAGGAATTAGTTAAGCGTAACGATGGAGGTTTAGTAGACCCAAATGGGAAAGTGTGGGCTGCTCCTTACCGTTGGGGTAGTACTGTAATTATTTACAACAGTGACAAATTCAAAGATTTCGATTGGAAACCCCAAGACTGGAAGGATTTATGGCGTCCCGAGTTGCGAACGCGAATTTCTGTACTCAACCAATCAAGGGAAGTTATTGGTTTAACGTTAAAAAAACTAGGTAAATCTTACAACACTCAAAAACTAAGTGAAGTTACTCAACTAGAATCAGAACTTCGTGCTTTAAATAAACAAGTCAAATTTTATAATTCCGATAGATATATTGAACCTTTAATTATTGGTGATACCTGGGTAGCAGTTGGTTGGTCAAGCGACGTAATTCCTTTAATAACTCGTTATCCCCAACTTACCGTAGTTACTCCCACTTCTGGAACAGCATTGTGGGCTGATTTATGGGTAAATCCGAGCAATAATAACGAAAATAAAAATAATATATATTACAAGTGGATTGATTTTTGTTGGCGTTCGGAAATTGCGAAACAAATTTCTTCTATAACTAAAACTAACTCCCCAATAAATCCTAAAATCTCTGCAAATGATATCCCTGAATCTTTAAAAACAATTTTGACTAATAACTTATCTATTTTGGATAAAAGTGAATTTTTACTGCCTTTACCAGAGCAAATTACCCAAGAGTATGACTCATTATTTGCCAACATGAAAGCTTAGAAGGTGTTGTGGTTGCTTCATTATACTTTACACGTTCATAATCTGAGTGTATCCGCTCAGTAAATCGGGGTAAGAAAAAAAGTTAGGGGATGTGTCGGTTCGCAGAGTGCGTATTCGAGGGCGATCAGCATGTTTGTTCATGGCGCGATCTATTCTGACTTCTGAATTCTAACTCCTTAATTAAAAACTCATTTCCAACAAAGTTGGATTATTCATTTTGATTTGACACAAAGGCTTGATAGTTTTGAAAGTACAAGTGTAGGTAGCTAAAAGTTCTTTTTGATAATTGAAAACCCTCATGTTGTACTTGTAATCACGCACAAAACCACCTAAATAATTGACAAAATTATAACGTTCTAGATAGTCAAGCAAAGTCCAAATTTGCTCGTTGACAATTAAATCTACTCGTCCAGGGTTTATTTTCGTCGCGGGATATGCAATCCAATTATCCAATAGTTTGTTTTGTGAATTTTCTTTTGCCCACCACAAACTAGGAACGGTCAAATATTGGGGGGAAATGGTGTTAGCCGTTATAACTAAACCCTGAGGATTTGCAAGTAATTCTAGTTGTAAAGGAGCATTGGAAGGTAATGGAACTGAAACATTTTCTGCTAAAGATTTTTGGCTTTTGAAACAAAAAATCGTACCTAGGCTAATACCTAAAATTAATTTAACCGGGTGCATAGATTATCCCGTTTTATATTAAATCTTGGTTTAACAGAGTTGACTAGTTTTGTTTTGAGAATGTATAGCAATCCAAAATCATCCATGAGAAAGAAAATCACTGTTCACGCACTATCCGCACTGCGTGAATAGCGTACAGATGAAACCCTTGTAGATATATTTTTATTGTCTACATTTTTTCTCACGTCTCAACCATGATCGCTATAGGAGCAATACCGAAGCATTTAAAGGTGGAAATTACAAACTGTGAAAGTATATTTTTTTTAATTTTTTAATGGTCGGAGTTTTTATATGTTTCTAGTAAATACAACCAAAATATTATTTTATCAAAAGCAAATCTATTTTGGTGTTTTGACTGATTTTTTTAATTATTGACTGTGAATAAGTTTATTTTTGATATTGAAGCACTAATTTAAAATCACATATATATTAAACAATAAAAATACTTAAACATTTTATAATCATCGATTCATGAACAGAATGCTTAATTGTTAAAAATTCTTGATTATTAATATGATTTATTTCTGCTTATTTACTCGTGAAGATAAATGTTTTTGCCGTATATCTACCTATCAAAATTTCATTAGATAATTCTCCTGAAGCGACTCGGGTTACTGTACCACTCATCAAAATCGTAAAATCTTCATTTACTTGAATCCAAATCGAACCACCAGGCATTTTTACAGTGATTTCTGAATCACACAAACCAAGTTTATAGGCTACTGCTGCAGCTGCACTACTACTGCTACCTGATGCTAATGTGTAGCCTGCACCTCTTTCCCAAATCTCAATTTTAATATTATTGCGATCGAGTATTTGCATAAACTGAACATTAGTACGTTGGGGAAATAAAGGATGATTTTCGATTAGTGAACCATAGTTTTTTGCTATTTGTGAATTTACTTCTGGCAAAATAATTACACAATGTGGGTTACCGATTGTTGCAGCACAAAAATTAAACTCTCTATCGCCAAGATTAATTTTTTGATTGATGACTTCTCGCTCTTCTCCAGTTACTGGAATATCGCGGCTCCAAAAACTAATTTTTCCCATTTCAACCCGAACCATCTGTCCGGAATTCTCAACTACAGATTTAACTGTTCCTCCTATTGTTTGAATTGAGAATGGTTGGTTTTTTACTAATCTCATATCCCACAAGTAGCGAGAAAATATTCGCAGTCCATTACCACTTTTTTCTGCTTCACTACCATCGGGGTTAAAAATGCGTAGGGAAAATCTGTTAGTTTCAGGTTTTATTGTTCCGAGTAAAATTCCATCGGAACCAATCCCAAAATGGCGATCGCAAATTTTTTGGATTTTTTCGGGTGTCAATTTAAATTTTAAATTTTGATAAGTTAAATCTTGGTAAGTTAAATCTTGGGAATTTAAATCTTGGGAATTAATAACCAAGTAGTCATTACCAAGTGCATGATATTTGTAGAATTTCATCTTAGGAAAAAATAAACTGTCAAACTCAAACTAACCCCAACAATCCCATAACCAATCCAAACAGGATTTAATTTCCTGGCGATATAAGCACTTCCATATCCACCAATTAAAGCACCAATACCCATCACGATCACTCGCTCCCAAATGATCACATCCGACAATGCCAAATTTATAATCGCTACACCATTAATACAAGTAGCTAACCAACATTTATAGGCATTCATTGTATGTAAATTCTGTATACCAGTCATATTTAAAATAGCAAGCATCAATATACCTGCACCTCCGCCAAAAAAACCACCGTAACTTGCAATAAATAACTGCAAAAGCACAATAACTAATATTCCTAGACGGGAATCAGTGCGAAATGAAAAATGTTGCAATTGCGATCGCTTAACACCGATCCTTAACCTCAATCGCTTAAAAGCAAATATTCCAGTTGCAATTAACATCAAATATGGAATTAAGCGAGCAAAAATTTGTGGTGGTGTATGTAGTAGTAAATGAGAACCAAAAAGACCTCCTACGACACTTGCAATGGTTAATAAAAATAGTTCTGGTTTGCGATCACAGAGTTCTTGACGGTAAGCAACAGTACTTGCAAAAGTACCAAACCATAAAGCAGTCTTATTGGTTGCATTGGCGTAAATGGGTGGTATTCCAGCAATTAAAAGTGCGGGAAAAGCAATTAAACCCCCACCTCCAGCTATTGAATTAATAATTCCTGCACCCAAAGCTGCTAGAAATAGTAAAAACGTTGATAAGTCATGCATTTAGGAGTAATGGGTAATTGGGTAATAGCTAAAAAAGATGAAGAGTTAGTTTAGTTTTTGATGGCTACAATACGAATTCTTTGATAATCAGCGATCCAAGTACCTTCTTGGTATAAGGTGGGACGTAACAGATTTTCTACTGTGCGAATTACTTGAGTTTTTTCTTTTTCAGTAATTCCTGTGAAAAAACAATCGCCAAACATCTCGATCCAGTTTCCCAAACCTGCTTCTCCCTCAGTTAAAGGAGTAGGACGAGGAAATAACACACCATAAGTCACATCGAGACCATGGTTTTCTAACTTAGTTGCATACCCTCCAATACTAGGAAAATACCAAGGATGATGTTGATTAATTCCAATATCCCTAAGTACTTGGGATAGAGCAGTAGTTATTGCTTGGACATTTCCTTTTCCACCAAACTCTGCAACAAAACGTCCACCTGTTTTGAGAGATTGAGCAATGCAATTGATAACTGTATCAGCCTCTGGAATCCAATGTAGAGTTGCATTAGAGAAAACAGCATCAAAGGTAGTATCAAACTGAAAATTTCTGGCATCGACAACATTAAACTTTAAATTGGGATAGTTCTCTTTCGCCTTTTCAACCATATTTTCAGAACTATCAATTCCCATTACTGTAGCTCCACTTCGGGAAATTTGTTCTGTTAATTGTCCGGTTCCGCTACCGATATCGAGGATACTTTCTCCCACCTTAGGAGTCAGCAACTCTAGCAAATCTCCAGCATCTTGCCATACAAAACTGTGCTTACTCTCATAAAGAGTAGCTTGCCAATTATTTTTAATCATACAAAAACTTCCGTAATTCCCTTTTTTTTAGATGACCATTAACAAATTAAATACATGGATAAAATGCAAAACTCTGTAGAGACGAGATACTATCGCCTCATGATCGCCTACGGTAGGTAACGTAGCTAGACCTAAATATGTCTCTATTTGAATTGGATTATTTGAACTGGATCGAAGATGTAAACGGCTGTATGTAATTCCCGTAACAACTTAATTATTAGAATAAAGAAGCTTTTTAATTATGTCCAATATATTTTTGACTATCTATTAATATCTAAAATATATTTATTGAGCGATCAAGATTGAGCGATCGAGAACAGAGAAGGAAGACCAGAGAATAAAAATTAAAATATTTACCAATTAATAATTACCCATTACCACAATGACACTGTCGTGTCACGCTTTGCTAACGCTGTAAGGCGCGGGCTTTTACCAACCACCAATTCCCAAAAGATGGAATTAAGACACTTGCGATATTTTGTTACATTGGCGGAAGAGTTACATTTTAGACGCGCCGCCCAAAGATTACATATAGCTCAACCACCTTTGAGCCAACAAATTCGCCAATTAGAAAATGAGCTAGGTTTTGAACTTTTTTATCGCACCAAACGCCAAGTGCAATTAACTGAAGCTGGACGGGTTTTTCTGGGTGAAGTTCAGCAAATTTTTCGACAATTAGAACAAGCAATCCAAACAGGAAAACAGATAAGTCGGGGAGAAAAGGGAAAATTGGTAGTGGGTTTTGTTAGTTCTGCTGCGTATAACATTTTGCCTGACATCCTGCGGAAATTTAGCAGTAATTTTCCTTGTATCAGCTTAGAATTACACGAACTGACTACAGACGAACAATTACGACAACTTGATGCAAATCAAATTGATGTGGGTTTTCTGCGTCCCCCTGTCAATGAAGATAAATTTGACTGGGAACAAGTTTTTCAAGAATCGTTGATGGTAGCAATACCACAGACCCATCCACTAGCAAATGAAGAGGTGGTAAGTTTGAAGCGTTTTATTAATGAACCTTTTATTTTATTTCCCCGCTTTCTCGCACCTGGGCTGTATGATTCGGTTATTAGTCTTTGTCAACAAGCTGGTTTTTGTCCCAACGTAGTTCAAGAAGCAATCCAAATGCAAACTATTGTCAGCTTAGTTGCTGCAGAGATGGGTGTAGCTATTGTCACAGAGTCTTTACAGAATTTACAACGCACTGGTGTGGTTTATAAACCTTTGGTAGAAGTAACACCACAGGTTAGTATTGCCATGATTTGGCGGAAAAATAATACCTCTCCGAGTTTGGGGAATTTTTTGGCGATATGTCGTAGTCATGGGGATAGCAATCATGAGGAGAATGTAGGGCAATAAGGCAATAAGCTGTTCGGTATTTAGTTTGAAATAACAACTTAGGCACTCAAAGTGTTACAGGCGCTGAATTATTCAATTTAAATGTGCGTCAGCTTATCACAAATATTAGAGTATGGGTAATTTATCTGCAGGACATACTTTGAGTTCTCCCTTGTGAAGCACTCACAGTTTACAACAAAATATATTGATTTATTTTATAAAATACTGCCACAATTGCATCTAGTTTTTCTTGAGAAAATCAACTTTGGAAGAGAATTATAGAGAGGCAATATTGCAAAACAAATATTTAGGTAACAAGTAATTTCACTAACTCCACTGATTTTTACAACAAAGTTAATTGTAGAAAAAATTATAGGACTTATGCAAACAAAATATAACTTCATTTTGCGTAAGTCCTGTAAATAGTTAAATGTATTTGCTCATCTATTTCGTAATCTTTTAAGTTTTAATTTTTTTGCATCCCAACTTGGTCTTCCCGCACCTGTAAGGAACAAAGAAAGACCACTACCAGCCATCACAAGACCATAAGCAAATTTATAGGGATTTCCAATGGTGAAGAAACCTGGGACAACGAAAGTCATCACACCCATAAAAACAAAGATTGCTGCAATAAATCGAGTGTAAATACCCAATATCATCCCAGTCCCAAGAATAATTTGAAATCCACCCGCAATCATGAGAAACATCTTCGGGTTGAGAAAAATTAAGCTTTGAAAATCTTTGACGTATACATCTGACAAGGTATCAAAAGTTGTTAATTTTTGAATTCCCCAAAGAATAAGGGGGATACCAACAAAAAAACGTAAAACTAGACGTTCGTGATTCATTAAATATTGTAAAAGCATCGTTCGTTATCCTCTTCTCAATTTGAAAATATCTAAAAAATCATGAGCACATATATCTAAAACTGATTGGCTTAGATTTTTAACTTGTAATTTCTCCTTACCCATTACAAAAAATCAGTAGTTCCAGCTAAATCTAGAACTACTGATGGGGATCTTGCCTAAAATCCAGAAAAACCGTCCAAAGCTTTGTTTGAATACAATACTAATATTGCTGATGAATCTGAGGTCTTAGTGAGAGATAAATGAGATTTAGGTAAGATCTCAATGAGAAAAGTGAGAAATTTGGATAAATGACTGCTTATCTGTGAATTAATATCACACCTAAAGTCTTCGCTATATTCTCCCTCTATATATGTGCAAATATTTGGGTTTTCTTCCAATAACTGTTAATTAACCCTTTCTCAATCATAAAATTTCAGTATCAATTTCTGGTAATGACTGCTGCTTTCTTTTTACTTGTAGTAATATTTGCTGCATGACTTTAGTCATATTACAAACAAGTACTTTGGTCACAAATGAATTTAGGAATTTGGATTGATGTGGTATTAGAACAAAAATTTTACAATTAATTTGTTCGCAAAAATCAATCTCTAAGTAGAGATCTAAATGGATACTGAACATTTAGATTACTTTAATCGCAAATATTATGAAAAGTAAATACTTCGCTATAAAAAAGTCAAAAAAACAATTTCTTTTTGATTTTCATTATTTAAACCAGAACAGATAGATGTACTAAATAATTTATAAAAACTGATATAGACGACTAGATGGGGTTCTTTGGGGCTTTATCGTATTCGTATTTTTGATTAATTATCATTGTTTTCTAGGTGTAAATGAGGTTCACAGATTTTAAAACAGGTCAAATAAATGAAAATAGATTATTCACAAGAAGAAGAGCAAAGCAAAAATAAAAAACTTTCTAATTCGCTATCATCATCAAAAAAAAAGAATAAGAATAATTGGTTTTCTTGGATATTAATTATTTTCTTATTAATTGGGGGAAGTTTGATCGCTTATCGTCAGTTGGTTATTATTCCCAAGCAAGCAGCCATTAGCAAACTCAAAACACTACCTGTCAAAAGAGATGACTTAACAATTACAGTTTCAGCTAATGGTACTGTTCAAGCTCAAATGTCAGTTAATATCAGTCCTGAAACTGCAGGTATTTTAAAAAGCTTGAAAGTAAAAGAAGGCGATCGCGTCAAACAAGGACAGGTTATTGCTCATATGGATAACTCTAACCTCCAAGGTCAACTTGTCCAGAGAAAAGGGGAATTAGCACAAGCCGAAGCGAATCTGCAAAAGCTAGTTGCGGGTAATAGACCGCAAGAAATTAACCAAGCTCAAGCTCAATTAGAACAAAATGAAGCGAATCTGCAAAAGTTAATTACAGGAAATCGTTCCCAAGAAATAGCTCAAGCAGAAGCACGGTTAAACAGCGCTCGAGCTACTCTCAATCAAAAGCAAGCTGACTACCGCAGTTACGAGGAACTATACAAACAAGGGGCTGTTTCCCGCGAGACTTTTAATCAGAAAAAAGCCGAATTAGAAACTGCTCAAGCACAGAAAGCAGAAGCAAAACAAGCCCTAAACTTACAACAAGTAGGAAGCCGACAAGAAGAAATTCAAGAAGCACAAGCCAAAGTCAAACAACAACAACAAGCTTTAGCACTTCTCAAAGCTGGTAGTCGTTCAGAAGATATTCAACAAGCCCGCGCTCAGGTGACTTCTGCTCATGGTTCGTTGCAAAACATTCAAGCTCATGTTAGCGACACTATTATTACGGCTCCTTTTGACGGACAAATCAATAGGACATATGCTGACCCCGGTTCTTATGTGACTCCCAATACTTCTGCAAGTACTGTTAGTTCCGCTGTTTCTTCTTCTATATTGTCGTTAGCTTCCATTGATAAAGAGATTGTCGCTAATGTCGCCGAGGCAAATATTAGTAAAATCCGCGTAGGTCAAAAGGTAACAATTAAAGCTGATGCTTACCCACAAAAAATCTTTGAGGGAAAAGTATCGCAAATCCTCAGTGAAGCTACTGTAGAACAAAATGTTACTAGTTTTGAAATTAAAGTAGCGCTGATTTCTGAGGAAGCTCAAGAATTACTTTTATCGGGAATGAATGTGGAAATCGAATTCCAAGTTGATGGGGTAGAGAATGCGATTCTTGTTCCTTCGGTAGCGGTTGTTCGTCAAAATAATGCAACTGGTGTTTATGCGATCGAAAGCAATGGTCAACCAACATTTAAAGTCATTGAAACCGGTGTTGCAACGAATGGGAAAACAGAAGTGAAAGCTGGTTTGAAAGGAACAGAAAAAGTATTAATTAACTTTCCTGCTGGTTCTTTTCCCAAGTCAAGGCGTCGTGGTTTATTCCCACCAGGTGGTGGTTCTGGAAGTAATGAGTAATGAGTAATAAGTAATGAGTAATAAGTAATGAGTAATGAGTAATGAGTAATGAGTAATGAGTAATGAGTAACAAGTAATAAGTAATAAGTAATAAATAATGAGTCAGATGCTAAGACAGATAGCACCCTTATTAATAAATATATTTTCTTCTCGTTCTCAGAATAAATACAAAGTATCAAATCTAGAAATTTTCTCAATGGCTGTCGAGGCTCTATGGAGTAATAAATTACGAACTGCACTAACTATGCTAGGTGTAATTATTGGCATTACCTCGGTGATTGCGATTACTTCCATCGGTCAAGGGGTACAAAAAGGAGTCGAACAGCAAATTACAGCCTTAGGGACTGATGTTTTACAAGTTATGGCTGGTGCAGCTAAAAGTGGAAATATCAGTCAAGGCTTAGGTTCTAGTAGTACTCTTACTTGGGAAGACGCCCAAGCGATCGCTAATGAAGCTCCTTCAGCCCATGTTGTATCTGCTTATTTACAACGAAATACCCAAGTCGTATATGGTGGTGAAAATACCTCAACTACTGTTTATGGGACAGATTTGAGTTATCCAGAAGCAAGAAATACTTTTCCAGAAAGAGGTAGATTTTTTAACAATGAAGAATTAAAACTAACTGAGCAAGTCGCGGTTCTTGCTCCCACAGTTAAGAACACATTGTTTGGTACTAATGTCGATCCAATCGGTGAAAAGATTCGGATTCAAGGGGAAGCTTATGAAGTCATTGGAGTAATGGAAGCAAAAGGCTTTCAAGGTCCCCAAGATAGAGATGATGCAGTATATATTCCATTGACAACAATGTCAGCCCGAATAGTGGGAAATAATGCTTTAAAGGGGATTTCCGTAAGTGGAATTTACATACAAAACAGCGATCAAGAAGATTTGAATGCAGCCCAATTCCAAGTTACAAACCTTCTTCGTCAACGACATAACATTTATCCCCCTGAAGAGGACGACTTTAGCATTATGAATCAAGCCGAACTTGTGAGCACTTTAACCAGTGTTCTGGGTTTATTGACCTTAATGGTGGTAGCGATCGCGGGAATTTCTTTATTAGTTGGTGGGATTGGAATAGCCAATATTATGTTAGTTTCTGTGGTTGAGCGCACCAGAGAAATTGGAATTCGTAAAGCAGTAGGCGCTACATCTTCAGCTATACTCACTCAATTTTTAACAGAATCAATATTTATTTCTATTGTTGGTGGTGCGATTGGAATTATCAGTGGAGTTGCGATCGCAATTATTGCTTCAATCCTATTTGAATTCCCATTAGCTATATCGGTCTTATCAGCTATCGCTGG